>Ga0187784_10002612_pt1 | contig 14455 bp, 8 predicted proteins | sample 1015_SJ02_MP15_2_FD_132964 | JGI IMG/M metagenome (GOLD analysis project Ga0187784, IMG submission 132964) | Tropical peat soil microbial communities from peatlands in Department of Meta, Colombia - 1015_SJ02_MP15_20_MG | ecosystem: Environmental > Terrestrial > Soil > Wetlands > Peat | place...
AGCCGCAGGAGTAGTTTGGTCAACTCACCAAGCAGGACGTTGACGTCCAGGACCTGCGGTTGCAGAACCTGTTTGCGGCTGAACGCCAGCAGTTGCCGGGTCAAGGCTGAGCCTCGCTTGGAGGCCTCGCGGATGTTCTCGAGATACTCGACGTCATTCGCATCGACGCGGCCTTGCAGCAGTTCCGTGCAGGCGGTTACGATGCCCAGCACGTTATTGAAGTCGTGGGCCACGCCCCCGGCCAGGCGCCCGACCGCCTCCATTTTTTGCGACTGGCGCAACTGGTCTTCGACTTTCTTCTGTGAGGTAATGTTGCGCGCAATGGCCGACGCTCCCACCACTGTTCCTTCAGGATCGAGAATAGGAGAAACCGAGAGAGAAACATCCAGACGACGCCCGTCTTTGGTCACGCGCACCGACTCGAAGTATTCCACCCGCTCCCCGCGGCGGATCCTGTCGAGAATGGCGGGAATCTCGTCGGGCCGGTCTTTCGGGCACAGAATGGTGATCGGCTTGCCGATCATCTCTTCCGCGGGATAGCCGTACATGTGCTCCGCGCCCTTATTCCAGTGCGTGATGATACCGTCCAGATCCTTGCCGATGATCGCGTCTTGGGAGGAGTCGACAATCAGCGCCAGGCGGTTCTGGGAATCACGCAGTTCCCGGGTTCTCTGGCGGTCGAGTTCCGCGTTGACGCGGCGCAGTTCTTCCTGAATGCGTTTTTGATCGCTGATGTCGCGGATGGCGCTGAGCACGACGACGCCGTCTGCCGTGGTGATGGGGCTGAGGCTGATCTCAACCGGGAACTCCGAGCCGTCTTTGCGCCTGCCGTAGAGATCGAGCCCGGCGCCCATGCGCCGGATCTTGGGCTGTTGATGGAAGTGCGCGCGATGCTGGTGGTGCTGCGGGCGGCTGCGTTCCGGGACGAGCATCTCGACTCGCTGCCCGATCAGTTCATCGCGCGTGTAGCCGAACATGTTTTCGGTCTGAGAGTTGACCTGGACGATCACGCCCTGCTGGTTGACGGCAGCGACGGCGTCGGGAATCGCTTCAAGAATGGCGCGTGACAACAGGGCCTCAATCACGGACCTCTCCATGGAAGCCCGATTCTCCCTGCCGGCAGGCGATTGATCCGTTGTCGCTCGATGCTGCACCGCTTGTAGATACCACGATGCCGATCTGATCCGGTGCGTCAATCAACGACACGGTTCCTGGATGGGAAAGTTGGGCCCTACATGTGCCGGGCGCCAAGGGTGCATCAGGGATTGCCCCGAGGATAGGAGAGGAGGGCAGTGCTTCTGCCATGCCTGCGTGGTTGGCCAGCGGGAGCTTCCCCAGATCAGAATGAACCCCAGACATACACTTCACCTGACGTGCTCACGCCCCCTGGATTACTATACTGCAAGAGTCGATCTGGAATCGCCAAACCATCAGGATCTCGCTGCGCTTTTCCTAGGACGGGACTAGGCTTTGCCGAGGTGGGTAAAGCCGTGGGTCGCTACGACAGCGATCAGCATCTGGGTGGCGTTATAGGCGGCATGCACCAGAAAGCTCGCCCCCACCGAGCGCGTGGTTGCCCGCACCACGCCGCAGACCACCCCCACCAGAAAAATAACCAGTCCCGCCGACCAGGCCCACCCGTATTGCTGCAAATGCAGCAGGCCGAACGGCAGCGCGGTAAGAACAATTCCCCACGGGGCGCCCATTCGTCGCGCCAACACCGGATACAAGAAGCCGCGGAAGAAAAGCTCCTCCATTAGCGGCGCGATGGCGACCGCGAGAATCAATAGAAGATAGGCGTCCCGTGGCCGGTCAAACAGTCGCGCAAAAGGCGTGTCTTTCGGCATGGGGAGCAGACTCTCAAGCAATAGCAATCCGAAAAACACGAGCACGCCCAGGCCGACAAAGGTCCACTGCGACTGCGGCCAGTTCCAGCGGATCGCATCCCAGAAGCGCACGTGATACTTGCCTTCCACCAGCAGAACCATGCACGCAGCCACCGGCAGATAGATGAGAAACTGCGAAACCAGCAGCAGGAGCGGTTTGTTCGCCAACTCGGAGAAAGCAAGCGTCGGATAGAGCAGGCGCCTTGCCACCAGCAGAATGGCAAGCTGGAAGACGACCATGGAGACGAAGGTCAGAAGAGCAAGCAGCAGCACATCCCAGCCGCTGAAGACGGGATCTTCGATGGGTGGAGGCGCGACTGGTGAAGGCGCGGGGGCAAGGCTCGGGAGGACCGGGTCCGGCGCCGGATCATTCAGCTGAACCGGTTCAGGTGCGCGGAAGTCCTCCACGGCCGGTTCCGGGACGGTCGGTTCCAACTGCGGATTATCGGGTGACGACAAAAGATTCCTCTGCCGAAACTGCAAACTGACTACTGAGAACTGAGAACTGCCTTTCCAAAATAACCTGCCAGCGCCTGCCCGGTGTACGATTTCTTCACTCGGGCCACCTGTTCCGGCGTGCCCTGGGCCACGATACGGCCGCCGTCTTCGCCGCCTTCGGGACCGAGGTCGATAATCCAGTCGGCGTTGCGGATCACATCCAGATTATGCTCGATGATGACGATCGAATTCCCCAAGTCAGTTAGACAATGCAGCACGTCAAGAAGTTTCTTGACGTCATCGAAGTGCAGGCCCGTTGTGGGCTCGTCGAGCAGGTAGAGGGTCTTGCCGGTCTGGCGTTTGCTGAGCTCGCGCGCCAGTTTGATGCGCTGCGCTTCGCCGCCGGAAAGCGTAACCGCAGATTGACCGAGATGAATGTATCCCAGTCCCACATCGACCAGAGTCTGCAGCTTCGCTCTGACCTGCGGAATGTTTTCGAGGATCGGCAGCGCGTCAGAGACGGGCATTTCCAACAAGTCGGCGATGGAGTTTCCGTTGTATTTCACCGCCAGCGTTTCGGAGTTGTAACGCCGCCCGCCGCAGACTTCGCACAACACGTACACGTCGGGAAGAAAATTCATTTCGATGCGGCGCTGCCCTTCACCTTGGCAGGCCTCGCAACGGCCGCCAGAGACGTTGAAGGAAAACCGGCCCGCCTTGTATCCGCGCTCGCGCGACTCGGGCAGCATGGCATAAAGATCGCGAATAGCGGTGAACACGCCGGTGTAGGTCGCCGGATTCGAGCGCGGGGTTCGCCCGATCGGCGACTGATCGATGCGGATGACCTTGTCGATATTTTCTGCGCCGGCAATAGCCTTGTGCTCGCCGGCTTTTTCGCGGGAACGGTAAAGTTGACGGGCGAGTGCGCGATAGAGAATGTCGTTGACCAGCGTCGATTTGCCGGAGCCGGAGACCCCTGTCACGACGCTTATCACGCCGAGCGGAAAAGTGACGTCCAGATTCTTTAAGTTGTTCTCTTTCGCTCCCAGAATGGTGAGCGCAGCCCCGTTCGTGTGGCGGCGCTCGGCCCGCATTGCGATCGAGGCTGTACCTGAGATGTAAGCGCCGGTCAGCGAATTGGGCTCGCGCATGATTTCTGCGGGTGTGCCGTGGGCAACGAGGCCTCCGCCATGCCGCCCCGCGCCCGGACCGAGGTCGACCACGTAATCGGCGCGGCGAATCGTTTCCTCATCATGTTCGACGACGAGCACGGTGTTGCCGAGATCGCGCAGATTTTCGAGCGCATTCAGAAGGCGCGTATTGTCGCGATGATGCAATCCGATGGAGGGTTCGTCGAGCACATACAAGACGCCGCGCAGTTTCGATCCAATCTGGGTGGCCAGACGAATCCGCTGTCCTTCGCCGCCCGATAACGTTGCTGCTGAGCGATCCAGCGAAATGTAGCCCAAGCCGACCGCGTTGAGAAACTGCAGCCGTTCCACGATTTCATGCATGACGCGGCCAGCGATGATCGCTTCGCGGCCAGCAAGCTGGATGCTCTGAGCAACTTCCAGAGCGCGAGTCAGCGGCATGGCAGTAAAGTCGGCAATCGACATCCCATTCACTTTCACCGCCAGGCTCTCCGCTCGCAGCCGCTTGCCTTGGCACGCAGGGCATTCGGTCGCCGACATGTGATCCATCAGCCAGTCGCGATAGCCCTCGGACGTAGATTCTTCGAGATTCTGCTTCAAATATCCGAAGATTCCATGGAATCCGCTGCGCCCTCGGCGCCCGGGCTCACCATTCAGCAGGAAATCCTGGGTCTTCTCGGGCAGCTTTTCGAACGGAGTGTTCAGGTCGATTCCGTAGGTGGACGACACCACGCGCAACTGATGAATCAGAATCTGTGAAGCGGATCCCGGCCCCAGTCCGCCTTCCAGCAGAGGTTTCGACCAGTCGGTGATCACCTTCGCCGGATCGAAATCGTACTTGCTACCCAGTCCGTGGCATTCGGGGCAAGCGCCATACATGCTGTTGAACGAAAACGAACGCGGCTCAAGCTGCGGCACGTTGATGCCGCAGTCGGGGCAGGCCAGCTTTTCGGAATATAGCTGCTCTTCACCCTGGCCTTCCCCGCCCACGACCGCGATCTGTACCAGCCCTCCGGCAAGTTTCATGGCGAGGCCGACCGACATTTCCAGCCGATGCTCGATCCCCGGCTTCACCAGCAGGCGGTCGATGACCACTTCGATGGTGTGATTCTTGCGCTTGTCGAGTTGAATGTCGTCGTCGAGATTGACCAGGTCGCCGTCGACGCGGGCGCGGGAGTAGCCGTGCTTGACCAGCGTTTCCATTTCTTTCCTAAATTCGCCCTTGCGTCCACGGACGATCGGCGCCATCACCATCACGCGGTCTTCCGGCGTGAGGGCCATGACGCGCTGGACGATCTGATCGGCCGATTGCCGGCTGATGGCGCGTCCGCACTTGGGGCAATGCGGCATGCCGATGGAAGCGAACAACAGGCGAAGATAATCGTAGATTTCAGTGATCGTTCCGACGGTTGATCGCGGGCTGCGGCTGGTGGTCTTCTGCTCGATCGAGATCGACGGGCTAAGTCCATCGATTCCATCAACATCCGGGCGTTCCATCTGGTCCAGAAACTGCCGTGCGTAGGCTGACAGAGTCTCGACGTAGCGGCGCTGGCCCTCGGCATAAATCGTGTCGAAAGCGAGCGACGACTTCCCCGACCCGCTCAAACCGGTCACAACCGTGAGCGAATTGCGAGGGATTTCTACGCTTATATTCTTGAGGTTATGCTGACGAGCCCCGCGCACTGAGATCTTTGTAATCGCCATTTCGTAATTGGCCTTAAAACCTGCGCGGTGTGCCCTTCCGTAACGTCGACAAGCTCCCCAGAATTGCCCGAGAGTGGGAGTACACAGCTTTACTCCGTATCTTAGTCGTTACTAGTGCGGAGCGTCAACGCGGTGGATAAAGGTTAGATGGCAAAAATGGGCGTCGGTCGCCTGATATAGAAGGATTCCAAGATCGTGATTGCGTTTTTCATGCCCCTCATTCTCTGCGTCACCGTCGTTGCCTCCGTCAGCCTGGGCGTTTTCGCCGCCTATGCGCTGGTCTTCAGCATGCTTTCCCTGTTCGGCCGCACGGCCCAGCCTGAACAGACTGGCCGCCCGCGATTGGCTCTGGTCCCCCGGCAGACCCACGCCGGCGGCGACTAGAGCACACCCTCGTAGAATCCGGTCGCTATCCAGCGTGGTAGCATTTCCTTGAGAGCTTTTCCTGGGGCAGTGCGAAATGCACCACCACCGGCTCATCTCGCCATCGCTCATTTCGGCCCTGCTGCTGGCCCTGTTCGCTTTTCCAACTTCGGTTGGCTCTGCCGAGCCTCCCTGGCTCGAGCTGCACTCCGCGCACTTTACCGTCATCACCGACGCGGGGGAAAAGAAAGGCCGCGAAGTCGCCCTGCGTTTTGAGCAGATGCGCGCCGTGTTCGGTCTTCTGCTGGGGAAAGACCGCTTGCAGCAGTCGATTCCGCTGACCATCCTGGCGTTCAAGAATGACAAGCTGTACTACCAACTGGCGCCGCTGCGCCATATCCCCGACAACCCGCAGCCCCAGCCCATCGGCGCGCCCGGGTTTTTCCTTCCCGGCGACGATCAGGATTTTATTGTTCTGAATCTGTTCGAAGTCGACCCCTGGAATGCGGTTGCTCACGATTTCACGATCATGATGCTCAATTCGAACTATCCCATCGCGCAAGGATGGTTCGACGAAGGCCTGGCGGAGTACTTCAGCTCGATTCACTTCGACAACAAACAGGTGGATATCGGCGGCGACCCGGAATTGAATCCCTCGGTCAAAGAAGATCTGCTGGGCAACCTGCAGGATGCGCACCCCGCCAAGTCGCTGACGGAGTTGCTGGGCGCGCAGGTCTGGATGGCGATTCCCGACTTGTTCAGCGCGAGACATGATCCCTCGACGCGTAACGAGGGCACGCATCACACGCTCTACTACGCAGAATCGTGGATCATGATGCACTACTTGCTGCACGCGAAAAGGCTGCCGGAAACAGGCGCATACTTCGATCTCGTGCTGAACCGACACGTGCCGGTGGAAGACGCCATCAAGCAGGCGTTCGCCATGACCTCCGCCGAACTCGAGCAGGCGGTGAAAGATTATTTCCGCAAGCAGGATGTCCTGCAGAAAGCGGTCGGGGCGGCGCGGCAAACCAACCTCGATCCTATTGCTCAGATGGTTTCCGGAGAGACAGATCATTTTCCGGTTCCGGTTGGCCCGGACGACTCGGCCATCACAGCCAAGCCCTTACCGGAAGCCGATGCCCGCGCCCTCTACGCTGGAGTGAAGACTCGCCTCCCCGAGCGCCGCGACGCCGGGCTGAAGACTTTGCGCGAACTAGCCACCACACCCACCGAAGCCGACAAGAAGCTGGAGGCGAAGCCGGCAAAGAAGATCGGCGAAGAGGCCGAACAGCTTCCCAGTAACGCTATGGGCAATGCCGTGGCACACCGCATGCTGGCCTGGGATCACATTCAGCACGGCGAGTTTGACGAGGCGCTGGCCGAAATTAACGATGCGGCCGAGCTCAATCCGCGCGATGCCTGGGTGCGCTACTACCTGAGCGTGGCCAAGTACCGAATGTCGGTAGCACGTCATACGCCCATGATGAGCGTGGCCAACATGCTGATCGACCTGAAGGCAGTGCTGGAGTGGAATCCGGAAATGGCGGATGCCTACGATCTGCTTGCCATTGCGCGCACTGCCGGCGGAGGGACCACCGCTGCCATGCAGGCCGAGAGGGCGGCGATCAATCTGAGCCCGCGGAACGAGCTTTATGTTTATCATCTTGCGGAAATTTACGTAGCTGCCAAGAAGTGGGAGGCGGCGGCGGCGGTGCTGGAACGATTGAAAACGAGCGCCGATCCGGAGGTTGTCAAACTGGCCCGCGAGTTGTCGACTCAGACCCAGGCCGAGCGTAAGTATGGTATTGCGATCAACTCGACCGGAGAGGTCCCGCCCAAATACGAGAAACAGAAATCGCCGTTCGATGTGCTGGAAGAAGATGCGGCCAAGCGGGCGGAGGCGGAGAAGGCCCATCAACCCGACGTGGCTCCCGATGCGCGGCCCACAAAGTTCATCAAGGGCCAGCTGGTTTCAGTGGACTGCTCCAAGACCCCGGTGGCAATCCTTACGGTGGCGGCTGACGGGACGTCTCTGAAACTCCGCACCGCCGACTACAAATCGCTGCTGCTGATTGGCGCCGTCGATTTTTCCTGCGCCTGGCACGACCGTGCGGTTACGGTGAACTATAAGGCCGGCGGGCTGGCGGACGGGGATCTCGTATCTCTGGAGGTGAGATAAGAAAGAAGCCTTCGATTCCAGCGAGACGAAAGCATCCTGCTCGCCGCCAAAGTTTCTTCATTTTGCCGCGGTCAGCTTGATTGATCGGCGGTACAGCACGCGTTGTTCGGTGTTGTTGAGATTCAGGCGCACGTAATACAGGTAAGGGTGGTCGCTCAGGATTGAAAAGTTCAAGTCCGGCGCGTCCGGATCGATCAAAGAAAAATAAACATAGAGCCAACTGCCCGGGCCGTCCTCAGAGAGCAGTTCATTCGCCGTCACCACCAGGGACGGTTTGGTCCAATGGACCATGTCGGTGGAGGTGGTGAGGTACATGCCCGGAGGGCCGAGCGTGTTGTCCCAGTAATCCCAGAGGGTGGCGACCACGACATTCAGGGGCTGGTAAATGCCGATGGCGTTTACGTACTCCATGTAGGGCACGGGCACGTAGACGTGCCTTGTGGGATCGTGAACAGGCCCGGGATAGGGGTCGGCGAATGACACGGTAAAATCGGTGCCGTCCCAGGTGCGCCAGGAAGCGGGATCGAACACGTCCTGGGTGCGAAGCGGTGCTCCGCCGTAGGGCACGCGGCAGCGAGTTGGCCCGGTGGTGCCGGAACAATTGGGCGGCCAACTGTAGTCGGTGGCCACGGCATAAATCCATCCCTTGTATTCGATCATGTTGGTGTCGACGCTGTAGCCCATGGGGCCGCGATCGATCTCATATTTGTAGGGAAATCCGGCCAGAAAATTTCCGGGCGGCTCGGGCGTCTCGAAGTGGTAGCCGCCATCTTGGGAGATGTGAAAGGTGTCGGCGTCGTATTCGCAGGCGCCGTACTGATTGTTGCCTTGAACGTGGCATTCGCCCGGAATCGCCCAGCCGTGATACTCGGTGTGCGCCGCCACCGCAATCTTCTTCCCATCCAACGTGTAGAAAGAATCGAGCCAGACCTGATCGTTGAAGTCGGCGGGGTTGGTGTCGTTGGCCGACGAGAACGCGGCGTCGCAGCTATGCACAACCGTGTCGAGCGTGGGGCCGAAACTCTGGAATAGTTGGGAACTGGCGGAAGAAAGATGCACGGTTCCGGTGTAATCGCGAAAGGCGCGGACCATGGCGTCGGGAACGTCGTTGCTGTCGCACGAATCCTGCGGGCTGGCGAAGATTTCGGTGCGGGGGCCATCGAGTTTGCCTTGGACGGCCAGGGCGGGCGTGGCATCGGCTGGAGAAATACTCTGCGCCGGAGAAACCACGACCAAAGTCAGGATCGATAGGACGGAAAGGATGACCTTCATCGGCGCCTCCTCCTTTTATCAACTCAACCCGGTTCCGAGCCTTTGCACTCGCAGCCGAGATCTTTTTTCTCCCGTCGACATATCGCCGATCAGCCGAATTGACTGACTTTGGCTCTTCGATCGCGCAATACGAAATACGCGATTGTCAATACTCCGATGCAGGCCAGGCCGCTGGCGAGATTGATCAGCGGATAGAGCCAGGTCTGCAGAAGTGCTCCGATGACGCAGATCAGGCCGATCATCGATCCCCAAATGCCGAGCGGAGAGCGTAGGGGAAGAGATGTGAGGTCTTCGGGCCCGCGGGTGCGGCGAAAGGCGATGTGAGCGGCGAGTGAGACGAGCCAGGAAAGAATCATCCCGGTGAAGGCAGCACCCAGAATGTAGCGGAAGGCATTTTCCGGAAACCATAGCACGAGCGCCAGCGCGAACAGAATTCCAAAGCAAGAGTGCAAGACCGCGTTTTGCGGCGAGCCCTCGTGATTCAAACGGCCGAGACTTGCCGGTGCCCATCCGGTTCTAGCCAGCGAGAAGACCATACGCGCGGCTACGTACAGCGTGGCGTTGGCTCCGGATAAGGCGGCCGTGAGCACCACGAAGTTCATGATGCCGGAGGCATGCGGAATCCGCACGGTGCGAAAGGTGGTCACGAACGGGCTTTCGGCGACTCCGGCATGGTTCCACGGCATGACACCGAGCAGGATGGTCATCGCTGCAACATAGACAAATGCAAGAGTCAGAAACGTAAGCCAGACGGCTCGCGGAGTTTCTTTCGCCGAGCGCGACTCTCCGGTGGTGACGGCGACCATTTCGACTCCGCCAAAGCTGTAAAGGGCGTAGGTAAGTGCAATCAGAGGAGACCAGAGACCTTTTGGGAAGAAGCCGCCGTGCGCGGTGTACTGCGGGACCACGCGTCCACTTGCCAGCAGGAATGTCCCAATCAAGATGAAGGCGAGGATCGTCGTCAGCTTGATCATGGAAAACCAGAATTCGAAGCGACCGTAGGAGCCGACACTGCGGAGATTGGTTACGAGAAGCAACGCGCCGAAAAGCACGATCCAGAAGGAAGGGCGCACGCTGGGGAACCAGGCCGACATATAGGTCGAGGCGGCAACCATTTCGGCGCCGATGGCCAGAGCGAGGCCGATCCAGTATCCGGCGCGGGCCATAAATCCAGCGTAGGAGTTGAGATAAAGATCGCCGTAAACGCCGAACGATCCGGCGGCAGGATGGGCGCAGGCCAGTTCGCCCAGTGCCATCGCAACGGTCCAGTTGATGAAAGCAGCGGCCACAAAGCTGAGGATGGCGGCGGGACCGGCGATTTCCATAGCCGCGCCGGAACCGAGCAGCAGACCGGTGCCGATCGAGCCTCCAACCGCGACCATGGCCATTTGCCCCGCCGAGAGCTGGTGTTGAAGGCCCTCTTCGTGGGCTTGCAACTGCTTGCTTTGCAGCGGTGGGCCACTCCGCGGGAATGAAGGGTCCGAGGGCATGAGGTGCACGATATCAGAAGAATCTGCCCGTGACCTTGGTAATCATTCCGTGCGCCAACGCGTTGCTGGCGTTCGATGCCGCTCCTAGAATCGGAGCAGGCGTCACTCTGTCCGAATCCCGCATGCCTGAGACCACAAAACGCCCGGACCGGGTCGAAATAACCAAGCGCGTGGAGCGTGCCGAGAAACTCCTGCAAAAAGGCAAACCCGCCGAGGCGCTGGAAGAATATCTGCAGGTCCTGCGGGACGATCCGGAAAACGACGGCGTGCGGCAGTTGAGTGCCGACTTGTGCCTGTCGCTGAGCCGGACCGCGGATGCGGTGCGACTGCTCGGCGAGCTTTTCGAACGGCAGATGACGGCCGGGGATGCGACCCGCGCCAGCCTGACCTATAAGAAGCTGGCGCGGCATGGGAATCCGACCTGGGAGCAGAAGTTCCGCTTTGGCCAGCTTCTGGAAGGATCGAACAGAAAGCTGGCGCTGGCCACCTATGAGGCAGCGCTGTCGGATTTGACCAAGCTCGACCAGAAACAAGATGCGGCGCAGGTCTTGGATCGCATTGTCGCGCTGGAGCCAACGGAGGCCAATCTGCTGCGCGTGGCGGAATTCGCTTCCGAGCTGGGGAATCGCAAGGCCTCGGCGGTTGCCTTCCAGCAGGTCGCCAAACTGGCGGCCGCCAGTGGCGGCGACGCGGCGCCGTGGTACGAGCGCGCGTATCAGGAGGATTCCGCCGATCCCGGCATCGCGCTCGCCTATGCGAAGAGTCTGCTGGCCGCCGGCCAGGTAGGAGCGGCGATCTTCATTCTTGAACCGCAGCTGAACGCGGAGCAGGCGACCCCGGAGATTCGCGAAGCTTGCGCCGATGCCATGCTGGCCGCGGGCCGCTACGACGAAGCGGAGCCTCTGGTGTGGCAGATTTTCGAAGCGAATCCGGCGCGGGTGCAGCAGGTGATTCTGCTCATTGGAAAGTTCCTGGATAACGAGAATGACGAGGCGGCCCTGGCCCTGGCGCGCAAGTTGGAACAGTTTCAGCGGCGGCGTGGAGAGAGACGGCAGTTCATTACCGTGCTGGAAGAAATTCTTGCGGCTCATCGCGTCGCGCCGCCGATCCTGGAGTTTCTCGCCGAGCTCTACAACTCCTCAAATCGCGAAAACGAATACTGCCAGGTCTTGCTGAAACTATTCGACCTGTACTGCAGCCAGGGTGACTTCCAGCGTGCCGGGGAGTGCCTGGATCGCGCCGCCGAGGTCGATCCTTATGAACCCGGCCACCTCAAGCGTCTGGATCAGTTAAAGGGAAAAATCGAACAGGGACGATTCCAGAACCTCTCCTCGCGATTCAGCCCCGTCAGCAAGCCCGTCGACGAACCCGCGAAGGCTGAGGAGCCCACGCTGGGGGCATCGACTTTGCAGGACTTAATGCTGCAGGCGGAAATTCTCGTGCAGTATGGAATGCGCAACAAGGCGGTGGAGCGCCTGCAGAGAATTCAGGAACTGTTTCCGCGGGAGGAGGAGCGGAACGAAGATTTGCAGCGCTTGTACATTTCGGCGGGAGTGACCCCGCGCTATGCAGGATCCGCGCCTCTGCCTCCGTCTGACCCTCCGCCGCCGGGCACCCATACGCCGGCAGCAGATCCAGCGGCGGACGTGCGGAGCTTCACCCGCGTCGCCGAAATCACTCGCAAGCTGTATCACCAAGGCACGGCGAAGGCGGTACTGAACGTGGCGGTTAATGAAATTGGCGCTCACTGGGAGACCTCGCGTTGCGTGGCAGTGACGGGAAAGGCGGGCCTGCCGCCGACGGCTCTGGCTGAGTTCGTTGCCGGAGAAGGGAAGCCGTGTAGCACCGCCGCTATTGGAGAATTGATCGCGGTTTTGCAACCACTCGTCCAGGAGAACGAGTCTCTGGCGATTCAGGACACATCCAAGGCCGCCTCGCTGGATGGGGCGAAAACCGCGCTGCGGGAGTTGGGTGCGACCTCCCTTCTGGCCATTCCGCTTTGCGACCGCGAGGAAATGATTGGACTACTTGTGCTGATGCACGGGGGAGTGCGCTCTTGGGCGCAAGCCGACCCGGTTGTTCTCAAGAGCCTGGCCGATCAAATGGTGATCGCGCTGAACAACGCCGGGTTGCGCCGTCTGGTCCACAATCTTTCGGTGACTGACGAGAAATCAGGATTGCTGAAGCGCGCTTCTTATCTCGATCTGCTGCTGGCCGAGAGCCGGCGCGCCGTCCAGAATGGGTCGGCGGTTTCGGTGCTGTTGATGCATTTTGGCAAGAGCTCCGCCTTGATTAAGGAATATGGCGAAGCCGAAGTGCAGGCTTTGATGGAACGCGCCGGACACATGGTGGCCGCGAACATCCGTGCGAACGATCTGGCATTTCGCTACGACATGACCACGGTCGCGGTGCTGCTGGTGGAAACCGCGGAAAAAGAGGCCATGCTGGCCGTGGAAAAGCTGAGAAAAGTTGTTTCTGGTGTTTGCTGGCCAGCGAAGGATGGATCAGCGCCAGGAGCACCCGCACAGTTTTTGGCCGGGCTGGCCGAGGCCGTGAGTCGCGAAGAATACGATCCCGTCGACATCGTCACCGAAGTGATCAATCGCGCCGAGCACGCGCTTGCCCAGGCCATGGCACAGGGTCCGGGCAAGGTTGTGGCGCTTGGACCGACGGCGCTGGCAAGCGGCGCGGTGGCGTAGGCCAGCGCGGGAGTTTGGTTCTGAGGATTACGAATCGTCCGCTATGAAAGTCTGCCGTCTGTATTTGTCCAAGTCGGTGAGCGTCTTCCTGCTCCTGGTAATCCTGGCATGGCCGCTTCTGGGAGTGATTGGAATCGTGGCGGCGCTGGTTGGATCTTCCGATGGGTACGGCGCGGCGTGGGCTTTCGTCTTCGTCTTGGCGATCGGCCTCACTATTGCATATGGCTGGCTGAGAATTCCGTTTGAGATTCGTGTCGACGACACGACGGCCACGTTCCGTAGCGTCCTGGGGAAGACGGTTGTTCCCTTGGTGCAGATCCGATCCCTGCGGGCAAAGCCCCTGGCCCTCGGATTCGTCGATCTGCGGCATGAGACAGGAACGCTGCATCTGGTGAGCCAGATGACCGGGTTCCACGATTTCGTGCTCAGCGTCAAGTCATCGAACCCGATGGTCAGGATCGAAGGCTGCTGAGCGTTTTCGCTGTGGTTTGACACCTCACGAACTGGCTCGGTGCCGACCCGCCCCAGGTGGTCAAGTCTCCTCGCACACTGCTACACTGACAAGTTTGGCTCATAGATCCTGATCGATTCTGGCCGGAGTCCAAGAAATTCCATGTTGAAGCCCGGAGATATTGCCATTGTCAGCGGGGTGCGCACGCCCTTTGGCCGCTATTGCGGGAAACTGAAAGACTACACTGCGCAGGAACTCGGCGCGGTTGCAGCCAAAGGCGCGATCGAGCGTGCAGGGATCGATCCGCAAGAGTTCGATCATGTCGTGATGGGCAACGCGCAGCAGACTTCGGGCGACGCGCTGTATGGCGCGCGGCACGTAGGATTGCGCGCGGGCATTCCGATTGAAGTTCCGGCGTTGACGGTGAACCGGTTGTGTGGTTCGGGCATGCAGGCAATCGTGTCGGCGGCGCAGATGATCCAGACCGATGAGGCGAAGGTTGTGCTGGCCGGCGGCATGGAAGCGATGTCGCAGGCGCCGTTTGTGATTCGCGGGCGCGATGCATTCACCCTTGCGCCAGGCGGCAAGCTGGAAGATTCGCTGATGGTGGCGCTGCTGGATTCGTATTGCGGGTCGTATATGGCGAACACCGCTGAGTTGTACGGATCGCAGCAAGGGATTACGCGCGAGATGCAGGACGAGTTTGCACTGCGTTCGCAAAAGAGTGCTGACGAGGCGTACAAGGCGGGAAGACTGCAGGAAGAATTGGTGCCGGTGCCGTTGCGAAATCACAAGGGTGAGCCGACGGGCGAGTCGCTG
>Ga0187784_10002614_pt1 | contig 14452 bp, 19 predicted proteins | sample 1015_SJ02_MP15_2_FD_132964 | JGI IMG/M metagenome (GOLD analysis project Ga0187784, IMG submission 132964) | Tropical peat soil microbial communities from peatlands in Department of Meta, Colombia - 1015_SJ02_MP15_20_MG | ecosystem: Environmental > Terrestrial > Soil > Wetlands > Peat | place...
AAGCGAAAGTGATAGGATACGATGTGCTGGATTTAACTGAGAAGTCTAGAACGCTAGGATTCCGCCCGGTAGCGGACGTTGGTGAGTTACTAAGGGAATCGGACGTTGTCACTATCCACGTACCCTACCTCCCCTCTACACACCATCTCATAGACGCGAAGGCTATCGACACCATGAAACAGGGAGCGATCATAATCAACCCATCCCGAGGAGACATCATAGACGGAGAAGCCCTACTTAGCGCCCTCCGCGCTGGCAAACTATCAGGAGCCGGTCTAGACGTGTTTCATAAGGAACCACCGACAGATCAATGGGAAAAAGACCTCAGCAAAATGCCCAACGTCGTATGCACCCCGCATATAGGGGCGCAGACCCTAGAGTGTCAAAGGCTGGAAAGTACGATGGTGGCAGAGGAATTGATTCGGGTTCTGAGGAAATGAGTTTGATGACTGCCTCTTTCAGTGATTTTCAGAAACTCAATTTCACGGTTGGCAAGATCACCGCTGCCGAGAGAATCCCTAACATGAAGAAGATTCTGAAAGTGCAAGTGGATATTGGGGATAGAACTGCCCAGGCCATTGCGGGCGGGGCAGAGTTCTACGAACCAGAGAGTTTCATAGGCAAACTAGTGGTCGTCATAACGAACATGGAACCGAAAGTGATTGCCGGGGTGAAATCCGAACTGATGCTGCTTGCGGCAGACCTTAAAGGTAAACCAGTCTGGCTAACAGTGACCGAGGAAGTCCCCGCCGGGACAACCGTGCGTTAAGAGAAGCAAAACCCGTTTTTCAACTTTTAAATACCATACGGCGGTGTGCTTCCGCTAAATGCTCAATTGAGACGGACAGGGCTAACCATTGCGACGCATTGCAATATTGATACTGGCGACGTTCCTTCTGTCCTCGATTCTCACGCCCATTTCGGCGTCCAGACTAACTGTAGCGGTTCAAGGCCAACAGGTACAAGCTAACCTGGCGCTTTCACTCGTCCAAAACGTTACCGCGTTGCCCAAGGTGCAGACTACGGTCGACGCTGATGCAAATGCATCCGCTGCGTTCACGCAGGCACTGAGAAACGCCGACCCCGCCGCCTCGGCTTCAAATTTGACCATTGGCCTGCTCTCAACAGGGAAGGAACTGAACCTGACCTGCACTTTCAACGTCTCGGGCGTTTCGCAACTGAATGGCAATATTCTAAGCGTCAACATGACGTGGCTGCCTTTCGCGGTGAAGTCGGACGTGCGAGCGCAGAACTTTAGCTTCAACACTGTCGGTAGCACGTATCTTAGATCCATAGTAACGCACTATGCAAACGCTAGTCGCTTCGTTGGGCTTCCCAATGCGACCATAACGGGAGTGACGTTTTTCGTAAATGGAACATCCATTGGCCCTCCGGCCGCTCAGGACTACGTAGGAAACTTCACAACGTTGAACTTCAGCCCTCTCAACCCGAACATTGCGCAATGGAATCGCACATATACGGTGAACAACGACACAACGACGTGGCGCTACTTCCTGCCCAGGTCACTCAACTTCGACATGCGAATCGAACGCAAGAACGTTACTACGGATTACACCGCAACGTACGGCTACAATGCGACTATCTCGGTACCCGGCGTAGGTCGTGCCGAGGGCAATATGGTTCTTGTCGGTGTCGGTGGAGGACAAACGGAGTGGGCAATGGCGGCTATAGTTATTCTAGCGATTGCGTCTACCGTGATCGTTCAGCTGCGGTATAGGAACAGGAAGAAACGAATCACGAAGTTTCAGAGAAAGTAGAACCTAACCCCGGACCCTTTCTTTTGCAACCTTCTCAAGTTCAGCCATGTCGAAAATGCCCTTGAAGTGCTCTTTCAATATTCCAAGGTAGAGCGCCACTTCGTCTTCGCTCATGTATTGAAACATGTAATCGCCGCGGTATGGTGACGGTTCGCCGTCCCTTGAGATATACTCCATATGCATCAGCGGGTCTCCACGTTTGATGGTTATTGGCTGGCGGCTGTTGTTTAGGTTGACTAACTCGAGCGCGAGTCTGCCAACGAAACCACTGTGAACTTTAGCCGCATTCAAGAAGGACAAACCCATCCTTCCGTACTTACTCTTGGCGGTCAAATGAGACACGAAATTCGGTGGTGTGAAGACCACCTCGTAGGAGATGACGTTCCTATGTTCCAGGTAGTGCAAGGTCGTCTCGTCACGCACTGTTAGCACGTAGCCGTCTCCGTCTAGGAGTGCGTAATCGAACGGATGCACGCATTTGTATGTCTGGATCAGTTTGGTCAGTTGATCTCTCCCTGCCACACCCAAAGTTTATGCCCCGACATTTACCCGATGCATTACTATTTCTGCGTTGGCATTGCTGGCCTTCAACTGGATAGTGTTGCGTTAACGGTTCCCACGAAATACTGTGAGTTCGCTATGAGCTCTTCCTGTGGGTAAATTGTGATCATCATGGTTGTCGGCTTCGCGGCGCCGACCGTAAAGGAGATTGCTCCGTCAATATTGGGTGAAGCAATGCCCAAGACAGTCGTTGTCTTATTGAAGACCCACGTCACATTAGACACGTCCAGTCGAATGCCGTCATAGTCACCGGACGCGATTTGTCCTGACCCTAAGAACCTAGACGAATTCTGTAATGATACTAGGTCAGCGCTGGCGGTTTGGTTTGATACCAACACCCATCCGACTCCGGCGGCTTGGCTAGTTGGATGTGCCCAAACGCCGTTGATGGTTATGTAGATGTGATCGGCCTTGCTTATCTTCGATGAAGATAGGGATACCGAGACGGTTCCCACGGCGACTGCTGGATACACGAGTATGACTATCAAGACGACCGCCGAGACGACCGCTACGATTTGCTTTGAATTCACTGGAAATCAGCGCCGCCTATACCCGAACGTTTTCTTAAAAGCCCATTGGATTGACTCTAAATCAATCCCCGACTCGGTAGCTCGACCGGCATTCTTCACTTCTTATAAGCGTCTTTCCGAGTGGAGGTGTGGTGAAAATTAGAATTGGACTTAGGCAAAATCGCTGCAGGCCAACCAAAGACGAATCTGCGCTACCTTCACGACATGAACACTCAAGAGAGTCATGGTAAGGTCATCAGGGTCGTCCCTGAAAAGCGAACACATGTATACCTAATCCTTGATGAAACAATTTTCCACCCTAAGGGAGGAGGACAACCTTCCGACCGAGGCATCATCCGCGGCAACCAATACGAGGTGACCGTGAAGAAGGCAATTCAGTACAAAGGCGTAGTAGTTCATTGGGCAAAGCTGAATCAAGGCACTCCAATTGAGGGAGAGGCTGCGTGCGTGTTGGATTGGCCTTACAGGTTCTTGATGACGCGCAGACACACTGCAGCACACCTACTGGACCATTGTTTAGCTCAGTCTATGGGAACTAAAGTCCAGACCACGGATTCGTGGCTCGATGAACCATGTTATGTTGGGTATGCTGGAAGCCCCCCCTCGGATGAGACGCTGCGGAGCGCTGAGGCGCTTGCTAATCACATGATTGAAGAAGGTAGGAAGGTTAGGATCAATTTTCTGTCCTCGGAGGAGCCAAGAGATGCGCTTCAAAACGCCCCAAATTACGAGAGACTGCCGGAACTCTCAGAGGTAAGAACCGTGACAATTGATGGGTGTGACCCTATTCCCTGTGGCGGAACTCACGTAGGTAACCTGAGAGACGTTGGCGGAGTTTCCGGCTTACGTGCGGAGCCGCTCTCGGACTCCTTTCGCCTATATTTCTCGGTTATCGAGAAGCTCTCTTCCTCTTCTTCTTAGCTTTGCGCACCCTTTTTCTGGTTCGCCCGAATCGTTTCAGTACTACGGGGGCCGCCCGTTCGACGACCAAACGTTTGCCCAAGACTCGCACATAGAGTCTCAAGCTCTCTTTCGAGAATGGAAAGTTGGAATCGGTTGTTAGTTTCGTGGGCAGGTATATCCGCGGCGACTCGTAAATCCGACCGCCTGGCATTCTTTTTTTTGTCACTACGAAACTTGCGACCCCTTCTTTCATATCAGTAACTTCCGGTTCAAATTCCGTAGGTAATTACGACGGAATTCTGTTTAGTGCTTATGCCAATCAACCAGTCAATTTTGAGCATTCAAAACAGTTGTTCAGGCGCTTGTTGCGATAATGTTTAAAGCGGAATTGACAGGACTGCGTCGAAATTGTAGGCGTGAGAATTGATTCATGTGAACATCTTCGTTACCAGCATGTCGGCTGAGCGCCTTTGGGAGATTGATCGGGCGATGCCGGCACAGGTCCAGATCGGAGTGAACATCAACATGCTTGACATCGACGAGAAAAGTGATGGAAGCCTTGATGCTCCTTTCGTCTTTACCGTCAGCTTCAACCCGGCGATAGCCCAGATTAACATAAAGGGCAAAGCCAAAATTTCTGGCGATGTCGAGGATACTCGGAAAATCCTTGAGGAGCATAAGGCAAAGAAGAGCCCGCCCGTTCAGCTCGTTCAAGCCGTTTCGAATGCTGCGATGGCTGATGCAATCCTGATCTCAAGAAGTCTAAATGTCCCGCCGCCGCTGCCGCCGATTCCACAGCCACAGACGACGCAACCCAACAAGCCAGATACGAGATATACTGCTTAGGTCCAAAAAAGTGGAGTGTTCAGCGACGCTCCAATAAATTGGAGTGTCAGCTGGCTTCCTTTGCAACGAGGTAGTTGTCCCAGTACGCAGCCAGATCTCGCAGTCTGTTCGCGAATTGCACACTGAGCTTTGTGGGTTCGTTTCGGAATTTCTTCTCCAAGAGTCCGCTCCGTAGCATTGCCTTGTAGGTGTCGCTCAGCGTCTGGGCACTTACTTTGATTCTCACGACTACTTTATGGTGAATATCCCTCAGGTACAGTGGCTTCTTCTCCTCAACCAAAATTGAAATTATCGCTTTGGCTACTCCCTGTTTCTTCACACTGTGCGGGAACAAAATCGCACAGAAACTATCCAGGTCGACGATCTGATTCAAAGTGGAGTGCTTGTCAATCTTCGGGAAGACCCAAACCCACCTTCTTTGCCGCTCCGCATAATAGTCTTCACGAGGAATCTTTCCTATCCTGGGACGTTCCAGTACAGTCAAGGTCCGCGCTCTGTTCGCCATTGGATATTCCTGCCCCACAGTTAGGTCCGGAGAACAAAGCAGTTCAGAACACAAAGCCAGACAGAACTTCAGGTTACGTTAGATAGGATTTGCCGAAAACAATTCAATTCTGATACATATCGTGATAAGCGGTTTTTTGAGGCCCCGTGATAATCTCTGATGTGTCTAAGAATTGGGGTTCGCTGGCGGTAAAGAATCCCCCCCACCCATCAACGTTAGCCAAAAGGTCACGAATTCTTACACTCTTAAGAATAGAGCGACCTATCGCCCTTCTGGGCATGAGACCCCTAGGTTTCCGCTAAGCCAACTACAGATCTAGCCAAGTTGCCCCGCATGTACCTCCGTCCAATAGTCCAGTTTCACTAACCCATCTTTTTCAAACTGGTTGAAAAGTTCTCTAGTTCTTAGAATCAAATCCTGGTGCAACACGTCGCCGGGGAGCGGGGAGTAAGATGCCGACGTTAGCCTGCCGATCAGCCCATCAAAGTCAAGTTGCTGCGAAATTCCTAGCTTCACACTCTGACAGCGTTTCCCCAGGAATTTGGCGATCGCCTCATCCGTCAGGTCTTCATGTTTCACATTGCTCTTTGTTTGGGCGCCGACCCAAGTGACCAGTTGATCATAAGCCTGAAGGAATGGAGTAGAAGTCTTACGGGTGTTCCATAGAAGTACGACCCAACCATTCACACGGAGAATTCTTTGGAACTCACGCCTAGCGGCCGACTGGTCAAACCAGTGAAAGGACTGCGCCGCTGTCACGAATTCTACCCCTCTGCCCCGAAGGCCGGTCAATTCGGCGGAGCCTTCGACACTCCTGAATGCGGGGTAACGTGAAAGCCCAGCTTCCGCTGTCTTGCGCATATCCTCATTGGGCTCAACCGCGAACACCGTATTACCGTTCTTGAGTAGCATTTCAGTGAGAACCCCGGTACCTGAACCAATGTCCGCAACCACAGAATTCTGTGAAAATCCAAGCGCTCGAAGAAAGTCGAGCAAAGCCGCTGGATATCGGGGGCGGTAAGCATCGTAGTATGCTGCACGTCCCGAGAACCTTACTCTTGGATCGAGATCCAACAGATAGACCTGCTATTGACTCAAGTCTCCGGTGGGCGAAGCCTGGTGACGCGGGCGACAATTAATCAGGATCAACGTCTCCTACTAGGACACGAGCCAAGCATAGCATCCACGACGTAGACTGGCGCGGACCTCCGTAAATCTTCCCCTGCCGCGATCCCACGAATTCATGATGGGGAACTCTGTGCTCTCTTGTCGAACTGCCCGAACACCCATACAAAGCCATCAACTGCACTATCCTTCTCAGCTTACCGTCCTTCAGCCTCACACCCCTCGGAGGATCAATCACTGAACCGCCTATCGTGGGAATCTGCTGCAAGAACTGCACATTTCATTCCCGCCCAATACGCACAAGGCCCCGCCCTTCGGGTCGAACCGCCACAGTTATCCAAAAAATCGCACCGTGAGTCTTGTCCATCAATTTTCTTCACCCACTGGTTTTGGTAGGAAATGTTTCCGACGGAAATTCTGGTTCAAAGTGGGACGGATATTCCGACGGAATTTCATTACCCGTGGCAGACCGAAAAATCGACGAAGGGGCATTGGGAGAGGAAATTTGAAAAAAGAACCAAACCGCGAGGAGCAAGAGGCGGTCAAAGGACCAAGGGGGTGAGAGTTCACATGACCGCCTCGTCCGATCGTGGTCACTTTCGGCGTTCCCTCCGGAGCGGCGGATACCGCTACGGTTTTTCTATGGAAGAGCAGACCGCGACGTTGTGTAAGGGAGTAGAAGGAGATTTATTACCTAAGTAATCGGTTAATTCCCAACGAATGCTTTGACCCAGAACAGCAAGAAAAATGGAGATTTCGCCGAATTAGAGTCATGAGGTGACGATCGTTGGAGCAAGCAACTCGATGCGTGATCTGCGGTCAAAGATTACCGTACCTCTTTGGTCGCCCTCGGAAGCTGTGTGGAAACAAGTCTTGCTACTTGGAGTGGAAGCGACGTCGCTATGCGAACCTCCAATTAATCGCACGGAGCCGTAGGCTCTCCGCGGCGGATTTCGAGTATGCCGAGCCTATCTGCATTTGTGGTGGCGACAAATTCGCATGGACGATGGATGGAGTCTTCTGCCTGAAATGTGGGTTGCAGGAACCGCTTTTCTCCCTTGAACCATGGATTCCACCTGAATTTGCTCCTAAACCCCTGTGCACATGTACCCGAATCTGCAAGCAGTCCTCGGCCTACAAGCTATGGGCATACGTGTGAAGACGACTTTCTGCCCACCGAAGCGCGTACTATATGAAGTTCTAAGCCAGTTTTCTGCGGCACGAGCGTCTCCGCCTGGAGTGCATTCGTTCAAAAAGGATTGAACCGCTCATGTTTTCATGTGCCGTTCTGACTGGACCAACTTGCCTCGTCGATCAATCTTTCCACGCCTAATTCTCGTTGACGATATGGGTCGACGGTCCTCTGCGAGCAGAAGGTTGATAGGGATAATTTCCAGTGGTTTGAGACCCCTCGCTTTTCTTTGAGAATTTATTTCGTCGCCAGTCTTCAAAGTCCGTCTGCTCACAATCAAAGCGTCTATGGTTGAGCCGTTCACGGTGGGGCCGTAACGATCTTGGAGGGGAACAATCACTGCTCGAGACAATACATTCCACCGTTTGAGCAGGCGTTCTAGATCCGTCTTTCTCTTCGCATAAGGATCGACTTTGTGCGGTTTATGAAGCGACCTTGCGAATTCGTCGCATGTCACGCCGATCATGACTCTTCGACCGACCGTGAACGCTTTTCGCAGTAGTTGTTTGTGGCCGTTATGTAAAACGTCAAAGGTTCCGCCCATTGCGACGATTCTGTATGTCTTGTTTAGCCCCACATGATTCTTCGCATTCATACCTTGACTGCCTTCATGCGCCGCCAATGCAGAGCAACGGGCCGTGCTTCGTACCATTCAAATTTAGTGCTTTGCATTCTATGTTAGAGACCGCACGCCCTGACTTTCGATATGTGTCGTGAAGACATTCGCGTCGGGAAATGATTTTCTCACAGCATTGAACACCTTCCGTGTCTTCGAGTCCTCCACGACCGCATGGACCGCCTCGCCGATCATGTTTTGCGCTGCGCCAATTGCTCCGGCAGACGTCATCGTCGAGATCAGGCGAGAAATCCTTCGAGTTTCAAATCCTGCCAGTCTGCCAAATTTCCTTGATTCGGTTAGGAACACTGGCAGCGTTGGATTCTCGCGGATTTTCTCAAGAGCCACGTGGGCGGCTACGTTGCGATTAAGTTCCTGAGTTTCCTCATGCAGCGCATCTTTGGTTTGAATTGGGCCAAGGTAAGCGCATACCAAAGAATGGTTAGGTGGAAACCGTAATCTGTCAATGAGGCCAATTCCCGGAGCGCCAGGTTCCCTCACTAAGACGAAACCTCCACAGAGAAGAGCTGGAACCGTCCCGAGCCCAGTTCCATTCAACACTTCAGCTACATGTGCCGCTGTACCAAGCTGGTTTAGCGTTACGTGCAAATCGCCTGCCTCAGTCAGTGCTAAGCACGAGGCTAGCGTTCCCGCGGCACTTGTGCCGAAGCCAGCCGCGATTGGCACCTCGACCCGAACTTCAACTAACACACCCAGCGACCGGCCAGCAGCGCTAACGAGATGTTCGATGGCGTAACGTGTAGTACGAGCGTTAGGAGCGGGTACCGAATTTATTCTGATTTCTACTCGCGTGCGACGCCTCTTTCTGACGCTTACTCGCGAAGTGATTCCTCGTGAAATTACGAAACCTCCGCCCCGGGCTCCCACTCGGATTGGATCGGTCAACGCATTTCCAGCGTTATCGCTCCTACATACCTCGAAGAGGCTTGAGATGCCCGCCGGACAGAAAGCGACGGCATCCGGCAAGGCGTCCGCCAGGCATAATCAGCGCTTGGCCTGCGGTTCAATTGCCCGAAGGCTTGGAAACGCAGCGCGGCAGGCCGCGGCTACGGGCGGAGTCAAGATGACCATGAATGGAATCTCCGTGAAATAGCTTGATGCCGCGACAAGATACATGAACCCAGTCGCGAGTGGTTTTGTACCGAGGCCCTCAGCCACAGGTAACCCGAAAATCATGCTGTACCCTACAAGCCCAACCCCGATCATTCCGCATCCGATTGCTAATCCGATAGACGCGGCCACTTCGAAATCTGCCCACTTGTTGCGCACGACAACAAGAATGATTATCACGAGAACTACGATCAATCCCGCGAGTCCCAAGTAGGACGTTGGCGACCCTAGCATGGAACCGCCGAAGAGGAAGTAAAGTCCGAAAACCAATGCTAGGGCGTATAGCGGTTGAATCGCCAAACTCAACCCGATCAAGAAACGCTTTGTTACTCCCGACAGCGAGCGATTGGTTAGCCACCCTATGACGAAGAAACCGATGAAATTCGACGGCACTCCAACCAGTAAACTGAGCAAGGGATCATGGCTGCCGTAAAGCACGTCAGCTATGAATATCCCTATAGCGGCGCCCACTCCTCCAACCCACGGCCCGAAAATGACACTAAATGCTGCGGGCGCGAATACCTGAGGCCAGAACCTAACCCCGAATATCAGCAATGGAAAGAGGGTCCATAGCGCGCCGATCCCCGCGTATACGGCAGCGTTTACGGCAATCAGCATCAACTGTAACGCTAACGACTTCGATTGACTCAACGGCAACCGCCCTGAATCGCTCCGTGACGTATTCTAATCTTTTGCCCCCCCGCATTTCAAGAAATTCGACTCAACGAAATGTTAAGATATCCACCGTTCTGCCTTCACGTTAGGTAGCCCGGTGGTGTAGTGGTCAAACCATTACGTTGGGACTACGCATAGCATTGGCGCCAGAAACTGCCACTAGACGGCTCTGGATCCCCTCACCAGAGGAGAAACCTGCCGACAGGAGTTCGAAAGGGAACGAACGAGCTCTCCCGAACATCTCCTCCGGGCTACCACCTGGTTTACCGGTTTGTGTGCAGATTCCCAACCCAGCCTGTGAAACACACAAATTTACTATGTTTTTCGTCCGTGTGGCTGGGGCAGCATTTATCACGTCGCGCCCTGATTCAAGACGATTGACAGAAATTGCTCGTAATCCTGACTGTATCTTCCAAGGATTCTCTGTTCCCCACGGACGCGTTGTCAGTTATTGATACTGCACTTGCGGCGAAGGGCTTGAGAAAGCAGGTGAGATCTGCCATTGTTCCCGGCAAACAGTACGCGACGACATACGAATGTTCGGGCGTCGAGCAAAGCCAAGTCGAGTCTGTTGTGAGTCCCCTGGCAGAGCGATACGGGATCACATTTGCAGTGGATATTGAGGAGCCCGTGAGCTTTCCCTGAGGACTCGCGTTGCTCTAGAATACTTCCAGTTCGTCGGGTTCGAACCCGGTGCCTGAACGGTTTAGCGACCAAGCCCCGACGTCGTATGGTTCACCCCCTTGCAGCGAGAGAACCAGGTAAGTGAACTTCGGCCAAGCATATTCTAGATCGATCTTGGAGGGTGCTACTGGAGCATCCGGGTGGGAATGGTATATGCCAAGGAGTTCGAGGTTAGTCCGCCGGGCTTCATCGTCCGCTCGAATCAATTCTTGCGGCTCTATGCTATAACGCCTGAGTCTTGGGTTAGCTGTATTGCGTGTAGCTAAGGCGCGCCGCACTATTCTGTGGTCTGAGTTTGATCCGATAAGAAAACCGCAACATTCCTCTGGATAGGTGTTTCTCGCGTGGGCGATGATGAATAGAAGCTGGTCGGAAGATAATAGTACTGCCATTTCGATTGATAACTGGCGGTTGGCGTATTTGAGCAATTGCCCAGCGCGTAACCATGAACTCATCCGCGCCAAAATGAGTTAGAATCGCAGTTGAAACCGCTCGTCAGGCTGCTAATTTCCGAAGTTTCACTTTCACTGTACTCAGCTGTGCCGCGTTAACCTTGGTCGGTTAAATCTTTCCAGCTGCGTACGCCAGTTCACAAGATAGTTTGAATGGTGAAATGTCAGTTGCTCGAAGGATTGGCCAAAATTGTTCTGCCGACTCGAGGCGACCGCAGCAAGACTGGAATTCTATACATTCCGGCAGATGTCGTGAAAGATTCATCGTTTCCGTTTAGCCCTGATCAAGAAGTCCTCATACGAATCGACGGAAGGAAACTAGTCGTCGAAGGAGCGGTTTCCGTATGAGCATCGATAACTACAGAAGCCACTACACGTTCGCGATGGACTTTGGCACAAGCGATTTCAAATTTGGGCCAATAACGCTCGGCGATCAGCCGAGAATAGTAAACAATCGAGGATACTTCCCAGACAAGAACTCCGTCATGTACAAGGCCTTTGAAACAACCGCCGACGTGATAGTAGGCGACGATGTGCCACTTTACCTACAATCTGCGGAAGACCTGTCAAGCCGCCTAATTTACCCCATGCGTAACGGAATGATTGATCGGAGCGACGGCCAAGCATGGCGCGTCGTTCAAACCCTAACTGAGTACGGATTGAACGCATTCAAACCGCCAACGAACAATGGGTTCCAAGGATACTACGTCGTCGCATCTCTCTCCTCCGTATCGCCGCGTTACATGTATGAGCGGTTAATGTCCGCGTTCTTACAGAACAATCATGGAATGATTAGAGCGGTCACTGTGATTCCTCAACCCTTCGCGGTGGCGATAGGGCACGGGGTTACAACATGCGTCGTAATCGAGTCGGGCCATGGTAACAGCCAGGTCTGTCCAATCTCCAAGTATCCCATACGTGCAGCTCAAGTCGCATTGAACCGAGGGGGCGGCGACGCTAATGCGATAACATCCGAAATATTGAAAGACGCCGGGTACGGCGATCTTGCCAATGAAGAAGCACTTGTTCGCAAGGTAAAGGAGAATATCGGCCTTATTCCTGCGGACCTCGACCATGCCGTTAAGGAAGCGAAGCAGTCCCCGCGCAAGGTGAGGGCGAGGTACAGAGTGCCTGGCACAAGGGTAGAGATAGATCTTGAGAAAGACTCATGGTCCAGGTTCCTTATAGGAGAATACGTTTTCAACCCGAACCACGAAATCTTCGAAAGTTACTTCAACAGAGGAATGCCCAGGCCGCGTGATGTGAAGATGGGCGACACCGTTTTCAGAGGAATGCTCGACTTTGGAGAGGCGATAGCGATCTCCGTGGAACGTTGCCCTGTCGAACTGCAACCGATGCTATACAAGGAAGTTCTGCTTTCGGGAGGTAATTTCAGCTGGACGGTTCCAACAAAGCTTCAAGACATAGCAGTTGACGCTCCAACCAAGGTCAAGTTGCTGCTTCGAGACCGCGGCATTAAGAACGTGTCTATTAAGATGACGAATGCGCCTCAATTCTCTGTGTGGCACGGGTGCATAATCTACGGCTTCGCGGTACCGGACAATTATGAATGGGATTGGCAGCGCCTCGAAGGGTGGATGAAGGTTCCAAACTAGGATCCCAATCGATGAACGGATTATTCACTACTTCCTCGCGATGGGAGCACACCAAACGCCAAGTGGCAACCAAGAAAAAGGCGTTTCGTTCCAGCTCGGTACGGAGAAGGCCCACGTCATAATTCTGAAGCCAGACGACCTGGTCCAACGAAACGCCGTGTTGGACGCGATACTAACCCTTTCAACTCTCAGGCATGCTTATCAATTGGCATACTTGGCCGCGCCTCGCCTATTCGGAGCGGGGGTAGATTCGTCAATGTTCAGCTCCCGAGGCATCGGCCTCTTGTTATATGACGAACGACGAATTGACGAAGCCGTTCCCGCACAACCTCTACACGCCGAACCGCAAACGCCTAGCGTCATACAAAACGATGACAAAGCCGTCGTTACGGAGCTTGCAAGCCTGAAGACGATGTACCTAGAAATGGAACGAACGATCAACCAACTTCGCACCGACATAACGACGCTCCTCAACACGCAGCCCCCGAATGAAGAGGCATTCAGAGTTTCACCCTCTCCCCGCATAATGACGCCACCCGAAACCTTTCACCAGAACGGTATGCCCGCGGGAGACTTACCTTCCTATTTCATGAATAACCCCTGGTTGGACGTGCTTTCGAAGCGCGGCAGCGGAGGTGAACCCGTTGCCGGTTGACTATGTACTCCGAATCCCAATTAGACGAATAGCCATTGTGATCGACACTCAAGAATCGTTGACCCCGGAAATGTCGCTTGAAGATTTCCGCCAGATGTTCGGCCACGATCCAGATCAACCACGGTATCGCCTCGTCAACTTAGAAGTCATAACGTCACCAGACGACCAGCAACCTATGCTAGTCTCCGAATGCGGAAAATACGGGCGGTTTCTGAGAAGAGAAGGCGACAGCGTATACGTCAGGAAGACGATAGGGTGACCCGAAAAATCAAGTCTATTCGAAGTCCGGATAGGCTCGGCCGCAGGTGCGACATTCAGACCCGCCAGGCTTCGAAAACGCAAAAACTCGACCGATCTAGCCTCATTTGGAGGTAGAAATGTTAAAATTCAACGCAAGTTTTAAATACGCTTCTCCGCTACTTATTATAGATTTCGGGCCGGATGATCCTGAGGAAGAACGACCTCGTTCTACTGGGGAAATGTGGTCCGAGCTGAAAGCATGAAGGAGGTTGAATAGAAAGTGAGTGCGAGCACAGCAACGAGAAAGGTAGGGAAGCTAACAAACTGCCCCGAATGCGGGAGTACGGACCTAGTGGAAGATTACGACGTAGGCGAGATAACTTGCCACAATTGCGGTCTAGTAATCAGTGAACATGCACTGAACCAAGGACCAGAATGGAGGGCTTTCACGAAGGAAGAGAAGGACGAACGCGGACGCGTCGGGATCCCAACATCATTCTCGATTCACGATAAGGGTTTGTCAACAGTAATCGACCGAGTCAATCGAGACGCCTACGGTCGACAACTCCCCCTGGCGACTCGGCTTGAGATGTTGCGCCTGAGGAAATGGCAAATCCGCACCCGTGTCCATTCATCGGCAGACAGAAACCTTGCGCAGGCCATGGCGGAACTTGACAGGTTGACTGATATGCTCCACATACCGGCATCGATCAAGGAACGCGCAGCCATCGTCTACCGCAAGGCCCTTGACAACGGCTTAGTGAGGGGTCGATCCATAGCCGCCATTGCAGCAGCCTCGCTGTATGCTGCGTGCAGGATGTCCGAGACACCGAGGACGCTCAAGGACGTATCAGCCGCAAGCAGAATTCGCAAAAAGGGCGTCGCAAGATGCTACCGCCTACTAATCAGAGAACTCGATCTTCGAATGCCCGTGGAAGACCCA
>Ga0187784_10002615_pt1 | contig 14450 bp, 14 predicted proteins | sample 1015_SJ02_MP15_2_FD_132964 | JGI IMG/M metagenome (GOLD analysis project Ga0187784, IMG submission 132964) | Tropical peat soil microbial communities from peatlands in Department of Meta, Colombia - 1015_SJ02_MP15_20_MG | ecosystem: Environmental > Terrestrial > Soil > Wetlands > Peat | place...
GCCCGTACGCTGCCGTCCACGAAGAGGACCATGGCAAAGGTGACTACTATGATTCCTGGACCGCCTGCCCCGAATGAAAGGTATGGAATGCCCGAGGTGTTCAAGAAAAAGAACAGGGTGGCCAAGAGGAAGACTGCAGTCCAGATGGCGCGCCGCCTGTAAGTCCCCCTGACGAGCACCCTACCGAACCCGACCGCCCTGTAGAGCGCAAGGATTGTAATGGCCGTTGCAATCAGACCCACGGCGTCTTCTGCCAGGGGGAAGTAGTCAGTGGACATGAGGGACGACCTCCATCCCTGTTGCGGAAACCGAGAACCGGAAGTAGCCGTGAAGTGGAGGGATCCCAACCATCTTCTTGACGCGGAAGAGTGGTGTGATTGCCAGCCCCTCTTCGTAGAGCTTCATCTCGATCACTCCGTCGAAGAGTTGTTCCATGGTTGTTAGCGTATTCTGTGGGTGCATTCCGTCTTCTGCCAGGGCAAATATCACTGAATCCTGCTGTTTAAGATCAGAAAGCAGCTGCGTCCAGTAGGCGTACATCGATTCTAGAGGGTTTAGTACCAAGAGCGGCGACAGAACGTCAGTAGCAACCCTGACGCGCCTTTCCTTGTTGCGATGTACGGCCTCCTTGATATTGAAAGAGATGGAAGTCGAGTCCTTCAGGTCGCAACGAGTCTGCGACCCCGAACTTGCAATCCATTCAGGGACTCGTTCGACACCGATGCCTACTCCCTTCATGTCCCTCAGAACATCGGATACAGGTCGATGTGTCGCGTAAAGACAGTAGTCACCTTGTATGAGGCCCGAACGCACAAACCAATAGCAGAGCACTTCTTTCCCAATTCCCGGCGGGCCCACGACCAGAATCGAGGATTTGTCAGGATAGCCGTCTTCGCCCAAAATGTGGTCCAGGGAGGGCACCCCGGTAGAGGCCAAACACGACGGATTAGGATATTGGCGAGTTAAACATTGGCCAGGTCTACCAGAACCGCACGGATGGTGAGACAGTTCATGATTGAATTCGTCTCCCTAGTTTAGACCTGGAATTCCATGCCCAAGTCCCGGCCGGGGCAATCCAAGCCCGCAATGAATCCCGCTAGACTGACGGAGCATGATTCGGACCTATCTGGCCTGACCAAGCCTTGCACGGACCGATCAGAGTAGCCCTGAGCTAACATTAGTTATTTGACAAGGTGCGCAGGATGTTGGATGACCATGGAATGGTCCCGAACTTGTTCAGAGCCTGATCTCCCTTTCGAGCCACTCGATCTTTTCGTGCTCTCTTCTCCAGAAGAGATCCTCCCAGATGTAATGGAAGGCGAGGAGCCCGTACCCCGGGTATCCTTCCTTGAAGAAACGGCGTATCCTCTCCGACGGAACAAGGCGCTTGCCGAACATGAGGCGGGACATGATTTTCGTCTCCCAAGGGGAGACTATGTCGAGCGCGTCCAGGAAGTAGTAGTCCTCGAAGAGCATCCCTTGTATCGAAGCCGGGCCGATACCGTACAACTTGTCCAGCTGCTTCGCGACGACATCTAGGGAGGCGCCCCTAAGGGCGGTCCCATCAAAAGAGCCGGAAGCAAACTGTTCGGAGATTCTCACGATCGATTTTGCTCGGTACCCCACCTTCAGAGCCCTGAGTTCGTCGACGGTCGAGTTCGCGACGACGACAGGGGGCCAGAAGACCGAGAGGGTCCGCCCGTCGAACGACACCCTCCGGCCGAAGCGAAGGAACAGGTTCTCGAGCATCTGCACGGTCCGCCTGACTGTCGCGTTCTGCAGGGTGATGTATATCATCAGAGATTCGTAAAGGGAATTCGCGGAGACAGGCTTCATGCCCGTCCAGCGCCTGATGGGACCCTCTAGATGTGCGTCGGTCCTGTATCTCTCGGTGAAGTCCGAGATGTCTTGGTCGAAGTTGAACCTCCACCCGACCTCTGCGACCAGCCCATCGATGTACCTCTGGCTCAAGCGGCTCCTCGAGAAGACAGTCAGCTCGACCCGAGGCCTGCCTGTCGACCCTTTATTCCTGAATCTCAGGCCGAGCGCCTTGCCCTTCCATAGGATTGTCGCCCAACAGCACCCCTCCTCCCAAGCGGTGTCGGAGGAAGGGAAGTGGGACGGCTTGTGAAAGTTGGCGTTGAAGTTGTACGGGGGACGTGGCGTCAGGGAGAGATCCCTGGTCTCGGGAAGATTCGTCACAGGCACTGCGCGTCAATCTGCCATAAATAGGGTTGGTCGCGCCTCGATCGTTTGACAGCATCCACACAGTGTTGAATGAAAGGAATCGGGTTGGGTTCAGGCAGAAGGTTGACAATCCAGAAAGCGCTTAGGCCCGCAGTTGCAGGCTCAAATCCCGGCCGGGGCAGTTTTTGAACTCGGTTTGGCAGACGGGGGTCAATCTGAGCTATTCTAGTGCAACCAAAATCCATGTTCGTACAGGGCTCAGGGTCGGTGACGGAGCGTCCCTAATCTACGACAAACGGTTTTATCATTAATCCGGTTCAAGCCCGCGGAGACAGTTGTCAGAAGGCCAGCGGAGACTCGCTGCGATCATGTTTACCGACATGGTCGGCTACACCGCTCTAGGACAGAAGAATGAATCTCTCTCATTGGCGCTCGTTGAAGAGCAAAGGAAAGTCATCAGACCAATCCTAGCTAAGCACGGCGGGAGGGAGGTCAAGACCATGGGGGATGCGTTCCTCGTAGAGTTCCCAAACGCAATTGACGCGGTAAGGTGTGCCTACGACATTCAGAGGATGACTAGAGAGTTCAATCTCTCACTTCCTCAGGAAAGGAGAATCCACCTCAGAATTGGTCTCCACGTTGGAGAAGTGGTCGATTCCCGGGGAGACATATCAGGTGATTCAGTTAACGTTGCATCGAGGATAGAACCTCTCGCAGAGGATGGAGGAGTTTGTTTGACCCGTCAAGTATACGACCATGTTGAGAATAAGCTGGACATTCAGCTCACAACTCTGGGATTCAAGGCCCTGAAGAATGTGAGCCTTCCAGTGGAGGTCTTCAAAATGACTATGCCCTGGGAGGCAGGGAGCTTGGTCGCGGCAGCCCAAAACGACGAACGACGGGTTGCCATAATGCCTTTTGTGAACATGTCGACAGACCCGAACGACGTTTACTTCGCCGATGGTCTTACGGAAGAGTTGATCTCCACCATTTCAAAAGTGCGTAACCTTACAGTGATATCCAGAACTTCGATAATGAAATACAAAGGAGCTAACGCCACCGTTGGAGAAATAGGGAATGCACTCAGGGTTGGTTCAGTAATCGAGGGTAGCGTCCGCAAGTCGGCGAATCGCGCCCGTATCACTGCCCAGCTAATTGATGTCAAGACCGACGGCCACCTTTGGTCAGAATCATACGACCGAGAGGTAAAGGACATATTCGCAGTACAGAGTGAGATTGCTCAAAAGGTGGCCGACGCCCTCAAGGTGCGAATTGGCGAAGGCGAGGAAGAAGAAGTCAGAAAGAAGCCTACAGCAAGCACCGAAGCTCATACGATGTATCTCAAAGGGCGCTATCTCTGGAACGAAAGGACCAAAGAGGGTGTTAGCAATGCAGTGAAGTACTTTGAAGAAGCAATCAAGTTGGACAAGGGATTCAACCTTGCATATTCAGGACTGGCTGACTGCTATACCATTCTCGCTGACTGGTTTTGGATGGACCCAAACGAAGCGTTCCCGAAGGCGAAGCTGTATGATCTCAAGGCACTTGAGATAGACCCAAAGCTGGCTGAGGCGCATGCTTCTCTCGGGATTATTTACAATAGCTATGATGGGAAGTGGAGCGAATCGGAGAGTGAATTCAAACAAGCCATAGCGCTGAAGCCAAGCCTGGCTTACGCACACATGTGGTATGGCCTACTCCTCAACGTGCTCGGAAGGCATACCGAGGCATTAGAGGAGATAAAGCATGCAGGCAAGCTAGATCCACTATCCCGTATCATCGGTAACAACCTAGCAGGCACACTTGTTATGATGGGTAGACCGAGGGAAGCTATCGAACAAATCAAGAAATCCTTGAAGGAGGACCCGGACTTCCCGAGTCACCACGAGACCCTTGGCTGGGCTTACTACCTCGATTCTCAATTCAAAGAAGCAGCTGAAGAAATCAGGCAGGCATATTCACTTTCGAACAACGATCTGTGGATGAAGACGAGCTTGACCTGTGTGCTCGCCTTAGTTGGAAACGACGAAGCGTCGGGGCTAATGAGCGAGCTAGAGGAAACAGCGAAGACATTCTATGTCTCCAAGGTCCAGCTGGCAGAGATTAGTTTCGCGCTCAAACGAAACAACGAAGGCTATGCATACTTGGAGAAGGCTTACCACGACAAATCGATTTTCACGAACCATGCAAGCGATTTGGCCGCACTTAGGTTCTATCCTTGGTTCAGGATGGCAAGAGAGGACCCGCGTTGGGGCTCCCTCGAAAGACAACTAGGGCTCACTCCAAAAGCGTGACGTTGGTCCTCTCTCTTCTTATCAAACGAACAAATGCGTCTCATCAGTTTAGGCATCGAATTCCATTCCCCAATCCCGACCGGGGCAGTCTTAGCTTCCGTTCGACGAATGAAGTCTGATTTCGGTTAATTGGGTGAAAGGAGGCGAAATTCGTAGGTGGCTGGAGCTATGGAAGACCCATCGACTCCCTAGTCGGGAGTGCAGATTACGTGCATCCATGGACTTCTTAGTATCTGATGCGTGTGCTTAAATCTCAGCCAGTGCATTTGATAAGACGATGACAAGTCAGGAACCCCTGGCAGAAGAGTACGAGTTCTATCGGCAGAAGAGGAGCGAACTGATCAAGCAGTCTAACAATAAGTTTGCCCTGATCAAAGGGAAGGAACTCGTGGGTGTCTTCGATACGGACCAAGACGCGTACAAGGCCGGTCTCCTTCGCTTCGGGAATGTGCCATTCCTGATAGTCCGGATTCAGGAGGGAGACGACAGAAATTGGATTCCGGTTCTTCAGCTGGGCCTCCTCCATGCCGGTAGTCAATAGAATCTATCCTCAGCCCCCGGGGAACATTGGTCCAGCGACGCTTCAGCAGAATGGCCCACTCTTCGACATAGAGATAGCAGTGCCATCCGCACTGGAACAGTTCCTAATCCAGAGAGGCCAACCCATTCCCCAACCAATTAAAGGTCAGGCATTGGTCGATACCGGAGCGACGTTCTCGGCCGTAGAGGACAACGTGATCAAAAGGCTAGGAGTGAATCCCGTGGGAAGAATGCAGACTGGTACTGCTGGAGGTCCCCAGGTGCAGAACGTCTACCCGGCTCGTTTCATCTTCGCAGGTCTCGGGATTGTCTTCGAGACAGGAAGAGCTACTGGTGTCAATCTAACTGGAACCGGAGTGGTCGCATTGATAGGAAGAGATGTCCTCAGCAACACAGTCTTCATCTATAACGGCCCGATGGGAACCGTCACCTTGTCCCTCTAATCAAAGTAGTCGATAGGTCCGACTGACGTCATGAACGAGGCCCAGCTCAATTCCCTTCAATCGTCAATCGTTCAGAGTGATTGCAAATCTGGTAAGTTCTTCTATCACCCTTCTTCGAGAACTCTGACTAATGGCTTCAATCAGGATTAGAGACGATGGGAGCGCGCCCATTTCCACAAGGGGGCGGGAAACACCCTTCAAACAAGGTGAGTTCTATGTCTTAGAGGTCCCGGATGACATCGCAAGATACTGGAACAAGATGGACCTGTCAAGAAGGGATGCGATGGCGAGACAATCAAGAAAGGAGAACAGAGACGTGAGGGACATTCTCGACTCCTTTGTACACAAACCTGCGAAAGTCAAGTAGCACCCGGTGATGTGGTTGGGGCATCCATTTGGTTGCCCCAATCCCGGCCGGGGCAGTTTTTGAACTCCGTTTAGCAAACAGGGGTCAATCAGAGTTATTCTAACAGCCCCAAAAATGCATGTTCTGAGAGGATGACGCTTGGTGACTCAGCGTCTAGACCTACGACAAACGGTTTTATCACCAAACCCATCCGAGCCTATAGAGATCTAGTTGCCAGAAGGTGCGCGAAGACTCGCGGCGATAATGTACACCGACATCCAGGGCTACACATCCCTCACCCAAGAGAACGAGGCGGAGGCAATCAGGATGCTTGATGGGTATAGAGAAATGGTCCGCCCTGTCCTGGCCAGATACGGCGGGCGGGAGATCAAGACAATGGGGGACGGTTCGCTTGTCGAGTTCTCGAGCGCACTCGAGGCCACGGAGTGCGCCGTGGAAATGCAGAGGGTCCTGCGGGAACGTAACGAGAACTCTGCGCCAAGGATTGTCGTCAGGATCGGAATCCATGTAGGTGACGTCATTCATCGGGGAGGAGACGTGTTCGGGGACGCCGTGAACATCGCTTCGCGCATTGAGCCGCTCGCTAAGGGAGGGGGGATCTGCGTGACTGGACAGGTCTACTATCAGGTCAGGAACAAGCTCTCGACCAGGGCGCAGAAGATAGACTCCGAAGGGCTGAAGAACATCTCAATACCGACCGAAGTGTACAGGTTGGAATTGCCCTGGGAAAATGAAGCGTCGATCACTCTGGAAGAGCGTCGCCTGGCTGTCCTGCCCCTCGACAACATAAGCCCTGATCCAAACGACGAGTACTTCGCCGACGGATTGACGGATGAGCTGATTACTTCGTTGTCGAGGATAAAGGGCCTGGAAGTGATAGCCAGGACCTCAGTACTGCGTTACAAGGGAGGAGCCAAGCAGGTCGCCGTCATAGGGAGAGAGCTGAATGTGGGGTCGGTCCTAGAGGGAAGCGTAAGGAAGTCAGGGAATAGAATAAGGGTCACCGCCCAGCTGATCAACGCAACGAACGAAGCCCACGTCTGGGCAGAGACCTACGACAGGCAGCTAGACGATATCTTCGCCGTCCAGAGCGACATAGCTGGTAAAGTCGCGGATGCCCTCGCGCTGAAGCTGTCGGCCCACGAGAAGCTCGGGTCCCGGCGACCGACCAACCTTGAGGCGTACACACTGTTCCTGAAAGGGAAATTCGCCGCTACAAAGCTAAGCAGAGAATACCAGCTGAAGGCCGTTGATTACTTCGAGAAGGCAGTAACCCTCGAGCCTAACTTCGCAGAATGCTATGCCGAGGTTGCACAGGCTTGGACCATGATGGGGTTCTTCGAGCTGTTCCCCTCCCGGGAGGCCTTTGAGAAGGCGGAAGATGCGGCGTCGAAGGCGCTGGCCCTGGACGACAACCTGGCCGAGGGCCACATAGCCATGGGAAGACTCCTGAGGCTCGCCGACTGGAAGTTCGAGGAAGCAGAAGCGGAACTCAAGCGTGCGGTGGAACTCGCGCCTGGCTTGGCCCTGGCTCACGCCTTCAGGGCTCAGGGACTGATGGTACTGGGGCGCGAGGAAGATGCTGTCCGAGAGGCAAGCAGGGCCCTGGAGCTTGACCCGTTCTCTCCACTGACCTGCCAGATACTTGGTACCGTCTACCTCTACTACAACCAGAACGACAAGTCAATCGAACTCTATCAGCGCGCCATTGACATCGACCCCACCTCTCCCTTCCCGATGGGCAACCTAGGGCTCGCGTACGTGAGGAAGGGAGAGGTCGACAGGGGAATTAAACTGATCGAGAGGGCCCAAGAACTCGAGAGTGCAAACGCCTCTTCCAAGGGCGACCTCGCTTATGCTTACGGCAAGGCGTGCAGGTCCGAGGACGTCAAGAGGATGCTCGACGAACTCCTTGAAATGCAAAACAAGAGCGGAAGAGCAGCGCCCTCAATAGCGGGAGTGTATATTACACTCGGCGACCACGACAAGGCGATGGAGTGGCTCGAAGTGGCCGCAAAAGAACATACGCCCTATCTGGGGAGTGTGAGTCAGGATTTCATCTACGACCCGATTCGCTCGGACCCCAGATTCACGGCGTTGATGGAGAGATTGGGAATACCCCAATTCAAGAAGACTCCTAATTCACAAGCGGAATAACATCCATTTGGTTCCCCCAATCCCGGCCGGGTTCGCTCTTAGCGCTTCGAAGGTTTCAGCAGTTGAGCCCTGATTTCTTTGTTTATCGTGGGAGGAAGAAGCAACTCGAGACCGACTACCCGATTCCTAGAGTCGAGGTCCACGACCATGTTATCGGCGAGAGGCTCGCTCGAAGAGACCTTCCCCTTTCTTAATCTCAGGTAAAGGGCATCTGTCTTCCTGTCAAATTCCAGTGAAGCCATACCTCCTCGCTCCCTCTCTGTTTGTCTTTACTACTGTGACGACTATAAGGTCTTCTTCCTCCTCTTCACAAACTACAACCAACCAGAAACTTACCGCTGGGAAGCAGGCCACAAACTGCAAGCCTGCCATATCGTACCTGCACGAGTTCCAGAGGATTCCGAATGACGCTTTCGATGTCTCTAACCAGGATTGAACGCTCGGCCAACCTCTTCTCAGCATGCTCAGAGTACCGTCAAGAAGAGGGTTAGCCTCGGAGAAATTTGAGAAGTACCTGGTGAGAAACACGCCGAAATGTGTGCGAAACCTCTTAGGCAAGCGATGAAGAACTAGGGGGCAGGAGCACTTGACAAAGGAAGAGAAACCTACGCTGTCCGAGGAAAAGGCCGCAGAGCTCTTCTTTCAAATGGCAAGCGCCGACAGAAAGAGGATTCTGTTCGAACTCGAGAAGGAGGAACTCCGTCTCAACGAGGTCGCAAAACGGCTTGGTATGACTTCCACGGAGACTCTCAGGCAGCTGCAGAGGCTGACCGAGTCTTCCCTGATTCAAAGAGAGCCCGAAGGTCCTTACGTCATGACGGAATACGGGCGCTTGGTGCTCCAGCTCTCTTCCTCTTTGGAGTTCATCACCCAGCACAGGGACTACTTCCTGACGCACGACGTCCGGTGCCTCCCCCGCAGGTTCCTTGACAGGATAGGCGTGCTTGCAAACGCGAACTTCGTCTCACAGACATCGGAAGCCATGAATGGTTTATTGCAGCTTCGAACCGAAGCTAGGGAGTTCATATGGGGCGCTGGAGTCGAAGGGTCGTTCAGAGTGGGCCCTTCGCTTAGTGAGAAGGTATCGCAGGGCGTCTCGTTCAGACTACTATTCCGAGAGAAGTCCCTCCCTCCGCTGGCCTTCCAGCGTATTACAGGCGCCGAGTGGAGAGCTCTCGAAGACATCCCCGTGTCCATCGTGCTAAGCGAAAAGGATGGAGCAGTATCATTCTGTTTGGTAGGCGGGAAGGCAGATTACACAGGTTTCGGGGGCTCTGACCCGGAATTCTACGATTGGGTGAAAGAACTCTTCCTTTACTATTGGGAAAGAGCTAGAAGGAATCCTTCTCCCAAGACGAAATAACTACCTATAGGGGCAGGATTCTGGTGGTCCCCCTTGGCGAAGGGAACCCGAATAGTGTATCCAAATCGCTTAAGCCCCTCTAGACGGTCCTTGGAACGCGGCGAACCCAGGCCGATAACCAGACAAAGATCCATACGATTACCCGCAGATGGATGTTCGTCAGCGATGTACCTAACTGCACAGAGAAAACTGTCAGCGTCCCAAAGATTGGTATGAGCGACACCAACAAGACGGCAGTGGTAAGCAGAAGATAGTTGCGATTTCTTCTATGTTTGGCAAAAAGGCTCTCCGGAACGAGCTTTCTATCCTCATCCCCAAGATAGTGGGCAAAGACGGCCAGGACTGCGAACATCGCTGCTAAATCGAGAGAAAAGACGGCCGATGTTGTCGACCACAAATCTCCGGACGATATGAGAACTTCTCTGAAGATGTATGGTTCGATTGAAACCGTAAAAAGCAGTAGGACGTTGAGGTCCATCAGGCCCTGTGTCTCCACTGGCATAGTCGACAAGATTGACGTGTAAGAAAGCCAGACTCTGATCACTATCAGAAAGCTAAGCATGTAGTATGCCAGCGAAACTAGAAAGTCCTGGGACGTGACAGGCGCCTGACCTACCAGAGTGACCGCCCCTATCGAGAGTGCGAGTCCGAAGACCATATCAGAAAGAATCTGGATTCGGGGGCGAGTGACAGGCTGCGCCACCCCGTTTGGTGCAAATCCGGTGTCCACTATGGAAGCGCCCCGACAAAATGCCCTATTGCGAAGCCGGCGATGCCTGCAGATAGCCCTATGACCGCCATCTGAAGCCCGCTTTTCCAAACAGATCCGACCGTGGTCTTCGACTCGTAATACCCTATGAAGAAGAGAACTACACCACTGAGGCCCATGGAACCAAAGGCGCTAGGAAGCAAACTCCCTGAGGCGAAGAAGTAAGGGATGAGGGGAACGACGGAACCAAAGACTGTCGACGCGAGCACGACAAGGAAGCTGTTCCTGGGTTCAGATTCGGATATTGGTTCCAGTTTCAGTTCGTGCGACATCATGAACGCCAGCCACGCCCTCGAATTGTTGACAATGGCCTCCGTGGCTTGCTGAAGCTTCTTGCCCTGGTATCCCCAACCCTGGAAAATCTCGCGAACTTCGTCGGTTCCCAGCTTCGGCACCTCCCGTATCTCTTCCTTCTCCCGTTCCAGCTCTCTGAGGTACTGCTTCCTTCTCGCTTGAGTAGAGGTATACGCGACCGCCCCCATCGATATCGATTCTGCCCCCAGGGCCGCAAACGCAGCAACAAAGACAAGCCTCAGATCGCTCGTTGCCGCGGTGAGACCCAACAAGATCCCAAGGACATTGACTAGGCCATCCTGGCTCCCTAGGATGAAGTTGGAAAGGAGGTTGGCTCGAGGGAGCCTTGGGTTGACGACCTCGTATCCTTGAAGTGCGCTAGGAAGCGCCGCCGAGGCGTGGTCAACCTCTCGAGGAGGAACTCTGTTCGATTTCAATCCTGTCGGCTCCAAACTCTTCCATCAAGCGACGGATCCGGCGACGGTGGGGACGGTGCCGCGTCTCGATGATTATCGTTCGGGGAGGCAGCGGAGGAAGGGGAGCCCCCACTTTCACATTGCTTCCGCAGTACTCGCATTTGCTTACTATCTCTCCCGGTTTCAGAGCCAACGGTGCTCCACAGCTGGGGCACTTCACAAGGTTTGGACTTGACATCAACCTACCTCACTCCTAGAGGCAAGGTTCGGCTTGCGCCGAGCTTGTGCAGCAGGAAAACCTTCAGCCAGTCGTTTAGAAGAAGAGACGCAATCGCGGATGCGGAGAGCAGGACAACCAATGGAAAGACTCCAATGGGAGAAAGGTCCAGGAAACCTGCAAGCGAGATCGCGCATACGATTAAGATCTCGGCGCCCACCGTGACGAGCAGAGAGTTACCCGGGCGCGACTCCCAGAAGTGGTGACGTTCGCGCACTATCAGTAGGTTGAAGATTCCCGCCAGCACCAAGTAGGCGAAGCCGAAGGTGTAGATTTTGCCGACATCTCCAGCCAGCCCGAGGTATGCTATCCCTCCAAGAGTCAGGACAACTCCCTCGACTGTGCTTGCCAAGCCTAGAAACGCCCCGAGCCTGAACATCCAGGGGATGTCGAACGAGACGGGCTTCATGGAGAACTTCACGTTGTCCGCTGACATCGACATCGTCGCAAAGTCCCCCAGAAGCAGGATGAGTACGACGCCATCGACCGAGACCACGAAGTAGCTGGTCAGGAGAAGGGTTACGATGATGTAGGCGATCACGAAGGTCTTCTTGGTAAGAAGGTTCAGCACCCAGCTCGTCAGCCGTTCGTAAATCGTCCGCCCCGTCTCGACCAGTGCGACCGTTCCCGCGAGTCCATCGGTGACCAGCACCGCGCTTGCGGAGTCCTTTGCTACGTCCATCGAGTTCTTGACGGCTATTCCCACCTCCGCCTGTTTGAGAGCGGGCGAATCGTTGACGCCGTCCTCCGTCATCCCTATATGCCCCGATCCCTGAAGGCTCTTGACGAGGGCGTACTTCTCGTCAGGATAGATCTCCGCGATGCCGGCGGCTCCCTCGATGGCCGATGCAGGGAGCGCTCCATCGCCCTTCGTCCATGCATCTGGAATCGTTTCTATTTCGCCTGTAAGGCCAATCTGTTGGGCTACGTTTTTGGCGATGGGGAGCGAGTCTCCTGTAAGCATCTTGACGGACACGCCGTGCCCATTCAAGTGCTCGACCATGGCCTTCGAGTCCTCTCTTACCCTGTCCGCGACACCTGCGAGGCCTACGAACTCAAGTCCGCGGTCTGGCTGTGACTTTGCGACTGCGATGGCCCTAAGCCCGTGTTGGGCAAACATCTCCGATACCTTCTCCAAATCTATCATGTCTTCGTTGTTCAATCTGCAGGCAGAACCTATGGAACTTAGGGATCCCTTTCTGACGATGAAACTGCCCTCTGGTCCTTCAATGGTTGCGCCCGTCATCCTGGTCTGGACATCGAAGGGTATGAAATCCGATCGACGGTATGAGTCAAGTTTCATGCTAGCCGACGTCGAAGCCTTGAGGAAAGCCTGATCGATGGGATCTTGGTTCGACTCGCTGGATGCAAGAGTTCCGTAGAGGACCACGTCGCCAGGTGTGTACCCATTGAACGGAATTTCCTTTTCGACATACAGCTTGTTCTGCGTCATTGTCCCCGTCTTGTCGACGCATAGGACGTCCATGGCGGCCGCATCCTCGCTTGCTCCAAGTCGGGTGACAAGAACTCCCTCCTTCGCCAGAGTTGAGGCTCCGAGTGCCATGTTCAAAGTAAACATGGTTGGCATAGCCACTGGGACTGCGGCCACCAGCAGCACTACCAGCATCGGGAGGAAGACTGCAGGTGGAATTCCCTTCATCAAGGCGTAGACCGCTGCCACTACTATTCCGACCATTGAGACCTTGGCCAGGTTTCGGGTGACCTTCGCCACCGTCGCCTCCATGTGCAGCTTCGGCTTAGCGAGGTCGACCAGCTCAACAGTCTTCCCAAAACGGGTGTTCCTACCGGTCGCCACCACTATCGCAGTGGCTTCCCCCCGGTCCGCGATCGACCCCGTGAAAATTACATCGCCAGAAGATTTCGTTGCGGTGACTGACTCGCCTGTTAGCGCTGACTGGTCGACGTCCAGCGAACCATCGATTATCTTCGCATCGGCGGCCACGATGTCACCCATCCTGACCCTTATCATATCCCCGGGGAGCAGTTCCCTCGAAGGGACCAACGTCCAGGCTCCATCCCTTTTTACTCTGCTCTGGATCCTCAGCCGTTGCCTCAAGCTTACCATCGCCTTCCTCGCGTTCCCTTCTCTCACGAGAACCAGGGCGGCGTTGAACACAAGCAGCGCTACCATGATCACTGCCTCCGGCAGGTTCCCTGTCAGCCAACAAATTACAGCGATGATTTCGAGCATGTTGGACATAGGGCCCAAGAAGGGTTTCGCAATTCTGACTGCGGTGCTTGGCCTTTTCACTGAGATTTCGTTATACCCATATTTTTCACGCCTCGATTGGACTTCCTGTTCATGGAGACCGCCTTCGACAGGTCCGATCTCCTGGCTCAAAGGCTGTCCGACCCCCCTTTGGTGGAGTCCATCTGACGAGCTGCTCGAGCGATGTTCGTCAGGTCCTCCATTGACAGGTCAATCCTTAGAACACCCCTGGTCCCCACTACCTCTAGCACGGAATTCTCGACGAATCTCGCGTGCACGAGGCTTCCGATGGTGCCTTCCATCATGACCCCGTCGCGTCCCGAGCTCCCCAGCGCCGCAGACTTGATGGCGTCGCTTGACTTCAAATCCACCGAAAAGACTCGTTCGCGCGTCCCAACATTCTTGCGGGCCATTCTTGTCTTGCACCTGGCCTATGAGGAACTTGTGGCGCAGATAGTGCTTTGTTGATGAGAATGTGTATTAGTGCACAAGGGTGTGTATGTGGTAACCTCATCTAGCCTTCTGGATCATGAAGTGCATCTACAGCGTACTTCCTAAGATGTCACGAAAAAGGGGGAAGGGGAGGAGTCTCCCCATCAAGCATTAGCTGGCCAGGTTGGTGGCTTGCGTCGAGTGCCTAGTACCTCTGAAGGTCCAGAGGCCAGCAATCCAAATCCCGAGGAGAATCAGGAGGCCTCCCCAGAAGAACTGCCAGGGTAGATCGGGGTAGAAGGCGGCCAGGCCTGCCGTGATCAGGATTGTAGCTACTATGAGACCGCCTAGGTGAGGGCCTGGACGCTCGGCCCGCCTTTGAGCCCTCATCTCGCGCCTGGACATTACGACCGCGGGCTCATAGGGGAGAGTGGGCGAATATACTTGCTCAGCGCCGCAATTTGGACAGAAGTGTGCACCAGCTTGGAGTGCTGTTCCGCATTTGTTGCAGTATGTTGCTGCCATTTCTCATCGGCACATGATTAACCAGAAAGCGAGATAACATCTGCTTGACGTCGATGTTTATACATACACATGGATGTTTGAGTTCCCGAACGACAGGAGAAATGTCAAACAGATGCTCTCTTTCACTTGCCGGATTTCATACTTGCGGCCTGACCA
>Ga0187784_10002618_pt1 | contig 14448 bp, 10 predicted proteins | sample 1015_SJ02_MP15_2_FD_132964 | JGI IMG/M metagenome (GOLD analysis project Ga0187784, IMG submission 132964) | Tropical peat soil microbial communities from peatlands in Department of Meta, Colombia - 1015_SJ02_MP15_20_MG | ecosystem: Environmental > Terrestrial > Soil > Wetlands > Peat | place...
AACATGGTTAAGCTGACGATCAATGACCGAAAGGTTGAGGTGGAGAAGGAATGGACCCTGCTTCAGGCGGCCAAAAAGATGGGGGTTCGTATTCCGACGTTATGTCATCATGACGCCCTATCTCCTTACGGTTCATGCCGCCTCTGCATCGTTGAGATCAAGAAAAGGGGGAGCTTCAGGTTGGTAACTTCCTGCAACTATCCTGTGGAAGACGGGCTTGAAGTCAGGACGCACTCGGATGAAGTTTTGAAAAACAGGAAGATCGTGATGGAACTCCTCCTGGCCAGGTGTCCCGAAGTGAAGGCGATTCAGGAGATGGCAAGGGAGATGGGCGTACAAAAACCGAGATTCCCGCTGGAGCAGAACGACTGTATCCTTTGTGGGTTGTGCATCAGGGCCTGTGAGGAGAAGGTCGGAGTCAGTGCAATCAGTTTTGTCAGCCGGGGGATCGACGAGGAGATATCCACCCCGTTCGATATTTCATCGGAGGCCTGCATCGGATGTGGGGCGTGTGCAAGGGTATGTCCAACCGGTGCCATTAAGATAGAGACCATCGAAGGCATCATGAGGATCAATAGATTTCATACCTCAAAGAAGATGCACCGGTGTCCTTCTTGCGGAAAATATTATATGGCCGAATCCCATATGAGCTGGATGGGCCACCGACTCGGAACCCAAGCATTCTTGACCGCCTTGTGCCCCGAATGCAAAAGAATCGGAAATGCCAAAGTGGCTTTGATGATCAAAGAATTTCAGAAGACGCCTCCCTCATAAGATGATAGAGGTAAAGAGGAGTAACTGCTTTTGTCCCCTCGGACGAAGATCGAGAAGGTTTGCTGACAGGGGTTGTCAGTTACGGACAACCCCTCCTGTTCATTTTTCCCGACTATTTTTTAGCTGATGATTTTTACATTGGTGGCTTGGGGACCTTTGGGGCCCTGGGTCACTTCAAATTCAACTTCATCACCCTCTTTCAGGGATTTGAAGCCCTCGCCTTGAATAGCGGAGTGGTGTACAAACACGTCCTTCTGGCCCTCCACTTCGATAAACCCGAAGCCCTTTCGATCGTTGAACCATTTCACTCTTCCTGTCATTGGAACCTCCATTAATCAAAACCGAAATTACTTCTTATTATGCCCGCGGAACCTTGGAAAAACAAGGTTTTTTTCTTCTCCTCGGATGCGTCGGGTCAGAATTTGCCAGGAAAACCAAGGCACGTTTCCCTTTTCAGTTTAAAATTAATCATTCCTTTTGCCGAAGACAAGGTTTAGAAAAAAGCAGGCGAAAGATCATGACCTATCTGCCTGTTACAAAGGGAAATGACAGGCGACCTGATGGCTGCCGCCAATATCCTCCAATTGGGGCTCGGTGCTCGGATCGATACAGATGGCTGGTCTTCCATTGGACTCGTACACCGGGCACCTCGGGGCGAAACGGCAGCCGGAGACTGGTCGCTCGAAATCGAATACGCCCCACCGATCCGGCTGAACACTCTTCACCTTCTCTGCGTTCTCTTTGTTCTGTTTCTCGACCAGCGAAGACCAGAGGATATGAGTATAGGGATGCATCGCTCTGCTCGCGATCCGGTCGGAGAGCCCTATCTCAACAATCTTGCCCAGATACATCACGGCCACCTTGTGGCTGACCAGTTCCACGACCCGAAGGTCGTGGGAGATGAAGAGGTATGAGAGCCCAAGGTGCTTCTGAAGGTCTCGGAGCAGGTTCACGATCTGAGCCTGGATGGATACGTCGAGGGCGCTCGTGGGTTCGTCTGCAACAATGAATTTCGCGCCGACCGAGAGCACCCTGGCCACGCCGACCCGCCGTTTTTCGCCACCCGAAAGCTCGTGTGGGAAGTTGGACAGCTTGCTTTTCTTGAGGCTCACCTGCTCGAGCAGATCGCTGATACGCTTTCCTGCCTCGGCACCGTCAATCTTATGGTGCACGGTGATCGCTTCAGAAAGAATCTCGCGGATGCGCATCTTGGGATTGAGCGCTGCATCCAGGTCCTGAAAGATCATCTGCATCTGGCCCCGCAGCTGTCTAAGCTCATCGGTCGGGATGCTGGTAATATCCTTTCCGTCAAAGAGGATCTTGCCGGATGTTGGTTTTTCGAGCCGCAGGATGGTCCTGCCAACGGTTGTCTTGCCGCAGCCGGATTCGCCCACTAGCCCGACGGTCTCGTTCTCCTTGATATAGAAGCTCACCCCGTCTACTGCGGGGATGGACGGATGCCTTTCCCCGAGGGAGTGGAAAAGCCCCCCGTGCGTAAAGTGTTTTTTAAGGTCCATGACTTCGAGAATCGTCTTCGGCATAAGAACCTTTAATCAAAATACAACCAGCACCTCACCTTATGTCCCGACCCTGTCTCTCGAAGGTCGGGCTCATGACCCGCACATCTTTCACGAAACTTCTCCATAACCCGGCTGCATCGGCTGTAGAACCGGCACCCTTCAGGGATATTGATCGTGTCGAGCACATCTCCTTCGATCGCCTGGAGATATCTCTTCTCCGTGATATTCTGCGCGCTCGGGATGGATGCGAGGAGCGCCGATGTGTAAGGATGTTTTGAATTGCCCCTTTTTGATAGGACTTCTTTTGTCGGTCCGTACTCGAACACGGTGCCGCCGTACATGACGGCAACGCTGTCAGAGAGCTGCGAGATGATGCTGATGTCGTGACTGATCAACATGGTCGTGATCCCAAGCTCGGACTTGAGTTCCCCAAGGAGGTCTACGATCTTTGACTGGATCGTGGCGTCGAGGCCCGTTGTCGGCTCGTCCGTGATCAGGAGCGACGGCTCGGAGGCCAGGGCCATCGCAATCATGATGCGTTGACACATGCCGCCCGAGAGGCCGTAGGGATAATGGTCGAACCTAAGGCGAGGCGAGTCGATCTTCACCCGGTGGAGCCAAGATAGGGCGCGCTCCTTGGCCTCCTGCTCGGTTTTTGTGGATGTATGGAGTCGGATCGCCTCGGTGATCTGCTTTCCGACGGGCATATAGGGGTTGAGTGACGACGCGGGGTTCTGGAAGGTCATGGCGATCTCCTTGCCCCGCACCTTGTTCATGACACGCTCAGCGTTTCGCTCCCATCCCAAGACATCCTTGCTTACCTCCATGATCTTGCCGTCTCTCGTCGTGAGCTTCACAAAGTCCTCCAGGCCCTCGAGCAGGTTCTTCTGGATCCGGTCGGACTTCAGCCCTATCTTCCCGCTGATCACACCCGGCCCCGCACCGATGAGCCCCAACACGGACAGGGCAGTGACGCTTTTGCCGCTACCGCTCTCGCCGACAACACCGAGCGTCTCCCCTTTCATGACTTCAAGACTGACCCCATCCACGGAGCGGATGAAGGCCTGCTTGCTGCGGGAGTGGAAGTAAGTGCGAAGGTCTTCAATCTTCAGTATCGGCACTGCTGTCATGAGTTCCTCTTACCTTCCAGGATGTTGTTCAGGCCGTCGCCGAGGAGGTGAAAACCGAGGATCGTGAACAGGATCGCAAGGGCAGGTGCGGTGGAGGGCCAGAACTTTCCCTGCATGAAGTAATTGGCCCCTGACTGCACCATGTTTCCCCATGACGGCGTAGGCTCCTGCACGCCGAACCCAAGGTAGCTGAGAGACGTCTCCATCAGGATAGCTTCTGCCATGCCGAGGGTGGCCCGGATGATGAGGACCGACCTGCAGTTGTGCCACAGGATGTGCTTCAAAATAATGGTACTCGTAGGCACCCCCAGGGCGATGTCCGCCTCAATGAAGTTTTTCTGCTTCAGGAACTGGATCTTGCCTTTGATGAGCGACGCAACGGCCGGAACATTGGTGAGGCCGACGACGAGCATGATGTAGTAGATATCGGGCTTGAATGCTGCGATGACGAGCAGGATGAGAACGAGGCGCGGGAAAGAATCGACCAGGTTCATGAAATAGGTAATGCCTGTGTCGAGCTTTTCACCGCGGTAGCCCGCCGCGACGCCGAGACCAGTGCCAAAGAAGAGGGCCATGGATATGGCAAGCAGGCCCGGAAGAAAGTAGGCCTGGATGCCCACGATCAGTCGCGAGAGCATGTCCCGGCCCATAAAGTCGGTGCCGAGCAAGGACCCCGCGGTTCCCGGTGGGGCCAACATGAGCTGGAGGTTAATGTCTTGCGGATCCCGAGGCAGAAGATTGAAGGAACCGAGGATATAGGATACAATGACCAGCGTGACGATAAGCAGTCCGTAGCCAACGTAAGCTAGGTCGACTGAATCCGCCTTTTTCCAGAATGGCAGGTCCGAGAATTCACCGATCTCGCCGGATACCTGGGAGTACTTTGTCATAACGTTATTCTTTGAAAGCTCTTGGGTTCACCGCCACATAGATCACGCGCTGGAACAGGCTGCCCATGCGTACGAAGACTGCGGCAAGGATCGCAATGCCCATAATGACCGGGTAGTCCCGGTCCTGTGCTGCCTGCCAGGCCATCCTGCCCATGCCGGGCCAGTTGAACACCTGTTCAACGATCACAGCACCGCCGAGGATGAAGGGCATCTTGGAAGCGATGATCTCGGTCACGGGGATGAGCAGGCCCTCCTTGAATGAATGTCTCCAGACCAAGGCACCCTTGGCCCGAGCAGCGCGGATGTAGTCCTCGGACATCACCCTGGCTATCTCCTGGCGAAAAAATCGGATCACCTCGCTGATCGTTCCATTCCCCACGCCCAGCACAAAGATCGGCAGGAGCTGATAGAGCCAGCGATATTTTTGCCCCCCACTCGAGAACCCAAAGGCGAGGGGAAAAAGGCCGAGCTTGTGCGTAAAGAAATAGATGACGATGTACCCGAGCCAGAACACCGGCAGAGCTGAGATCACGTAGGAAAACATGGTCACGGGCCATGATATCTTGTTTGGCCCGCGGATGGCGGAATAGAGTGCGATGGGCACTGCGATCAGGAGGGTAACGATGAGCGACCCGATCGTCAGGATAAGGGTGTTGAGCCCGACGCGCACTACTTCCGGGAGGACCGGCAAGCCCATGCGGATCGACGTGCCGAAGTTACCCGATAGCATACCTGCGAGCCAGGAGAGGTACTGGACATACCACACTCTTGATACACCCATGGCCTCGCGGACGCCTGCTCTGGCCTCTGCGGTGGACAGCTGTCCCTCGAGGAGCACGCTGAAGGGGTCTCCGGGCGACGCAAAGAGGATGACGAAGACGACGAAGCTTACGCCCAAAAGCAGGAGCAGTGTGATGATCAGTTCCCTGGATAGAACCAAGGCTATAGGCCGGATCGACGAAAGCTTCATGGACAGACAATCGCTTTGAACCTTGAGCGTTGAACTTATTTCTGGTCCTTCTCCTCCATGAACCAATCATCCGCGTACGAGAAGAACTTGTAGGGATGGATGGCCACGCGCCTCACCTTCTTGTGGTATGCCGTATAGTTGGTGAGCGTCCAGAGGAAAGTGTAAGGGTTCTCTTCCGCCAGGATGGCATGGAGCTTCCGGTTGATCGTCCGGCGCTTCTCGTGGTCGAGCGTGAGTTTGCTCTCGTTGATCAGGCCGTCCACTTCCGGGTTGGAGTATCCGCCGAAATTATTCTTCCACGAACCGATCTCACCTGAATGGAAAAGAGATGAGATGTCCGCCGAATCGTCAAAGACCCAGCTTGCGAAGATGATGTCGAAGTCATGCTCGAGGAAGACGTCTTCCTTCCAGGCCTGCCACTCCTTAAACTCCACCTTGATGTCCACACCGATGTTCTTGAGATAGTTCTTGAAAGCGAGCACCACGCGCTTCACTGCCTCGCTCTCCTTCTCGATGGGAACTTTAAGGGAAAGAGCGAGCCGCTTGCCGTCCTTCTGCATGAAGCCGTCCGCGCCGCGGCTGAAACCTACCTCCTGCAGAAGGGCCCTTGCCTTCTCGGGATCGTAGGAGAGGGGCTGCACATCGAGGTTATAGGCCCAGCTTCCAGGCGCAAAAGGCCCTGAGATGATCGTGCCCTGACCGTTGAAGAACGAGTCGAGCATCTCCTGCCGGTTCACGGCTTGGGTAAAGGCTTTGCGCACGCGCTTGTCCGCGAGGGGGGGGGTCCGCACGTTGTACCCGAAGAACGAGTACGATAGCGCGTTGTACGGCTGGAGGATGAACCGCTTGTCGCCCTGAATTTCCGGAAGATCACGGGGGTTCACCAGTACGATCATGTCGATCGCATTGAACATCAGTGCCTGCGTCATGATGTTCTGGTCCGCAAAGGGCTTCGCGATGAGCTTGTCGATGTGCGGTCTTCCCTTGAAGTAGTTTTCGTTGGCGCTGAGAATGATCTCACGCTCGGCCGTGATGTTCTTCAACACATAGGGGCCAGTGCCGATGGGACTCTGTACAAAATGATCGTCCCGGGTGAGGTAGAGCGGATTACTCGGCCCGTGCTTCGGGATCACCTTGAAACTGAACTTGGCCAGGGCGTTCAGGATCGGCCGCTTCAGCGTGAACTTGACGGTGTAATCATCGAGCTTTTCAACCGTTGAGATGAACTCATACCGCACCTTGAGCGGGGTGATGGTCTTGGGATGCATCATGATCTTGTAAGTGAAGATCACGTCATCGGCCGTGAACGGCTTGGGCTCCTCTCCCTCTTTTGGATGCCACATCACGTCCCTTCGCAGAAAGAAGGTGTAGGTGCGGCCATCGGCGGAGCAATCCCATTTTTCTGCAAGCTCGGGGACGATCTCCTGCTTTTCATTGATCCCGACCAGGCCGTTGAAGATGAGTTCCGTGAGCCGCAGCGAGATCATCTCGTTGCTCGTCACGGGGTCGAGGGTCGCTGGCCTGCCATACTCGCCGTAGTTCAGGCTGCCTCCGTCCGGCCTGTTGTCCTTCTTTTGGCCCGCCCCGTTGGCAGTGGATGAAGCCATGGCCATGGCAACAATAAGAAGTAGAACTACCAGAATCCGTTTCATAGTGACCTCCTCATCGAAATTCGGAATGGTCGAATGCGGAATAAATAAAAATCAGGAATCTGCGTTTATCCCTTGCGCGGTCCGAATTCCGCATTCACTGTGATTAGTTGATCTTCACGTCCCCTGCACTCTTGTGCTCCACGGCGTATACGCCCTGAATGGCCTCCTGAATCTGGCGAACCTCGGGAAACTGTTTGCTCATCTCGAAATAGATCTCAAGGGCCTCGGAGAATTTCTTCGTTCGGTAATAGGCCTCCGCAAGACTTACGAGCAGGATGGGATCGTTCGATTCGATCTTATTCTTGTTGCTCTTGTCGCGTCCGGCCTCCAGGTACGAGATGGCTTTTGTATTATCGAGCCTGCCGAGATAGTACTTGCCGATGGCTGCGTTCAGCTGGGAGAATCTCTTGCCGTCACCGGCCTCGACCATGCCAGCGGCTTTCTGGAGCACCTTTGGGCATTCCATCTTTAACAGGCTGCACGCAAAAAGGATCTCTGCGATCAGGTCAGGGTCTTCCGGTTTCTTCTGCACAAGCTCATCCCACACGGCCATGGCATCGGCCTGGCGATTCCTCCTGTAAAGGCTGGCGGCCTCCCATACCCTGATGCGGACCTTGTACTGCTCCGGCATTGCCGACGTAGCGATGAACGATGCCGTGACCTTCGAAGGCTGTTCTACCGAGCCGAACAGCGCGTACGCCTGACCGAGATAGAATTCTGCAGCAGCCTTCACCTTCGGGTCAGCCGCGGCCCTCCCGAGGTAGGCCAGGCTCGCCCGGCCATAAAGGGTCGCCATGTCGTTGAGCAACGAAGGGTCGTAGAAACGAATCACCTTGGATTTTCCCAGGGTCTCCTGGTAAGAGAACGCCTTCAGATCTGAACGCTCGAGCAGATCCAGGCCCTTCTCGGTCGGCCCAGCCCCCCGGGCATACATAGCAACAAGGTTCTTCACCATCCGCATCGAAAGCGGCTTGCCGGACCTTTTCATCTCTGAGAGAACCCCGTCGGCAGTAGGGAAAGGATTCTTGCCGGTGAGTCCGGCCTTGCTGTAGGCAGCCGCAAGCTCGGCCTTCACTTCGGGGTCAAAGGTATCAATCCCTCCCCAGAGTTTGGCCGCCTTGGCGGATTGGTGGTCTTGGGAATAGCCGAGCCCAAGGGTGACCTTAGCGATCGCACGGTACCGCAGCTCCACGCCGTCGTTTGTTGAAAATTTTTCAAGATAGATTGCGGCTGCCCCGGGCTTGCCCGACTCGAGCAGCGCTTGACCGAAGTAAAGGTCTACGAAACGGCTCCGGTCCTTGCCCTGGGCCGCCGAGAGCTTCCTGAGGTAATCCTTCGACGCCGAAACCGACGTCTGATAAAGCTCGCGATGCAGCACGGCGTTCCTGAAATAGATCATGCCGAGGGAAAGGTTGGCAGCCCCCTTCTTGCCTTGCTCGACGGAAGCACTGTCCGCGCGGAGAATGCTGGCCGCCTCACCGTAATGCCGCTTTTCATACAGCTTCATCGCCTGCGTCACCGTGTTGTCGGCGGCAGAGGCCTGCGCGACGGTGATCAGGATGATCGATGAAAGGAACAACCCGAAACATCTCATACGTAAGATTCCAAATTTCAAAGCTCGAATATCAATCCTTCAGTTTCATAACATGGATCTGATCCCACTGGTCGACCTGGGCCCGGAACGCGATCAATCCGTCCACCGAGCAGGTTATATCATGGTTCATCTTGGTGTCCGTTTTAACGGGCAGGACTGTCTTCTCTTTGAGATCTGCCACAAAGATTGGATTATATTCCTGCCGGTCGTTCTTCACGAAGAGGATCCGTCTGCTGTCCGGCATCCATGCAGGACCCTTCTCGACGTCCGGAATGATGTCTACAGCCACTATTTTCGCAGCGAGCCTGTCCCCCTCAGTAGGGTCTGACCCGTCTGCTGCGATGACGACGATCGACCATGTCTTGGGATCACCGGTGAGATTGTAGTTCGAGTAAAAGGCGATTTTTTTTCCATCCGGCGACCAGATGGGCCGCAGGTCATCATATGACCACGTCGTCAGGATTCTTAAGGACGCCATGGGCTGCGTGACATCGCCGATCAGGATGATGTGATGGTTCTCATTGCTGCCATGCATCATAACGAGTCGCTTGCCGTCGGGAGACCACTGGGGAAAAAGATAGGGCTCGTCTCCCTGAGTCAGTCGCGTCAGCACTCGGGTTTTGATATCCAGGAGGTAGATGTCGCCCTTGCCGGTGCGACCAGATACGAAGACGACACGGTCGGCAACCGGAGACCAATGAGCCTGTCCATCCTTTTCCTTGTGGTCCGTCAGCCGGACGGGGCCGCCGTCACCGAGGTCCTGCAGGTAGAGATCGTAGTTGCCTTCCCCGCCATTGCTCATGTACACGAACCGGTATTCGTCGGGCCCCCATGTGATCCCGGCATTGTAGCTCGTCTCCTCGGCCACGCCGGGGAAGAAGAAATTCATTTCCTTCCCGCTATCGGAGAACAAGAAATAAACCGTCTGGATCAGCGTGCCGTCACGAAGCGTGATCTGGATCTCCTTTTTGTCGCCGATGCTCCGCTCGAAGGCGATGAACGTACTGCGCGGAGACCAGACAGGGTTTGAGTCATTCCGCCCAGATTCGATTTTCACAAGGGGTCTGACGAACAAAGGCTCGATCAGTTCGACCGTCTTGTCCGAAACCGTCGCGACCGATGTGGGCTCCTCGGCCATTCCTGTACGCGCCATGAAGGACAGAAACAGGACAAGCCAACCCAGAGCACCATGACACTTCCTAACCTTCACCTCGCCATCCTCCTCAACGGCTCAGAGGCTCTTGATCTGGTCCCAGTATTTCTGCGCCGATTCCCTGGCCTGCTCAAAGGTGTTGTTTCCCTCGAACTTCTTGGGGAAGAAATCGAAGTACTCCCGCCACGCGAGGTTGGCGTTATTCAGGATGTTGCTCTTCCGGGTGATGAGATAGAGCTTGTGGTAGGCGAGTGCCGTATAGTAGTAGGTATCATGCAGGGCCTCGTCGTAGTGTGCGTTCGGGAAGAACCGCATGTTCTGCTTTGCGATCTGCAGGTTCTGGACCGCTTTGGCGAAGTTTTGCGCGGCCGCATCTCTATCCTTCTGTACGAGAGCGTTGCCCTTCTCATAATAGGCGTGCCCTAGGTTCATAAAGGCCACCGAAAACTGCTTGTACACGAGCTGCTGGTTCTCGGGCAGCGAGAGTACGTTCTCGAATTCCCTGATGGCGCCTTCGTAGTCGCCCTTCTCGTCGAGATAGATCCGCGCCAGGCGGTGGTGCGCCTCGGAGTAGTCTGGATGCCCCTTCTCGGCGCTCTTGTAAGCCTGGATCGCTCCGTCGACATCGCCCTTCTGCTCGGCCCGCTCTCCGATCTTGAGGAAATCCTTTGGAAGAACAATCTTCCGGTCGCCGGTGCGGTTCTCTTCCTTTTTAGAGAACTCCACCACCTCTTCCCAGTCGCGGAAGTCACCGCCAACGGAAACCTTCACCGTATGGAAACCGAGGATGACCGGCTTCCCGTCAAGGATGGGCGTCCGCCCGATCTTCTCACCATCCAAGAACACATCGGCCGAGGGGGGTACGGAGTCGATCTTGAAGACCGCGTTGTTCACGGCGAGGACAAACTCCCTCGTTTCCATGTTCCTTTCAATCTTGACCTTCTCGGTCACCTGCTGGTACCCATGTCGGTAGAGCATGAGAGTAAAATTCCTGTTGATGCGCACAGACACCTCAGCCTTGCCATCCGGCCCCGTCGATCCCAGCCACTCATCGTTCACGTAGATATTGACCGCTGGAAGCGCAGATACATCGGGAGCCACGCCCCCCATTGTAGAGAGGATGAAATAGTTACGGCTGGCCTCTTCTTCGCCTTCGCGGTAGATGCGGCGAACCACCCGATCTCCGACCGTGATCTTTTCGTTTTTCTTCAGCTCCTCGACCTCGGCCCAGGAGCCGCTCTCTTCGGCCTTCTTGACCCTGAGCCTGCCGGTCTCGCGGTACCCTGACACCCTGCCTGTCTCACCGAGACGGGGGGCCATAAGCACGAAGTCTGTTCCCCTCGTGATGCGATATCCCGACTTGCCGAGGTTGATCCGGTATCGCTCCCCGTCGGATGAGACCACCGTGCCCTCGAAGGGGAAGTGCTCAAGCACGGCAGTCGCGATCTCCTTGGCTGCACTACCAATGTCACCTTCGCCCTTGGCCCGCGTGATCTGGCTCAAGATGAGCTTACCGCCTGAGGTGTAGAACTTCGTCTCGATCAAAAGCCCCTTCTCGTCCTTGGCAACACTGCCGAGGATGATCATGTCTACAGTCTGTTTGAGGGGCGTCTCGCGCCACCCGTTTGCGGTGATCTTTTCAATACTTAATTTTGCCTCCTTCATATCTGCCCGGAGCGTTTCGGACGGCACCTCACGGAAGCAGGCGTGCTTGAAGAGCTGTGCCGCCACCGACGACTCGGTATGGCTGAGCACCTCTTTTAAGTCCACGTTCGGTGTATTGCCCACGAACCGGTAGATCCCGGTACGAATCGGCCTGGGGACAGTGGGATAGAAATAGCGCTGGAGATTAACTTCTCCTTCCAAGACGATCGAGGTCCTCCAGGTCTCGGGGACATACTCGGTCGCCGAGAGCGTGACCGGCACCTTCTTGCCCAGTTCGCCGTCATAGGTATAAACGAAGATACCCTTGGCATCGGTTTTACCCACTTCCTTGTTGCCGATGCTCACCGCGATGCCCGGTATACCGCTTGACCGGCCGTACTCTTCCGCGAGCGCGCTGATCGTGACCATCACACGCTTGGAGAGTGCGGCTTCGAGCCTCTGACCAGGCTCCACCTGTCCGGTCTTGTGCCACGCCGCATACCCCGCCTTGGTCACCGTTAGGTCCACGCCGGACTTGGGCAGGTCCTTAAAGTCATAGACAAACACTCCCTGGGCGTCCGTCTTACCTATCTCTTTTCCCGCAGCCTTCACAATGGCGTCCGCCACCGGCGCACCTTTTTCAGTCGCGGTGATCGTGACGTACCGCGTTGTCTCAAGGTCGGCATCGAAGGCGTACGTATCAACGGTGCCGGACTTGGGCAACTTCATGACGAAGCTGCCCTTCCAGGGCTTGATCCGGTACCCGGGCATCTCCTTGGAAACGATCACCTCCACATCGACCCCTGGTTTCCTTTTTAAAGTCTTTGAAAAGAAGCCATCCGCATCGGTGAGACCCTGCACCTCGTTGTCCACGGTCACCTTGGCCTGGGCCGCCGATTGACTGCCCATGCGGGCTTTCACCTTGAGCTCCAGCTTCTCCCCCGAACAGGCGAAGAACAAAGAGGCTGCAAACATTATGAGGACTGTCCTTATAGCACGCTTCATCATATGAGACCTCCTGAAAGAGCTACTTGTTGAAAGACAAGGATCGGTACGTTCGTTGAGGTCAAAATCTACTGCGGCTGTCACTCCTTGGTGACGGCCTATATTCCAAGATCCAATCACATCGTGGGCGGCTGGAGGTTCACCTCGCCGGGGTTCACGATCTTATCCTCGTCTGACTTAGACCCTTCTATGGTCTTGTGCTTCCCCTCCGGAATCTTCTTGAGTTTGAACTCAACTTTCTTTCCCCCAAACTTGGTCACTTTGACCGTCTGCGTATCCGTCATGTAGCCGATCCTGTTCGCCTCCACTTTATACAGCCCCGGGATGATGTAGTCCTTGGCAGATCGGAACTTACCCTCGGAATCCGTGGTGACGGATCCAGAAGCCTTTTCCAAGGTCGTCGTCGTGTTGATCATGTTCACCACGGTCCCCTGCGGGCTTTCCTTAGAAGGCGGAATGGGCTGCAGGTGCGCATCTACAAGTTGGACCGTACCGTAGATCTTGGGCGAGCAAGCGCCCAGTGCCAGCATGATCACACTAAACAGAATGGTTTTTGCGTAGTTCATATCCCTTCCCTCCTGAAGGATGAATTTAGTTGCGATTCGCAGCAGAACGGCTAAGAAGAGAGACTGATACATTGAGTTTATGATTCACGTTGTCTATATTCGGTCAATCCTGCTTTTCCCTACCCCTGGGTTTGCCTGATTTTATCATGTTGGCCGAAAGAAACCTCTTCTCAAAATCCGAGAAGCATTTGCAAGGCTTATTGACACGTGAGTCTACCGAGGTAGCAGATTGTGCATTTTTTATGCCATTTTTTCCAGGACCATTTTTTATATAAGAGCTTGTAATTATAGAATTATCTAACAGTTGCTGAAATGCATTAACAACTTCGATTGCAATTTTGTCGCTCTTCTTACAATTTTGTCATGTGCTGTAATTCGAGGCACAGACGTGTTTTTTGGCTTTGACACAAACCCGGTCAGCAGGCCCTTTGGAGTTCCGTTTTTCTGGCCAGCTCGGCGTAGGACGCAAGCATCGTGTAAGATACAATCGTCAATGATAAACGCGGAAGTAGGGGTGCGATGCCATGTTAGGTATTTATTGAGGTAGTGAGAAAAGGGATTGCTGCTGAGCAAGAGGCCAGGCTGATCAAAGGGGCGGCGACATCGCGGTTCCTTCTTTTCATCGCAGCCAGGAGAGGGAGAGCTTCGGCCGGTCCGTGTCCGTCCCAGCCTGTGGGCCGGAGGCTCCCCTGAAAGCATGAGTAAGAGATCGAATGTTGCTTGGCGTGACCTGTCAGTCGGAAAACAGATTAGGCGCCATTTCAACTGTCAATCCATCGCAATGCATCAACCGGGCGGCCAGACCTTGAATCTTCGGAAGTTCGTACTCAAAGAAAAAACGGAAGGCAAAAAATTTACCGTTATAAAAATTTGCCTCTGCCCCGGAAGGGCCGTTCCTCAGGGCCTTCACCACCGCTGTAGCTTGGAGAAGCCATTGCCAGGCAACGGAGATGATTCTAAAGAACTCAAGGTAGAGTGTGGCGTCGGCCAAGAAGACTTCGGGCGTCTCCTTCTTCTGCACGCCCATCAGATAGGCAGTCACCTGCTGAAGCATTTCGAGCGCCTGTTTGAGTTTATGAACGTACGGCTCGAGTTCCCCGAATTTTTCCGCTTCACGAATGGTTTTTTGAACTTCCTCCAGATAAAGTTTGTAGGCCTTACCGCCCTTCATGATGACATTTCGACCCAGAAGGGTTAGTGCATGTATGCCCGTGGTCCCCTCATGGATCGGATGGATCCGTGCATCCCGATAATATTGTTCCAAGGGATAGTCGTCGCAGTAGCCCGACCCGCCAAGACATTGTACTCCCTGGCTGACCGAGAGGATACCCATTTCCGACGGGTAGCTTTTGGCAACTGGGGTCAGGAGGTCTAACAAAAGCTCGTTGTTTTCCTTTTCTTCTCCGGTGAGAACGATGGCGAGATCAGCGTATTTCGCACTTTGCATCAGCAAAGAGAGAGCGCGTTCTATCACCGAACGTTGAAAAAGCAACATGCGCTTCACATCCGGATGCTCGATGAGAGGGATTTGAGGCAGGGTCGGATCCTTG
>Ga0187784_10002620_pt1 | contig 14440 bp, 11 predicted proteins | sample 1015_SJ02_MP15_2_FD_132964 | JGI IMG/M metagenome (GOLD analysis project Ga0187784, IMG submission 132964) | Tropical peat soil microbial communities from peatlands in Department of Meta, Colombia - 1015_SJ02_MP15_20_MG | ecosystem: Environmental > Terrestrial > Soil > Wetlands > Peat | place...
AGCGGAGCCGACACGCGCGCGCCGAGGCCAATAGCTTGACATGATGATGATCGTATGCGCGCCGGCTGGCAAGCCTTTTGCGCGAGCCGCCCGACCGGCCGCGAGGGCCGCGAAAAGCCTTATTTGACGGCCACTGTCGTATCTCGCGATCGCGCGAAGCGCATTGGCGTCCATAGCTGGATGAGCCCCGACGCGACTGCATTTCGAGACAATTCCCCGAAATGCAAGGGTTCTTCCGCCATTGTCGAACCGCCAGGCTGCCGGCCCGCACAATATTCCTCGCGGCGCGCGAGAGCGAGGGGACGCGACAATTCCTCGGCAAAGTCCTCCCCGTCCGGGAGGCCGGCGCGGCCGGCGATGGGCGCGCGTGCCTATTTCCCGAGCTCGAGTCGCTGGAACGCCTCCTCGAGATGCGGGATGGCCCGCTCGACCGCCTCCTCGCCCGCCCGGATGATCTCGCTCGCGCGATCGAATTGCAGGACGCCGATCGCGCCAAGCCTGGGTATGATCGTCACGTCGGGCGGATCGCTTGCGAGCCGCGAGCGGCTGACGCGGTCCTGGACGATCTGCAGCGAGCGCGCCATGACATTGAGCATGCTCGGCTCGTCGGTGCGGTGGCTGAAAAGCTGGCGGGCGAGTTCCGCGCCGGGGAGGTTCCGGATCCGCCTCACGATCGCGCGCTCGTCGGCGGCCTCGATCTCGCGCGCGGCGCGCAGCCTGGCTGTCCCGAAGGTGTCCGCATTCACGTTCACGGCGATGACGAGGTGCGCGCCGAGCGCGCGGCACATCGAGACCGGGATCGGGTTGACGAGCGCGCCGTCGATGAGCCAGCGGCCCTCGAGCTTGACGGCCGGGAAGACGCCGGGCAGCGCATATGAGGCGCGGATGGCGTCCATGAGATTGCCCTTTTGCAGCCAGACCTCGTGCCCGGTCTCGAGGTCGGTCGAGACGCAAGCGAACGGCAGGGGCAGATTTTCGATCGTTAGGTCGTGGAGCTCTTCATTGAAGACCTGCATGATGCGGCGTCCGGCGATCAGGCCGCCGCGACCGATCTGGAAGTCCAGCAGGCGAGTGACGCGGAGCCTGTTGAGCCTGCGCGCCCATGCCTCCAGCCCCTCGAGCCGGCCGGCGACATAGACCCCGCCGATGAGCGCGCCGATCGAGGTGCCGCAGACGATATCGGGCTTGATGCCGACGCGCTCGAGCGCGTTGAGGACGCCGATGTGCGCCCAACCGCGCGCGACGCCGCTGCCGAGTGCTATGCCGACCGAGAGCTCGGAATTGCGCTTCAGTTTCACGCCGCCTGCCAATTATGGGCCCTCGCCGATTGACGGCCGCGCCGCAGCGCCGCGCCCTTGCACGACCGTGGAGAGCGTCAAGAAGACCAGTCCGCGCGGCGGGCGGCAAGGGCTTTGCTGCGCTCACCTTGGCCCCTTCACGCGAGCGGTACGAAGAGGCATTGGGCCGCTCGGGCTCGGTCGACGCCGGCGAGGAAATTATCGGGTCTTTTCAAGCGAATTCAACGACGATCCCTTGAGCGGCCGCGGCGACGATCGCGCTTGCGGTCGTGCGGGCGAGGCGCCATGATCGCGCGCGGACGGCAGAGGAGGGGGAGAGGCGATGAGGCCCAACAACCTGCGCACGATCTGGAACAAGGGCGGTGCGGTCGTCAACGGCTGGCTCGGCATTCCGAACAGCTTTTCCGCCGAGGTCATGGCGACGCTCGGATGGGATTCGCTCGTCATCGACCTGCAGCACGGTCTGGTCGACTACCAGACCTCGGTCTTGATGATGCAGGCGATCTCGACGACCAGCGTCACGCCGCTCGTGCGCGTGCCGTGGAACGACCCGGCCATCATCATGAAGTGTCTCGACGCCGGCGCCTACGGCGTCATATGTCCGATGATCAACGACCGCAAGGAGGCCGAGCGCTTCGTGGGCGCCTGCCGCTATCCGCCCCGCGGTTACCGCAGCGCGGGCCCGATCCGCGGCCTCATCTATGGCGGCAGCGACTATCAAAGCAAGTCCGACGAGACGATCGTCGCCTTGGCCATGATCGAGACCGCGGACGGGGTCAAGCATCTGGACGAGATTTGCAGCACGCCGGGACTCGACGCACTTTACATCGGGCCCAACGACCTCTCGCTTTCCCACGGCGGCAAGGGCGGCCTGGATCAGACCGATGCGAAGATCGTGGCCCTCATCGACCGCATCCTGGCCACGAGCAAGCGCCACAAGATCAAGGCCGGCATCCACACGGGAAGCGTGGCTTATGCCAAGGCGATGATCGCGAAAGGCTTCGATCTCGTGACGGTGTTGAGCGACAACCGCATCCTCGCGCAATTCGGCAAGGAGGTGGTGGCCCAAATGCGCGGCGAGGGCGGCAAGGCGGGACCGGGCGGCGTCTATTGAGGCCATGCCGCCGCGTGCGATGCGGCGGGCCAGGGCAATCAAGGAGCGGCTTTCATGAGCATCGCATTCGACGCGCGAGCGACGCAGGCTTCCGACGTCTCGGCCGCGGCGGTACGCGCGCGCATCCGGCGCGGCGAGTACCGCGGCCAGACCTCGGGCCTGGCACCCGGCATGGTGCAGGGCAATGTCGCGATCCTGCCGGCCGACTGGGCCGACGAGTTCCTGCGCTTCTGCCTGCAAAATCCCAAGCCCTGCCCCGTTCTCGCCGTGGGCAAGCCGGGTGACCCAATGTTGCCCACGCTCGGCCGCGACATCGACATCCGCACCGACGTGCCGCGCTATCGCGTCTTCCGCGACGGCAAAGAGGTCGACAGTCCGACCGATCTCATGAAGTGGTGGCGCGACGATCTGGTTGCCTTCGTGCTCGGCTGCTCGTTCTCCTTCGAGCAGGCGCTCTTGGACGCGGGTCTCCGCCTGCGTCACCTCGAGCAAGGTGTCACGGTATCGATGTTCCGTACCAGCCTCGACACGGAGCGCACCGAGCGCTTCCACGGCAAGCTGGTGGTCTCCATGCGGCCTTTCACCCCGGCGGAGGCGATCCGCGCCGTGCAGATCACCTCCCGCTTCCCAAACGTGCACGGCGCGCCCGTGCATTTGGGCCTGCCGGAGATGATCGGGATCAAGGACATCGCCAAGCCGGATTACGGCGACGCGGTCGCGGTGGGCGAGGACGAGCTGCCGGTCTTCTGGGCCGGCGGCGTGACGCCGCAATCGGTGATCGCGACGGCCAGGCCGCCCTTCTCCATTTCCCACTATCCCTCGCACATGCTGATCACCGATCTCTTGAACGCCAAGCTCGCGGCACTGTGAGGCGGGCGGACGCCGGCGCAGTCCGCGCGCGGAGGCGCGCCCGCGGCACGCTATTCCGGTTCAGTTGGCGGCGGGAACGAGCCGGGCCGAGGTGGGGCGCGCCAGGCTTAGGAAATAGACCGAGCAGCTCAAGAAAACGATCCAGAAGCTCGGCGGCCAGTCGGTGACATAGGCAAGCGCAATACCGAGCCAGGTCTCGCCGAGGCCGAGGAGGGCCGCGAGCGCCACCCCGCGGCCGAGACGCGAGGTGAGACGAAGTGCCGCGGCGGCCGGGCCTACCATGAGCGCAAAGACGAGAAGGACGCCCACGACCTGCGCGGCCTCGGCGACGGCCACGGCGACGATGATGAGAAAGAGCACGGAGACGAGGCGCAGCGAGACGCCTTTGGCCTCGGCGAGCTCGGGCTCCAGGGTGGCGAAGAGCAGCGGCCGCGAGATGGCCGCCAGGCCCGCGAGGCTGAGCGCGCCGAGGGCGACCATGTCCCACAGCATGTCGGCGCTCACGCCGAGCAGGTTGCCGAAGAGGAGCGCCGTCGCCTGGGTCGCGTGGGTGGTGTAGAGATAGAGGAACAACACGCCCAGGCCGAGCGCCAGCGTGAGGATGATGCCGACGGCTGTGTCGCGGCCGCGCACGCGCTCGCCGAGCAGGCCCATCACGATCCCCGCCGCGAGCGTGAAGGCGAGCAGCCCCCAGAAGGGCGCCAGTCCGATGAGCACCGAGCCCGTGGCACCCGCGAAGCCGACGTGGGACAGCGCGTGACCCGCGAACGCGAGGTTGCGCATCACCAGGAAGAATCCCACCGCACCCGCGACCACGGCCACGACACCGCCGGCCGCAAACGCGGTGCGCATGAAGTCGTACTCAAACATCGTGGAGATGAGCATGGGTCTCGACCGGGCCATGTCCCGACACGACGAGGATGCGGCCCTTCACATGGAGGACTTCGATCGGCGTGCTGTAGAGCCGGGAAAGCACTTCGCCGTTGATCACCTCCTCGACCGTGCCGAGCGCGGCTTGGCCATGGCCCAGATAGAGCACGCGGTCCATGACGCCGAGCAGCGGGTTGATGTCGTGGGCGGTGAACAGAACCGTGATGCCAAGGCTCGACTGAATCCGCTTCACCAGCTCGACCACCGCCTGCTGGAAATGGGGGTCGAGGCTGATGAGCGGCTCGTCGAGCAGGAGGAGCTTCGGCTTGCCGAGGAGCGACTGGGCCAAAAGGAGACGCTGCAGCTCGCCGCCAGAGAGCTCAGAGAGCGGCCGCTCGGCGATTGCGGCGGCGCCGACGAGCTCGACCGCGGCATGGACCTCGCGCCGCCCGGCCGCACCCAGGAGCGGCAGGCCCCAGCGCTCGCCATGGCAGGCGCTCGCCACGAAATCCCACCCGCGGAGCCGCAGATCAGCGACTGGGCTGCGCTGCTGCGGCAGGTAGCCCGCGGCGGCAGTGCCGCGCCGCGCCACCTCGCCGAAGATGTTAAGCACGCCGCGCGACGGCCGAATCAGGCCGAGGATGGCCAGGAGCAGCGTGGTCTTGCCGGAGCCGTTAGGGCCGAAGACGCCGACGAACTCTCCCTCTGCTATGGCGAAGCTCACCTCCGCGAGCACATTGCGCCCGCCGCGCGCGAGCGTGACGCGATCGAGCTCGATCACTCGCGCGGCTACTTGGCCGCGAGCGCCTGGTCGAGAGCATCGAGTTGCGACATCATCCATTCCTGGTAGCTCTTTCCCGGCGGCTCCGTCTCGGTGACGCCCACGATCGGCACGCCCGCCTCTTTCGCGATGCCGCGCATGCGCTCTGTCAAGGCCTCGCTCGTCTGGCTGTTGTAGAAGAGAACCTTGACGGTCCGCGTGCGCAAGTCCTTTTCGAAGGCGGCGATCTCGCCGGCACTGGGCTCGGTGTCGTTCATGACCGCGAGCTGGAAGCGGTCGTTGCGCATCTTGAGGCCGAGCGCATCGGCCATGTAGCCGAACACGGGCTCGGTCGCCGTCACCACCGTTCCGGCGTACTTGCGGTGGAGCTCGGAGACCCTGGCGTCCATCCGCTTCATCGTCTCCGCGAAGAGTGCCAGGCGCTTGGCGTAGTCCTTGCTGTGGGAGGAGTCGAGCCCCGACAATGTGTCGGCGAGATGCTTGGCGAGCGCCGGCATCGTCGGCGGGTCGTACCAGATGTGCGGATTGTCTCCGGCCTTGCGATGGACAAGCTTGGCGACATCGATGACCTGGCGGCCCGGGGCTTTCGAGGCGGCCAGCAGTTTCACGGCCCAGGTGTCGTAGCCGGCTCCGCTGTAGATGACGAGCTTGGCATCGGCAAGCTGGCGGGCCGTCGACGGGTTGGCCTCGAAGAGATGCGGGTCCTCATCCGGATTGGTCAGAATGCTCGTGACGTGCACCTCCGGGCCGCCGATTTGCTCCGCCACGTCGCCGTAGAAGTTCTCGGCCGCCACGATGTCGATCGCTCCGGCATGGGCCCAAGCCGCGCCGAGCGCCCAGCCGACGAATGCAGCGATGAGGAAGTGACGCATGGCTCCACGCCTCGAAGGATCGCCCAGCAAACCCGCCCCGTCCGCTCCTCGCGTCTGCCGGGCCCACCCTACATGTTATATTATAACATACCATCGCGCGCAACGGCGATCACGCAGCACCCCGGCACCTCCTGTTCCGGGCCGCCCAGCCGCTGCCGAGGGGGATCGCCGCCAAGACGGCATGGGGCTCTGTCAACGCGCGCGCTCGAGGCGTCCGGCGTCGCGCGCGGCCTCGCATCTCATTGCGGAGTCGCGCCCTCGCGAGCCGCCGCAAGGCGAGCCGCGCAAGTCGGTACTGACCGGGCTCAGGCCCTCTTGCGCCGGCCGCTCTTGCGTCGGTTGCGCGTGCCGAGGCCGATCTCCTTGGCGAGCGCCGAGCGCGTCTCGGCGTAGCTCGGAGCGACGACCGGATAGCTCGGCGACAGGCCCCATTTGGATCGATAGTCGGCAAGGCTCATCTGATGGGCCGAGCCCATATGGCGCTTGAGCATCTTGAGGTGCATGCCGCACTCGAGGCAAACGAGGTAGTTCCGCGTGACCGACTTCTTGATCGGCACATGGGGCTCGGCCTTACCGGCGGCCGTCTGCTCCTCGCCAAGACCCCGGAAGCAGTCGTGGACTTGGCGTATGACGGCAGGCAAATCGGCGGAGTCGAGCCGGTTATTGGAGACATATGCCCGGACGACGTTGACGGTCGCCTCCATCAACTGCTCGGGGGTTGCATGATTGGTCATCGTTTCCATTCCTGCGGGGGTGAAATCCTGGGCCTTGGCCGCCCTCAAGACAGTAAGTCCATAGTCAATACATAATTCCACGCGAAATCAAGGGAGATTTATTTAAGATTCTTTCGCTCATTTTTCATGGCCTCTTGCGCCATGGGGGAGTATTGCTGGCCAAAGGCGAAAAATCTGCCCGTTGCTCGGCGGCGGGCGCTGCCGGAAGGAGGCCGGTGTGGCGCAGGCGGAGCGCTTATGCGACTGTGAGCCCCTGGTGCCATTGCCGGGCCCGACGCTGCGCCGCGTGCCCGTTCGGCCCAAGCGTCCGACCCAACCGAATGCCCGACCGCAGAAGGTGTGAAATGACCAAGACGACAATGGGAGCGCTTTCCGGCCTCAAGGTGATCGATCTCACCCGGGTTCTGGGCGGGCCCTATTGCACGCAAATCCTGGGCGACCACGGCGCCGACGTGATCAAGCTCGAGCCGCCCGCGGGCGACGAGACGCGCGGCTGGGGCCCGCCATTCAAGGACGATACGGCCTCCTACTTCATCGGGGTCAATCGCAACAAGCGCGGCATTGTGCTCGACCTCAATCGCCCCGAAGGGCGCCGGGTTCTCCTCGCCCTCCTCGAGGGCGCGGACGTGCTGGTCGAGAATTTCAAGACCGGAACCATGGAGAGGTGGGGGCTCGGCTATGCGGCGACGCTCGCGGAGCGCTTTCCCCGGCTCATCCACTGCCGCGTCTCGGGTTTCGGGGCTGACGGGCCGCTCGGCGGCCGGCCCGGTTACGACGCTGTCATCCAGGCGATGGCGGGCCTCATGAGCATCAACGGCGAAGCTGACCAGATGCCGCTTCGGCTCGGCACGCCGATCGTCGATCTCGGCACCGGGCTCTATGCCGCGGTCGGCATCCTCATGGCGCTCGCGGAGCGCGAGCGCTCGGGGCGCGGGCAGTTCGTCGAGGTGGCGCTTTACGACAGCGCGCTCGCGCTCCTGCACCCGCACGCGGCCAATTTTTTCCTCTCCGGCAAGACGCCGCAGCGCACGGGCAACGCCCATCCCAACATAGCACCCTACGACGCTTTTGCGACCAAGACCAAGGCGATCTTCCTCGCCGTCGGAAATGACCGCCAGTTCGCGCGCGTCGCCGCGGCTCTCGGCCGGCCCGAACTCGCGCTCGAGCCGCGCTTCCGCACCAACAAGGAGCGCACCGCCAATCGCGCGGCGCTGCGCGCCGAGCTCGAGGCGGCACTCGCGAATCTCGACGGCGAGGCGCTCGCCGAGCAGCTCCTCGCCGAAGGCGTGCCCTGCGGGTCGGTGCGCGATGTTCCCGATGCGCTCGGCCATCCGCACACGCGGCACCGCGAAATGGTCATCGAGGCCGAGGGCTATCGCGGCACGGGCATGCCGGTCAAGCTCTCGCGCACGCCGGGGTGCCTACGTCGGCTGCCGCCGGCGCTCGGCGAGGCGAGCCGCAGCGTGCTCGCCGAGGCGGGCTTCAGCGGCGAGGCGATCGAGCGCCTGATCGCGGACGGCGTGGTGCCGCTGCCCAAGGAGGCGCGCGCGGCCGATTGAGGCGGCGGAGGGAGGGGCGCGCCCGGACGCTATGGGAGCTACGCGGCGGAGGGTGCCGTGGCGGGCGTCAATTCGCCGCGTCTCCTGCTGCCGACGCCGAGCACCATGAGCGAGGCCAAGAGGCAGAATGCGCCGGCAACGATGAAGGCGAGGAGATAGTCGCCGAGATCGGTGCGGATGAGACCGGCGCCGAAGGCGGCGGTGGCGGCACCCAACTGGTGGCCGCAGAAGACCCAGCCGAAGATCACGCTTGCGCGCTCGCGCCCGAAGGCATCGGCCGTGAGCCGCACCGTCGGCGGCACGGTCGCCACCCAGTCGAGGCCGTAGAATATGGCGAAGAGCGAGAGTCCGTAGAACGAGATGTCGAAGGAAAACGGCAGATAGAGGAGCGAAAGCCCGCGCAGGCCATAGTACCAGAACAGCAGCATCCGGTTGTTGCAGCGATCGGAGAGCCAACCCGACAGAAGCGTGCCCACGAAATCGAAGGCGCCGATCACGGCGAGCAGCCCCGCCGCCTTCACCTCCGGAATGCCATGGTCGAAGCAGGCCGGGATGAGGTGCGTGCCGATGAGCCCGTTGGTGCTGAGGCCGCAGATAAAGAAACTGCCGAAGAGCAGCCAGAAGTCGCGCGAGCGCATCGCGAGGAAGAGCGTGGAGAGCGCCAACCCCGCCGGGTTTCCCGCGGCCCTTCGCGGCGCCTCCGCCACCCCGGGCTCGCCCAAGCGGTTGGCGCCGACATCGTGGGGATGGTTGCGCATGAGAATGGCGATGACGGGGAGTATCAGGAGGCCGAGCGCCACGACGGTGAAGGCGGCAATGCGCCAGCCGTGATCCTCGACGAGCTTCGCGAGCGCTGGCAGGAAGATGAGCTGGCCTGTGGCATTGCTCGCGGTCAAGATACCCATGGCAAATCCGCGGCGATCGGTGAACCAGCGATTGACGACCGTGGCGCCGAGCGCCAATGCCGTCATGCCCGTGCCGCTGCCGACCACGAAGCCCCACAAGAGGAGGAGCTGCCAGGGTTGAGTCATCAGCGTCGTGAGCGCGACTCCGGCGGCGACGAGGCCGACCGCGAAGAGCATGGTACGCCTCGCGCCCAATTGCTCGACGAGAGCCGCCGCGAACGGTCCCATCAGCCCGAAGAGCACCAAGTTGATCGAGACCGCGGATGCGATCATCGCCCGCGACCAGCCGAATTCCTGCTCAAAGGGGACGATGAATACGCCGGGGGTGGCGCGCGTGGCCGCCGCGATTAGGAGCGTGAGGAAGGTCACCGCGAGCACGATCCAGCCGTAGTGCACGCGGCCGTGGGCCAATCTGGCGACGAAGGACATGGACCGGACCCCGCTTATGGCCCCACTGCTCCGTGAAGGGGCCCTCTGCCGGAAGCCGGCTCGCGCGCCCGCACGGTGCCGCTTTAGCTGGAAAGCTCCAGCCCTCAAGTCAACGCATGGCGGCTATGCGCGGATGCCGCGAGCCGCCTCTATCCCATGGTTGCCCCCGGCGCGCAACGACAAATCTCCCGCCATTGCTGCCAAGCCGGGGGCACTGCCTAATTTCGCCCCCGGACGGACGCGCGTAAGGTGAGCACGACGCCGAGAAGGATGAGGCCGACGCTCACCAGCACCTGAGGCGTCACGGCCTCGCCGAAGAGGAGCGCCGAGAGCAGGAAGGCGAGGACCGGCACCAGCATGACGGCCTGTCCGGCGGTGGCCGCCGACACCTCCGTCAGCACCTTGGCCCAGCACCAATAGGCAAGCCCGGTGCCGATCAGCCAATTATAGACGAGAGCGGCGATGAGGACGGCCGTCCAGCGGATCGGCCGGCCGCTCTCGAGCGCGAAGGCGATGACGCTCACCGGCACCGCAGCACCCGAGAGCTGCCAGAGGACCTGGGGCCAGAACTGGCTCTGCCAGCGCCGGCGGCGATAGAGCACGGCACCGAGCGCCCACAGAAGCGCCGAGAGGAGGAGCATGGCGTTGCCGAAGAGCACCCGCGCATCGTGCCAATCGACGAGGCGCGGATCGAAGAAGATAACGAGGCCGAGTAAGCCGACGAGACCGCCCCAGAGCTTGCGTGGACCCGGCCGCTCGCGCGCGAGCCAGACGCCGAAGACGATGGCCCAAAGCGGCATGGTATAGACGAGCACCGAGGCACGCCCCGGCAGCACGAACTGCAGACCGAGCATGTTGAGGGAGAAGAGGCAGCCGATCTGGAGGAACCCGGTCCAGGCGAGCGGCCAGGCCTCGCCCGTGGCAGGCTGGAGGCGCTCGCCCTTGAGCGCAAGCACGAGCCCGATCGTCGCGGCCGCACCCACCAGTCGCAAGGCGGCAAAGGAAAAAGGGCCGATGTCCGGCACGACCAGCTTCATGACGAGCCAATTGAAGGCCCAGCACAGCACGACGAAGCCGAGATAGCCGAATGTGGCGAGGCGCGGCCGCAAGGGCGCTGGGGTCGTCGCTCGGCGGCTCGGGCGGTCGTCCATGGCGCCGCCGAGCATAGCCGATCATCCGCAAGCGGCAGCACTTATCTCAAGAGCGGAAAAGTGGCCGCGGCGTCTGCCCGGGCCTCCCAGCGTGCCGTCCGAAGCAGCAACGCCTTAGGGCTGGGGCGGGAAGCATCGGCGGCGCTCGGCCCGCCCATGGCGCCCGCTTTGGCACGACGTACGGCCCCCTAGCGGCGGTCAAGGAGGAGGCAATGCGCTGCCTCGGCGACCATCACGGCGCACGGCGCGGGTCTTTGCTGCTATAGCCGGCAGCGCCTCGCGGGCGGCATCATTCGTTCTGTCCGTACTTGTCGATGTCTTCGGGCACCGCCTCGGTCGTGACGACCTTCTCCTTGCCTTGCACCATCTCGCGGATTTCTTCGACGACGGTCGGGTTCGCCAGCGTCGTCACATCGCCCACGTCGCGCCGATTGGAGATGGAGGCGAGCACCCGGCGCATGATCTTGCCTGACCGGGTCTTGGGCATATCGTGCACGACGTAGACGTGCTTCGGTCGCGCGAAGCGGCCGATAATGTCCTCGTTGGCCTTGATGATGCGGTCGACGACATCGGGCGTGCCTTCGTGGCCCGGCTTGAGGGAGACGTAGATCTCGGGCATGCGCCCCTTGACTTCGTCCACGACCGGCACGACTGCGGCTTCGGCGACTTCGGGCACCGTCAAGCACGCGGATTCGAGCTCCTTCGTGCCAAGGCGATGGCCTGCTACGTTGATGACGTCATCGATGCGGCCCAAGATGCGGAAATAGCCATCCGCCGCCAACAACGCGCCGTCGCCCGCCAGATAGGGCCAATCGCGCCAGTCCTTGCTCTTCCGATTCTTGCAGTAGCGCGTGTAATACTGAGCAACGAAGCGCTCGGATTCGCCCCAGATCGTCTGCATGATCCCGGGCCACGGATTACGGATGCAGATGTTGCCCGCCCGGCCGGAGCCCGCGGGAACCTCTTCGCCGTTTTCGTCGTAGATGATCGGATAGATGCCCGGCACACCGGGTCCGGCGCTGCCGGGTTTCATCGGATCAATGGCGGGCACCGTGCTGCAGAGGAATCCGCCGTTCTCGGTCTGCCACCACGTGTCGACGATGACGGCCTCGCCTTTGCCGACCTCGTGGTAGTACCAGCGCCAAGCTTCCGGCTCTATGGGCTCGCCCACGGTCGTCATGTGCTTGAAGCGGTATTTGTACTTTCTCGGCTCCTCGGCTCCCGCTTTCCGCAGTGCGCGAATGGCGGTCGGCGAGGTGTGGAAGATATTGACGCCCAGCCGCTCGGCGATTCTCCACGGACGCCCCGCATCGGGATGCGTGGGAACGCCTTCGAACACGACGCTCGTCGCCGCGATGGCGAGCGGACCGTAGACGATATACGAATGCCCGGTGATCCAGCCGATGTCCGCCATGCACCAGTAAGTGTCGGTCGGATGAATGTCCTGAATGTATTTGGAGGTGCCGGCGACATAGGCGAGGTAGCCGCCGGTGCGGTGCTGGCATCCCTTCGGCTTGCCCGTGCTGCCGCTGGTGTACATCAGGAACAGCGGCGCCTCAGCGTCCATCGGCACGGGGTCGACGCGCGCGCCTCGGTGTTTCTTCAGGACCTCGTTGACGAAGAAATCGCGCCCCTTGACCATCGGCGTCGGCGAACTGTACTTGCCGGGGTAACGCTGCCAGACGAGGACCTTGTCGACGTGCTGCCCCATCTCCTGCGCGGTTTCCACCGCGACGTCCGCATTCGCTTTGTGATCGATGAGCTTGCCCGCGCGCCAGTACGCGTCCATTGAGATGAGCATGTGGCTGCCCGAGTCCTGGATGCGCGTGGCGCACGCCTGGCCGGAGAACCCGCCGAACACCTGCGAGTGAATGACGCCCAGTCGCGCACAGGCGAGCATCGTGATGGGCAGCTCAAGCGTCATGGGCAGATGGAGGGTCACGCGGTCGCCCGCTTTGAGTCCGCAAAAGTCGCGGAGCAGCGCCGCCATCTCATTCACCTGGACATGGAGCTCCTGATAGGTCAGTGCGACCGGCGACTCATCTTCGGGTTCGCCGACGAAGACGAGCGCCGCCTTGTTGCGATACTGCGCGAGGTGGCGATCCACGCAGTTGTAGCTCGCATTGATTTTGCCGCCGACAAACCATTTCCAGAAGGGCGGATTGCCCGTGTCGAGGACCGTGTGATACGGCTCGAACCAGGTCAACATGTCCGCGTATTCCTTGAAGCAGTCGGGGAAATTCTTCGGACCGAAGCGCTCGCGAACATCCCGGTCCTTCATGTTCGCCTGCTCGACGAATTTCTTCGGCGGCCGGAGATACTCCTCCTCCTTCCAATGCACCGCGATCTGCGCTTCGCTGACCTCGGTGTGCTCCTTCGCCGGCGTTTTGCCTGCCATAGAAAATCCCTCCCTGCGTAAGCAACGTCTTTCGAGCGCGTGGGGTAAGGTGCGCGGATCGAGGTTTCCCGTTACAAACTCTCCTAAATTTTAACACGACTCCTAACACGAGTCGCCAAAGCGAGGGAAGCCGCCGCTGGACCGGGTGAGAACCGCGAAGCCGCGGCTCCAGGTCTCGATATCGAACTCGGGCAACGTCCCTCGAAAGATCGCTGGGCCCTCGCCCGCGATTTCCTCAGGTACAACGCTTTGAGTCTGTACCGATTTCGCCGCAGGCTGAGCGCCCAAACTCGCGGCAAAGAGAGGCCCGGGGATCGCCCGGGCCCCACTTGCCATTCTGCCGACGATCGTGCTCGGCGTTATGCCGCTTTCAACGGGTCGGCAAGGTGCGGGGCCGAGAGGCCCCGCGCCTAAGCTGCCTTGCTACTATGCCGCTTTGGCCTCTGTCGGCTCCCAGATTTTCATCTTGCGCGTCTCCGGCATCAAGAACAGGCTGAGCACCAAACATACGGCCGGAACAGCGATCGGGTAGATCAGAGCGTAGCCGACGCTGCCTGTCGCTTGATACGCGGCCGTGGTGATGAACGGCACCAACCCGCCGCCCCAGCCATTGCCGATGTGATAGGGGACGGACACCGATGTATAGCGGATCCTGCCGGGGAAATACTCAGCGAGGAATGCGCCGATCGGCCCGTAGACCATCCCAACATAGGAGACGAGAATGGCGACGACGATGATCGCAACCGGATAGTTGACATTGCCCGGATGCGTGGCCGATCCGAGCCACAGATACAGCGGATAGTAAGTGACCGCCGCAAGCAGGAAGCCACCCAATATCACCGCCTTGCGGCCGATGTGGTCGGACAGCCAGCCGAAGAGGATGAGTGTCGGGGTCCCAATGATCAGCCCGGCTCCCACGATATAGGCGGTGGTCAGCGAGTCCAGCTTGGAAACCTGCTGCAGGAAGTACAGCGCCCAGAACTGCCCGCTGTACCACACCACGCCCTCCCCGAGCACAACAATGGTCGCGATCACCACGAACTTGATATTGGCGCTGAGGAAGGCCTCCTTCCATGGGTTCTTGGTCATCTGCCCCTTGGCCTTGATCTCATCGAAGATCGGCGACTCCTGAAAGTTGACCCGGATGTAGAAGGCGATGAACACCAGCACGAAGGAGAACAAGAACGGGATGCGCCACGCCCAGGCATTGAACGCGGGCTCGCCGAAGTAGGTGCGTGTAGCGATGATTACGAGGAGTGACAGCACGATCCCGAGAGTAGGCGAGGTCTGCAGCCAGCCGGTATAGTAGCCGCGGCGTTCGTCCGAGACGTGCTCCGCGACGTAAGTGATGGCGCCGCCGTATTGGCCGCCCAGGCAAAGGCCCTGGATCATTCGCAGACAGAAAAGAATGACCGCGGCACTCAACCCGATCGATTCGATGGTCGGGACCAATCCGATC
>Ga0187784_10002621_pt1 | contig 14438 bp, 13 predicted proteins | sample 1015_SJ02_MP15_2_FD_132964 | JGI IMG/M metagenome (GOLD analysis project Ga0187784, IMG submission 132964) | Tropical peat soil microbial communities from peatlands in Department of Meta, Colombia - 1015_SJ02_MP15_20_MG | ecosystem: Environmental > Terrestrial > Soil > Wetlands > Peat | place...
CACCAATTTCAATATCTCGGTGGCGGCTACCAACGAATTCATGGAGGCCGTGGAAGAAGGTAAGGAGTATGCGCTTCGGAATCCAAGGACGAAAGAAATCGTTTCTTCTCTCAATGCCCGCGAGGTTTTTGAGAAGATGGTCCATTACGCCTGGAAGAACGGGGACCCGGGAATCATTTTTATTGACCGGATCAATCAGGACAACCCCACTCCTGACGTCGGACAGATCGAGAGCACCAACCCTTGCGGCGAACAACCGCTCCTTCCTTACGAGTCCTGCAACCTTGGTTCGATCAATCTTTCGAATATGGTCAGGAACGGGGCCATTGATTGGGAAAGGCTGGGTTCAGGGACTGAAAAGGCCATCCATTTCTTAGATAACGTAATCGATATGAATTGCTATACACTTCCCCAGATCGAGGCAATGACCAAGGCGAATCGAAAGATCGGCCTTGGGGTGATGGGATTTGCTGACCTTCTGATCCTGTTGGGAATTCCTTACAATAGCCCGAAAGCCTTAGAGATCGGGGGAAAGGTCATGGCCTTTCTTCAGAAGAGGGCGAGAGAGGCCTCCAGAGAGTTGGCCCTGAAGAGAGGGTCTTTTCCGAATTTCGATGGAAGTGCGTTGAAAAGCCGCTGGGACGCGATGAGAAATGCGACGGTCACGACCATTGCTCCTGCCGGAACCATTTCCATTATTGCAGGAACCTCCTCGGGGATTGAACCCCTCTTCGCTCTGGCCTTTATCCGCCATGTCTTAGAGGGTAGGGAACTCTTGGAAGTCAACCCATACTTCGAAACGTTGGCCAAGCAGGAAGGATTCCATTCGGAAGAACTGATGCGGAAGATCGCTTACAGCGGGAATATCCAGGATGTCAAAGAAGTTCCGGAGAACATCCGGAAACTCTTTGTGACAGCCCACGATATTACCCCTGAGGACCATATCCGGATGCAAGCCGCTTTTCAAAAATATACGGATAATGCCGTTTCGAAAACCGTCAATTTTCCTCACGACGCCGCCGTCCAGGAGGTGGCCAAGGTCTATCGATTGGCTTACGAACTGGGTTGTAAGGGCGTGACCATCTACCGGGACAGGAGTCGAGCCAAACAAGTTCTTTATAAAGGAGTGGATTCCCAAGGCAAGGATCGATCGAAAGAGGAAGAGGCGTTTCGCGAGGAAGAGAGGAAACCAAGGGCTCGCCAAGATGTGATTCACGGTTCTACACGAAAGATCCGCACCGGATGCGGAAACCTCTATGTAACGGTGAACGAAGATGAGGAGGGAAACCTTTTTGAGATCTTTAACCAGATTGGAAAGGCGGGAGGCTGTGTCGCCTCTCAATCCGAGGCCATCGGCCGCCTGGTCTCGCTGGCCTTTCGATCAGGGATTGAGCCGGAAGATATCGTTCGACAGCTGAAGGGTATCAGCTGCCATACGCCGGTCTGGTACCGGGAAGGAAAGGTTCTCTCTTGCTCGGATGCAGTCGCCAAGGCCATTGAATGGCACCTTCAAGAGAAGGAAGGGAGGACGAAGACCGAGCCCCGGGTCGGAACCTCCTTTCCAAAACATCCCCCGAAAGAAGAGGAGGGTTCTTTTCAACGAAGCTTAAGCTTGGTCTTTCAAAGAGGGGCGTGCCCCGAATGCGGAGGGCCTCTTGTCTTCGAAGAGGGCTGCGCGAAGTGCTACTGTGGTTACTCAGACTGCGGCTGATATCTGCGAAGCGCAGAGCGCAAGAAAGCTTCTCGCCGAATCATTCAATATCCCATTGACTGAATCAACCTAAGTTTTGAAGAATCGGTCTCTCAGGGCGGGAAATTCCGCTCTGGCCTTTAGAACAGTATCTCGATTCACTTCTGCCCAGACAACACACTCCTGTTCATTGCTTCCAGCGATGATTTGGCCCATTGGGTCGACGATCAAGCTGTGCCCGATAAACTGTGTTCCCCGATTGATCCCAACGCAGTTGGATGAGATGAGATAGGAGAGATTCTCCAAGGCTCTTGTTTGATTGAGGAGGAGCCAGTGTTCCAGACGAAGAGCGGGCCAGGCAGAGGAGACAAGGAAGAACTCAGCTTCCTGGTCGAGCATCTTCCTGAACAATTCTGGAAATCTTAAGTCGTAGCAGATGGCCAGTCCTAGGTTTCCGAATTCGGTGGAGATCACCGTGACGGATGTGCCAGGAGTCAAAATCTCTGCCTCCTCAGACTGATAGGTGAAAAGGTGAATCTTCTGATAACTTCCGAGGATCTCTCCTTTGGGGTTTAAAAGAAAGCTGGAATTGTAAAATTGATTCCCTTTCTTCTCTACAAAACTGCCGGTGTAAAGATGGCACGAGAGTTCTTCGGCCAAAGTGCGGAGAAGGGTTAAGGTCGGACCCTCTTGCATTTCGGCCTCCCCCCGATAACGATCAAAACTCATAAATCCAATATTCCAGAGTTCTGGCAAGAGAATAAGATTTGCGTCCCGACATTGGCGAATCAACTGGGAAGCATGTATCAAGGATTTATCTTTTGATTCCTCGATGATTTTCAACTGGATAGATGCAATTCGCACCGCTTGGGCCCTTGGATGATTCTAAATTTGTCTTCATGGGTAGCACATATGAATTTGATCCGTCAAGGAAACGAAGAAAAAAGAAAAGCGGGGAAACATTTGCTTCCACGGCGGGAGATCGTTTAAAATACTTTTGTTGAAGAATAGGTCCAAAAACATGAGACAGGACAGATGGAAGTCAGGAATTGGAATCCTCCTTTTTGTTGGAGCCCTTTCAGGCTGGGGATTCATCGCCCATAGTAATGAGCAGAAACAGGTTCCGGAACCAAAACCCGGGCCTGGAAAGGTATTTTCCTATACGGCAAAGAAGTTCGGTATTCCCATCCTCAGGGCTTCCATTAAAATTGAAAATGGATCTTCCGAACAGGGAAAGTCTCTTTATCAGATTTATGCCTCCGTGGAATCTGTTCCCTTCGGATTCTTATTCAGAATGAAGAACCGATTTCTCTCAACCATGGATGCGGAGACATGCTCTCCGGTCCAGTATGTGAAAGAGATTGATCAGGAGGGGTTCCTCATCGGGAGAAAAAATTATCTTCAAACGTTCACGTTTGATTTCCCTAATAAGAAAGTGATGGCCGAAAAAGGAGAGGAAAAGGAGAAGCAGGAATTTCCGCTTCTGAATGAGACCTATGATCCCCTTTCGATGTTTGCCAGATGCTATTTGAGAGAAGAGGTTCGTCCGGGGCAGGATATTCCGATGTCTATTTTCGACGGGAAAAAGTTGCGCCAGATGGTCTTTTATTCGAAAAAGGGGAAGGTGAAGTCAAAAATGTATGGAGAGGTGGAGGCTGTGTGTCTTGAGTCCAGCACCTCTTTTTCGACCTTTGAAGAGAAAGAGGGGAAAATCCGAATCTGGTACACTGCCGATGGAGAAAAGGTTCCGATCCTGATTGAGTTGGAGCTACCCATTGGTCATATCGAATTTGAATTGGAGTCCATTAAGAGGAGCCAAGAATATTCGAAAAAGATAGAATGAGAGATAGTCTAAACAAAAGCCACCCGATCTGGAATGTGGCATTGGGCGAGTGACCCTGACGAACTCTGGAGGTTTCGGATGAAAGAAGCGAGCGAAATTACCGCGCTCAAGATGAGATAAATAAAACTTCGTAAAAAAGGAGGACAGGATGGCAGTGAAGAAACCGGGCAAAAAACGGGCAAAAAAGGTGGTTAAAAAAGTGGCCAAAAAGGGTGTGAAGCTGGGAGACGTATATAAATGCAGCGTTTGCGGTCTGGCCGTCACCGTGGATCAGGTCTGCGGATGCGTCGATACTTGCGACATCATCTGCTGTGAAAAGCCCATGAAGCCTAAGAAAAAGGCTTAGATTTTTGTCCACCCTCGTGGCCTGCAGTCAGCAGGTCTTCCTATGGAAGAACTCACCACCGACATTCTTGTAATCGGCAGTGGCCTGACTGGCCTCATTTCTGCTCTCGAAGCAGAGAAGGCCGGCCTTCGTGTTCTCCTTGTAGGAAAATTTGCCATTGGAATGGGGACTAACACCTCCCTGGCCAATGGCGTCTTCACGGCTGCGAACGCAGGCTTTTCCAAAGAGGAACATCTCCGAGCAACCTTGGAATCGGGAAGGGGATTAAACCAGGTCAGGCTGGTGAAGGCCCTCGTTGAAAAAAGTCCGGATTCGATAGAAAAATTGAGAGACTACGGAGTCGTCGTTCTTGATAAAGCCACTGGATTTATCGTGAATCGGCCAAAGGATTCCTCTCAACTCCCCGGAATCCTCTTAATCAAACCCCTAATCGAAAGACTAAGAAACAGTTCCATCAAACCTTTACCGGGTTTGGTCGTCTTTGATTTAGTCGTCGAAGAAGGCGAAGCTCGGGGGGCATTCGGATTCTTCAAAGACGGCAAGCCCTGCTTGATTCAATCGAGAGCGGTTGTTCTATCCACCGGGGGAGCTGGGTCGATTTATCGTAGAAATGATAATCAGAGAAGCATTCTCGGAGACGGATATGCTTTAGCCCTTCGGGCAGGCCTTCCCCTTTTCGATTTAGAATTTGTCCAATTTTATCCGTTTGTATTGGGAGAGCCACGACTCTCTTCTTTTCTCCTCTATCCTCCCTATCCAAAGGAAGTCCGTTTATTCAATGAGAAAGGAGAAGATCTATTGGAGAGGCTTAACCTTCGGGAAGATTTTAACCAAGCCATCATTACCCAACGGGACCGCCTCTCTATCGCTCTTTATCATGCCTCTCAAAATGGGGATGTGTTTTTTGACCTGACCCAAGTCCCCCAAGGAGAATGGGAACATTATCCCCTCAACTTTCTCAAGAAATCAAAGTTCCCTTTCCGTGATCGACCCTTTCTGGTCTGCCCGGCAGTCCATTTCTTTATGGGAGGGGTGGAGACCGATGAAAACGCAAGAACGTCTCTCCCGGGTCTCTTTGCGGCAGGGGAGGTGGCTTGGGGAATCCATGGTGCCAATCGACTGGGAGGGAATGCATTGACGGAATGTGCAGTGTTTGGGGCCATTGGTGGTCGGGCAGCAGCCGAATATGTCCGCCGGAAAGAACAGGAGCAGGGACCTTTCAATCTTTTCTCTGAAAACTCTGTCAAAAAATGGGACCGAAAAGTTCGATCTTATCTCAAAAAAAGGAGGGGGACCTTTGACCAACCGAGAGACCTGCTTAATGAATTAAAAGATCTGGCTTGGAAATATGCCGGCCCTTGTCGGGAGGAGGAGTCTTTGAAAGAAGGGTTGGATCGGTTGGCTTCTGTTGAGAAAAGAATCGAGAAGGTTTATCCTGCTCCCTTGAAAGATCTTTTCAAAAAAAGAGATTTAGAAAATGGTGCGCTCCTTCTTAAAGCTATCTTAAAGGGAAGCTTGCTTCGAACGGAGAGCAGAGGGTCTTTCTTTCGGAAGGACTTTCCGGATCAGGATGACCGGACCTGGCTAAAGAACACCTGCTACCGTCTTGTAAAAGGAGAGCTACAGATAACCCACCGTCCTGTGCAAGATTCCTAAGCGAAGGAGAGCAGTTTTTGGGTTTCAAACTTCTTGTTGACAACAAGAGGTTGGTTTAATATAAATGTGGCTACCATCTTTAGAAGGAGGTTTTTCTATGAGACGGGTGTGGATATTAGGAGTTGTCTTTTCATTCGTTTTCAGCCTTTCTCCGGCGTGGGCTCAGAAGACAGTTCGATTGTCCATTGCCACCGGCGGAACAGGAGGCGTCTATTATCCCTTGGGAGGGGGCCTGGCCAATATCTTATCTAAATACATCCCTTATTTAGAGGCAACAGCAGAGGTGACCACTGCCTCGGTGGATAATTGCATCCTGGTGGGCAAAGGAAAGGCAGAATTGGCCTTCGTCATGGCAGATACGGGATGGGATGCCTATAGGGGGAGGGCACAATTTAAAGAAAGAATTCCTCTGAGGACCTTAGCGGTCCTTTATCCAAATAATATGCATATTGTGACCATCGAGGGCAAGGCCATTGAGAAGGTGATGGATCTCAAAGGGAAGAGAGTTTCAACTGGTGCTCCTGGAAGTGGAACGGAGATAATGGCCCTGAGAGTCATCGAAGCTTTTGGATTGGATCCCAATAAAGAAATGACCAGGGACAAATTGAGTGTTTCTGAATCAGCGGGCGCATTGAAAGACGGGAAGATTGACGCCTTTTTCTGGGTAGGAGGTCTTCCCACGGCAGCCATCACGGATTTGGGAGCCACCCCTGGCGTAAGGATGAAACTTATTGGTCATGCAGAGGCAGTCCCCAAGATGAGGGAAAAGTATGGGCCTCTCTATGTTAAAGGAGTTATTCCTGTAAAGACGTATCCCGGGCAGAGTATGGAGATTCCGATTGCCGTCGTTTGGAATCTTTTGATTTGCAGTGAGAACATGAAGGAGAGCTTGGCCTATGATCTCGTGAAGACCCTCTTTGAGCATAAACCGGAGCTAGTGATTTCTCATCGAGAGGCAACCAGCCTCTCTTTGGAGCATCAGGCGGGTGGGGGCTCGCCGATTCCATTCCATCCAGGAGCCGTTCGATATTTCACAGAGAAAGGACTTAAGATTAAGTAATTGAAAGAGAGGACTTGGTCCCTCCTGATATTGGTTGGCCTTCTGGTCATCGCAGGAGGGGTGTTGCTTTTCAAAAAGGTAACAGTCCTTCATATTGAGAACATGGATCACCCGCGGACGGTCCGTATCCGGGTGAGTCCGACTGAACCGTTTTCTGTCTTCTACATTCACTCGATTTATAAGGAGCCCGTTGTGGAGGAATTTCAGGCTGATGGAGATGCCGTTGTCCTCAAAGGGGTGAGGACGAAAAGCCCCGCAGTCATGGAATACTATGGATTTGAAGATATGAAGGGGTTCCATCCGATGAACCAGAGGCTGGGGGCCATCTATTTTAAATGGGGAATAGGGGAGGGACAGGGATTGATTGTCGGAGACAGGAAGATCTACTTGAGCGGGATCGGGGAGAGAGGCGATCGGATTCAATTGAGGGTCGAATCGATGCCTCTGCTCAACTATCTTCTCTCTGAGATGTTTAAGTAAAAAGGAAATAAGGAAGGGGCAATGGAAGAGGAAAAGAAAAAAGATAACCGGGAAGTAGTGATTTCGGAAGAAGCCCTGAAAGAGGCGGAGAAGTATATCGAAGAGGAAGAGGGTCCTTCTCGCCGGCTCACAGGGAGGATGGATACTTTCATCACCGTGGTGGCTGTGGTCATGTCCCTTGTTCACCTCTACGCAGCTATCGGTATCATCATGACCCAGGTGTTAAGGGGAATCCATGTCATGTTCGTTCTCTTTCTCTCCTTTCTGGTCTTCCCGTCCTTCAAGCGATTTAAGAATCGCATCCTCTGGTATGACTACGTTCTTGCCCTTCTCGGCATCGCAGTCATACTCTATATGCTGGCCGACTTTGACCAATTTATTTACCGCTCCGTGGACCCGAATTTCTGGGACTTATTTTTTGGGGTCATATTAATCCTCTTGGTCTTAGAAGCGACCCGGAGAACAACCGGTTTGATCATGCCTGGAGTGGTCATGGCCTTTCTCGTCTATGCATTCGTCGGACCCTGGCTTCCAAGTCCCTGGACCCATCGGGGCTATGATGTTGACCGCATCGTGGGGCATATGTATATGACCCTTGAGGGGATCTTTGGAGTTCCAATCGATGTCTCCTCAACCTTTATCATCCTCTTCACGATCTGGGGAGCTTTCTTGGAGTTCTCGGGGGCAGGAAAATTCTTCATCGATTTTTCTTTTGCAGCCATGGGCGGAAAGCCTACGAGTGCAGGCAGGACCGTAACTATGGCCTCTTTTCTCCTCGGAGGTCCGTCAGGAAGCGGAGTGGCCACCACCGTTACTTTGGGAGCAGTTGCCTACCCCATGTTGGCCAGGGCAGGCTATAGTAAGGACGCGGCAGGGGGACTTCTCTCTGCGGGAGGGATCGGGGCCATCCTTTCACCTCCCGTCCTGGGAGCAGCCGCCTTTCTCATCGCTGAATTCTTAAAGATTTCCTACCTGGATGTGATCGTCATGGCTTCCATTCCAACCTGCCTTTATTATTGGTCCATCTTGTTGATGGTGGAACTGGATGCCAAAAAGGCCGGGGTGAAAGAGGTCGCCTTCGATAAAACTTATAGTCTGTGGCAGCTCACCTACCTCTACGGATTTCACTTCACCTCTCTTGTGGCCATTGTGGCGATTATGGCCATTGGCTTTACACCGATCATGGCTGTCTTCTGGTCAACCATCATCACCTTTGCAGTCAGTTTCATCAGAAAAGATACAGCCCTCACCCCCAAGAAATTAGTGAAGGCCTTGAGGGGAGGCTCGATCGGTGTTTTGAGTGTGGCCTCTACTTGTGCTGCCGCCGGGATCATTGTGGGAGTAGTGACCCTGACAGGGTTGGGGCTAAAGTTCAGTTCAATTATTCTTGCCTATGCCGGAGGGAGTGTTCTGGTGACAGTGATCTATACGGCGATCATTGTTTGGATCGTTGGACTGGCTGTTCCGGTCACAGCCTCCTACATCATTTGTGTCGTCATTTGTGCTCCGGCAATGATCCAATTGGGGATACCGGATTTTGCTGCCCATATGTTTGTCTTCTATTATGCCATTCTTTCCGAGGTTTCTCCTCCGACTGCCCTCTCACCCTTCGCCGCAGCAGCCCTGACTGGAGGGAATCCTTACAAGACAACGATGTATGCATGGAAATATACGCTCCCCGCCTTTATCGTGCCATTTATGTTCACGGTCGATCCTAAGGGCATTGGGATCTTACTCAAAGGGCCGGTGGTAGATGTCATCTGGACGACCTTTACCGCATTTGTTGGGATTGCCGCCCTGGCGGGTGGAGTCGAAAATTGGTTTCTTAAGAAGACGACTTTTTATGAAAGAATCATGCTCATCGTGGCAGGACTGGCCCTGGTCTACCCTGAACCCCTGTACGATATCATCGGGTTTGGGTTAATGGCCGTCGTGGTCTTATTACAAAAGTTAAGGAAGGATGAAGAGCATCCTGCTCTCACAAGTGCTCGCTGAAATCTCCCACCCACGGTTGACTAATCGAGCGTAATCGTCATACTTGATCTTAAGGGTTTCCACATGGCTTCCGGCCCGAAAAACAATCATTTCCTCCTCGGTGAGAACCTGATCGACCCATACTTCTAAATGGTAGAGGTTCCCAAAAGGGGGCATGGCCCCAACCCACAGTTGGGGAAGAGTTCCTCGAAATCTTTTTCTTTTGCAATCCGCAATTTCTTACACTGAAAAGCCTTTTCTAGCTTCTTGGTTTCCACGCAATAGCTGGCAGGTGGGACCAACATCACCATCTTGCCATCTGTTTTCACCATGACCACTTTGACCAGTTCTCTTCCCGGGACATGCATCGCCGCTGCGATTTCTTGAGAGGTATAGACCCTTTCATGGTAGCCCACCTCATATCGAACCCAATTCTTTTCTAGATAGTCTTTTAGCTTCTTCAAAACGGTCATCTTCATGACCTCCGTCCCTCTCCTGAAACGGGGACCGTTGCCGAGAGGATGGAACGATATAAGTATAGTCCAAATCCGGGGGGGATGTTAAGAGAAAGAAGGAGGGGGGGTGGAAGTGTTTGATTCCCGTGGAAGAATATTTTAGGAAGGATTGATCATGAAAAATTTCACGGTTTTTTTATTACTGACCTTCGTGTCCCCTTCTTTGACGGGCTGCGGGAACCTTCTCGATCTCTCCAAGCTAGGGTGGCATCAATCCTTCATCACTTTTCATAGTGTCCCGGTTCAAGAGGTTTTAGAGGACCAATGGGTGGGGGAGGAAGCCAAAGAGAAGATCCATTTCATCCAGGAGGTAAAGCGCTACGGTGAAGAGAAGTTGGGTCTCACAAGGACGAAGAGTTATTCAAAATATTTCGAAGTCAAGGGCCCTGTTCTCTATGTCATCACGGCCTCGGAGAAGGATTGTCTGCAACTTTATCATTGGAAGTTTCCCATCACCGGCGAGGTGACCTATAAGAGCTTTTTTACGAAGGGAGATGTTCTCAAGGAGCAACGATTTCTTGAGACGAAGGGGTACGACACGTTTATCCAGGAGGCCGGTGCCTACAGCACGCTCGGATGGCTGAAAGACCCCATCTTTTCGTCCATGCTTCAATGGGATGAGGCCACTCTCGCCAATCTCATCCTCCATGAGATGACCCATGACACGATCTATTTTAAAGGCCAGACCGACTTCAACGAACGAATAGCCACTTTCGTGGGGAATCAGGGGGCCATCGATTTCTTATGCGAGAAGTATGGGAAGGGATCAAAGGAAGTGATTGAAGCCATCCACTGCCAGGACGACGACCTCCTTTTTTCCCAATGGATCGACCAGGCCTGTCAGCAGCTATCCCGTTTCTATTCGAGAGAGATTTCAAAGGATGAGAAATTAAGAGAGAGGAAAGAGTTGTTTCAGCACTTGAAAGAAGAATTCATGGAAAAGATGGCATCCCTTAAGATAGGTGGTTATAGGAATTTCGAAAAGGCGGGCATCAATAATGCGGTGCTATTAGCCTATCGCCGATATTTCCATCGCCTCGAAAAATTTGAAGTGCTTTATGAACAATTTGGAAGGGACACCCGAAGAGTTGTGGAGTATTTCAAGACCATCCGGGCTACCGGGGATAGGGCTGCCTTACAATCTTTTCTGGAATGAGCTTCCACCGTACATCCGCCGCCTGCGATCTAACATTTGAGAAGGTTAGCGCTCCCGTTTCCCTTCGATGAATTCCTCCACCATAGATTTGGCTTCACTGTCGTGGATCTGGACAATTGGATGTTTCATTGCATAGGCCGAAATAGAAAGAAGAGGGCCTCCGATTCCTCGCTCACGGGCGAGTTGGCAACACCGGATGGCGTCAATCGTCATCCCCCCGCTATTGGGAGAATCCTCTACAGAGAGTCTCAATTCGAGGTTAAGGGAGACCTCCCCGAACCCTCTTCCTTCCATTCTCAAAAAACAGACCTTGTTGTCGTTTTGCCAGGGGACATAATCGGAAGGACCGATGTGGATATTCTCCGGTTCTAATGGAACCCCGAGTTGAGATTGAATCGCCTCGGTTTTGGAGATCCGTTTACTTTTCAAACGATCTCGATTGAGCATATTGAGGAAGTCGGTATTTCCGCCTGTGTTGATCTGGTAGGTTCGGTCCAGGCGGACCCCTCGATCTTCAAAGAGCTTCGCTAATGCCCGGTGGATGATGGTGGCCCCCATTTGGGATTTGACATCGTCCCCAACGATGGGAATGCCTTTCTCTTCAAACCGTCTTGCCCATTGAGGATCGGAGGCGATGAAACTGGGCATGCAGTTGATTAAGCTGACCCCTGCATTCAAGCAAGCCTCCGCATAGAACCGAGTGGCTTGATCCGAACCTACGGGAAGATAGTTGAGAAGGATCTGCACCCCGGAATCTTTGAGAACCTTCTCCACATTGGAAGGTTTTTCCTCGGCGACGAGGAAAACGCGGTCTTCAGGGTAATCCTTCATATGCCCTGAAACCCCGTCCAAGACCTCTCCCATGGAGACCACCACGGCAGAATCGTTGAGGTTCGGATAAATGGTCTTAGTGCAATTGGGCCTGCTGAAAAGAGCCTGTTTGAGGAGTTTCCCCACTTTTCTTCGGTCGATATCGAACGCCGCACCCACCTCGATATCCCAGGGCTTGTAGCCACCGATATCGACGTGCATTAAGCCAAGGGATTCCGATGGGCGGTTCTTCCGGCTATTTTCACGATAAAATTCAATCCCCTGGATTAGGGCGCTGGCACAGTTTCCGACACCCACAACAGCAATTCGGATCGGCTTTTTCTCCATATCAGGGGTTATCCTTTCTCCATCCTGTCCTCTTCCTCTCTCAAGCCCCAGTAATTATCGTATTTCTTCCCAAATGTCAAGGCATCCAGCGCGCAAACACAACAAGATAAATCATTTTCCTTGACTTCTCCGTTTTTATTTGATAATTTCCGCAAAAATTCATCTCTCCTGTGACGAAGATGAAAAGCAAGAAATCGAAACTCCTTCAGCAGCCCGTTCAACATTTAAACCTTAAAAGGACGAAGAGCCTTCTCGATCTGGTCAAGGGCTTCCAGTATACGTCCTTTCAAAGTCGGAATGTTTTTAAATGTTTTGAAGTTTTTCGAAAGATGCTCGATGATCCAACCTGTGTTATCTTTCTGGGGTTGTCGGGGGCGATGATCCCCGGGGGGATGCGCAGAGTCATCCGGGATATGATCGAGATGAAGTTGGTCGACGTCATCGTCTCCACCGGAGCGAATATGTTTCATGATCTTTTTGAAGGATTTGGGTATCGGCACTATGTCGGGTCCGAGGAAGGCGATGACGATGCCCTGCGGAAACATCGTATCGTCCGAGTCTATGATGCCCTGATGGATGACCATGAAATCAATCGGGTGATTCATTTTCTCTCCAGGATTCCGGAGGAGTTGGAGGAAAAGGTCGTTTCCTCACGGAGGTACTTGGAGGTTTTAGGGCACTCCATCATGGATGAAGGATCCATCCTCAAAACAGCCTCCCGATACGGTGTTCCCGTCTTTATCCCAGCCCTGAGTGATAGTTCCATCGGAATCGGCTTGACATTCCTCCACCTGCAAAAGAAGGCTCCTTCGGAGAGACTCCTGATCGACCAGATTCGGGACAGCTTCGAGATCGCTCAACTGAAGAAAATGGCCTCTGTCACGGGGGCGATCTACATCGGAGGAGGCGTCCCCAAAAATTATATTCAACAGCTCGGACCTGTCAGTGAACTCCTGTTCGAGAAAGAGAGTGGCCATCGCTACGCCTTCCAAGTGACGACGGACGACCCAAAATGGGGAGGACTCTCAGGCTGTACCTTCGAAGAAGCGAAGTCCTGGGGGAAGATTGAGAGGGGGTCGAACTACGCCGCCCTTTATATGGATGCAACCGTTGCTCTCCCCTTATTGGTTGGTGCCGTCCTTCAGGAAGGAAAAGTCTGCCGCAAAAGAAGAAGACGCCGCTTTCGATGGGAAGAAGACAGGCTTAAATCCGTCAAGTTCGTTTAATCCCCTTTCACCCCTCATTTTCATCCTTGGACAGACAGCGTTCCGGTAAGTCAATGAGTTGAAAAATACTGTAGTAATGGTTATATTAATTTTAATAAATTGCGGGGAAAAAAGGAGTTAGGAATCGATGAAAGATTCTGATTCGAAGGTTCCAGATCAGAAAGAGTTGGAAAAGGAGCTAAACGAATATTTGGGGAAAAAGTACGGAGACCGGATCCGACTGGTCGTGCCCATGCTCTTCCCGAAGCCTCAGACGGAGGAGGTTCAGAAAGAGGAGAAAGACCTGGGTGAGGGGAAGAAAAAGATTCATTTTGACCTGAAACCGGAGGAGTTGGAGGCCTTTCTGGATGATTACATCATTCGACAGGATGAGGCCAAGGAGATCCTCGCGACCAAAATCTGCACACACTTCAATCGGATCAAGTTCACTGAAATGACCAAGGGACGTAATCGATATGAAGGCGTGGGCCACATCAAGAACAATATCCTGATGATCGGTCCCACCGGTGTGGGGAAGACCTATCTGATCAAGTTGATCGCCAAGAAGATTGGAGTCCCTTTTGTGAAAGGGGATGCGACGAAGTTCAGTGAAACCGGTTATGTCGGTGGCGATGTGGAGGATCTCGTCAGGGATCTTGTCTATGAAGCCAGCGGAGATATTGAAACGGCTCAGTACGGAATCATTTACGTGGATGAGATCGATAAGATCGCCTCCTCGAATAACCTCATCGGGCCGGATGTATCGAGGACGGGGGTTCAGCGGGCTCTGCTCAAACCGATGGAGGAGACAGAGGTGGATCTTAAAGTCCCTCATGACCCGATCTCTCAGCTTGAGGCGATTGAACATTACCGGAAGACCGGCAAAAGGGAGAAACGGACCGTCAACACCAAGAACATCCTCTTTATCATGAGCGGCGCCTTCAACGGGTTGGAGGAACTCATCAAGAAACGTTTGAACCGGGAGGGGATTGGGTTCGGGGCGGAGATCCGCTCGAAGGACGAACAGGCTGAACATCTTAAGCTGGCGAAGGCAGAGGATCTGATCGCCTATGGGTTCGAGTCGGAGTTCATCGGGAGACTGCCGGTGACCACCGTGTTCGAAAGACTCGAGGTGGACGACCTCCATGCGATTCTGAAAAATCCCAATAATCCCATCATCCTTGGGAAGAAGAAGGATTTCAAATCCTACGGGATTGACATTCAGTTTGAAGAGGAAGCCCTTTATGAGTTGGCGGTGAAGGCCCACGAAGAAAAGACCGGAGCTAGAGGATTGGTCAGTGCTTCAATAGGAGGATAGATCATGGGATACAAGAGTAAGGGGGGACAGACTGGGA
>Ga0187784_10002622_pt1 | contig 14431 bp, 12 predicted proteins | sample 1015_SJ02_MP15_2_FD_132964 | JGI IMG/M metagenome (GOLD analysis project Ga0187784, IMG submission 132964) | Tropical peat soil microbial communities from peatlands in Department of Meta, Colombia - 1015_SJ02_MP15_20_MG | ecosystem: Environmental > Terrestrial > Soil > Wetlands > Peat | place...
AAGAAGATGGCCCTCGAACTGTTCAAGCCTTTCATCTACCACCGTTTGGAGGAGAAAGGGTTGGTGACCACGATCAAGAGCGCCAAGAAGATGCTGGAGAAGGAGAGGCCTGAGGTCTGGGATGTCCTGGATGAGGTGATCCGTGAACATCCGGTGATGCTCAATCGGGCTCCGACCCTTCACCGCTTGGGGATCCAGGCCTTTGAGCCCGTGTTGATCGAGGGCAAGGCCATCCAGCTTCACCCGTTGGTCTGCGCTGCCTTTAACGCCGATTTTGACGGGGACCAAATGGCTGTCCATGTTCCTCTCTCCGTCGAGGCTCAGTCGGAGGCGAGGATTCTGATGATGTCCACCAATAACATCCTCTCCCCGGCGAACGGGAAGCCCATCATCATCCCCACCCAGGACATCGTCCTTGGAATTTATTACATGACCAGGGAGCGCCCGTATGTCAAAGGGGAAGGGAAAGTGTTTTCAAATCCGGAGGAGGTCCGAATCGCTTACGATGCGAATGAGGTCGACCTCCATGCGCGGATGAAGGTCCGATTGGATGGAGAACTCGTCGAGACAACCGTAGGTAGAATCCTTCTCAAAGAGATTCTCCCCGAGGAGATCCCATTTCGATTGATCAACAAGGTGATGAAGAAGAGCGAGCTGGCCAATCTGATCGACTACTGCTACCGGTACGGCGGCGATAAGAAAACGGTCCTTCTCTCCGATCGGTTGAAGGGTTTGGGTTATTACTATGCGACCTTGGCCGGAATTTCCATCTCCCTTGACGACATGCTGATTCCTTCCAACAAGGAGAAACTCCTCCAAGAAGCCCAGCAAGAGATCGAGAGGGTTCAAGAGCAATATACAGACGGGTTGATTACAGACGGAGAACGATATAATAAGGTGATCGACATCTGGGCTCAGGTGACTGAAAACATTGCCGGGGTGATGTTGAAGGAACTGGGCAGTGAGGAGGTGGCGGCCCCTTCCGGAGAGAAACAGTCCACCGAGAGCTTAAACCCTATTTACATCATGGCCGACTCGGGAGCTCGGGGTAGCGCCCAGCAGGTGCGGCAATTAGCCGGGATGCGGGGTTTGATGGCCAAACCTTCCGGAGAGATCATCGAAACGCCCATCACCGCGAACTTTCGCGAAGGGCTGACGGTTCTGCAATACTTTATCTCTACCCATGGAGCCCGAAAGGGGCTCGCCGATACGGCTTTGAAAACAGCCAATGCCGGATATCTTACCCGACGACTCGTGGATGTAGCTCAGGACGTCGTGATCAGGGAGAATGACTGCGGCACCCTTGATGGGATCGAAGTCGAATCGCTCGTCGAGGGGGGGGAGATCATCGAATCGATGAGAGAAAGAATTCTGGGCCGTGTGGCCTTGGAAGAAATCCGGGATCCTTTTTCTAATGATGTGATCGCCAAAGGGAATGAAGAAATTGACGAGACCTTGGCCGATCGCATTGAAGATATTGGCATTGATAAGGTCAAAATTCGATCGGTGCTCACCTGCAAATCGAAGCAAGGTGTTTGTGCCCTTTGTTACGGAAGGGATTTGGCCCGAGGGAGACTGGTCGGTGTGGGGGAGGCGATCGGTATTATCGCGGCTCAGTCCATCGGGGAACCGGGGACCCAGCTCACGATGAGAACATTTCACATCGGCGGGACCGCCAGCCGGCGAGCAGAACAGACGACGCTGGAATGCCGAATTGACGGGAGAGTGAAATTCATCAATCTCAAGAGCGTTAAAAACCGTGAGGGCAACCTCATCGTCATGAACCGCAACGGAGAGATTGCCATCTTGGATGAAAACGGCAGAGAACGAAGACGGTACTCCGTGATTTATGGGGCTAAACTGCGAGTTAAGGATGGACAAAAGGTGAAGGAAGGAGAGATCCTGGCAGAGTGGGATCCTTACTCCATCCCTGTTTTGACGGAGGTCTCAGGAAGGGTGAAATTTGGAGACATCATCGAAGGGGCAACGATGCAGGAACAGGTGGATGAGTTTACCGGTCTTTCGAGAAAGGTGATCACCGAATCAAAAGATGCAGAGCTTCGGCCAAGGATCTCCATCAAGGATGAAAAAGGCAGGACGATGAATCTTCCTGGATCTATCTCCCAGGCTCGGTATCTCCTTCCGGTGGGAGCGAATATTTTTATCTCCGAGGGGGATATGGTGGAGGCTGGGGATGTCATCGTGAAGATTCCCCGAGAGACGACCAAGACAAAAGACATCACAGGAGGTCTCCCTCGAGTGGCTGAACTCTTTGAAGCCAGAAAGCCCAAAGAGTATGCCTTGATCAGCGATATTGACGGGATGGTTGAGTTTGGAAAGGATCTGAAGGGGAAAAGGAAGGTGGTCATTCGGCCCGACGTAGGCGAGTCCAAGGAGTATATGATTTCCAGGGGGAAACATGTCAGCGTCCATGAGGGCGATTTCGTCAAAGCGGGGGAGGCCCTGATGGATGGTCCCTCCAATCCCCACGATATTTTGAGAGTGTTGGGGGACAAGGCCCTGGCCCGATATTTGGTCGATGAAATCCAGGAGGTTTATAAACTCCAGGGGGTCAAGATCAACGATAAACATATCGAAGTCATCGTTCGCCAGATGCTCAAAAGGGTAAAGATTAGAGAAGTAGGAGATACGCACTTTTTGGTGGACGACCAGGTGGAAAAATTTGTTTTTGAAGAAGAGAATGCTCGGGTAATGAGAGAAGGAGGAAAACCCGCCGTGGGAGAACCTCTCTTCCTGGGAATCACGAAGGCTTCTCTCATTACGGATAGTTTTATCTCCGCCGCCTCCTTCCAGGAAACCACCAAGGTGCTCACTCAGGCTGCCGTAGCAGGGAAGGTGGACAATTTGAAAGGGTTGAAAGAAAATGTCATCATGGGACGCTTGATCCCCGCGGGAACCGGTCTTCCCAAGTACAGACAGTTAGAACTGCGGGTGGAGGGGTACACGGAAGAAGAGGTTCCAGAAGGAGGGGCGGGAGAAACGGGAGCAGAGGCCGCGGCCTGAGAATAGAAGCTGAGGGCTCGAGGATTCAATGGGTCAGGTGGCCGAGTAGAAATCGTTGAAGAAAATATTAAAGGCCCGTTCTGTAATACTACGGAACGGGCCTTTTTTTGTACCTGGTGCGTTTGAGTGTCCAAGCGGATTAATAAAAGGGCGGAGGGCATTTCTGGGTAACCACACCTCAGAGCATTATATTTCTCGTTGTGAAATACAGTCATTCAGACGCCAAAATACATACTTACCCGTATTGATCCCTCTCGCCTCTGTTAGTATCCTGGATTTTCAGATTGGCTGAATCATTTAGCAACTCCAGAATGGAAGGGAAAGGAAAACACGCTCGTTGAGAGCCCAAACGTAAAGGCAGGGTGCTAAACTCGACCCGGAGAGGAGGGCTTATGAAAATTGATAGGCGAGATTTTCTGAGGCTGGCCGGTATGGACGCTGTCGTTTTTTCTTCCGGCCCGGGTAAATTGGGTAACTTAGCCAATGCGGCCTCTGGCGATTGTCCGGGTTTGGGAATTCGCATAGACATTCGCCCGGGAAAAGTAAACAGGCTACGGTTTGTCCCTGATAAGGTGGGCGCGTTTCCTTTTCACTGCGACAACTTTTGTGGGAGCGGCCATGAAGGAATGAGAGAAATGGTTACGGTTGTAGAATAGGGCTTCGATTCAGTCGAGTCAGTAAATTCGGTTTTCACACCAGTCGTCGGGTTACGGCAGTGGAGGCCTACGGCAGCGGTATCGTAAAGACTAAGCCTTTGTGTTGGCCAAGGAGAAAACGATGAACTCGGCAAAGGTTCGAACCATCCATCGCCGTTTAGGAATTTCAATCGCTTGCTTTTTGTTCATACAGGCTACAGCAGGGCTATTCATGGCCATGGGAAAGTTGGCCTCCCTTGATATGTCTCCCCCGTACAACATTCTCTATTCCATCCACGCTGATTGGGATCCCTTAGGAAGCATCTATCGGGTGGTCCTAGGATTTGCCACTGCGATGCAAGGGCTTTTGGGAATCATGATCTTCCGCAGTCGGTTTCGTTATAAAGCCGGAGATAAGGCGACCTCACCTATCTCCTCATCCCCTGATCAACCAAATGAATTAGAGAAGGAACCTCCTATGGGTGCTCTTAGCTTTGCTGCCGATATCCGGCCTCTCTTCCGCGACAAAGATATCAGGGCTATGAAACCGAACGGGATCGATCTCTCTTCCTACGAGAACGTGAAAAAACGTGCTCAGGGCATATACGCGCGGCTTTCTTCAAAAGAAATGCCTTGCGACGGCCCATGGAACGAGAGCCTTGTGCAAAAACTGAAGGAGTGGATACAGAGCGGTATGGGGCCTTGAGTTTCAAACGAGGGACTGATCAGTACTCGTACCGACAGAGATCACTCCAAGAACAAAAGGAGATGCAAGATGGAAAAGATCGGAGAGGTTAAAGATTTGAAGCGGGGAGAATCTATCAATTTTCAATATCAGGGGAAAAAGGGAATATTAGTAAAAACCAAAAAGGGCAAGCTGGTTGCGTACAGCAGGGTTTGCCCCCACGAAGGAGGCACCATTGTTTGGGACGCAGATATTAATAAGTTATTGTGTGAATGTCATCTTTCTCTTTTTAATGTTGATGATGGTACGGTATATAAATATAGCTCCATTTTTGACAAGATGGATGATTTGACACCGATCAAACTTGAGATTGACGACAAAAAGGATGTTTACATCGTCTAAGAATGTGAAGGGTCATTCAAATTTCTATTTTATGTTTTCCAGTTTCTTCTTGGCCAGTTGGGCCTGGTCGGATTGAGGATATTTTTCGATCACCCGCTTAAGCAAATTTTTGGCATTCGTCTTATCTCCAAGTTCCAAGAAGGAGAGGGCCTGTTTGAACAAAGCTGCAGGTATCTTGTCCCCTTCTGGATACTTCACGATCGCCTTCTCGTATTCTAAAATCGCCTTCTCATAATCCTTTTTTTGATAGTAAGTCTCCCCAATCCAAAACTGGGCATTATCCGAGAGTTCCGTGTTGGGATATTGTTTGAGGAAGGCTTCAAATTTCCTTCGGGCTCCTTCTAAGTCTCCCTTGTGGAAGGTCTCATAGGCATCTCGATAGACGTCTCCCATCCCCGTGGAAACCCCCTTCAACTCAGCGAGGGCCTCTTTACTTGAAGCCGGCTTTTCCAGTTCCGTCGCTTTCGAACCCGGCCCAGGCGTCTTTGGTTCGTTGGTCTTGAGGCGATCTTCTATTTCCTTGATTCTCTCCTCCTGCACCTTTCTCCTTTCCTCCAAGGTTTTTAATCGACCCTCCACATCCTCCTTGATCCGGTCCATCTCCCTCGAAGGTCGTTTAAACAATTCCTTATATTCCTCGATATCTGTCGAGAGGGATCGCATTTCGGATTGGATATTGTCGAACCGGAGCAAAAGGTCTGTTTTCAACTTTTGATTTTCTGCTCTCAAGTCAGATAGATCGTTCTTCGCAAGGTCATTTTCTTTCCTTAGCGTATTGATTTGGGAATAAAGCTTATCCATCTCTCTATCAAGGATCTTTACATCCTTGCTGCTTGCACATCCAAAAAGCAACAATCCTGTTAAAAAGAGAATTTGTCCTTTCATTGCGTCACCTTCCCACAAGTACTTCGAATCGTCAGGCTCTCCTCGGGGAGCTTCCAGAGCTCCCCGGAGAGTGCTCCGCCTTGCTATTTAGCCGTGACAACGGTATGAGCCCTTCGGTTTTTTGCCCAGGCGGCTTCGTTATGGACAGGGTCCAGCGGCTTTTCCTTCCCATAACTGATCGTAGAAATACGGGCCTGAGAGATACCTAACGAGATGAGGTAATCCTTTGCGCTGTTCGCCCGCCTTTCGCCGAGGGCGAGGTTATATTCGACCGTTCCTCTTTCATCGCAATGGCCTTCGATTTGGACCTTGACATTAGAATATTTTTTCAGAAGGGCCGCATTTTCTCTCAGAATGGATGCATCTCCGGGACGGAGGTCATATCTATCGAAATCGAAGTGAATATCCTTAAGCAGAGAGCTTTCGAAAACTTCCCCTGCGATGCCAGGAGTCTTCTCCGCGACCAGACTCTTTTCAAATTGTTCTTTGGCTTTGGTTTCCTTTGCCCGCTCTGCTTCGGCCTTTGCCGCCTCTTCCTTCGTGACGGATGGTTCTTCTCTTACCGTGGTTTTTTTCGGACAACCTATCATGATGAGTCCAAAGCAGAGGATAAAAATGGTGATGATAAAACTTTTCTTCGTCATGGTAACCTCCCTTGGTAAATGATTTGGAAACAGACGTTCACCCCGTTAGAAATCTCCGCCCTTGAGGGTGGATTATCTGCTAAAACATCCGCTTCTTGCAAAAAGGCCAGGGGTCGGAACTCCGCCCCTGCTAACGGGGTTTACTCAAATCGCCTTGACCAGGCAGGGCTCGCTTCACCTCCTTTCGATGGCGTTAAACCTCTCTCATTGTACCCGTTGGCGTTCATAATGTAAATCTTCGATGCTCCTGTTCGAGTTGAACTGAAAGCGATGTAACGACCATCCGGGGACCAACAAGGGCTTTCGTTGTTGTTCGAGTTCGATGTAAGACTTCGAAAGCCTGACCCATCGATTCCGATGGTGAAGATATCGTAATGGCCTGCTACCCTTCCGCAAAAAGCGATCCGATCCCCTTTAGGGGACCAGGATGGATTGGTATTGTAACTTCCCTCAAACGTTAGACGACGCACATTCGATCCGTCCCGAGCCATGATATAGATTTGTGGAGAGCCGGATCGATCTGAAACGAAAGCAATCCACTCCCCATCCGGAGACCATGTCGGCGAGGCTTCATTGCCGTATCCCTTCGTCAGCTTCCTCGGGTTGCCCCCGTTTGTATCCATGAGGTAGATGTCCGACTTTCCTCCCATCCCCATCATAAGGGCAATCCTTTTCCCATCCGGTGACCAGGACGGAGAGACGTTTATTCCGGGGTAACCGGAGAGTCGTTGAACATTCTTCCCGTCCACATCGGCGAGGTAGAGGTCCGGATTTCGCCTGAGGTAAGAGGTAAAAGCGATTCTTTTACCATCTGGGGCCCAGGCCGGAGAAATGTTAATGGATTGGTTTTGAGTGATCTGTTTGACGTTCGCGCCGTCGAAATCAGCGACGTAAATCTCCTTGCCCGCTCCCTGAACCATCGTGTAGGCGATCTTCGTATTATGGACCCCCTTCTCCCCCGTAATTTGAAGGACCACCTCATCGGCCATTCTGTGGACCGCGTATCGAAGCGTCTGCAAGGGGCCTTCGTACTGTTTCCCGACGATGTGCTTCTGTTCCACTAAGTCGAACAGATGAAATGTCAGCTTGAAATCGAGACCGTTGGATGCCGTCTGGGTCTCTCCTGCTAAGAGAATTTCTCCGCCCGCGGGGATCCATTCCTGCAAAGAAGACGTGTTCGGGATTCCTTCTTTGTCTCTAAGGGAGGAGGGAAGATGTTGGACGTCGATCACCTTGAAAAAACCGGAGAGGGTGAGATCGTTTGCAAGGATCTCATAAACTTTTTCCGAGATGGGAGAGGAGGGTTTGTCTGCGGGGTTCCATTTGGCCAAAACGATGGGGATCTGGATAAAGGTTGGAGCATTGATATCGAGGTAGATCCTTGCTTCAGCGGAAGGAGTTACGATAAAAATGACAAAGAAAAAAAGTATTAGATATTTTTTCATTCTATTCGTTACGATTGAACCCAAGGGCCAACGGATTCTCCCCACCGGTCTATTATTAAGACAATATTGGTTTATAAGTCAACCATTTCTTTAGAGAGATTTCTGAAAAAACCCGGAAATCTCTGATGACACGGATTATGAAACAATTATACCGATTAGAAATGCATCAAAAGTGGAAAGCAATCTCTGCAATCATTCTTTAGAATCTACGTCATCTCTCTCCTTTTCCTTCTTGAGGAATCGAAGGAATTCCATACCAATCGGAGAAAGCGTTCTGCCACGATGAGAGACAATATAAATTTGCCGCAAGATGGGACCGATTCCCTCCACGTCAAGTCGAGAGAGGACAGCCTGTTTGACTTCCTCTCCCGCCGCTCTTCGGGAAACGAAGGCAAGACCCAATCCCGCTTTCACCCCTTCTTTCACGGAAGAGGTGCTTCCCATCTCCATCACCACATTAAACTGTTTTAGGCTCTTGCCTTTCTTTCTTAGCGCCTTCTCCGATGCGATCTGAGTTCCCGAACCCTCCTCCCGAATAATCCAAGGCTCCTTCAGAAGCTCCTCGATGTTCACCCTTTTCCTTCGGGTCAAGGGGTGATCCGATGGGGCGACGACGATAATCTCATCCTCTTCATATTTTTCATAATGGAGAGAAGGATGATTCAGCTTGGCACCGATGATACCAAACTCGACCCCATCTTGAAGGACGTATTGGAGGATCTCCTTGGTATCAGCGATTCTAAGGGAAAGGACGGAACGAGGATGTTCTCTCTTAAAATTACCTATGAGCTTAGGGAGAAGATATTCTCCGGGAATGGTGCTTGCACCCAAAGAAAGGCCGCCGCGGATTCCCTCCGAGAATTCGCTCAAGGCATTTAATAGATCTTTACGCAGGGACAAAATTTTTGAAGCGTACTCCAGGAAGACTTTTCCCGCTTTGGTGAGGCGGACCTCCCTACCCCCCCGGTCAAAGAGGCGAAGGGATAGAGACTGTTCTAACGAGAGGATATGGCCGCTCACGGTGGGTTGAGTAAGGAGGAGGTCGTCGGCCGCCGTCGAGAAGCTTTTTAAACCGGCGACACGACAAAATGTTTCCAGATGTTTAAAATCAATTTGCGATGTTTTTCTTTCCACTTCGGACAGAATATTAAACCCATTTCCCCTTGGATGCAAGCAAAAAGTAATTTTTAAAAACAGAATTCAATAGTTACAGTCATCTTTCCCAGAGATATAAAATCACCATGTTCTCTTGTTTCGATTTGGAAACAAGAAAATTCCTAAGAAATTAAATGAGTTTAGGGGAAAACATTCAAGAAGCATTATTTTTGCGGAAGAACGGATTGAAATAAATAGGGCTTGGGAAAAAGCTTCCGAACTCCCAAGCCCTATTCTTGGATCCGATCCGGATCGAATCTTAGTACATATCACCCATTCCACCCATTCCACCGCCGCCCGGAGGCATTGGGGGATAAGCGGGTTTCTTCTCAGGCTTTTCAGCGATAATCGCTTCTGTAGTGATCATCAAGGATGCGACGGAAGCCGCGTTTTGAAGCGCAAGCCTGACCACTTTGGTAGGATCGATGATGCCAGCCTTGATCATATCCGTATACTCATCCTGGGCGGCATCGAATCCGAAGGCTGCCTTCTCGTTCTTCACTTTCTCCGTCACCACAGAGCCTTCCTGACCGGCGTTATTGGCGATCTGACGGATCGGTTCTTCTAAGGCTCTCTTTACAATATCGACCCCGATCTTCTTATCTCCTTCTAATTTCATTTTATCCAGTGCGGGAAGGCAGCGGAGGTAGGCGACACCACCGCCAGGAACAATTCCTTCCTCTACGGCCGCCCGGGTTGCATTCAGGGCGTCTTCAACACGGGCCTTCTTCTCCTTCATCTCGGTTTCTGTCGCGGCGCCCACATTGATGACTGCCACGCCGCCAATAATCTTGGCCAGGCGTTCCTGAAGCTTCTCCCGATCATAATCGGAGGTGGTCTCATCGATCTGAGCACGGATCTGTTTTACTCTCGCCTCGATATCCTCTTTGTCTCCGGCTCCATCGACAACGGTTGTGTTGTCTTTGTCGATCGTGATCCGTTTTGCCCTGCCCAAGTCGTTCAATTTGATATTTTCCAGCTTAATGCCCAAGTCCTCTGAAATCACTCTTCCACCGGTGAGAATACCGATATCCTCCAGCATCGCTTTTCTACGATCTCCAAAGCCGGGGGCCTTTACGGCACAACACTTGAGGGTTCCACGAAGTTTATTGACCACCAGAGTGGCGAGGGCTTCTCCTTCCACATCCTCGGCGAGGATCAAAAGGGGTTTTCCCATTTTGGCAATCTGTTCCAGGATGGGAAGCATATCTTTCATATTGGAGATCTTTTTCTCGTTCAGAAGGATGTAGACGTCTTCGAGCACCGCTTCCATCTTCTCAGGATCGGTGACGAAATAAGGAGAGAGATATCCCCGGTCGAACTGCATCCCCTCGACCACATCGAGCGTCGTCTCCATTCCCTTTGCTTCCTCTACGGTGATCACGCCTTCTTTGCCAACCTTATTCATGGCCTCAGCAATGATGTTCCCGATGGTTTCGTCATTATTGGCAGAGATCTTTCCGACTTGAGAAATCTCTTTCTGATCCTTCGTCGGTTTGCTCAACTTCTTCAGCTCTTTCGATACTTCCTCGACAGCCATATCTATTCCGCGTTTCACGTCCATAGGATTGGCACCCGCTGCGACCACCTTCGATCCTTCGCGATAAAGTGCCTGGGCTAAGACAGTGGCCGTCGTCGTCCCGTCCCCTGCCGTGTCGGAGGTCTTGCTCGCCACCTCCTTGACCATCTGGGCGCCCATGTTCTCAAACTTATCTTCGAGATCGATTTCTTTTGCTACGGTCACACCGTCTTTCGTGACGGTCGGGGATCCAAAGGATTTTTCCAAAATGACATTCCTTCCTTTTGGGCCCAGGGTCACCTTGACCGCATCGGCTAAGATATTCACTCCCCGTAATACTGAATTACGGGCCTCCTGATCAAACTTTAGTTCCTTTGCCATTTTGACTTACCTCCGTTTCTTTGTAATTTAAGATGAGTTTTTATTTCCCTTCAATAATCCCAAGGATGTCCTCTTCTCTCATGATCAGATGTTCTTCACCGTCAATCTTGACCTCTGTGCCCGAATACTTACCGAAAAGAACTTTGTCTCCAGCCTTCACGTCGAGAGGGATTACCTTGCCTTCTTCTGTCGTCTTCCCCTTCCCAACTGCGATCACTTTTCCCTCTTGCGGCTTTTCCTTTGCGGTATCGGGAATGATGATTCCACCTTTTGTCTTTTCTTCCTCCTCCAGTCGTCTAACAATCACTCTGTCCTGTAATGGCCTGATCTTCATCTTTGACTTCTCCTTTCTTACCCAATGGTTTTTAAGTTGTTGAAATTAGAAATAAGACTAGACAAAAACGAATATATCGCACCACCTCCTTAGGAGTCAAAATCCTTTAATGTTAATTAGTTACGGCTATTTCGCGGCACAGGGCGGCTAGCAAACGGTAATCGATTTAATATCCCTTCAACGTCACCTTTTAGTTAATCATCCGAAAGGAGATTGTCAAGGTGAGTCAATGAAATATTTTTTGCCCAGGCGCATGTTCTCCCCAGAGGCAAAAAGGCAAGAACTATTGAAAATCTTCATTCGATTCGACATAATTAGGGAAATTTCAAGGAGAAAGCGTTGGCGAAGAGCCTCCATCGGTTAATAAAGATATTCGTGCCGGTCATTTTTGCCCTCTCCTTTTTCTCCACTGCCGGAGCCGGCCTACTCAAGAGACCCTTATCCTTTGAACAACTCACTCCCAAAGATGGTCTTTCGAGTGAGATGGTGAATGCGATCGCCGTTCAAGGTGAGGAGGTCTGGTTTGGAACGGAAGGCGGAGGAGCTACCCTTTACGATAGGCCCAAGAAGATTTGCAGGGCCTATACCACCAAGGGCGAACCCATGGATAAAGTCGACAAGGGGGTCAGCATCAAATGGCAAAACATGCTCGCTTATAATCATGTGACCGTTATCGTGCCGGATGTGGACCGCATCTGGTTTGGCACCTATTTCTACGGATTCGGAGGGGGTGGAATATCCTATTATCAACCCCAGAAAACCCCTCCATGGAAACGTTTCAACACGAACGGCGACCGTGCGAAAAAGGTCGTATCCATGGCTGTGGATGGGAACCGAGTCTGGGTCGGGTCTGAAAAGGGTCTTTCCGTGCTTGATAAAAAGACAGGAGGATGGGGGGCTTTTTATTCCGCGCAAGATGGTCTCTCGGGAAATTTTATCAATTCCCTTCTCGTTCAGCCCAATTTCCTATGGGCAGGCACAAATGGAGGGATCAGTCGTCTTGAGAAAGTTAAAAAGACCTGGAAGACGTATTCCCAGAAAGATGGGTTAACCGAGACAGAGATCAAAGCTTTGGCCAGTGTTGGACAAAAAATATGGGCAGGGGGGATCGGAGGGACTCTCTTTGAATACGACCCTGTCGCGGACCGCTGGAGGAGGATTGAATCTACGGATCCGTTGAAGAACGCAGGAATTCAGTCCATCACTGTGGCCAAAGAAAAAGTCTTCATTTGCAGAGATAATGGAGTGAGTATTTATGACCTTCCGACAGGGCAGTGGGAGTCGCTGACGGTTTCGGATGGATTGTCGAGTAATGCCGTTTTTTGTGCGGCCGAGGATAAAAACAGTATCTGGTTCGGGACAGATAAAGGAGCATCACGGCTCGTATTGTCACCCTAGGGGATGCCCGATTTCCGTGCCGAGGGTGAAGGAGGGTATGAAGTAAATTGGGGATTTGCCTGAAATTCCAAATCTCAAATTCCAAATCCCAAATAATGTTTAAATTCCAAATCGAGCTACCAGAATCTGGCTTGAAATCTTGAATTTGGTGCCTGAAATTTGTTTGTTATTTGGTGCTTATGTAACGAACTTTTTCCGGTGTAAGGAGGAACCGAGCATGAGTGATTCACAAGAAAGAAAACTGAGCCGTAGACAATTTATCAAAGGAGCTACTGTCGCGGCGGCACTCCCTCTTTTCTCAAATACCCTTCCATTTTATGGTTCCCTTGCTCATGCCGCGGAAGAGGCTGATCTGGTCATCGCCCAAAATGGGAGTGCTTCCCAGCTTCTCCAGGCTGCCATGGCTCCTTTGGGCGGGATGGGCCGATTTATCAATAAGGGACAGAGGGTCGTAATCAAAGCGAACATCGGCTGGGCGAGGACACCCGACCAGGCCTGCACGAATAACCCGGATCTTTTCTCGGCATTGATCAAGATGTGCTACGAGGCTGGGGCAAAGCGAGTCGCCGTGTGGGACCACACCTGTGATAATTACCAGTTTTGTTTTTCCAGGTCGGGGTTAAAAGAGACAGCGCAGAAGGCAGGGGCTGATATCTTCTCCGGCCATGGCCGGAACTCCTATAAGCAGGTCGAAGTTCAGAAAGGCAAGAAGCTTAAGACGGTTGAAATCCTCAGAGATGTGCTCGAATCGGATGTCTTTATCAATTTCCCCATACCCAAACAACACTTTGCGACGGAACTCACCCTTGGCCTGAAAAACCTGATCGGGATCACGTGGGACATGGAACAGTTGCATAAGATCGGACTCCATCAATGCATCGCGGATGTCAATACGGTCCGAAAACCGGATCTGGTCGTGATGGACGCCATCCGAATTCTCACGACCAATGGCCCAAAGGGCCCCGGAAAGACAGAAGACATCGGGGAGGTCATCACCTCTACAGATATTGTAGCGGCGGATGCTTATGCCGCCGCATTTTTCAAGCATCCCAAGACCGGAAAACCGTTCAAGCCGGAAGAGATCCAGTTTGTCAAGAATGCTTATGAGTTGGGCCTGGGCCAAATCAACCTCTCAAAAGTGCGGATGAAGAAGGTCACGGCTGCATGAAAAAAGCGATCCCCTATTTGAAGAGGACGATTCAAGCCCTTTCGTTTTTCTTCCTTCTCTATCTCATCATCAAGACCGCTTTTCCCCTTGAGCTGAAAATCCCGGTAGACCTCTACCTTCGGCTTGATCCTTTTATCGGGATCATTACGATCCTGACGAAGAAAGAGGTCATCTTGAGGATGCTTCCTGCCGTCGGAGTGCTCCTCGCCGTCGTTGTTTTCGGCAATTTTTTCTGCGGATGGTTCTGCCCCATGGGCAAGACCATCGACTTTTTCGATCGAATTTTCTTCCGGGAGAGAAAACGGTCCAAAGAGTCTAATGATCAAGCCTTCAGAAGGCTCCGGTACGGAATCTTCATTTTTTCTCTTGTGGCAGGCCTGATGGCCTTTCAGGTGATGTACGTTCTCGATCCCATCAGCCTCATCACCCGAACCCTTGTCATCGCATTCTTTCCACCTGCCATCTTTGTCTTTAACGCCATCGTCCCGCAAGTTCAAAGCCTTCTTCCTAAGAACTCTTTCATCCTGTCGACCGTTCCGATGCCTGTGTTCAAGGTGAATCTTCTGATCTTTGTTTTTTTCATCGGGATTCTTGCCTTGGGAACTATCCGGAAAAGGTTCTGGTGCCGTTACCTCTGTCCGCTGGGAACTCTCTTTTCAATCGTCTCACGCTTCCGGATATTGAAACGGTTTGTCACGGAGGATTGTACCCATTGTCTAAAATGTGTGAAGGAGTGCCCGGTTGGAGCGATTCCTA
>Ga0187784_10002623_pt1 | contig 14431 bp, 12 predicted proteins | sample 1015_SJ02_MP15_2_FD_132964 | JGI IMG/M metagenome (GOLD analysis project Ga0187784, IMG submission 132964) | Tropical peat soil microbial communities from peatlands in Department of Meta, Colombia - 1015_SJ02_MP15_20_MG | ecosystem: Environmental > Terrestrial > Soil > Wetlands > Peat | place...
TTCGATTCGTCGGCGAGCCCGCGCGAGAGCGAGCCGAAGAAGCGATGGCCGCTTTCGATCACCTCATTGCTGGAATAGGCCTCGGGCGGGCCGTAGTCGGCGAGCGCGCGCGCCGGCAGCGCCAGCGCGGCGAAGGCCCCGAGGCGCAGCAGCGCGCGCCGTGTCGGGGCGGAAGAGTTTGGGATAGCGTCGAGACTCGTCATCGAACTGCGTCCTCACGCCGCCTGTCGCGGCAGGCTGTGCTCGAGGCGCAAGTCTGACCCGTTGTGGTTAAAGAAGAATTTCGAGGCGGCCCGAAAAATTCTTGCAGTGGAAAGTCTCCTTCCATCAATTTGGGATACGGCTGAGATGCTCGTGAATGATTTTCCATTCGCCATTTTCGACTCTGAGAACTGTCGTGCCGCGGCCCGTCCCCTCAAATATTTCACCGTCTATCTCAGCTTTCCAGCAGAAGCGATATGTGCAGCTTGCGACGGAGTCGCTCAGACCGATCCATTCGAGGTCTTCGAGCCAATAAATCTCATTTTGGAGCGTCACCCATGTTCGCTCGAATGCGGCTCTTATTTCGGTGATCCCGCGATGGGCGCCGTCGGTGAACCAAAAGAGGGCATGCGGCGAAATGAGCGGTTCGACGTCATCAAACCGGCGGAGATTGATCTTGGCTTCATAAAATTTCATATGCTCGTCGGCGCTCATTCGTTTCACACGTCCTTTGGTTGCACGCCGTGCTCGCGTTTTGGGCGACAGTCGGTGATCCCTGCGACGAAGCGCCGCGCTTTGCGCCCGATAGAACCTCGCTTGGGCGATGAGGGCGCCCGGATCGAGCCGACGACCAAAGGCATTCTCGTCCTGGTCCGCTCCGCTCTCGCTTGCCCAAATCGTGGGAAAGCCGTCGGCTGCTGTTGACCCACGCCAGGGGGGCGTCTATTCAATGGATACGCACTGAGGCCACAGCGTGACCAAGCCGTCGATGATACGCTTGCCAGGAATCAACGCCTTTGGGGCGTGGGCGGCCGTTTGCGCGATCGTCCTTCAAGCGCTTCTCGCCGGCGCGTCGGTTAGCGCCGCGCCTGCCGGCGCCGGCGACATCTTCGCCTGCGCGCCGCTGCAGAATAGCGATGCGGCGCCGGGGGGCGTTCCCGCCGCGCCGCTGCGCCATCACGTCGCTTGCTGCATCCTGCATCAAGCCGCGTTCGACGATCCGCTTGATCGCATTCCCATTCTGCGCGCCGTCGCTCCGCGCCAGGCTTTGCCCGCGCCCGCCTGGCGATACGTCGCCGACGCGCCGGGAACGCCGCCGGAACTGGCGTCGCTCGCGGCGCGCGCGCCGCCATTGCCGTTCGTCTAACCCTCCATCGACCAATCGTCGCAGGCACGGCCCATCAGGGATCGGCTAGGCCAGCCTGAGAGAATTGCTGCGTCGCGCGAAAACCAGCGACGCGACCCAAATCATTCGCCCAAGGAGGCGCATCATGACCGTCAAGGACATCGCCGCGACGCAAGGCGTCGGCGTGCAAACACAAACCCGTCTCAGCCGCAGAACCCTGCTCATCGGCGCGCCCGCGCTCTTCGCCTTCGCCGCGGCGCTGAGGCTTTACGAGGAGTTTTTCGGCTGGAGCACGGGACTCGACTCCTTCTCGCCGGAGTATCAGCTCTACTGGAGCAATCTGCTGACGGCCGGTGTCGCCGCCGCGTTCCTCGCTGCGATTGGCGTCGTCGGCTATTTCTGGCGCACGCGCGACCGCCATCTCGATGCGTTGGCGCCGCGCGAGGAGGTCAGCCGCCTCTTCACGCTCGCGCAGTGGCTGACGCTCTTCGCGCTCGCGCTCTTTTTCGGCCTGAGCTTCTTCACCGAGCAGACCGCCGTCTGGCACATGACCGCGGTGCGCGACACGGACTTCACGCCGAGCAACATCATCACCTTCTACATCGCCTATCCAACCTTTGTCGTGCTGGGCCTTGCCGCCTATTTCTACGCGAAGACGCGCCTGCCCCTGTTCGCCAAGGGCTACGCGCTTGCCTTCGTCGTCCTGGTCGTCGGCACCTTCATGACTCTGCCGAACGTCGCCTTCAACGAATGGGGTCACACGTTCTGGTCGCTCGACGAAGGCTTTGCCGGGCCCCTGCATTGGGGTTTCGTGTTCTTTGGGTGGATGTCGCTCGGCAGCTTCGGCGTGACGCTGCTGATCCTCGGACGCTTGCGCGCGCTGCTCGGCGAAGAAGGCGTCAAGGCCTTGCGTTGATCGGCGCAGAGTTCGCCGGAAGCCGGCGAAGACACCTTCACGCGGACGATCTCCACGTGTGAAGGCCCCCAACTTCCCCGCTCGATACGCTCTCCCCTCGAGCGGGGCTTTTCATCCGGGTCCTTGCGTCAAGCGCGTTCTGTTCGTCGCCATTTCTGACTGAACGTTGAAGCCTTTCACAGCAAGAAAACGCAACGACGCTCACCGCGACATGCCGCCAAAAATATTGCGCATGACCTCGCGCGAAATCTGCGTGCCGACCGAGCGCGCCGCCGACTGCAGCGCCGCGCGCATGGCGAGCTCCGCCGGCGACATGCGCTTGGGATTTTTCCGCTCGAAAAGGCCCCCGAGGATGCCGCCGAGCTTGCCGAGCACCCCGCCGCTCTCGTTCGCAGGCTGAGCCCCGGATGCGTCTGTCTTCGCGGGCCCGGCGCCTGCCGTCTCCATGCGCTTGCCGGCGCGCTTCTGAAGGACTTCGAACGCCGACTCGCGGTCCATCGGCGTGTCGTAGAGTCCGAACAGCGGGCTCGACTCGATGGCGATCTGCCGCTCCTGCGGCGTGATGGGCCCGACGCGCGACACGGGCGGCGCGATGAGGGCGCGATCGACGACCTCGGGCGTTCCCTTGGCGTCCAGCATCGAGACCAGCGCCTCGCCGACGCCAAGCTGCGTGATCGCCTCGGCGGTGTCGAAGGCCTTGTTCTGCCGGAACGTTTCGGCTGCGGCGCGCACGGCCTTCTGGTCGCGCGGCGTGAAGGCGCGTAGCGCGTGCTGGATGCGATTCCCGAGCTGCCCGAGCACCGTGTCGGGCACGTCGAGCGGATTCTGCGTTACGAAATAAACGCCGACGCCTTTGGAGCGGATGAGCCGCACGACCTGCTCGATCGCCGTCAGCAGGTTCTTCGGCGCATCGTTGAACAGGAGATGCGCTTCGTCGAAGAAGAAGACGAGCTTGGGCGCCGGCAGGTCGCCGACCTCCGGCAGATGGGCGAAAAGCTCCGTCAGCATCCACAGGAGGAAGGTCGCATAGAGCCGCGGCGCCCGCATGAGCTTGTCGGCGGCGAGAATGTTGACGTAGCCGCGCCCGTTCGCGTCCCTGGCGAGAAAGTCGTTGAGGTCGAGCGCGGGCTCGCCCAAAAACTTGTCGCCGCCCTGGGTTTCGAGCACGAGCAGCTGACGCTGGATCGCGCCGATCGTGGCCGGCGCAACATTCCCGTACTTCGTTTGCACCTCGCTCGCATTGTCGGCGACCAGGCCCAGCACGGCGCGCAGGTCTTTCAGGTCGAGGAGCAGCAGGCCCTGTTCGTCCGCGTAGCGGAAGACGATATTGAGCACGCCCTCCTGCGTGTCGTTGAGGTCGAGCATGCGCGAGAGCAGCAAGGGGCCGAGCTCGGCGACGGTTGCGCGCACCGGGTGGCCCTGCTCGCCGTAAATGTCCCAGAACACCACCGGGAATTTGTCGGGCGCATAGTCGAGCCCGAGCTCCTTCGCGCGCGTGACGAAGGCGGGGCGCGACTCGCCCGGCTGCGAGAGGCCGGCGATGTCGCCCTTCACGTCGGCCAGGAACACCGCCGTCCCGGCCTTCGAGAAACCTTCCGCCAGCCGTTGCAGCGAGACGGTTTTGCCGCCGCCGGTCGCGCCGGAGATCAATCCGTGCCGGTTGCCGAGCGGCAGCAAAAGATAACGGTAAATACGATTCGCCGGCGTCCCGCCGCTCGCGCCGATGAGAATTTTGCCGGGGACGGCGTTGGGATCGTCGGTCATGGGGCGGGCTCCGGAAGCGCGATGGGTGGAATCTTTGGCGGTTTCGCAACAGTCCATCCACCCCAAATATGCTATGGATTCGTTCAGGCGTCATCAGCGCTTGAGGCGGGAATATCCATGACGGCGAGTTCCAGGTTTGTGGCGGGCGTTTACGCGACGCTCTGCGCGTGGGGGCTTTCGTCCGCAGTCGCGCAGGAGGCCGGCGCGCCGCGCCGGAGCCTCCTGAAGCCGCCGCCGGCGATCGTCTCACTCGCCTTTGCGCCGCGCGCCGCCGCGGAGCGCGACCCTGCGCCGGATCCGGAGCTCTTCGCGCCTTTCGAGGCGTCGCCGATCACGACGATCCAGCCCTCGTACGCCGCTCCCCTCGATGAGCGCGACTTCGCCTTCGACGCCCTCGAGCCCCCTCAGCAGGCTTTGGCGCTGGCGCTCGACGACTGGCGGCGCGGCGGCAGAGGCGCGGAGCGGCGGCGCGGTCGCAATGCAATCCTCGAGGTTTACGCCGCGCGGTCCTTCGAGCCCTTGTGGCAGGTCGGCGGCGCCTGGAGCGAGGCGGCGCAGGCGGTGACGCGGCGCCTCCGCGAAGCCGCCGATGACGGTCTCGACTTGCGCGTCTACAAGATTCCGGCGACCGAGACCGCCGCTCGGCTGGAAGACGAATTCTCGCTCTCCGAGGCGGTCGCAGCTTATGTCGCGCAGGCCTCTGGATCGCGGGTCGATCCGGAGCGCATCTCGCGCCTTATCGCGGCGCGCCCGCCGCTGCCAGACGCCGGCGCCGCGCTCAAGCGTCTGGCGGCGCAGGGCTTTGCCGCCGGCGACGCCCTGCGCGACTATAATCCGCCGCACTATGGCTATCAGCAGCTGCGCGGCAAGCTCGCGGAGCTGCGCGCCCATCACTCGCTCGACGGCGTGGATACGCTGGCCGCCGCGGAGACGGCCGACGATCCGCTCGACGACTCGCTGAGCGCGGCGAAGCGGGCGGCGCGGCGCAAGAAGGCCGCGGAGATGTCGCCCTCCCGCCTGGAGGCGGAGATCCTCGCCAATATGGAGCGCTGGCGCTGGCTGCCGCGGGACCTCGGCGCCGCACATGTCGAGGTCAATATTCCCGAATTCGAGCTCGCCGTCGTGCGCGACGGCTCCGTGACGCATCGCGCGCGGGTCATCGTCGGCAAGGAGGGGACGCCGACGCCCGTGTTCTCGAGCGGGATGGAGTCGGTCATTGTCAATCCGTCCTGGTATGTGCCGCAGTCGATCATCCGCAATGAGCTGCTGCCCAAGCACGGGGGCAATCTTTCCGGACTCTCCGCGCGCGGCTGGAAGGTCAGCTATGCGCATGGCAAGCTCATGGTGCGCCAGCCGCCCGGCGAGGACAACGCGCTGGGGCGCGTCAAATTCATCTTTCCGAACGACTTCGCCGTCTACATGCACGACACGCCGTCGCGCGGGCTGTTCGCCTCGGCCCGCCGCGCCTTCAGCCACGGCTGCATGCGGGTGGAGGACCCCTTCGCGCTCGCCGTCGCCGTGCTCGGGCCGGGAAGCGGCTGGTCGGAGGAGCGGGTGCGAAAGCTCGTGGGCGCCTCGGAGCGCTACATCAATCTCACCCCGCCGCTGCCCGTGCACGTCGAATATTTCACGGCCTTCGTCGACGACTACGGACGGCTGGCGCTGCGTGAGGATCTCTACGGCTACTCGGCGCGCGTGCGTCGCGAGCTCGGCTTTGGCGGCTGAGGCCAGCCCCGTCGCCGCAAATCTTACGAAATGCTTAAACGCTAAATATTTCAGATAATTGAGCTGAAGCTCACCGGAGGTTCGGCCCGATCGCGTAAAATTTTAGCGAATCGGTAAGACATTCGCTAAGCATTTCCCGACGACGCTCCGCGCACGAACGATCCTGTCACGTCGTGCGGAGGAGCAGGCTATGTCATTCCCGAATTTCAAGAATTTCGACGACGCGCGTGAAGGCAACGTGGCGATGCTGTTCGGGCTCGTGGCCATCCCGGTCGTGTTCGCGATGGGCATGGGCCTCGACTATACCAACGCGGCCCGGCTGAAGGACCGGCTCGATGCGGCCTCCGACGCCGCTGCGCTTTCGGCGCTGACGCCGACCATGCGCGGTCAGCCGGCGGCGGTGGCGCAGGCCGCTGCCCTCGCCATGTTCAACGCCGAGGTCGGATCCTTGCGCGGCCTCGCGTCGGCGCCGAGCGTGACGATCACGGTGCAGGACCAGGGCGTCGGCCGCACGGTCAACGTCGCCTACACTGCGAGCGCGGCCAATGTCTTCACCGGCCTCTACGGCATTCACACCACGTCGCTCAGCGGCGGCGCGGGCTCGGCCGGACAGATCAACCCCAACATCGACTATTATCTGCTGCTGGACACCTCGCCCTCCATGGCGATCGCGGCGACGACCGCGGGCATCGACACGATGGTCGCCGCGACGCCGAGCCAGGGCGGCTGCGCCTTCGGTTGTCACGAGCTCAACCCGGCGGGAGACAATCTCGGCAATCCGGGGGGCGTGGACAATTACACGCTGGCGCGAAACCTCGGCGTGCCGCTGCGCATCGACAATGTCAAAGGCGCCGTCGCGGCCATGACGCAGAGCGCGACGAAATACATGGCGACGAACAACGCCCAGTACAGAATGGCGATCTATACTTTCGACATCAACTTCAGCACGGTCATTCAGCTCAACAGCAATATGAACACGGTCTCGACGGCCTCCCAGAACATCGAGCAGCTTACGGTGTGGCAGAACGGCTGGTTGACGAGCCATGACCAGAACAACGACACCGACACCGACTTCAGCTCGGCTATGACGGAGATCAACGGCATCATGCCCAGTCCCGGAACCGGGGCGCTGGGCTCGACGCCGCAGGAGGTCCTGTTCATCGTGACAGATGGCGTGGAGGACGCCAATGTCGCCGGCAGCCGCGTGCAGGCGCTCATGGACACGAGCTTCTGCGCCACGGTCAAGAACCGCGGGATCAGGATCGCCGTGCTCTACACCGAATACTTCCCGCTGCCGACCAACGCCTGGTACAACACCTGGATTGCGCCGTTCCAGCCGAGCATCGGCCCGAACCTGCAGGCCTGCGCGTCGCCCGGGCTGTTCTTCGAAGTCACGACCGACCAGGACATCGCCCAGGCGATGAACACCCTGTTCACGACTACGATCCAGACAGCGCCGCATTTGACGAACTGAGTTTCCATTCGCGCCGCGCGCCCCGGATGGATGAAATGGCCGGGCGCGAGGTCGAAGCCGGCTTTTCTGGAGGACATGGCGACCCCCTCTGTCCAGCGGATGCACGGGTAACAAAGCGGACCGGACGGATGGGTGACAGTTTTGGGACTTTTCGTCATCCTGGCCCGAGGCGCTGACGACCCCGCCAGATTTGGCGTCGGCGGATCGGTCACGATCCGGCGGCTCCGACTCTGCGGCCCCGCCTTGTCAGAAGCATCGAATTGGGGAATCTTCGCATCCCGACCAGAACCCATCCGGCGAATCCCGGTTACCGCGTGCAAATATATCTCTCGCCCCATCATGACGACGTCTGCTTTTCTCTCGGCCATTTGGCCAGTCGGCAGGGTGGCGAGATTGTGAATATCTTTACGCGCAGCCAATATGTGGCGCTGAATTTGCCCCTCCCCTTTGACCCGGAGGAGCGGACCGAGGCGATCAGCGCGATCCGCCTGCAGGAGGATCTCGCCTTCATGCGTGCGGCCGGCCTCAATCGCCACGATCTCGCGTTAGAGGAGCCGAGCCTCATAGGCTACCAGCCGTTCGAACTCGCTAATCTTGAGACCGCGGTTGCGCGAACCTCAAAGCGCCTCATCCCGTTCCTACTCGGCCTCTTGCCGTCGGGCGGCGATCCCAGAGCGGTCAATCTTTATTGCCCTATGGGCATGGGTGGTCATCGCGACCATTTATCGACCCTACTTGCCGTGCGCGGGGCGCTCGATCAATTGCGCAGCCGTTGTACGCTGCATCTTTACGAGGAGTTGCATTATGCGAGCGCGCCGAGAGCGCGCGAAGCAGGGCTGAAGCTTGCTGCGCAGATCTTTGCAAGCGCCGACTTGGCCCCGTCGCTCCATGTCATGAGCGCCAATGAAGCCGCGTGCAAAATGCAACTGGTGGGCCTTTACGCCAGCCAGCACCCGGAGACGCCGCAACCCGCCAAATTCACTCCCGCCTCGCCCCTCAGGCCCACACTCCATGAAATCGTCTGGCATATCGCAATGAGGGAGTGATCAGAAAATGGTTTTTTCCGGCGAAACCATCCTTTCGATGCCGCGCATCGCGTCCATTGCGACAATGCCAACTCGTTTGGAGGGGTTTGAGCAAGCCCTGAACTCGATGCTTCCGCAGGTAGACCACGTCTTCGTCTATCTAGACAATTTCCAGTCGGTCCCCGTCTTTCTGAACGGAAATCCGAAGATATCTACATTTCGGATGGAAGAGCTTGGAAATCTCCATGCCAGCAGTCGCTTTCTCGCCTTGAGCCGGCTGGAGAAGCCCTCCATTCTGTTATTGTTCGACGACGATATCATTTATCCACCCGACCACGCTTCCACGCTGGCTTCCGTGCTGGCGGAGGCGCATGGACGGGCGCTGGTGGGCGTGCACGGCAGGGTTTTTATGCCTCCGCACGTATCTTATATTCGAGATGCGCTCTGTTTTCATTTGAGGGCTGAATTGAGACAGCACGCTCACGTCCACGAGTTGGGAGCTGGCACATGCGCGTTCATATCGAGCCTGTTTGACTTCGATGTAACCCGGTGGTCTCACAATGATATGGACGATATTCTCCTTTCAATCGAGGCGCAGAAGCGTTCCATTCCAAGGGTCGCCGTCAGGCGTCCGGCGGGTTGGCTGCGAGCTCAAGCGGAGAACCAACCCGATAGTCTCTGGGAGAAAACGAAAAGGGACGATCGGGTTCAGTCGGAGCAAATGCGGTTTTTATTGAAGCTATATTAGGCCGTGTCGACAAGTTGACGAACAGAGGTTGACGAACAGACGTGAATCGAACGCGGGCTCCTCGGGATGAGGACGGTGGGATTGAAGCGTTCGCCCGATTGCCCGGGAAGCGGCGGAGGGGGTTGTCATCTGCAACCTTCCGCGCCTATTATCACCTTTATGGACAGCGATCTCGAATCCGACGCCGCGCGCGACGACCTCGTGGACGCAGAGTGCGCGAAGAGCGCCATTCCGGCGCAGCTTGCGGCTGCAGGTTTGCGCCCGACCCGCCAGCGCGTGGCGCTCGGCGAGCTGCTCTTCGGCAGGGGCGACCGTCATGTGACGGCGGAGCGCCTCTATGACGAAGCGGCCGCGGCGCAGATGCCCGTCTCGCTCGCCACGGTGTACAACACCTTGCATCAGTTCACGGCGGCAGGACTCCTGCGCGAGATCGCCGTCGACGGGACGCGCGTCTATTTCGACACCAATGTCTCGGAGCATCATCATTTTCTGCTCGAGGACGACGGCGAGCTTTATGACATCCCTGGCGCGACGGTTGCGCTCCACGATCTCCCCGCTCCGCCGGCGGGGCTCAAGATCGCCCGGGTGGACGTCGTGGTGCGCCTGCGTCGCAACACGGAATAGCGCGGCCGGGGCTCTGAGCCGGCGGCAAGACTCCATCTCTCAGATTTCTGCGGCGCGCGCATCTGCTGGCGCGCGGGCCTAGGCCTGTAGCTACGAGCGTCGCTGCTTCGAATGCTTTATGGATTCCGGCCGGGGTCCCAATAGACGAAGCCGCTCTGCTGTCCGTTGTTGGTCAGTCCCTGGCTCGAACCCACAGTCGTCATGGGCTTGGCGACAACCTGATCGGCGGTCTGGTCGTTGATGCCGACCACGGAGATCATCAGGCCGAGCAGGCCGACGTTCTCGGTCGGCCCAGAGCATCGGTCGCTCGACACGCCCGCCGCCTCGAGGCGCGCGCTCGCGGTTTTGGTTGTCGAAACATAGAAATTGGACGGGTTCGTCAGCGCGGAATTGCCGGCGTCGAGCCGCACGGTCTCGACATTATTCACGCACTCCCAGCCGGCGTCGAAGGATTCCTCGAACGCGGTCCGCACCGTGAACTGTAGCTTTGTCGGATGCAGCGCGAAGTCCTGGCGAAGATCCTGATTGCAGCTGACCACGCTCATGCGGTTGTCGAGAACGGTCAGGTCTCCGACAGTCGCGCCAATCGGCATGAAACTCGCGGTGTTGAGCGCCGGGCACGCGTCGTAAGTTCCGAGGCCGCCGCCCGTCAGGAGCAGCCGCCCCGGCGCCCCGACGGCCAAGCCGTCGCCGGTCGGGTTGCCGAAGTCGTCGCGCGCGACGAAGGACCAAGCGCCGTAGCTGAAGGCCGTCTTGGGGCCCGTCGAAGGACCTGACGCAGTGGGCAGGCCGGAGAGCACGGTCGCCGTTCCCAGCAGATGGTTGAAGGAAATTTGCTGGCTTGCGACAGTGTCCGTCGCGAAGCAGACGAGTTCGCCCCGATAGACGCTGCCGTTGGCGTAGGATGGCGACCCCACCCAGACCGGAAAGGCGCCCGCGGCGATGTCGTTGCCGTTCGAGGTCCCGACCTCCCAGGTCACCGTCTGATTGGGCGCCATGTCGAAACCGAAATTGACCCGACCGTTCAACTCGTTCACATAGGTGCAGAGTATGTGAACCGCCGACGCCGGGCTGTCGCTCGAAATTTGAATGACCGTATCGGTCGCGAAGGTCGGGTCGACCGTGATCAGCGGAAAGATCAGAAGGCTGCCCTTGTGAGACGTCGTAGCGACCGGCGTGAGGACGCTCTGACCAAATGCCGCGCCTGAGCTCAAGGCGAGCCAGACAGCCAATGACGCGATTGGCTTCTTCATGTTTCCGACGGACTCCTACGCACGCTACTAACGGCCCGCACCATCGTGCGGTCACGACCAACCGTGTTGCTTACATGTCGATCTCCTCCGCCCGAGCAGCCGGGCGAGCGGGGCGTATGTCCCCGTTCGATTTCGACGCGCAGACGGGCGATCCGGGACGCTTGTTTGCTTGATGGGCGCCGCCCAAGCTGCTTGATAAATCTTTATAATTGTGGCGTCAATAGGGCTAATGCATAAATACTCCAGTAATCTAAGTAAATTTGTTAATAGAACGTTGTTTATCGGCGCGCTCGATCTGGCTGCTGATGATCCTTCGCGAAAATGCTGCGCGTCAATGGTGCATGAGACAGCAGATAGTTATCAGTCGTGCTTCAATACGTGGTCCGCACCTTGATATAAGGAAACTCCAATAAAATTCTGCGCCGTCGCGACGCTTTATTCGCGAGATTTGGCGTCTGGGCGGCGCGCGGCGGGCCCCTTGGAGCGGGCCATCTTCACGGCGCTCCGCGACGACCGGCGAATTCCCTGGCCCCTCGCGCAATGTCAAATTTCGTAGGCGACAGAGCAGGCGGAACAACTCGATTGAATAGCCGCGGCGGGGCGAACGTCGCTGATCGGGCTCGAAAGGGCGCGGCCCGACGAGGTGCTCGCCTGCCTGCAGCCGGTGTTGGAAGAGCGCGACATTCTCGAATTCCTCTTCGAACTCCGGCTTCGCATGCGGCGAGCCCGCCCGGGCCTGTGCGCGAAACAGCGTGCGTGTCTCGGCCTCGAGGTCCGCCCGCAAGATTGAGCGCGAATAGTCGCCATCGCGGTTGCGGAATCGACGCACGTCGGTAGCCGCGTTGACGACGAAGCTTTCGTCTTGGGGTAGCATGAGCGCGGGCGTGCCGTAGCGGGCGAGCTTTTCCGGAGTGGCCGCGATCTCCTTCTTCATCTTAGTCGCCTCGTCGGGCGCGTCGCTCGATCTTGCGCCCCTGGCGTTCGACCTGAAGCCGTGGTGACGGGCGATGCGCCCCAGTGCGACAGCGAGCTCGACCGGCGCCAGGGCGCGATCGAGCCCCTCGACCCGAAGCCGGCGCGGATCGAGACCAGGGCGCTCGAGGGCGTCGCTGTCGGCGGAGGGCGGCAAGCCCCGACGCGCGAGCAGACCTCGGACCTCGTTCATGCGCTGACAACGGCGACGAATGACCCTGCGCTGACAGCGAAAGACGCGGCGCCGCTCGGACTTCAATTTCGCGCCCGTCCGACCCTTCTCCTCGGGCGCGTCGAACATCCGAACGCCAGCGTCCATGATGGCGCCCCGACGTGGGCTCCCCTCGCCCTCCGAGTCGATAAGAGTCCAGCCAAGGGACGTGATCCCGCTGTCCAACCCCAAAAAACACGCATAACGACGTGGCGGGGGGATACCTGTTCTCATGTATTGGGCTTGCCCTTTGCGGAGCCCATCGCAACCACCTCGTAAGCATTGGCGCGCAACTATCCGGCAAGCGGCATGGGCGCCGTGGGGGACAAGACTGCGCATGTGGATGATGCTCGCCTTTGCGGCCAATAGCGCGCTCAACTTCGTCGTTAGCCTGCTTGTCGCAAAGTTTTTGGGCCCGGCGGAATATGGCCGCTTCGTGCTGGCGCTCTCGGCTTCCGTCTTCGTTCAGCTGCTGCTCTTCGACTGGCTGCGCCTCGCGACCACGCGCTTCTACGCGCATCAGAGCTCCGCCGAGCCGTCAAACATCCGCGCGACGCTCATGGCGGCCTTCCTCTGGCTTGCGGGCTTCGCCGCAGCGCTCGCGCTCGCAGCCTATCTCGCGGGCTTCGATTTGCCGCTATCGCCCGATCTTGCGGCGCTCGCCATGCTCGTCGCGATCGTCAACGGCGTCTTTGACATAGCCGGCGCGCTGCTCCGCGCGCGTTTCCTCGACCGGGCCTATGGCGCACTCGTCGTGGCCAAGAACGTGCTGGCTTTCACCTTCACGGTCGGCGGCGCCTATCTCTTTCATTCGGCGCCGCTCGCGCTCTCAGGCCTCACGATCAGCGTCGCCGGCGCGCTCGTCGCCGCCCGCTCCGGCCTGCTCGAAGACCCGTCGACGCCGCCAGGCCGGGCGGAGCCGGCGCTCGCTCGAAAATTCGTCGGCTACGGCATGCCGATCATCGCAGCCAACCTTCTGTATCAGTCCGTGCCGCTCGTCGACCGGGCGCTCGTCTCGCAGACCCTGGGATTTGCCGAGGCCGGGCAGCTCTCGCTGGCTTACGAGATCGGCATTCGCATCGTCGGCGCTTTGGGCTCGGCGCTCGACGTGATCCTGTTCCAGCTCGCGGTGCGCGACGAGAAGGCGACCGGGGCCGCCGCGGGCGTCGCGCGCATCGGGAGAAACATGGGAGTCGTCTTCGCCCTCGTCGCGCCGGCTGTGCTCGGCTGCTGGCTGATCCTGCCGAGCTTCGAGGCGCTGTTCGTGCCGGAGAGCTTCCGGGGACCGTTCGCGCGCTATTTCACCCTGCTGTCGCCGACGCTGCTCGCCTTTGCGCTGATCAACTATGCAGTCAATCCGGCCTTTCAGCTCGCCCATCGCCTGACGCCGCTCATCGTCGCGGCGCTGGCGGCGGTGCTCGCCAATCTGCTCTGCCTCCTGCTCGCGCCGGCGACAGGGGACGCGACGAACTTCGCGCTGGCGCAGTCCTGCTCCAGCGTCGCCGGACTCGTGGCGCTCACCGTGCTGCTGTTTGCGCTTCAGCCGCGCTGGCCCTCCGCGCGCGACATTCTCGGAACGCTCGCCGCCTGCGCAGCGATGTTCTGCGTCGTCGCGCCGCTGCGCGCGCTTGCGCCGGGCGCGCCGCTCATGGCGGCGCAGATCCTATCAGGCGGAGTCGTCTACGCCGCCGTCGCGACGCTCCTTGACGTGGCCGGCGCCCGCGAAATTCTGTCGGCCCGCATGCTGCGGCTCGCCGCAGCGAAATAGCAGATTTTGACAGGGTTTTTCGCGGTTGCTATCTGCCGCGCTTCCGCGCTGCCCAAGAAATCTCTCCCGTGCCCGAGCTCAAGAGCTTCTCCCGCATCGTCGTCAAGGTCGGATCGTCGCTGCTCGTCGAGCCCTTCGGCGCCGCCGTCAAGCGCGCCTGGCTCGAGCGCCTGGCCGATGACCTTGCCGGATTGCACAAGCGCGGCGCCGAGGTGCTCGTCGTCTCCTCGGGCGCGGTGGCGCTCGGGCGCGGCGTCCTGGGGCTGCCGGGCGGCGCGCTGCCGCTCGAGGACAGCCAGGCCGCCGCCGCCGTCGGCCAGATCGCCCTCGCGCATGTATGGACCGAAGTCCTGGCCGCGCGGGGCCTCGTTTCGGGGCAGATCCTCGTGACCTTCGGCGACACCGAGGAGCGGCGCCGCTATCTCTACGCGCGCGAGTGCCTGACGCGGCTCCTGAAGCTGCGCGCGGTGCCGATCATCAACGAGAATGACACGGTGGCGACGGCGGAGATCCGCTACGGCGACAATGACCGGCTCGCCGCCCGTGTCGCCACCATGGCGAGCGCCGATCTGTTGGTGCTTCTGTCCGATGTCGACGGCCTCTATGACGCGCCGCCGAGCGAAA
>Ga0187784_10002624_pt1 | contig 14429 bp, 11 predicted proteins | sample 1015_SJ02_MP15_2_FD_132964 | JGI IMG/M metagenome (GOLD analysis project Ga0187784, IMG submission 132964) | Tropical peat soil microbial communities from peatlands in Department of Meta, Colombia - 1015_SJ02_MP15_20_MG | ecosystem: Environmental > Terrestrial > Soil > Wetlands > Peat | place...
ATCTGGGGCTTGAAAGAGGGCTACAGCATGATGATCGGCGGCGACAACGAGCCGGTGACTTCGCTGCGGCCGATCTTCGAAGCGCTGGCGCCGGCCAAGGACAAGGGCTGGGGGCACGTGGGACCGGCGGGCGCGGGCCACTTTGTGAAGATGGTGCACAATGGCATCGAGTACGGAATGATGCAAGCGTATGCCGAGGGCTTCACGGTGATGGAGAAGAAAGAGGAGTTTCACCTGGACCTGCCGCAGATTGCCGAGATCTGGCGCTACGGCAGCGTGGTGCGGAGTTGGCTGCTCGATCTGACGGCCGACGCGCTGGCCGGGAATCCCACGCTGGATGGCTTGCAGGCCTACGTGGTCGATTCGGGCGAGGGCCGTTGGACGGTCTTCGAAGCGTTCGATCTGAATGTGTCGGCGCCAGTGATTACCGAATCGGTGATCCGCAGGATCCGCTCGCGCGAGGAAAACAACTTTACCGATCGTATGTTGGCGATTATGCGCAACGAGTTTGGCGGACACGCGGTGCGGAAAGCGTAGGGAGCAAGGGAGCGAGGGGGCAAGGGAGCGAGGCGCGAGCCCGCAAGTCGGCCGGTCAGCAAGTCAGCACGGACCGGATCCAGCCAGGGTCTGGCGGTTGGCTGGAGGGCGCAACCGTTTGCAGCGTAACGAGTCTAACCTTGAAGAGAGGTTGAGAGACGACTCGTGAGTAAGTTCTTCTTGCTCCCATTCATGGGAGTATTTGCCTTGCTTGCGGCGGTTGCGCCGCCCTGCGCAGCGGCCCAGTCGGCAAGCTTTGAAATCGCGCAACATGGTCAGACGGTGGGCACGGCGAGTTTCAAGTTTACGCGGACGGCGGCTGGCTTCGACTCGACGTCGCTGGTGAAGGTGGCGATGGAGGGTCTGGACTATGCCCTGTCGAAGAACGAAGAGCTTTCGCCGGCCAACGAACTCGTCCACGTGCAACTGAGCGCGACGGTGAACGGCGAAGCCGTGAACGTAGTGGCTAAGCCCGACTCGGCGCAATACCTCATGAATATTTCGGCTCGCGGAAGAAGCTCGACCACGCGGCTCGATCTGCACAAGGACGCGGTTTTCATGGCAGATTTCGATCCGGGCGCGCTGGAGACGCTGCTGACGCTGGCCGCAGCGCAGAACAACCGCGATCTGTGGGCGATTTTGCCGAAGGAAGCCGGCTCGATCGAGCCGGTGCAATTGGCAACGTATGCCGATCAGCAGGGAATGCTCGACGCTAAGCCGGTTACGGTTCATCACCTGGTGGCGACCATCGCGGGGGCGAATACGGATTTGTTCTCCGGGCCGGAAAACCAGCTCTTGCAGGCGGAGCTGCCGCAGGAGGGGTTCGCGTTGATTCGCAAGGGGTTTGTTTTAAACCCGCCAACGAGGCCGGAGGCGCCGAGAACGGAATAGGGCAGGAGTCAACGATCAAGTCTCAGTGGTCAGAGCAATTGCCTTGGCAGACTGCGGCGAAATGAGCCCAGCGCGCCGCAACTAACCCGCGCTAAGCCGGGTTGCTTCTAATTATCAGACGAACCCGAATCCGCAAAGGCACTCTGAGGACGAAGCGGATTGACGTAGACTAGAGGAGCTCGCGATTGTCCGCCCTTTCCCCCATGTCGAGGGCCATAGTTGTATTGCTGGCGCTGGCGGCCGTGGCCGCAAGTGGTACGCGCGGCGCGCAGGTTGCGACTGTGCACCGCAGATCTCCGGCGGCAAGCTCGCAGACCGCGCATACAACGCATAATCATCCCGGCAGCCGTGCTGTTGCTCGCGGTTCTCAACACAGCGCGGCGTCTCGCATCGTAAATTCGCGCAGCGCGCTGAGCCGAGAGCATTCGCCCTCTCTCTCGGGCGCAGCGCACCGGCAATCCGCAGATGAGGTGGGCCGGAGAGCGGGGCTTGCGATCCGGCGCCAGCTCGCGCGGAGACGGGGCTCGCGGCCGCGAGCCGTGCTGCTCCCTGCGCGCTACGTGATCGATCGTCGGGCCCAAAGAACGCAACCCGCGGACTCGCCGGGAGCGAGGGACACCGCGGAGAGCTCGGAACTGCACAGAAAAGCGGAGCCAGAGACTGCGCCAGCGTCCATGAGCCCTCCATTGGCGCCGGGCGAAGCAGCGGAAAGCGAGACTCCGCAAATTACGGCGGGTCCGCGGAATGCGCCGGTGGAGGCGCAAGCCGGCGAGGAGGTCGCAGACAACGGCTCGGCATCTGTCCAACGGCTAGGCGCGCCGATGAGCGCACCGGAAGCAGGGGCAGCGACGCCCAATGCTCCGGCGGACGACGGCGCGAGCGGCGATAGCAAGCTGCCGCCCGCCACTGAGGCGGCGAGCGTGCGAACCGAAACCGAGGGGGCGACGCTGCGCTTGCCACATGGCGGCATGCCGTCGCCGCTGCGCGGCTCGCTCGAGTCGCTGACGCGGCAAAATGCGCGGCTGGATGCGGAGGGACTGGAGCGGATCGAGGATGAAAGCGACCTGGCTGCGCGGATCGCTGCTGGGCTGCTGGTGCCCGTGCCGGCTTCCGCCGTGCTGACAGTGAACGGGGATTTGCCGGCGAACCATCGCTACTGCCGGCCGTGGACGGCGAAGTTTCTGACCGATCTGGCGCGGGCGCACGAGGCGGCGTTTCATAAGCCGCTGGAGGTGAGCTCGGCGGTGCGGACCGTCGAGTATCAGCGGCGTCTGATGACGACGAACGGCAACGCAGCGCCGGCCGAGGGCGACGTTGTGAGCCCGCACCTGACGGGCGCGGCGGTCGACATTGCGAAGTCGGGGTTGACCCGACAGGAATTGGCGTGGATGCGGCAGCGGCTGATGGCCTTGCAGTCGGCGGGCAAGATCGACGTAGAAGAGGAGTTCCGGCAGGCGTGCTTTCATATTTCCGTTTACAAGAATTACGCGCCGGAGCGCACCCAACGCCCGAGGCGTCGTGCAGCGCCAAACACAGAGAGCGACGATGCACAAGCGCACGGGATGTAGCAGCGTGCGGGGCGACTGAGGCCGTTGCGTTGAAAGTGCGGGCCAGGAGGCCCGCACGGCAGCGGGGAGACCGGCGGCACATTTTGACGGCTGGCGCGGCGCAGGGGATTTAGTGGCCGGTTCGGCACAGAATTCCGCCTGAGAATTCATTCGATTTTCAGCGGCAGCCGAGAGTACAATCGCGGGCAACTGCAATTGGCTCGACGTCCGCGCCGGGAAATCTGTGGGATTGACCCTGGTTTCGAAGCAGAGGCGCCGGTCGATTGCGCCCAAGCGTTGTTTTGTGCGCGAGGCAATTGCCGAATTCTTCCGATACGATTTACGAAAGGCGAGATCATGAGCAATATCGGAGTCCAACCTGCAGCCCAGGCGGCGGCCGAGGGCCCCGGACTGACGCAATGGCAGCGCGTGGCGTACACGTTCACCGCGCCGTCGAAGACCTTTCAAGACATCAAGCGGGGAAACAAGAGCTGGTGGCTGCCGTTTCTGATCACTATCGTGATGGGCACACTTCTCTGGAGCACCATCGGGAGGATCGTGACCTGGCAAGGTGTCTTTGAGAATAACCAGCGGAACATGCCGGAGTTTGCCAAGCGAATGATGGAGAACATGACCCCGGAACAAAAAGCGGCCCAAGAAAAAACGGGGCCAATAGGGCAAAAGGTTACGTGGGCCATCGCTCCGCTTGGCCTTTTGTTTATGGATGTGATAGCAGCGGCGGTCTTGCTGGCGACCATCAATTTCGGATTCGGCGGCAAGGCGACCTTCGGGGGCATATTCGCAGTCACACAGTATGCGGGCCTCGTCTTATGGCCAATTAAGCTTCTGCTCGGCGCGATTGCGCTCTTCGCTGGCGTCCTTCCTGAGGCATTTGACCCGAAGAACCCGGCGGGCACAAACCTGGGCTACTATTTGCCGCAGCAAGACACGCCTTTTGTCTTCTATACGTTGGCGACCAATGTCGACGTGCTTGCGATTTGGAGCATGGTCTTGACGGCAATTGGCGTCGCAGTGGTTAGTGGAACCAAACGAAGCGCCGGCTATTTCATCGTTTTCGGATGGTGGATAATTTTATTACTTTTTTCCCTCGGGATGGCGGCGATTTTCAGCTGAGATGTGGTCTCGTTGCGAACGGACAGTCGTTGCTTCTTATTCTGCACGGGGCGAATTAGGGGCCGTGTGCGACCGGCGGGAAGAGCAACCGCAGATCCCTCGGCTTCGTCCGCCTCGGCGGACTCCGCTCGGCAAGACCAGACACGAAGTTGGAACTGGCGCTGCTACAATCGTGTCAGCGACGATCCGGCAGAATTGATGCGAGAAGTGCGGGAGAAAAGCGTGCTGCGCGTTTAATGCCCGGGATGTAAGAACCGCTTGAGCGATGACCCTCCGCCTGTTTAACACCCTCACGGGACAAATTGAACCGCTGCAGCCTGCCGATGGCCGGGCGCTGCGCATGTACGTATGCGGGCCGACGGTCTACGACTACGGCCACATCGGCAACTTCCGGACCTTTCTCCAAGTCGATGTTCTGCGCCGTTTTCTCAAGCTGAGCGGCTCGACTCTCCGCCACGTGATGAACATTACCGACGTAGACGACAAGATCATCCGCAACGCGGGCGAGGCGGGCTTGCCGATCGGCGAGTACACCGAGCGCTACATCGAGGCGTTTTTCGAGGATCTGGATGCGCTGCGCATCGAACGCCCGGAGCTGATTCCGCGGGCGACGCAAAACATTCCGCAAATGGTCAAGCTAGTGGAAAGGCTGGCCGAGGCGGGCGCCGCGTACCGGACCGAAGACGGCTCGTGGTACTTCCGGCTCAGATCGTTTCCCGAGTACGGCAAGCTGAGCAAGAAGGATTTGAGCGGGATCGAAGACGGCGCGCGCGTGGACGTAGACGAATACGAGAAAGACTCGGCGCGCGACTTTGCGCTGTGGAAGGCGTCCAAGCCGGGCGAGATGTCGTGGGAGACGGCGATCGGGCGCGGGCGGCCCGGTTGGCACCTGGAGTGCTCGGCGATGTCGATGGAGTATCTGGGCGAGAGCTTCGACCTGCACTGCGGCGGCGAGGACCTGATGTTTCCGCACCACGAGAACGAGATTGCGCAGAGCGAGACCGCGACGCACAAAACGTTTGCCCGGCACTGGATGCACGTGCGGTTTCTGTTGGTGGACGGGCGCAAGATGTCGAAGAGCGAGGGGAATTTCTACACCCTGCGCGATCTGCTGCTGAAGGGATACAAGACGTCGGCGATCCGCCTGGCGCTGGTTTCGGTGCCCTACGGGCATCAAATGAACTTCACGTTCGATGGGTTGACTGAGGCCACGAGGGCGATTGAGCGCCTGCGCACGTTTCGTGAGCGGCTGAAGACGGGGAGCTATGCGGCGGGCGAGAATCCGGCTCTGCAGCAGGCCGCGAAGACAGCGCGGAGCGAGTTCGCGGAGGCGTTGGCGAACGACTTGAACACTGCCGATGCGCGGGATCCTATTTTCGTACTGGTGCGGGCGGCCAACACGGCGATGGACCAGGGGCAATTCTTTGCCGCGGACGGCGATGCGATTCTGCCGGTGTTGCGAGATTTCGATGCGGTGTTCGATGTGCTTGAGGACCGCGACGCCGAGCCGACGCGGCGCGCGCTGGAGTGGGCGAAGCGGGAAGGGCGCATGGCCGACGTAGCGCCGGAGCTTGTTGCCGCGCAGTCGCTCACCGATCCCGGCATCGAGGCGAAGGTTGCCGAGCGCAACGAGGCCAGGAAACGCCGCGATTTTGCGCGAGCCGATGTCATCCGTAACGAGCTGGCGGAAAAAGGCGTAATCCTGGAAGACTCGAAGGACGGGGTGAAGTGGAAGCGGAAATAAGCACTTAGCTGCTAGCTTTTAGTCCCTAGCTTTGGCCGATTTGAGCCGGCATTCGCAGCATCGCGTAGACTAACGAAAGGTCCCCCGATGACGGAGGCTCGCATGGAATTCGAGATTACTTTCGATCGCGAAGAAGATGGCCGTTGGATCGCGGAGATTGAGAGCTTGCCAGGTGTGCTTGCATATGGGTCCACTAAACGGGAAGCGCAGTCCAAAGTAGAAGCCCTCGCGTTGCGTGTTATTGCGGACCGCATTGAGCAAGAACAATCTCCAGCGGGCAGTGTGCGCTTTGCGGGCGCCTGAACGCGAGTTAGCCTTCAGTTTGCTGTTGGATTCCATCCGTCGGGGCTGCAAGCGTAGGTCATGAGCAAATTCGCCTCATCCAGCGCAAAAAAGGTGTATCGTGCGTTAGAGCGCATCGGTTGGCGGGAAAAGCCCCGAATCAGCAAGGGTGGTTCGCACAAGCAGCTTCAAAACCCGGACTATCCGTACGAATTTACCTGGGCATTTCATGATTCTGATGAAATCGGCCCCAGGATGCTTGCCAAGATTGCCAAGCGAACTGGTCTAAAACCTGAAGACATTTGAGTTTTTTGCTGCCATTTTCCCACAAATTCGACGTTAGAAGAAGACATTTGCCCATGGAAGCCAACGAAGCGCAGGAATTGCAGGAACACGCGGAACACGGAGCGCACGAGTCGAACCTTCGGCCTGTCGCCTTCTCGATGAGCGTGCTGGCGGTGCTGGTGGCGGTGACGACGGTGCTGGGTCATCGCACGCACACCGAAGCGGTGCTGGACCAGAACAAGGCGACGGACCAGTGGAACGAGTATCAGGCGCACAAAATCCGCTCGTACGACACGTCTTTGATGGTCGATCTGCTGAGCACGGTGGCGCTCAGCGACAAAGAAGCCGCGGCCAAGATCGAAAAGGCTTACACCGACCACCAGAAGAAATGGGCCGACGATCTGAAGGAGTCGCAGGAGAAGGCCGAGGCGCTGGAGACCAAAGTGAAGCAGGCGGAGGTGCGCGCGGATCGCTTCGACCTGGCCGAAGCGATGCTGGAGATTGGCCTGGTGATCACCTCGGTGACGCTGCTGACGAAGAGCCGAATCTACTGGTATCTCGGGCTGGTTTTTTCGGCGGCGGGAGTCGTGTCGGCGGTTTCGGCCTTCTTCTTGAAGTAGCGCCGGAGGGTTCGCCGAGAGCGCTTGTACGGGCAGCGGCGGTGCGGTAGACTGACGGCCAAATGAGAGGCCGAATCATGAGATTCCCGACTGCCGCCTTTCTCGCTCTGGGTTGTTTTTCCCTTGCCGCGCAGGCTCCCGCGCCTGCGCCGGCTGCGGGAACGCAGGTGGCTCCTGCTGCCGCTTCAAGTTCCATCGCACCTGCGAAGGCGGCCGCACCTGCCGAACCTCCCGAGATCAAAGACACGAATCTTGGCTTCAGTTACAGCCTTCCTGCGGATTGGGAAACTCAAGTCTTGCCACCGGCAGCGCCGGATGTTCCATATCCCGCGGTGGAAGGGCCAAAGAAAGGAAACGCGTGCACGCAAGTGGAGCTGACCGCGCGGCACGGCACGCCGTTTTCGGTGATTGTCGTTTTGGGGCTGCCGTTCGATTGTTACGGCCAGCCGCTGACGGAGCAGAACCTGGCGGATTTCACCTCCGGGGCCGCGGAGGGTTTGAAACAGACCTTCGAGATGACTAATTCAACGCTGAGCAACTACAAATTGGGAAGCCACACGATGTGGGTGGAGCGCGCCAGCGCAACCGTGAAGGGTCAGCCCGAGTCGAAGTACACCTTGGAGCTGGCGTGCACGCTGCTGGCGAAGGGCGCGGCGTGCTGGATGACGATGGCTGCCGACGCGGCCCATCTGGAAATCTTCGAGCGGCGTCCGGTGGCTCTGGAAGGCGATACATTCGACGCGCTGGTTCCCGCCGGAGCGGTACAAGCCTCGCCGCTTGCAGAGAAGAAGCCGTCGTAACCCTAGATGCTGTTTCATTGCCATTCATAGCTATCCCGTAGAGGCTAAGGCCCCTGGTTTTTCGGGCGCTTTTCGGCGCCCTTCGACAGGCTCAGGGCAGGCTTTGAATTCGTGCCCTGACACGGGACGGGTTACGAAACAGCTTCTAGCTCTGTGGCCACATGAATTTGTTTCACTGTTTCGGCCACCCCTCCGGGGCTTGCGGCGCCTAACAGCCTGTGGTGAAAGTCCTGATGCGGGAGTTGGAAAGAGTACTAGGATCTTCACGGCCGAGTTCGTAGGATGGCGGCATGGGCATGGGGGCGCGGCAGTCCCAGGAAAGGCAGGAAGAGATCTGGATGGCGAACGCGGAGCTGGGGCGGTCGCCGGGGCATCCGTTCTATCAGCGGCTGAACGAGCTTCTGGATGGGGAGAAGTTCGACGCGTTTGTGGAGGGGCTTTGCGAAGTTCTACGCACCGGTGATGGGACGTCGGGGATTGGTTCCGGGAGTCTATTTTCGTGCGCTGCCGATCGGTTATTTCGAGGGCATCGACAGCGAGCGGGGTATTGCCTGGCGTCTGGCCGACTCGCTGGCGCTGCGGCAGTTTGTGCGCATCGGGATCACGGAATCGACGCCGGATCACGCGACCGTTTCGCGCACGCGGCGGCTGATCGATTTGGAAACGCATGGTGAGGTGTTCGGCTGGGTGCTGGGCTTGTTGGCGGATCGCGGCCTGCTGAAGGGCAAGCGGGTGGGTGTGGATGCGACCACGCTGGAGGCTGTGGCGGCGATGCGGGATACAAAGGCGAGCCGGCCCGAAAAGCAGCCTCGGCGCGCGGCTATCGGCCCCACATCAAGCAGCGTAAAGAGGAGGCCGCAGCCAAACGCAGGAAACCCGCCTATCAGGCCAGACGCTGGGTTGTGGAGCGGACCCACTCCTGGTTGAATCGCATTCGCAAGCTACTGGTGAGCCTCGAGAAGACGGAAGCTAGTTTTGCCGGACTCCTCACTTTGGCGGCAGCCTTGATCTGTTGGAGGCAGACAATTGCCTGATTCATGGCTTTTTTCGACCTTCTGACGGGGTACGCAGCGTTATACTTATTCCCTCTCTCGATTTAGCGTTTTCTCGGCCCCTCGCAGTCAGGGTAGCGATGCGTCAAAGTGGGGGATCCTCTCCGTTTGCGCAGAAGAAGGAGGCGAAAGGTCCGTCTGAACTTGGACAAGTGCGAGCGGGCAAGGATAGCGGAATGGGTACTGCCCAAAACTCGGTCCCGTCCGAAACGAACGGCCCGTCTTCGATGGTGGCAATCGGAACGGTTAGAAGCTGGCGGACTGCGAGACAAATACTTGCGCGGGGCCTGAGGTAAAGCGTTAAAGGGAAGTTGAATTCGGCTCGCGCGCCGAAGCTTTCCGAGAACTGAAGAGGAGGAGTAATGGGCGAGCTGACAGGGTTGAGCATCCTTATCTTGCTTGGATTCGGGGCATTATTCTTCTTGCTGGTTTTAGTGTCGCACGCCTTGTGGTGGAGTAAGGGAAAGTACTTTCCTTCTAAGGCTATCTGCGACGCTGCCCATGACCGGCTCCATCTTTCAGACAAGACCAAGAGTGAACTTGCTTCTCTTCCTGCTGGTGTTGCGCTAACCACCAGGGAAAAAGCAGAGGAACGATTTTGGCATGACATTGCCATTCACATGTTAGCGCAAGTTCCTTCCGAGCTTTCTGTTTCCGGTTTTTTCAGTGCGATCGTGTGGCCGGTTTTCGTATTGCTCAACGTGCTTCTCTTGGCGCAAGTTGTCGGCACGATGGTCGGGATGGGCGGAGGGGTCATCGACATCAATCCGTTTGGCACGTATTCTGCCATCCCCTTGGTTACCGCCGTGTTGTACGCCGTGGCCCAGTCTGTCTTCGGCATCATGTACGGCGAGATGGACAAGAAAGACAAGAAGCGCTATTTGGTTTTAGCCCTCCTGCTGCTTGCGATCCTGCTGGAGGGGGGGCTTGCCGTTTACCGCGCGTGGCTTATTGCTCAGGGAAATCCCGATGTCCATCCTGGCGACAACATGATTGACAACTTCCTCGGCAGTCGCTTTGGCCTTGTCGTGGGCGGCTTCTTTGGCATCTTGTTCCCGGCTGCGCACGCTGCGCTGGGATACGTGGGCTTTCCTCAGTTCGTGCGTCCCGTCATCCGCTACGCGTTTCATGCCGCGGGCGGAGCCTGCGTGCTCTTCATCGCATTGGCCAGCTACCTCTTGCTCGCTTGGCACCCGATCCACCCCAAGGATGATCCAAAGAGAGATGATCAAGAGGTTGCCAAGTGGATCGAAAATGAAGTTGAAAAGAGGACCAAGGAAGGGATCGAAGAGTGGAAACAACGCGAGTTGCCTGGAATTATCGATGAGGCGATAAAGAAGTCACAGGAAGAACACCCGCCGGCACCGTCGGCCCCGCCTCCAATGCCAGACGATCTATCCAAGGAAGAGGAACAGCGCTGGACCCAGGTTGCCCGCCTACGCGACGAAGCGAAGGAATTAGCTACAGAATTGGAGACCTTTCAGGTTCGCCTGCCGGTAAACCCTCAGACCATCATCGAGACGCTCGCAGAGGCAGAAAGGCAGAGCAATGATTGGTTCCGAATAGCGCGGCACGGTAAACAACTGGCTGCAGAGGCGTCGAAACTTGATCCGGATAAATTGGCACTTCGAGTTGCGAGTTTTGAAGAGCAACACCGTCCTGAAGACGCATCCTCCGAGGAGCCGCCTGCTGCGCAAGTTAGGGTCGGAGATGTCGAAGCGAAGCAAGAGCAAGCTGTGCTCGAAAAGGCCATAGCCAAGGGGAAAATGCTGCTGGGCCCCCTCTACGTTCTCGCCAACGCGCACGATAAGCTCGTCTCAGCTCTCAATAGCGTTGAAAGCTTAAGGACCGGGATGTGGGAACGGGCTCAATCCGAAGGCAAGGCTCTCCTCAAGCAGATGGAAACACAACGGCAGGTTTTTGCGGAACTCGTGGATGTGCTTAGGACCAAAGAGATCGGACGGCCCGGAATGAAACAGGAAAAACTGATTGAATTGCGAGACGGTACGCTCAACCGCCTGAAGAAGAATTTTAGTGAACTTGAACGCCCCGACTTTCGCAGTCCCCTCCGCCTGGATTTCGATACTCTCGAGGGCCTGATCGAAAAATGCGGAACATTGATGCGTGATATTGAAAGCGTAACCGTTCCCACCGGCGCGGAATTACAGGCAATGAAGAGGAACCTCGAAAACAAACCGAAGGAGCTAACGCGTGCGTATCTAGGCGCGCTGAAGTTGCTCGACAGAACCGAGGGCACTATAAAGGAGCGCATCGAGCGCGTAGAAGGGCGACCGCGCTGGTTTTACCGTCTCGCAGATTTGGTTGCGTGAGCGGCAGGCGACAGAATGGGTTGGAGAATTGTTCATGATTCCTACTTTCAAACGCTTCCTTGGTCTTCTGGTATGTACGGGTCTCGCGATTGGCTTCTGCCAAAGTTTTGGCACGCTCGCTGCTGCTGCCGCACCCTTCGGCATCGGAGCGCACCATACCATCTGCTACATCGTGTTCCTCGACGAGACGGGCTCCGATATTGGCGACTGGAACGCGATGCGCTTGCAGGCTTCCCGCGTCGCAAAAGCAATGAATAGCGGCGACGCCGTCGTTGTCATCGCCATCAACGACCGTGGTGGCGACGCCGACAATATTCGTGTTCCTCTGCAATTCCTCTCCGTCGACAGCCCCCTCAAGGTAGCTGAATTGAAGAGAAAGCGGCAAGGGATCGTCGATCAGATAATGTCCCTTCAGCCTGTCGGCCGTCCTCGGCGTACCGACATCGTGAGTGCCTTTCGGCTGGCCATGGATGTTGGCAATAAGGCCATCACCATGGCCCATGATATAGATCCTCATGTACAGATGGACCTCGTATTGGCGGTTTTCTCCGACATGCAGCAGACGCCCAAAATGCCCGTCGCGAAAGATGTCACCGGAATCCATTTCCCGAATGCTACCAAGGGCTACTGCTTTTACGTGGCCGCTCCTGGTAAGAACGGGATTCAATCCACAGTTGCTATATGGAAACCGCTCCTGAATTCCATCGGAATTGCCATCACCGACAACGATTTTCACCAGCAGGGTACGGTTCCTGCTGCCATAAGCGTGTTGTTCCCCCAATCAAACTGAATCCAGGAACTCAGAGGAGACACAATGAAAGAACCCTTTCCGCTAGAATCCCCTGATCCCTGGAAAGCATTTGCAAGGTGGGTCAACCTCATTGCGACAATGTGCCTGTTGTTGGGACTCGGCGCCTATCTCGGTTCTGTCGCTTACAGGCAAATCCATCCGCTTGTGCCGCCTGTCGAGACAGCCCGCGCCCAGCCGCTTGTACAAATATCTGCGCCGCCCCGCACTCCCGTTGAGGAGCTGAGGAGCGCAGTGGATGCTGGGCAATACGATCAAGCATTGCAGTTGGCGGCCAGCCTTACGGCCGCACATCCTAACGACCAGGCACTCCGTTCCCTCGTCGATCAATTACAGCGCGACTTCACGCCTAAATTCGCTTTACGTTGTATCCGAGCCGATCCCGCAACGAGAAGGAACGCCCAGCAGGACAAATGCGAGGTTCTTTTCCCCAGCGATCAGTTCTACATCGATGTAGACTTGTCGGCCGTGCGCCCCAGCAGTTACGCCTACATGTTCCTGGTGGACAGCAGTGGCAATTGGAAGGCACTGCTGCCGAATAGCACCTATCACGACCCGCTGCTGGCGACTACGTATAAGGTGCCGGACGACCTTGGCTTCCGAAAGAAGCTTCAACCTTCCAGCACGCCGGGAGTGGAGAAGGTCTTCCTGATTCTCGCCTGGTGGCCGATACCGGCCTTTGAGGATCTTTCCGCCAGACTTACCGGCGAGACAGATCTGCAGGGCCAACGCGCTCTGGGCGACCAGATCTTCGAACGCATCCAATTGGAGCTGCAAAAGCCGAACTCCTTAACGGGTCTAAAGGTCGGAACCTTGAGTTTTACGAGCGCTGGACGATGATAAAGAATCACCTGTATACGAGAAATGCGGGCCTTAGTTCCGTCGGAACGTGAATAGGAAGTGCGGTGGCCGAGATTGTAACTTGCTGCCGCGAACTTGGAGGGGGGACATGGATCGCTTTTGGAGGGTTCGGGGTCTCTTTGGCGCTGTCCTTGGGGTGCTGTTCGTCGTTACCGCATTTGCCCAGGCCCCGGAATCCGATCAGGACCTGAAATCGCTTCGCCATGATGCCGAAGATGCGGCGCGCAACGGCAACTGCTCGCTTGCAACCGAGTGGTACAAGAGCATCATCTCTACGACGCCAGATGCTGCTTGGGCCTACCGTGGCCTCGCGGACTGCTATCGCCGCAATGGAGCTTGGGACAAGGCGGCTGACGCCTACGATCTGGCAGCTCGCTACGATCCGGCCGACTCCGCTGCGGTCAGCCTCGCGAAATTGGCGCACCAAGCCGCAGGAGAAGAACAGGGCGCTGGAGTCAGCGCTGCAACGCTTAAGCAGATTGTCTCTTATCCCTTCTCATGGGCTGGCAAGCAGGAGGCTGCCAGCAGGAACGTCTCTGCTACAGGCGATCAGCGCGACGGCCGCGGCCTGGTCTTTACGACAGCTCTTATGTCTTCCGAGGCGCGAGCCATTCCCGTGCACGTGGCTTTTTCGCGCAACAGCGGCGAACTCAATGAGAAGGCGCGCGCGCAGCTCGTTGAAGCCGCGGCCGCAATGATATCCGGAAATCAGCGCCCCGAGCGGATCGTCATCGAGGGGCACACCTGCACCTGCGGCTCAGTCCAGGGCAACATCGAACTCGGGAAAAAGCGCGCCGAAACCGTTCGCGCATTTCTCATCGCCCAGGGAGTCGCGCCGGCGAGCGCGATTACGACCATAACGTTTGGCGGATCGCATCCCGTTGAGTCGGCTGGCGCACCCAACCTGCCCGCCTCCGTCTGCGAGCGCGACCCGATCCATTCCGAGAACCGCCGCGTCGTCATTCTCGTTTACGGCTCAGTCAACAGGAGTCCTGCGCAGGTCTCCCCAGTTGTCGTTTCCTTCCTCGCACGGCTTCGGGGATCGACGAGTTTCGCGCCCGTTGTGGACGGCGCCCGGCTGCACACCGGCGACGAATACATGATTCGCGTTCAGGCCAAATACACAAAGGCGCTAAAGCCCGTTTACCTCTACGTGTTTCATCGCCAATCGAATAACAGGTGGCTTGCTCTCGCTCCGGTCGATGCCACAGCCGGTGAGATGCTGCAGATGCCGATAGCGATACAACCGAACGCCGAGGTGTCGATTCCCGCGCCGGCCCAAGGATACCCGTTAGACAAAGATACGGGCCTCGAACAGACATTTATCTATGCCCGATCTGAGCCCGATTCGAACCTGGATACGCTCGCACGCGAGGTCAGGCAGGCTCAGGCCGCTGGCGGTTTCGAACAGCTCCTGCCACCTGATGTGATCGCACTCCCGGAACCTGAAAGGAAGCCACCGCCTCCTCCTAGACCAGTCCAGGACGGGGGCACAGACACAGGAGTCTTCGATCGTCATCCAGCCCAGGCTACTCCCC
>Ga0187784_10002625_pt1 | contig 14423 bp, 15 predicted proteins | sample 1015_SJ02_MP15_2_FD_132964 | JGI IMG/M metagenome (GOLD analysis project Ga0187784, IMG submission 132964) | Tropical peat soil microbial communities from peatlands in Department of Meta, Colombia - 1015_SJ02_MP15_20_MG | ecosystem: Environmental > Terrestrial > Soil > Wetlands > Peat | place...
ACATGAAGTCGACGAGGTGCCTGGCTCTTCCTGCGCGTGCCGGTCCCTGCTCTGTCAGAGTTTTGGTATGCCTGAAGGCTTCCACAATGTCTCCCCTTGTCAAGGTCGAGAACTTTGCTCGGAGCACCTCAGTTTCTCTGGCGCCACACGCATATCTGAGAATGTTGAAGCCTATCGTCTCTCCTTCTGGGTCGAAATCACACGCGTTTACGAACTTGCCCGCATTCTTGGCAAGTTCACGTATCACCTTGATCCTGCGGGCAGCGTTAGTGTTCTTTTCTATGAGATTGGTCGGATACCATTCGACATCGAAAACAGGATAGACAGCCCGCTCCTGAAATGGGTCAGAAATCGCGTAGACATGACCTTGCGCCGAGCAGACCACGAAATCCTCTCCTTGATTTTTGAACCTGAAGATTCTCACTCCATCAATCGTCGAGCTTTGCGAACTACCGTCTGAAAGCGCCTCCGCAACTCTAGGTGCCGCGTCCGGTTTCTCGCATATGACTAACGTATAGCCTGAGATATCAGACACCCAGCTATCAACCCGACCCAACTACTGCGAAATGCCTATCGAGTCTCCGTTAGGAGTAGGATCCATCTATCTTCTTCACATCAATGCGAAACTTGTCAACTGATAATTTGGTCCCGCATTTCTTGCACCGGTAACCCGCGGCTTTGAGCACATCTCCTGGAGATCTCAAGTCGAATCCAGAGTACAACGATGTCCCGCAGGACATGCAGGCAATTTCATATGTCATTGGCGCGCCCACGATGGTCGTCTTGGCTAAAAGCGTATTCACTTCCAAACTCTTGCGTCCCAAATTTCTAGAAACGGGAAGCAACCGACTTGGTGGAGCGATGACCTCTTAAATGGACCTATGTGATTCGCCCAATACATGCTGAAGACAACGCAGTTTTACCGGTACCACTTGCAACATAGTAAACTGACTGAATTCGCAGGCTACGAGATGCCTCTCTGGTACACTACGACAACAGAGGAACACCTAGCGGTTAGAAACGACTCTGGGATTTTCGACGTTTCCCATATGGGTCGTTTCATAGTCAGGGGAGAATCCGCTGCTTCGTTTCTGGAGGGACTCGTGCCCACACGTGTCCAAAAGCAGCCGGTCGGTAGGGCGTTCTACACGCTCTTCCTGAGCGACCGGGCAGGGATAATCGACGACTTGGTGATTCTCAGACTCGGAGAGACCGAATTCATGTTAGTAGTGAACGCGGCGAACGCTGAGGAAGACATGAAGCACATCAAGAGTCACGGACCTCCCGAAAGTGTCGAGGTTGAGGATGCGACAGGCGCCTCAGCAATGGTCGCGGTCCAGGGGCCGACTGCGCAAGAGGCCCTGCAACAATTTACGGACTTGGACCTTAATCAACTGAAGAGATTCCGCTGCTCGCAAACTAAGGTTCTAGGCCAGGTATCAATCATATCGCGGACTGGATATACCGGTGAAGACGGGTTCGAGGTGATAATCTTGGGTGCCTCAAACGACAAACCAGGGAGGGCGACCGATTTCTGGGACCGACTCGCTTTAATCTCAAGGCCTTGTGGCCTGGGGGCTAGAGATTCTCTAAGGCTGGAGGCTGGCTTCCCACTACACGGTCTGGACATCAGCCGGCAGACTGACCCTCTGCAGGCGGACCTCGCTTGGGTCCTTTCGCCCGATAAGACAGGATACGTGGGATCAAAAGCAGTCTCCGATTTGCGGGCCAAGACCTTGGAAGTCATAAGAAGAGGCGTCATCCTTAATCAAGGCATACCCAGACATGGTTTTGAGGTGCTCAGCGGCTCGGGGAGCATCGGCAAGGTGACTAGCGGAACATTCTCTCCAATCATCCGCAAGGGAATTGCCCTATGCAGTCTCAGACTAGAAGGAACTGAGCCCGGTACCAAGGTCAGCATCGCCGTACGCGATTCCGCACAGGAGGGGCAGACAGTAAAGCCTCCATTCTATGACGAACTGCTCTATGGCTGGAAGAGGCAGGGCAACGGTAATTAGCCTCTCGACTGGTTGCTCACGGCATGAAACTTCAGGACTACGACATCCCCGACGACCTCCTTTACACAAAGGAGCACGAATGGGCAAAGGAGGTGGGTCAGTCGGTGAGGGTTGGAATTACCGACTATGCCGCGAAGACACTGAACGATGTCGTCTACGTGGCGCCGTCAAGGGTCAACGACAAGGTCGTGCAGTTCAAGCAGATGGGAACCGTAGAATCCATCAAGGCAGTTTCCGAGCTCTATTCACCGCTCTCGGGGACGATAACCAAAGTCAACACGGAACTCGATTCACATCCAGAGCTAGTCAATAAGTCACCGTACGCCGAGGGTTGGCTCGTCGAAGTGAAGGCAGTGGACTTCGCTTCAGACCGCAAGCGGCTTCTGGATGTCAAGCAGTATGCCTCTCACCTCACGACGCTTTTGAAGAAGTAAAGCCACGATTAAATACCCCGACAGCCCTTCCCGGGGAAGAATTGGATTCCCCCTTCGCGGGACTCAGATCCGCGATAAAGAGACCGACGGTGTCCAGGCGGGCAATAATGACTTCGATGGTCCTTTCAATCGTATTCGTAATAGCGGTGACAATCAGGGCGTACTCAGCGAAGTACGGGTTCTACCTTGGTGAGTTCGACCCATACTACGACTACTATGCCGCCAATCACGTCGTGACGCTGGCGCAGCAGCACGGCCTGTTCTACGCCCTATTCAACAACCCTCCAAATTGCGGGCCTACGATAATGACAGCATGTCACAACCTTCAGGGTTACTTCTATTGGCACGACATTACTACGTGGTTCCCTGAAGGGAGGAACGTCGCTGCAACCTCCCAGGGAGGCCTCCAGGTCGGTGGAGCCGTGCTCTATCTCTTGGTACACGATATCTTCGGCATCCAGATATCGTTGTACGATTTCCTTGTCATCCTTCCGGTTTTCTTCGGAGCTATTACATCCGTTCTATTCTACTTCCTTGTTAGGAGGATAGGGGGCGACGCAGCTGGCCTCTTCGCGGCTCTCGTCTTTGCAGTCTCTCCGCCTTTGATCGAAAGAGGCAATCTCGGCTGGTTCAAGTCGGAGCCTCTCGCCATTTTGCTTTTCGTGTCTGCCAGCTACGTTATGCTTACGGTCTTCGACAAGGAGAGGACGATGCGCAGTCGGATATTGAGAGGTCTTCTCGCAGGGATTTTCGTAGGCTACGCCAACACGGCATGGGGTGGCGGTGACTACTTCAGTGCCGCATTCGGGCTCCTTTTCATAGCCATACCTTTCATGAACCTGGACCTTTCGAATCTCACTCCCGCGATGGTCTCCTTTACCGCTGCGACGTTGTTCGCCAGTGCCATCTTCCCGAGACCTGGCGTCGCAATTGTCACAAACCCCGTAGGGCTAGTCATGATAGGGGGCACTGTATTCGCACTGGTTGCCCAGTGGACCAAGACATGGACCAAACCCGCTGACTACAATCGGACCCTGATTAAGATGCTCTTCGGGTTTGCACTCGCCGGCCTAGCGTTCATCAGCTTCGGCGACATCGGCAGCATTTCGGGAAGGTATTTGGCCGTCATAGCCCCGTGGACAAGAAGTGGGAACGCTCTAATACAATCGGTCGCGGAACAATCCCTCCCTACGGGAGCCGACTACTTCACGTCTTATGCGATACTTCTACCGTTCGCGATGGCAGGAGTGCTGATCGCCTTCAGAAGGAAGGGCGTTCCTATGGCCTACGCCCTCATCTTCGGATTGACAGGCCTCTATTTCTCCGCAGCATACTCCCGTCTGCTTGTCTACTCTTCGATAGTCTTTGGGATTCTGGGAGGCGTCGGTTTCGCTGAGCTCGCCTTCGCCGTGGTCAAGCCGAGTTCAACGCCCCTCGTGAAGAAGAAGCAGACCGTCACTTCACGGAATGAAGTTAAGGTCATCTTTACGATAGCCATGATTGGGCTTATCGCATTTCCTGCGGGCGCTTACTGGATACCGAACCCGATTCAGTGCACCGCTTCGAACACGATTTTCTGTGACCAGAGCCCTGCAGACAGCGGAGTCAGCATCACCAACGGAGCAACAATCTATTCACAGGCCACTTTCAACGACTGGACGCAGACGCTCTCTTGGGTAAGCGCATCAACGCCCATCAACTCGGTGATAATTTCATGGTGGGACTACGGCTACTGGTTCGCGGTGATGGGCAACCGGACCACAGTCGCCGACAATGCAACCCTGAACTCGACCAGAATTGCGGAAATCGGCCAGATGTTCATGTCCAACACAACCCAAGCTTCGAAGATGGCTGAAGACATGGGCGGCGGCAGACCGACATACGTGGCGATCTTTATCACAGGTAGCATAGTTCCATTGCAGCAGGGTTCGAGCGGGACCCCGACTTACTACTACATCTTGGATGTTCCCAGCGGTGGTGGATTCACACCTGGAGGAGGGGACGAAAGCAAGAAGCAGTGGTTCATCCGCATCGGCGGCCTCAACGAATCCGAATTCTTGGAGTGCCCAGCGCTATCTGCCAGCTGCGAGAACGTCGACGACTTCAACCTGACACCGTACGCCCTGCAGAGTACCCTGTTCGCCCAGCTATTTCCATTCAAGTTCGCGGGGTACATAGTCAGCGAGTCCAATAGCACATCGAACTCCGTATCACTGATGCAGACGTATCAGTTCGGGACCAATGGTGCCCCGCCAATAGAGGCGTTTTCATACCCGTTGAGCTACACTTTCCCCAGCAACAGCACTGGACCGTTCAGGCTCGCTTACGCATCACCGAGCATGAGCAACCCCTACCCATGCCCAGGAGACAGCCAGCTTAGCTGCTTCTCTGCGATTCTTCTGTACCGGGTTGTTGGCTAGCCGATTCCTTATAGGCCAACGGGCTTCGGTAGCGCGCATACTTGTCGTCCGGCGAGAACCTTGCCGGATGCACTGTCACCGTCTTGGCTCCGCAGGAGGGGCACTTCTCACTGATTGTATACCTACCACATTCTACGCACTTCAGCATCAGGCTCTTCAGGCTGCGCCACCATGCTTCCTCGAAATCTCTCGTTTGAAGCTGAAAACGTCATGCTTGCCTGCTCCGTCCTTGATCCTCTCCAAGACCCCGTCCAGCGCCTTTTCGGCCTGCTTGTAGTCTTCGGCCGTGACCCTGACCCTGTACTTCGGGGCTCCGGCATAAGTGATGCGGACTTCAGCTGACTGTGAGCTTGCTGCGGCCATTAGTGTCTTCTTCACCTGCTCGATTCCGTTGGGTGACCTCGACGAGATTTCAACCAAGGCTCCAATTTCGTAGCTGGGAGGTATTATCTTCTCGGCAGCGGTTTCTGAAATCACCCTGGCGAATTTCTCTGGGAGTCCGAGTTCGCCAAGGCCCTTTCCTCCCTTCCTCGCGGCCATCTCAAAGGCCTCATACAGTGTTCCAAACTGGTCCTCAAGCTTCTCCTTTAGCGTGTTGGCTTGAGCATCGTCCATTTCCAACTTCTTCTTCACAGCGTCCATTATCGCGATTGCCCTTTCTTCCCTCTTCCACTCGATGACCTTCGCCCTCCTCTCCTCGTTGGTCACTTGTCTGAGTGAAAGGTCAATCTCCCTCCTCAACCTGTTGGCCCTTATCACCTTCAAGACGAGTTTCTGCGAGACCTTAGCAACCCGTTCGATGTTCCTTACCCAACCCGTGGATATCTCTGAGACGTGAAGGAACCCATTCATGTCTTCGTATTGGTCCAGATTGACGTAGATTCCATGGGATGTTATCTCTCTGACCGTACAGACCACAACTTCACCGCTTTCAGGCATCGGTTTTTCCGCGCTCAACTAATGCGCCTAATCCTAGTTCTGCTAATAGAGGTTTCTGGAATCTGCCGAGGTGAGGCTAACCATGACTGCGACAATTCTGGCCAAAGATAGCTCAGCCAAGTCTTTTGACCAAGGTGGCCAGTATGACTGACTTGCCACCTTTGCTTTCTGCAAGCTTCCTTCCGCAACCCCTGCACCCTACATCCTTTGAAGAGTTTGAGAATACGATCCTCTCTTCATCGCAGTCGGGACACTTGACCAGCAGGAATTCACTCCTCATCTTCGGTATGGGGTCTCTCTCTCGTCTCATGCTGCAATTTCCGCCTTCCTCAATCTAATCCCGTCCCTCATAACCTCTTTGTTGCACTCCTTACACTTCAGCCGTAGCGTCGCTTTCTTCGTCGTCTTGGCCGTTCTAATCAGCTCCGGAAACTTCTGACCTCCATATCCCCTCTTCCTTCCTGCCTGTCTCCTGGCTCCCCATGAACCCGCCCTCTCCTTCCCTCTCTTGTAGAGGGAAACAGAATGCGTAGTGTGTCTCTTGCAATGAGGACAAAATGTTCGCATTTCCTTGGGGAATTTCATTTTCTCACCAAATCGGAGTGCTCGTCGAGCCCACTCCGTTTAAAAGGCTTGGGCCATCCGTGCGGAAAAAGACACTTATTTTCAGCATGGCAAAATTGAACCTGGGGACATTTTCAAAGGGCGACGACCAATCTTTATTATGCCAGATGGATGAGGCGACCAAGGCGATTCATAGGACTTTGTTTCTAGCAAAAACATCGAGCTCCCAGGAATGGAAGGCCGTTGCCGCAGCCGTCAAGACACTCGTAGAAGAGGCGACCTTCGACGCAACCAACGAAGGGCTAACCTTCAGGGCGATGGACCCTTCTCACGTTGCATTGGTCGACCTCATGATGCCCAATTCAAGCTTCGAGAAGTACGAGGTGGACAAGCCCTTCAAGTTCAGTTTGAGAGTCGAGGATCTGGTCAAATTGGTCGGGAGGAGTGACACCAAGGACAGCGTCGAGATAGCTACAGATGAAGAGGAGGCCATCAGGGTAACCCTCAAGAACGGGTACAAGCGCGTCTTCTCCGTCCATCTAATCGAGAGTACGGGGGGTGCCGCACCCTTGCCGAAGCTTGAGTTCGACACGAAGATCACACTCACCAAGAGCATCTTCGAAAAGCTCTTAAGCGACATCTCTGTCGTATCAGACCAAGTCACAATTCAGGCTTCAAAGGACAAGCTTTCTTTCTCCGGAAAGTCCGACGTAGGAAAAGCAGACATTTCCCTTGACAGGAACGACGCAGATGTTCTAGACCTTCAGGTTGGCGCGGAAAGCAAGGCGACATATTCTATCGATTACTTGATGGGAATATCAAAGGCTATGGGAGGAGTTTCGGACACTCTCCTCGCAGAGTTCTCGACCAAGAAGCCTGTGAGACTGGAGTTCAAGCTCAACGACCAGGGAGCCCGAATACACTACTTCCTCGCTCCGCGCGTGAGCGACTGAGCCTGGCGTCTGGCAGATTTGTCCCTCTGAAACGTACATACTTCCCATTTTAGAACCCACTGCTTATCTGTCTGCTCGAAATAAGAGGACCAATTGAACCCCGGCACCATCTCATTCCTCAGACAGGCGTACAGAGAATACTACTTCAAGCGGGCCGATTCCATCGAGTTCCCGGTAGACGTGGGCGCTAGGGAGTTCGGTTACATCCCGTTTGGAGGCGGGATGGTCAGGCACCTTTCATTCAGAAGTGATGGCGAAGCGATTGCAGAAATCCTGAAACAGTCGCCGTCTTCCGTCTATTGCTCAAACGCGAGATACGAATCTCCGGCTGCGTCCATTGAGGAGAAGGGGTGGCTGGGCGCCGAGTTGATATTCGACATCGATGCGACCGATGTCCCAACGCCGTGCAAGAGGGGGCATGACCTTTGGTACTGCGAGAATTGCCACTCATTCGGGAGGCTCCCTCGACCTCCAAAGTGCACGAAGTGCGGAAAACAGTCGGCGGAATTCCACGGCACTTGCGAAACCTGTCTTGCGGCAGCGAAGGACCAGGCGCTGCGAGTCGTCGACTTCCTAACAAAGGACTTTGGCGTATCGCGTGGAGCCATCAGACTCTACTTCTCTGGGAATAGGGGATTCCATATTCATGTTTCTGACGAGAGGTTCACCCCTCTTGATCAGCAAGGGCGCGCTGAGATTGCAGACTACGTGAGAGGAGCTTCGCTTCCGCTAAACCAAACCATCGCCTCCACTTTTCGGCGCAGGCCGGTAGGCATGAAGTCGCTTGAAGAGGGTTGGACTAGGAGGATCGCCCAATATGTGGATAGCAGGAGGGAAACATTCACTGGGACGCTCCAGAAACTTGTTTCTGACGCCATCACGTCCAACAAGGCGATAGTCGATTCCTATGTCACCACAGACATCCACAGAGTCTTTAGGCTTGCAGGCACACTACATGGAAAGACCGGCTTGTGCAAGACGCGAATCGGGTCAATAGACCAGTTCGACTCCCAAACGGACCCCGTCGTACTGAACGCGAAGACGGTCGCAATCAAAGTCGATTTCTATCCGACTTTCAGGATCAACGGGGAAGAGTTTGGACCCTTCAAATCGCAGATGGCCGAGCTTCCGACTTATGCTGCGGTTCCCATTTTATCAATGGGCCTGGGAGAGGTCGCTTGAATGGGCACAACTCTCGAGAACTTAAAGAAGACACTCGATTCCGAGATGCAGACGGTTACATTGCTGCAGCTCTCAGGCGACTTCTACTCTCGAATCTCACTTTACAGTCAGAGGCTCCGGAGGTCCGAAGGCTCGGGCGGCTCAGAGGCGGCCAACAGGCTTATCGCCAAACAGGTAAGCATGATTGATTCAATGGTCAGGCAGCTCATAATCCTAAGGGCAAAGAAGGCTACCCAGCAGCGCGTCCTGTCGCAGCTCCTGCCCGAGGAGCGATATGTATGCTCCGCACAGCTTAGATTTCAAAGGAGGTTCGAGATGTTCGTCAACGCGGTTTCATCAGGTCAACCCGCATTCGTCGAGTTCGCCCACAGGAGCGAGGTCGAGCGGAACGTCACAGTGAGATTCATCAAACACGTTGACGAACTTGTGGGTCTAGACATGAGGCGCTATGGCCCATTTGAGGCTGAAGATGTCGCTTCGTTGCCTGCCACTAATGCGGACATCCTAATAGCCGGCAAGAGCGCTTTGGAAATCTACACCAGAGACGAAGCTTAGGAGTAGCTGCGCCACGTGTGATTGCACTTCACGCATCTATAGAATTGAGTCGGGGGTTCGTCTCCGCTTCTCGTCTGCAGAAACCACCACATCGCTTCGTTGTTACCGCACTTCGGACATTCAATCTTGGTAGTGGGGAGGGAGGTCAGTTTGTTCTCCTTATCCCCGACAACCTTGATGGGGGCAACATTCGAGAGCTCCTCCTCCGTGGCTTGTGTTACCGACCTGCCTGCTTTGTTGGAGTAGCCACAGTTATCACAAAGATAGGTTATCGACAACTCTCTGGGGCCCTTGACTTGCTTCAGCTTCAGACGTGTACCGCACTTCGGACAGAACTTCAGCTAGCCCCACCGCCGAGCGCCTTCTGTACGTCTGCGAGGAGCTCTTGGGTTGTCTGAATCGCTCTTTCGACGCTGTTGGAGAATGCCTTTTCCGGCCTTATCCGCTGCGACCTAACCTTAAGGACGAGCTTCTTAATCAGTGGATGGGGAGGGAGCACTCCCGCGAAGGTGACGTTCTTTTCTTCGAGAAGCTCATAGTGCACGATTTCTGCAAGAGAATAATCTTCCCCAGTGATTTCGACAGTGAGACCCTTCTCATCTTCGGTAGTCGCCTGAATCTGCAAATTCCGAACGTGCCCCCTATGTCTTGTTAATAAGCTCACGGTCGAATAGGAGTCGTTCCGAAGTCTGCAGCCAGCTTCCTATCTTCCACGTTACCACATTCATCGCATTTAGCCCTGTCCCTTCCGCCTCTCAACAAAGGCCTCCCGCAGTTACCGCATAGAGCGTGGATGACTCCCATGTCTCCTTCGTCAATCGATAGGTGGATTATACCATTGACGAGACTGATCACCCTGCACCTGAGGATGTCTCCAAGCTTCACAGGAGGGCCTATTCTGGCTCCTCTGCCTCCCCCGAACCCGCGGAGCGAGAGGGTGCCGGAAAAGTCTTTGTCCATTCGCATCCCATTGACATAATATATTTTGAGACCAGCCGAGTTGGATTGCGCGACCTCAACCTGTCCGGTTATCCAGTCATTGACCCTGACCATCGAAGCTTCCACCGTTGGAATCACCGAGATCTCCATGTTCTTTACGTCCTTCTGAATTCCTCCTACCGCGAGCGACCTGATCAAGCCAGCATCGTCATACGTATGTTTTCCTGGTAAGAACTCCTCCGAGATGGCTATCTTGTCTCCCGGTAGGACTTTGTTCACTTTTGATTCTTTCATCGTGGCACCAGTCCAACGGTCAGTTCTATCCATTTCGGCCTCTGAAGGAACTCGCCTATGTCCCTTCCCTCCATCAGGGCCACGAGGGCGTCCGCTTGAGGGATTGAAAGGACGGGCCTGTCGAAGGTGAAACCGTCGATTGAGATTCTCGGGCACGCCGTCTGTACGAACGCTTCTATCTCACGATGAGGCGCGAGTCTCTCAGGTGTTACGTCCCTTAGCGCAATCTGCACTACCTTCCTTCCGTTCGACTCGAGCTTCTTTGAAATCCACGTGCTCCTACCTAGCATCCTCTGCCCCTCCTTCAGTCCTGTGACCACCCCGAATACCCTCGCGTCGAGGGCCTTGTAGACTGCCAACACTGCCCTTTTTCGTCGTTCCTCGGCTGCAGCCCGCATGTCGGTTACGGTATTCATGTACGGGTCGAGCATGAATGTCGGCTTGGAGGTCGCGAGCGCCAACCCGACGGAATGGAATTCGCTCTCACCTAGGAATACAAACGCGTCGACTTCGTCCTGTAGGGGTTGAGACGTCGAGAAATCACATCCGAAAACCTGACCTTCCATCATCAGGTTGTTCTGCTTCCCCACTCGGACATCGAACCCACTCTGTTCAAGTTTCCGCTTGACTGGGGCGAGCTGATGCAGGTGCTGGCTGAACGTCGCAAGGCCGATTCTCTTGTAGGTAGTAAGCGTAGGGATAGCGGCGTCCACGACCTCGTCGAACTTCACGTCGTCGACCGCGTCTATGAGGTAGGTGTAGTCTCCCACAGTCTTGATCGTCGCATTGTGTCCTATGTGCAAGGCAAGATCAGCGTGCAGATTCTCCACTTCGTCGTCGACCGTGTCGCAGATTCCGAAACAGCTGTCACCTGCGAGAATGCAGGTGACGCCATATTTCTCCCTAACCTGTTCCATGAGATTTTTGGTCTGTCTGAGGAGTCCTCCAGGGGCGTTTACTACCACCACTGAAGGCCGCTTGGCTTCGATTATCTCGAAGACCTTGGACTCGTCGATCCTAACGGTCAACTAGAAATCGGCTTCTCTAGCGGGAATATCTCCGAATGAGTTTTCATCGGCAGCTTCGCAGACGCTGCCTTCATGGCCTCTTTCCCCTTGTCCAGGTTCTCAGACCTCACCCTGAGTTCGAGGACGGTATTTCCAATCTCCACCCTCGCAGCGAGCCCGATGGGCTTCCCGAAAGCCTTGCGCATTCCCTCCTGCAACCTGTCTGCTCCTGCGGTCGCAATCATCTTGTTCTCTCTTAGGATGATGTGGGGGTAAGTTTTCACCAGGAGATGATAATTCTCCTCACCAATCAGCGCTAGTTTCTTGTTGGCTGCGACCCTGGCCGCCTCCAAGGCGTTATGTCTTATCTGCACCCTACCATCGGAGACCAATCTAAGCACATAGTTGTAGTCGGGACTGGCTTTGCCAGTAGTGAACCTTGCCACCTTCGGGTTTGGGGCGCCAGGGGCGAACTTCTTGCTTGTATACGCCATCCCGCGAATCGTTCGGTAGTTCTTCCCGTGCAAATCTATTCAGTTTAATTACTTGCCGACTTTCACCCCTAATTAATCTTCACGCTTAATATCGCCACCACGAGTCGCTGATTCCACGCCTTCCATCCTCCCGAAGCGTTACATTGACTCCTACGAGGTAGCCATGGTCCTCGCATTTGGAAAGCTTTCCGTCTTGGAGGCCTGTTCGGTTCTCCAAGGCTTTGTCCTCAGGGTGGAAGTTCCATTTGAACGGGTCTCGGTAATAAAGATCAGAAAGCCTGCTCCTGAGCGACTCCGTGAACTTGCCGGCGTACACAAGATCGCTCCTTTGATAGCCATCGCGGATGGAACCTCGAGGCAGTTAGGAAATCTTGTGGAGAAGGTGGCGGAGCACCTCCACGATAAGGTGACTCTGTCCGTCAGCGGTTACGGGGTGGATGAAGATGACTACGAATCAATTGTCAGGGGTCTGCTGGACGAGGTCAAGAGAGCAGGTTTCAGCAAGGCACATCTCCTAAGGCCCGACAACAACGAATTGCATGCGGAGAAGGTGCAATCTAGGTCAGCTCTGGACGTAATCGCGTTTCCGTATCACGAAGGGATAGGGCTAGGTCCTACTGCATGGATCCCTGATTCGAAAGCAATGCGCGAGCGAGGGACCCAAAAACCGACGCCACATTCCGACATCTCGATGTCCCCGAGACTCGCAAGGGTGTTGCTCAATCTTTCGGGTCTCAGAAGGGGCCAGACGCTATTGGATCCCTTCTGCGGATCTGGAACCATCTTGGCTGAGGCCTTCACCAGTTCGATTCGATGCCTTGGCCTTGACACCAAGACCAACAGAGTGAGAGATGCGAGGGAGAATCTCGGATGGTTGGTGGGGAGCGTTAAGGACAAGGGCTACGACATCAGGGTCGGTGACGTTAGAGAACTTCCCCAAATGCTTCACGGGTCCAAGGTCGACGCCGTGGTCACCGAGCCGCTTCTCCTTCCGAGAATTGCGGCAAGGCCCAAAACCAGCACGGCCACAGATTTGATTCGCCAGGCAGGCGAAGTCTACAGCGGTGCATTGGCGTCGATGGCCGAGGTGCTTCAACCGTGGGGCAGAATCGTCGTGGTTGTGCCCGTTATACAGACAATGGATGGTGAAGAGGTCTCTCTGACCCTAGAAGGAAGGAGGTTAGGACTTAGGCTCTTCCAGCCGGGGCCTGTCGGGTTCCAGTATCCTGTGAGGCTGTCGTTCGAGAGTACGCGTTGGATCAGGAGGGCGGTCTATGTCTTCGAGCCTGCTTCATGAAGTTCGATTGTCGCCAAGGCCTTCCGGAAGACACCGATCATAAAATTCAATTGCGAATCGGTTAGACTCGAAGAGGCTACAATTCTCCTGGTGGCGTCGTATAGCTTCTTCACCTTGTGGAGTGGCATCCTAGATGCCACGGCGAGCTCATAGAGGCTTTCAGCAAAAACTTCTCTTGTTTTTTGGCCTTGAACCCGACTCCCCTTGCGACCCCCTCTAGAGGCTTGGTACAAGACAATCGCTACTGCGTGGCCAAGGTTTAGCGCTCTATATGCCGGTGCGGTTTCTATGGTCATTGTCGCGTCGCAAATCCTAATCTCTTCATTGGTCAACCCAGTCGTGTCTCTACCGAAGACGAGAGACGATGTAGGTGAGGATGAGAGCATATCGTGCAGTTGGTCAGGGTTGACCATCCTTCGGATAAGGTTTGATTTCTTTGATGCCCTGACGGCGGTCGTCGCGACTAGGAGCTCGTTTTCCCTTCTTACTCTGTCGAAGGTAGTGATGCAAGCCTTGTCTAGGATGTCAGTGGCGTGAGACGCATAGACTGCGGCCACGGAAAAGTCGACCTTGGGCTTAACAAGGTAAAGCTTCTCGACTCCGAAGTTCTTAACAAGCCTTGCAGCATGTCCGAGGTTAACTGGGTAGTTCGGCTCGACAAGCGTTACGGACACCCCGTTCGGAATCATAATTATGCTCAGCGGGCGCCAGGCTTTTCCGCGTTCTTAAGCAGAATCGTTGGTCAAGCGGTTTTCGTAGTAACACTATCCTTCACGCATCACTCGCGTATGCCCTGTCAAGGACAGAAGCATAATGGGGTCTCATGGATTCGTGTCCTAATTTCCATTGCAGCAGATCTCAGAGACTTCTTCAGGAGTGAGGGAGTAAACACGTCTTTTACTATAGTCTTTCCTTGCGCTGGCCATTCCGAGCTTGGCCAATGCCGAGACAACTTCTCTCCTCCTTAGTGAGAAGAGTCGCTTGACCATAACGATTTCGGCACCCGCCATCCTTCTTTTCGGTTCGACTCGGACAAGAAGGGAGGTGACTCTGGGCTGCGGAGAAAAAGACTTCCTGTCCACTTTCGTCAGAACTTTGAACTCAGACGAGATTTGAGCGATGGCCGAAACCGCCCGGTAGTCCCTCGTGCCCGGATTCGCGATGATCTTGGTTACGAAATCCTCTTGGAGAAGTACCAAAGCGCGACTGTATTCGATTTGAGCAATCCATTCAACAAAGGACGCGGACCTCGAGTAAGGGAGGCTCGAGACCAGAACGTCAAATCGGGGTGTCCCCTTGAAGGCGTCTCCCAGATGCATGATGACAT
>Ga0187784_10002626_pt1 | contig 14423 bp, 9 predicted proteins | sample 1015_SJ02_MP15_2_FD_132964 | JGI IMG/M metagenome (GOLD analysis project Ga0187784, IMG submission 132964) | Tropical peat soil microbial communities from peatlands in Department of Meta, Colombia - 1015_SJ02_MP15_20_MG | ecosystem: Environmental > Terrestrial > Soil > Wetlands > Peat | place...
CGATTCAGGATTGCGCCCTCGTACGTGCTGAACATCGTCAAGGCGCACCCGATTCCCAGCGCCAGAGTCAGCACCGCGACAACTGTGAACCCCGGGCTCTTGCGCAGTTGCCGCAGTGCGTAGCGAACGTCCTGAAATAATCCATGCATCGAATTTGCCTACTCGTACCGCAGCGCCACCATGGGATCAACCTTCGCAGCGCGGCGCGCGGGAATGTAACTGGCCAAGAGCGCCATGGCAACCAGCACAAAGGAAACTGAAAGAAACGTCGACGGATCAGAAGGGCTGACGCCGTAGAGCAAGCCTGCGATGAGCCGCGTCAGCAGAAGGGCCGTCGCCAGGCCGGGGACGACACCCATCGTCACAAGCAGCAACCCGCTTCGCAGAATCATTGCGACGATCGTGCCGCGCTCCGCACCGAGCGCAAGGCGAATGCCCATCTCTCGTGTGCGCTGGGCCACGGTGTAAGAAATCACCCCGTAGACTCCAATCGCCGTGAGGCTAAGCGCCAGAGCGCCGAATATGCCGAGGAGGACGCCTTCGAAGCGCGTGTCGGCGATCGATTCGCTTACATATTGGTCCAATGTCTTGATGTGCAAAAGCGGCAAGTCTTTGTCGATCGACTGCACGGTCTTCGTCAGCGGCAGCACCAGATCCTGAGGGTCGCCTTGCGTGCGTACCATGACCGACATAGAAGTGAACGGCAGTTGCGCGTAAGGTACGTAGGACTCCGCGATCGCGGGGGCACTCACGCCTTCGCCTCTCACGTCACCTGCCACGCCGACGATCGTGCGCATGGGCGCTTCTTTCGCGACGCTCATCGAAATACCTGGTCTGATCCGTTTGCCGAGCGGGTCCTCACCTGGAAAAGCCTGCTGGGCCAGCCTCTGGCTGATGATCACCACCGCGGGAGCGCCGGCCACTCCGTCCTGTGGCTCGAACACCCGGCCTCGCAACAGAGGAGTTCCCAAAGTGTGGAAATAGTCGTCGTCCACAATGTGAAGTGTCGTGACCGGGCGCTCGGATTTCTTTACGGGCCGGCCTTCCACGTCGAAGCTGGTCTTCACGTCGCCGGCAGAAAGCGGAAGGGGATACGCCGCGCTGGCGGACCGCACGCCGGGAAGGCTGCGGACTTCGACAAGCAGTCGTTCATAGAACTGAACACGCTCGGAGTGTCCATAACGGTCGGGCAGGTCCAGTCCGCCGGGCAGGTCCAGCCCGAAAGTGATGACGTGATCTTTCGCGAATCCTGGATCAACCTTGCCCAGTCCAAGCAGACTGCGCAGCATGAGGCCCGAGCCCGCCAGCAACACCACGGCCAGAGCCGTCTCGATCACAACGAATGTGTCGCGCACCCGCGCATGACCGCGCGATTCCGTTCCGCTGCGGCCGCCTTCACTGAGTGAAGAGGCCAATCTGGCTCGCGTGGCATAGAGCGCAGGAATCAATCCAAACAGGAGGCTGGTCAGCACCGCAACTGCGGCGGTGAATGCCAACACTGGCAGGCTCAGGCTGCTCTCGGAAACCCGGGGTAATTCTCCCGGCGCGAGGCGCAGCAGCAGTTTGACCGCCCACACGGCGAACGCGAGTCCCGCGGCTGCGCCCGTAAGCGCCAGGAGCGAACTCTCGGCGAGCAACTGGCGCACGATGTCCCAGCGCGTCGCACCCAGGGCCACGCGCACGCTGATCTCTTTGTGCCGCGCCATCGCCCGCGCCAACAGAAGATTCGACAGATTAGCGCACGCGATCAGCAGCACGAGCCCCACGGCTGCGGACAACATGAAAAGCCCCGAACGTGCGTCGCCCGCGATCGCGTCGATCTCGGGGACGATCGCGATCCCTTTCGGCCGGTGCTCGGGATACTCTCGGTTGATCGCGTCCTGGACCGTGCTCATCTCGGTTTGTGCCTGGAGTTGAGTCACCTGAGGTTTCAGCCGCGCAATCACATCGAGGTAGGACGCGCCGCGCTGCGCCGTCATCGGCGGCGCACCGTTTGGAGACTCCGCGTCAAGTGCGATCGTCGTCCAGAATTCGACGTGATCGGTTTGTAACCGAAATTGAAATCCTGCCGGCATGACGCCCGCGACCGTAAATTGTTGGCCGCTAAGAGTAACGCTCTGGCCAACGATGTTCGGGTCTGAACCGAAACGTTCCTGCCATAAGCTGTAGCTTAAGATCACGGGCCGGCCGTTCGCGCTTGGCGTGTCTTCTTCAGCAGCGAAATCTCTTCCCAGCGCAGGCGTGACTCCTAGAAGAGAAAACGTGTTGGCGGAAACGACTGCGCCGGTGACATGCGCGGGCTCAGATCTCCCGGTAAGAGTGAAGTCGTCTGTGCGGTATGCGGAGAGAGCTTCAAATACGTGGTTGCGCGATCTCCAATCGAGAAACGCCGGATACGAAACACCGATGTCATCGCGACGGCCGGGCTCGGTGGTCTTCACAACGACCAGGCGGCTGGCATTGTGAAACGGTAGCGGCCGCAGCAAAACCGCATCAACCACACTGAAGATCGCCGTGTTGGCACCGATGCCCAGCGCCAGCGTGAGGACAGCCACCGTGGTAAATCCCGGCGTCTTGCGCAACTGCCGCAGTGCGTAGCGTGCGTCCTGAATCAGTCCGTTCATTCTTCGCCCTCACCGGCGCGGTGCTTCATGCCTGCACTTCCGCCATCAGTTTTTTCAGTTCTTCCTCCGCCACAACCTTGCCGTCGAACAAGTGCACTTCGCGCTGCGCATGCTTGGCGAAGCGCGGATCGTGCGTGACCATGCAGATGGTCGCACCCTCCTTGTGCAGGTTTCCGAGCAGTTCCATAACGGCCTCGCCGTTGCGCGAGTCGAGATTGCCGGTGGGTTCGTCGGCGAGCAGGATCGAAGGATGGCCGGCAAGAGCTCGGGCGACGGCCACACGCTGCTGCTGGCCGCCGGAAAGCTGTGAGGGGTAGTGCCTCAGGCGGTGCGCCATGCCCACCCGCTCCAAGGCTTCCATCACGCGTTTCTTGCGATCGGCCGATGGCATCCGTTGCCGGTAGGTCAAAGGCAGTTCCACGTTCTCGTAAACCGTCAGGTCACCGATCAGGTTGAAACTCTGGAAGATGAAGCCGATTTCCTGGTTTCGGATGCGCGCCCGCTCGGCAAAATCCAGGTTCTCGACCGGCTTGCCATTCAGTTGATATTTCCCCGCCGTGGGCGTGTCGAGCAGGCCGATGATCGACAGCAGTGTCGACTTCCCGCAGCCCGACGGGCCCGACATGGCTACGTACTCGCCTTTGCTCACCGAAAGGTGAACGCCAGAGAGCGCGTGGGTTTCAATCTCATCGGTGTAAAAAACCTTCGTGAGGTCTTCAATTTGAATCAACGCATTGCTGGCTTGCATCATTGGTTTCCCTCGCTCCCGTTGAAATCGGGAAGATATGCTTCTCCAACTCCCTGTCGTCGCTACTGCGATTGTGCTAGCTACTCCGCCCGCAGTGTCTCCGCAGGATCAATCTGCGCGACTCTTAACGCCGGCACAAAGCTCGCCGCCACCGCAATGACCGCCAGGAGCAGAGGCACCGCGGTCAGCGTTAGCGGATCGTACAGGCGAACCCCGTATAGCTGACTTTGGAGGACGCGCACGGCAAAGAACGCCAGAATGATTCCTGCCAAAACGCCCGCGCCGGTAGCGACGACCCCCGAGCGAGCGACGTCTAGCATCACTTGTCGCAGCTGCGCCCCCAGGGCCAGTCGAAGGCCAATTTCACGTGTGCGCTGCACCACGAGGCTCGACACCAATCCGTAAATTCCCACCGCCGAGAGCAGCAGCGCCAGCCCAGCCAGCACACCCAGCAGGAGGACCTCGGCTCGCTGCAGCCACAGGTTCTCGGCGAGAAGGTCGCTCATCGAGTAGGAACCGGAGAAAGGCAAGTTGGGGTCCGCCTGCGCCAGCGCCTTCTGCATTGCACCGGTGATACCTTCCAGCGGCTGCTTCATGCGCACGATCCAGCTCGGCTGGAACCACACATGGGCGATGTTTACGGTTCCCTGAGCCATCTGCGTCGCGGGAAGGTAATACACCGGCTCATATCCGATGGGCGAGTTTCGACTGATCCCCGGCCGCTTGGCTACGTTCGCAACCACTCCCACAATCGTGTAGCTCAGGCGGTCGCACTGAAGGTGGCGGCCTATGGGATTCGGCTCGTTGAAGTATTTGCGGGCAAATGCCTGGTTGACTACGCTAACCAGTTCGGAGTCGGCCGTGTCGCTCTCTGAAAAGCCGCGTCCCGTCAGGATAGGAATCTGGAGCACACGAAAATATCCCGGCGTTACGTAGGCCACACTGGAAACCGCGTCCTGGCCCGCGAGCTGTCCATCCATCGCCTTCACGTTGTAATTCAACCCACGTTCGTAAGGAGCGCTCAACCCCACCGCTGCGTCCTCCACTCCGGGAATCTGCCGCATCGCTGTGACACTGCGCTCCAGCAGATTGTGAAAGGCAGAAGCGTTGTGGTAACGGGCATCGTCAAGGGAAGCCTTGGCGGTAATCACGTTGGCCGCGTCGAAACCGGGAGTCAGGGTTTCAAGATAGACCAGCGAATGGATGAGCAGTCCAGCCCCGGCCAGCAAAACAATGCTCAGCGCGATTTCGCCGGCAGTCAGGATTTGGCGCAGGCGGCCAGCGCCTGGTGTTATGGGATGACTACCGGCGGCGATGGCAGAGCGTAGAGCCACACGCCGCGTTCCCAGAGCCGGCAACGCCCCAAATAACAGGCTGGTTAGCAACGAAGCAGTGAACGTAAAGAGCAGGACGCGAATGTCAATCTGCAATCCGCCGACCGGAATGAATTCGTCTGGCAAGAATCCGCCCAAGATTTTCAAGAGGCCGACCGTCAATGCCAGGCCTGCCCCTGCACCCAGCAAGGCAAGCAACAGGTTCTCCAACCACAGCTGACGCAGGATTATCCAGCGGGTTGCGCCCAGCGCCATGCGCGTAGCGATCTCGGGAGTGCGCCGGGCGATACGCACCAGGGTGAGCCCCGCGAGGTTGGCACAGGCAATCAGCAAAATAAAGCTGACGGCGAGCATAAGAATGAGCACCGGACCTCGGGTGTCCCGGCTTACGTCTTTGGTCATGGGTGAAGCGTGAAACCACATGTGTCCTTTGTAGGTAGTTTCCACCTCATCAAAGTACCGGTTCCGCAGATGCGACAGCTGCGCATCTACCTGTTGCCAGTTTGCACCCGGCGCCAGCCGTAGAAGGATTCCGCAATTCTCTCCGCCGCATTCCCCGGTGGGAGCAGGCTGCAGCGGCGTCCAAACATCAGCGACCTGTGGCGCTTGCGCGTCCGGCGGAAGCACACCCACAACGGTGTACGGTTCGCCTTTCAGATGAATAGCGTTGCCTATGATCTGACGGTCGCCTTGAAACGTGGATTTCCAAAGTTCGTAGCTGAGAATGACAGCCGGGGGACCGCCATGCCGGTCCTCCTCGGCAGTGAACGCGCGTCCCAGAAAGAGTGGAATGCCGACAACGTCGAAGTAGTGCGCGGAAACGCGCCCCTCCCGAACATAGAGAACGCCTGCGCCAGGAGACGAACCGGCCTGCAGATTGACTCCGCTCACCAGTCCATATGACGCGGCTTGTGCGGCGCGAACGTTGTCCCGCACCCACTCCCAGGTGTCGCCGTCGTGGCTGTCATCTTCCTCGCTGACGTATTTCCCGGTTGCGGGAACAGTGCCTTCGGAATGCGCCAGCAATACACCAAGCCGGTCGGCCTGCGGGTAGGGTAAAGGCCGGAGCAGGAATCCGTTGACCAGGCTGAACACAGCCGCGTTCACGCTGATGCCAAGCGCCAACGTTACAACAACGGCCAAGCCAAAGCCGGGATTCTTGTGCAACTGGCGCACGGCATATCGGAGGTCTTGTTCCAATCCCCTCATCAAGACTTCTCCTTCCCGAAGAGCAAGCCTTTCCGGAACGCTACTCAAGCCGAATGCGATCGGTGTTGTCCCAGCGCGACATGTCGGAAAGCACGACCGTGTCGCCTTCGTGCAGTCCATCCAGAACCTGGATCGAATTCACCGAAGCGCGTCCTACTCTTACTGGAACGCGAATCGCATCGCGTCCGTTCCCATCGAGCTTGAAAAGGCTGATGGTGCTGTTTTCCTGGCCGAACGCCGGGCGCCCCACGTACAAAACGTTTTCCAGGCGCTCCAGGTCAATCGTCCCGTCCACACTCAGGTCTGGCCGGGCGCCTTTGGGCAGTTCACCTGTAAGTTTGACGTCCACGGTAACCGTTCCGTTTTGTACCGCCGGATCCACCCGCATCACCGCGCCGGAAATGACGCCGTTATGGGTGTCGATCGTTGCGGGCTCGCCAATTTGTACGTCGCGCGCCTGTGTCTCGGCTACTTTCACTTCCGCCATCAGGTGATTGGGCTGCACCACCTTGGCCAGCATCGTCCCGGGAGAAACATGCTCCCCAACGTGCAACGGCAGCTCCACCAGAACCCCGTCGATTCCAGCCCGAACTTTCAGAGCATCGAGTTGCTTCTGTTTCAGCTGGGCCAGAACCCGCATCTGCTCTACTTTGGCTTGCTGTTCGGCAAGCTGCGAGTCAATCGCCTTCTGGCTGCTGGCCAGGCTCTGCTCTTCTAGACCGTTGCGGGTGGTGAGTTCATCAGCCTTGCCTTTCGAAGCTTTATAGGCTAGGCCCGAAATCACGCCGAGATCGTAAAGTGCCTTATCTGTCTGCGCTTGCAGTTGCGCCTGGTTGTAGTCCGCCGTGACGGTGGCCGCGCCCGCCTTCTGATTCATGAAATCACTTTCGAGTTTCATACGCTGACTCTGGTACTCGGCCTCCGCGGCTTTCCACTGAAGTTGGGCGTCCACCGCCGCCTGCTCGACTTGCGGATTACTCATCTCCAAAAGGATGGTGTCAGCCTTGACCAGCGAGCCGGGCAACATGCGAATGCGCAACACCGTAGCTTCGGTCTCGGCGGGAATTTGTAGAACGGACTCCTGGGAGGGTACGAGCGACCCGATCCCGTGCACCTGACGAAGCATTGAGCCCCGCTTCACGGAGTCGGTCCATACCGTGCCGCGTTCCACGGTCGGCGCTGCCGGTTTCAAGCGGTACACCGCCGCCGTCAAAATCGCGACAACGACTGCGACCACGGCCAAAATAGCGATCTGGCGCCTGCGCTTGCGTTGCTTGAACTCGGGACGAGCGATATCCATCGCAGAAACAATTCGCAACTTCTACGCCAATCCAGCTCTTCATGCAAGTCGTTGAACCTGAACACGATAAGCCAGTCATCCCTGCTCCTGGCTGACGCCACGAATGTCCGTCTAGGGATTCCACTGTCCATTGCCGGACAGTTCAGGCAGCAAATGGAGGTCGTAGGTCTGTGGCCGACCGATCGGTTCTTTTGCTATTCCGGCAGGATCTCTTTCTGCGCCACCCGGTCAAGGGTCATGTCGGGTGCGGCTGTGCTATCGCGCAGTCGAAACTGCTCGACCTGGCGAAGCACGAATAGCGGCACTCCAGCAGTAAGCGGCGTCTGGGTGCGGGTGAAGCCGGCATTCTCGACGTCTTCCAGCACGAAAGCCGCCCGCTCGTCGCGGCTGGCGGCCATGAGCTTGATGCCATCCATTTCCACTCCGCTGACGTGGCGAATAAAGAAGCCGTGGGCAGGCATGGGGCCAAACATGTCGGGATCAGGGTACTCAGCTTCTTTCTCTGGCACATGGAGGCTCGCCTGTTCGCGCGTTCCACCGCCCTTGTGTTCAATGACGATATTGCTGAGGCGCACATCCTCGATTCTGTGTCCCGGAATGCCAGTGATGATGGAGCAGATGGCAGAGTCCGCATTCGAGCAAACCACATTGCTGATCAGCACGCGCCGGATGCTGCCCACAGCGACGTCGGCCGGGCCGCGCATGCGCGATCCCAGGCGGATAAAAATCGGCGCATCGTAAATGTCGCGCATGGTCAGGTTGGTGATGGCTACATCTTCGAGCAGCGCGCCATCTTCGCTCTCCAGCGCCAACCCATGACAGGCGTCGAACACACAATTCGAAATGGTGATGTTCTTGAACCCGCCGTTCGATTCCGTGCCGAACTTGATGCGTCCGGTGCGCCAGACTTCTTCGTAGGGAGCGAGCTTGCGTGCGGGGTCAAAACGACGAAATGTGCCGTCCAGCAGGCTGCCTTCCTCATAGTCGCCGCTCACCAGGCAATCGCTGATCGTGACTCTCTCCGTTGAGCGCGGGAACCCGAGCGCATAGGAACTCTTCAGCACGATGGCGTCATCCCAGGGTGAGTTGACGCTGCAGCGCGTGACGTGGACGTTGCGGCAGCAATCAATGTCCATGCCGTCGCGGTTGGTGTCGATTTGCAGGTTGTCGATGGTGAGGTTGTCGACGCCCGTGGCCAGAATTGCGAAATGTCCTCCGTGCAGAACCGAGAAGTCCCGCAAAAGAACATTGCGACAGTTTTTCAGCGCGATGCTCTTGTTCCCAACTCCGGGAGTCTCGGCCTGCGGCGGCGGGCCTTCGCCGCGGCTCAGACCTTTTCCCCAGATTCGTCCCGGACCCGAGATCGAGACGTCGTGCAACTGTTCTCCCCAGATCAGGCTGTTGTGCCAGTGGTTGTGCCCGTAGTCCTGATAGTTCTCCCAGGGCTGATTGGATTCTGCGGGGTCGTAGCCGTTGCCCTCAGCGGCGACCAGCGTGCAGCCGTGGCTGAGATACAGGCCGACATTGCTTTCGAGACGAATCGAGTACGACAGGAAGGTCCCGGCCGGAAAACTGACCGTGCCCCCGCCGGCAGCGGCGGCGGCTGCGATGGCCTGATTGATGGCCGCAGTGTCGAGGGTCTTACCGTCCCCGCGCGCCCCGAACGCAGTCACATCGTAGATGCCGCGCCCGGAAGCAGGTGGGCCCGAATAGTCGCTCAGGCCGCGCAGGCCGAGCAATCCAGCCGCGCCTGTGAGTTGACTCAATCGCGAGAGAAAACCACGTCGCGTTGCAGCAAAAGAAATCATGACTGGCTCCAGGAAGCTGTCCATCTTCTCACATCGAGCTTTACGAAACCGTGCTCCGCAGGAGCGGATGAGTCTCCCGAGGGAAAACGATCAGGACGAAGACCGAGCAGTGGAATTTGACCCGCCGCAAGTAATCCAGGCTCATGGGCTGTACATGAAAAGAGTTCTCCGACTTATAGGAATCGGCGTGGCCACGACCGCAATCACACCCCGACGTGAGCCAAAACACAGTTTTCATCCACCTATTTTGTAAATTAGGAACGCCTCGTCTGAGGCTGGCGGCCGCAGTCTCGTCCGGGACCGCAGAGAAAGCTTCGCCCGGAAGGTACTGCGCGCCGAGGCCTGGCCGGCCACGGATGATCTCCGGCCGACCGGTATCGCTGGAGTGCGAAGGAACACGCGAGCTATGCGCGAAACAACTCATGATGTTTTGATCCTGGGCACCGGATTGGCGGGGTTGCGTGCTGCGGTGGAAATCAGCATGCAGACCCGGGGCGCAGCCGACATCGGTATTGTGTCGAAGGTACAGGTCATGCGCTCCCATTCGGTTTGTGCCGAGGGGGGTACGGGCGCCGTCATGCGGCCTGAGGAAGGCGACAGCCTCGAGTTACATGCCTGGGACACGGTAAAAGGCTCCGACTTCCTGGCCGATCAGGACACGGTCGACCGGTTCGTGAAAACCGCGCCCGACGAGATCCGGCTTCTGGAGCACTGGGGAGTACCGTGGTCGCGGCGGGAGGATGGCCGTATTATGCAACGGCCTTTCGGCGGGCATTCGTTCCCGCGCGCTTGCATGCCGGCGGACAAGACCGGCTTCTTCGAGATGCAGGCCTTGTACGACACTCTCCTCAAATACAACAACTTCAAGCGCTATGACGAGTGTTTTGTCACTTCCCTGTTGCTCGATGGTGACCGGTTCGCAGGGCTTACGGTCTACGATCTGCCCTCGGGCGAGTTTGTAGTCTTGCGGGCGAAGGCCCTCCTGATTGCTTCCGGAGGACTGGGAAATCTCTACGGGTTCACCACTTACTCGCAAACCGTCACGGGCGACGGACAGGCCATTGCCTATCGCGCGGGCCTGGCTCTGGAAGATCCCGAGTTTCTGCAATTTCACCCGACGGGGCTGGTTCCCTCCGGCATCCTGATGACCGAAGGTTGCCGCGGCGAAGGCGGGTTCCTGCGCAATAACAAAGGCGAGCGCTTCATGGAGAAGTATGCGCCCAAGATGATGGAACTGGCGCCGCGCGACATCGTCTCCCGTTCGGAGATGACGGAAATCCTCGAGGGACGAGGCTTCCCGGGACCTGATGGGCTGGACTACATCAATCTCGATCTGACGCACTTAGGAGCGGATCGCATCAACAAGCGCCTGCCTTTGATTCGGGAAGTGTGCATGAAGTTTCTGGGGATCGATCCCATCACGCAACCGATCCCGATCCGGCCTGTGGCTCACTACTCCATGGGAGGCATCGAGGCCGACATTGACGGCCGAACCAAGGTTGAGAATATCTGGGCCGCCGGTGAGGTGGCCTGCCATTCCATGCATGGCGCCAACCGGCTGGGCTGCAATTCGACTGCGGAATGCCTGGTGTGGGGCGGGATCACGGGAGGCGGGATCGCAAAGTACTTGCAATCGGGTCCGCAACTAAGCAAGGTTCCGCAAGAAAAGTTCCGCGAGGAAGAAAGCCGCATTTTCGACGGTCTGCTGAAGCGGAATGGAACGGAAAGCCCGGCACAGATTCGCGGAGAACTTCGGTCCCTGATGGATAAACACGCGGGCGTCTACCGCACCGGGCAATCAATGAAGCAGGGGCTGGACCAGATCGCCCAGCTCAAGCAGCGCTTCCAGAAAATTACGATTCAGGATAAAAGCCGCGTTTACAACACAAATCTGGTCCAGGTCCTCGAGACCGAAAACATGCTCGAGCTGGCTGAGGTATTGCTGTTCTCGGGGCTGGCCCGCGAGGAGTCGCGAGGAGGCCACGCTCGCACAGATTTTCCCAAGCGCGATGACGAGAGGTTTCTGGTCCATTCGATGGTTTATTACACCGGCGGCACGCCGAAACTCGGGTACAAGCCGGTGACCATCACCAACTGGAAACCGGTGGAGCGCAAGTATTAGGGAGAATCTGATTGAGCGGCTGAGAAAAGACATCAACACAGAGTCCACAGGGTCTCTCAGAGGAACCACGGGAATTTAGTCAGAGGCTCCAGGGGAGCGTGCAGAGCTTGAATCGTCGAAAAGAGGCGAATATGGCCGAAATCCAAAGGTATGATAACCGGCTCGGGATCTGGGGATGGCTCGGAGGCGGGCGCTGGGGCATCGAGCGCTACGCCTACATCCTGCATCGCATCACCGGTCTGGGCGTCCTTTTCTACTTCTTGCTGCATATTGTGGTCACCAGCCTGCGCGCCAGGGGCATTTACCTGTGGGCAGGAAGCGGCTTCCTGCATCAACCCATTTTCGAGTTCGGGGAGTTCCTGGTTTTCGCCGCGTTCGCCTATCACGCCTGCAACGGCATCCGGCTGGTACTTGTCGAACTCGGATTCGGGGTTGGCAAGCCTGTCGAACCGGTTTATCCCTACAAGACTTCGCTCAACGTGCAACGCCCGCTCCTGGTGGTCATGATGATCCTGACCGTGGTTTTGCTGGCGATCGGCGGGTACTCGGCTCTGGCCGAGTAGGAGGAGAGATGAACGGAACCAAGTACTGGACTTGGCACATGACTGCGGGAGTGGTGCTGCTGTTCCTGCTCGGCCTGCACATGCTGGTTATGCACATGGCTGCGACTGGTCACTGGTTCGCCCCTTACGGCACCGAGGCGGACTCGCTGAAAAACAGCCTCTTCCGCGATGGCAAGTTGTTTTTCACGGTGACGTATATCGCTCTCCTCGGAGTAGCGCTCTATCACGGCCTCTACGGCCTGCGGACCATGCTGTTCGAACTGACGCTCAAGCCGGCCCTCGAAAAGAGCATCACCATTGTCCTTCTGGTGCTGGGGCTGGGATTGTTTGGGCTCGGCACATGGGCAGCCGTCGCGGTACATGGCATTGCGCTGGCGGGAGCAAGGGGGTAGCCATATGGCCGAAACCAGCAAAGCTGACATCCGGATCAAGTTCCACGTCACCCGATACAATCCCGAAACTGATCGAGCGCCGCATGTGAAGACTTACGAGGTTCCCGTTCGCGAGGGCATGACAGTTCTCGACGGCCTGCATTATATAAAGGACAACCTGGATTCCACGCTGGCCTGGCGCTACTCGTGTCGCATGGGTATCTGCGGTTCGTGCGGCATGCTTCTGAACGGGCGCCCGAGCCTGGCCTGCAATACCCAGATCCTGCACATTGCTGACGCCAGCCTCACCGTGGGGCCGTTGCCCAATTTCGAGATCATCCGCGACCTGGTTCCCGACCTTTTCACGATGTTTGACAAGCACCGTTCCATCAAGCCTTACATCTTGCGTGGAGATGAAGCTGAGATCAATGATCCGGCTGGCGAGTTCTACCAGTCTCCCGAGCAACTGGAGAGCTATCTGCAATTCACTTATTGCATCAAGTGTGGTTGCTGCATGGCGGCATGTCCCACCCTGGCCACGGACGCTCGCTATCTTGGGCCTATGCCCTTGACCGCTGCGCAGCGCTATAACGCCGATACGCGAGATGAGGGCCGCCGTACCCGCAACGGGATCACGGGAGAACCATCCGGCGCTTTCCGTTGTCATTACGCCGGTGAGTGCTCTCGCGCGTGTCCCAAGGGAGTGGATCCGGCGCGGGCTCTGCAGCTTCTCAAACGCCGCCTGGTGCTGGACTATCTTCACCTGGCCCGCCGGACGACGCCATGCAAGAAACTTCAGGGTCCCGGGCAGGGCAAACTGCTTCCCGATATCGCTGCCGCTCCGAAGCGAACTGTACAGCCTGGCGCGAAACCGCCGACGGGCGCCGCCGGATAGCGCGACATGACCCGGACCGAGAAGTTCCCAAAACTTGCCGCCCGATGCACGCTTCTTCCAACTATCGTTAGAATACTCGTTCTGATCCGTGCCGTTCGCACATCGATAGCGGCAAGTGCGAACGGGATACCATCACTGTGAGCGCGATTTATTCAGGAGACCTCTAATGAGAAATCGGTTCGGCATTAATCGCAGACGGTGTGGCTGGAGTACGTGCCTGGCGGCAGTTGCGCTCGGTCTGATTGGGGCGGGAATTTGTGGGCGGATGCAGGCTGGCGCGCAAACTGCGGAACAGGCAGCACAGATCGTGAAGTCACTGGGCGCGAATTCTCAAACCGCGGTGGCGCGGCTGGGTGAGATAAACCGACTGCCCGCCGACGAGTGGCGGGTTCATCCCGGTGATCTGGCCCACGGCGAGGCCCCGGAGCTTGACGATTCCTCGTGGCAGATCGTGAAAGCGGGCGCGGTCCTTTCGGAGGAGGCAGTGTGGTTTCGCCGCTGGATCGAAGTTCCGCAGGACCTGCATGGCTACGACCTGACGGGGACGCGGATCTGGTTTTCGTTTGTTGCCTCCGCCAACGGGCCGATGCCGGAGATTTTCTATTTCAACGGACGCCGCGTGGCGCTGGGCGATGATCTCGAACCAGTCGTGCTCTTCGACAAGGCCAGGCCCGGCGACAAGTTGCTGGTTGCGGTCAAACTGCTGCACACAGTCGACCACAAGAACTTCGGCGGCACGGAATTGAAGATCGATTTCGCCACCGAACGGCCGAATCCCAGGGATTTATGGATGGAGTTTCTGAACTCGGCGTTGCTGGTTCCGAGCCTTTCCAAAGACGTGCCCGCAGACACGGGGACGCTCGAAACCGCCATCGGCGAGATCGATCTGGCGGCGCTGAACGCGAAGGATCAGTCGCGTTTCGACGCGTCGTTAAAGCGGGCGCAAGCCAAGCTCGATGCCCTGAGGCCACTCCTCGAGCAAGGCACAGTGCATATGACCGGCAACTCGCACATTGATGCTGCGTGGCTATGGCCGTGGACCGAGACCGTGGACGTGGTCAAGCGCACGTTCAGCTCGGCGCTGCAGTTGATGTATGAGTATCCCGAATATACCTATAGCCAGTCAGCGGCGCAGTACAACGCCTGGATGGCGGACAAGTATCCGCAGATCAATGAAGAAATCAAGAAGAGAATCAAGGAGGGACGCTGGGAGATCGTCGGCGGCATGTGGGTGGAACCCGATCTCAACATGCCCGACGGCGAGACCCAGGTGCGGCAACTGCTGGTGGGCAAACGCTGGTTCCAGAAGGAATACGGCGTGGACGTGCGCATCGGATGGAATCCGGATTCCTTCGGATACTCGTGGCAAATGCCGCAGATCTACAAGAAAAGCGGCATGGACTATTTCGTTACGCAGAAGATGACCTGGAACGACACCAACCAACTGCC
>Ga0187784_10002627_pt1 | contig 14423 bp, 10 predicted proteins | sample 1015_SJ02_MP15_2_FD_132964 | JGI IMG/M metagenome (GOLD analysis project Ga0187784, IMG submission 132964) | Tropical peat soil microbial communities from peatlands in Department of Meta, Colombia - 1015_SJ02_MP15_20_MG | ecosystem: Environmental > Terrestrial > Soil > Wetlands > Peat | place...
CGGTGGAATTGGTTATTCGGAATGTTTTCTAGGAGAAATTGTTTTTTGTGCTTTGTTGTTTCACTGCTTTGGTTTTTGTTTGTCTTAGATTATTAGGTTAAAACTTTTTGTCCCTTGCAGTGGTTGAGACTTTGCTGGGGGTTCTTTGCCTTAAGCTGGTTTTTTGGGGCTGGGAGCTTTCCCTCACTGTGGCTTAAACGATATTCGCCTTTCTGGGGAGGCGCTTCCCAAGCCAAGCGAACAGGACGACCGCGGGAACTGCAGGCATAATCATCAGTATCCAAGCTAGCATGGTGTTGCTCGTCACTGACAAGGCGAAGCCTCCGAGCGCCGGGGCGAATACCAATCCTGCTCCAAAAAACAACCCAAAGGCACCGTTGTATGAGCCGATCTCTGTAGGTGGCGATAGATTGGAAGGCATCGTCATCATCGGTATGGCACCAAAGTTCTCCCCGAATGTCAGTATGACAATTGACAGCATCACGAGTGCAACTGCCGCTCCGCGAGATCCTCCCAACCCAATAGCGCCAAGCATGACATACGAAACAGAGTATAACAGAACTGACGCGCTGGCGGCTGACGTGTGCATGTGCCCCGTCGCCCACTTTGTTACCTGGTTTTGCCCTAGCACAACAACTAGACCGTTAAGCGCAAGGGCCACGCCCACCATCACCGTCGGAAGATTTAGCACTGATCCCAAGTATAGCGGAAGCGTGTTGGCCCACTGGCCAGTCGCAAGGCTAATCAAGAAAAATCCCGAGCAAAGCAGGAGGAAGTACCTGTCACTGGCTAGAATCCTAAAGCTTTCGCGGACTGACGATGGTTTTTGGTGAGATTGGAGGTTGGTGCTAAACCCTCCTTTGGCACAAGCGACATCGTAAGGAGAGGGGGACAGAACCCCGGCGAGTATGATCGTACCTATTCCCATGAAGAGAGCCGCTATGAATCCCGTAGCCGGGTAGCCAAGGAAGTAGATCAATGAGCCTCCTGAGGCTACGCCTATCGTGTATCCGAGGTTGAAGCCGATTCTTTGCCAACTGTAGGCTGCACTTCTCTCTTCAACCGTCGTCAAATCTGCCGTGTAGGCTGAAAGCGCAGGACCAGCCAGGGCGAAACCAGCCACATTTGCCACGGCGGCCGCAGCAATTACTCCGGGGACAAATTTAAACAGCATTGATGTCGCAACAAGCGCAACGCATGAGGCTTCAACTCCTAATGAAAGTAGGAATACACTTCGCCTTCCAATCCTGTCGGCAACCATGCCTCCGAATGGGGAAACCAGCAGCCAAAGCACCCCTACAAGTATCAAGAGCAGGCCGATGCTTAGGTAGTCGATACCTAGGACCTTGCTAAGGAATATCGTGATGAAAGGATAGAGCATGGCGATTCCAAGGGCCCTGACGACCGCTCCAAAACCCAGAAATCTGATGTTCCTATTCAAGTTTCATCATCCCTAAAGAAACTTCACATTGAGAATATTCAAATTCTTATGCGATTTCTCGACCACTTTTCGCTCCATCCATATTTAGGTATTGCGCAATTTTGAGCATTTAAGTTTCTAGAATCGGGGCGAGTCAGCTCTGGGTTGCGTTTGAGAGAGTGAATACGCAGAAGTGAGGTTGTAGATATCTTATCGACAATACGATTGTTTGTAAGCGAGAAAAGAATCGAATGGATAAAAAAAAACGATGGTTTGGGGGAGAGATGTTTCCACAAACTTGTCTTCAAGGGTCTATTAAAAATTTTATCTTTATGCCTGTTTTTCAAATAACTTGGTTTTGTTAAAGCAAAAGCTTTAATGCATCTTTGAAACCGTTCTTTGGCTATGTGGCGGTTGGGGTTCTTCTTCCATGACATGGCGTTCGGATTGCTAACGGTCTTTATACCGCTCTATCTTGTGTTCCACTTCAGCAGCTCAAGCCTGCACCTATTGGGCGGTCCGTTGCTTGCCTTGGGTGTAATGACTTCCATAGCGATTTTCTGCTCAATTCCTGCCTCGTTCTTGTGGGGTTATCTCTGTGATGCCACTCGACACTACAAAATCTTCATCCTTCTTGCCTTTGCTTCCATCGCTTCGATTCTGTTCCTTATGACTTTGCCGTTCGCCCAAAACTTGATTGTTTTTGTTTGTTTGTACGTGGCGATGCAGATGCTTCATGTGGCACATGAATCGCCGAAGAACGTTCTTGTTACTGAGCATTACAGTCGCAATGATTGGGAGAAGACTTTCGGGGTTTATGAGGGAATAACAGAGCTTGGCACTATTGTAGGTTTAGCAATGGGAATCTTTTTGTTTGCGTCTTCTCTTAGCTTCTCCATCTTATCAAATTACACGCTTTATCTTTGCAGCGGCTTGAGCGTGGTGGCGTTGGTTCTATCGGCGTTGCTGGTTGCTGATCCGTTGATGATTTTTGAGAGGCGACTGGTCCGCATTGAGAGGAAGATGGATTATGCTAATCGTGGTTTTGAGGGTTCTTCGAGGCTAATGGATGGGTTGCCGTGGGATGGTTCGCTTAAGGAGGAGAGTTTCGCTGGATTCGTGATAGCAATTGTCTTGTTTGCCCTTGCGACAAGCCTGTTCTTTACGCCTTTGCCGATCTTTCTCAGGGAAGGTTTAGGTTTGTCGACAAGTTGGGTTTATGTTGCGTATATTTTAAATTCTATCGGAGGGACAACAGGTTACTTCCTTATTGCTCGCAGGTCATACTCAATAAATATAAGAAAACAGATGCCCCGTTTTGTGCTTTCACGCAGCATAATCATCTTCATACTGGTGGGGGTTATTCTATTGGGTTTATCGCCCAAAATTATGACGGGTCTCTTGCTGATTTTTATCGGGTTCGCGTATGCTATGTACTACATCATGATGCTTTCGCTGTCAATGGAGGTCATACCGCAGGGCAAGGCAGGACTTTTTGATGGAATGGTTGGGTTAGGATCCGCGATCGGCGCTTTCATTGGGCCTTTCCTCGCTTTTCACTTGAATTATGTTCCAATGTTCGTTATAACAGCCGTAGTTTTCTTTGTTGCATATTTGACTTTGAAACTGTTTCGTTAAAGCGTCCTACTTTCTATCTTTCTTATCCTTTAGGCGTTCTTTCGTTTGCTTGCGATTTTATCCTCTAAAGGGTGGGGCGGTTTATTATGACCAACAAAATAAAGGAAGACAAAAAAAAGAAAAGAATAGTTGAGATTTCGCTCGTTTTATTCCGTGTGGACTCTGTATAAGTCGATGTCTTCGCGCATGGCTGGTGTAAGCTCAAGAAAGTCTCTGACTGCCCGTTCAATGTCTCTGCTCTGTGTGACGTATCTGCCGACGATCAGGATGTCTGCGCCAAGTTCCAAGGCTTCTTTAGCGGTTTCCGGCACGATTCCACCTGCGACTGCGATGAGGAATTTCTTGTTGGGAAAAGCTTGGTGTATCATCTTTATGCGTTCAAGTCCGCAGGTTCTGCCGCTTTCTTGGTCGATGCCTCTGTGAAGGATGATAACGTCTGGCAGTTCTTTGAGTGATTTTAGCTTTGCGAGGGCGTCTTCCACGTTTAGCATGTCGATGATTGAGTAGATTCCCATGCGTCTGGCTTCTGAGTTGGTTGAGTCAAGGGTTTCTGGAGGTGCTAAGCCTGCTGCGACAACTGCGTCTGCCGTGTCTTCGTATGCGATGTCCACTTCAACTTTGCCTACGTCAAGCGTTTTGAGGTCTGCAATTATAAATTTGTCTTTGGTTTTACCTATTTGTCGTAGGTCGCTGATCACTTTTGTCCCGTAGCGTTTAATGAGTGGGGTTCCCGCTTCAATGATGATTCTGTCGCTTCCCGGAATCTGTTCAAGTACCTTCTTTGCCGATTCAAGAGAGGGCGCGTCAAGTGCAATTTGTAGGTATGGCGGTCTCCACAGACGCGGCACTTTGAAGCCCATGATGGGGTGCTTTGAGCGGTCTTTTTCATAGATGATTTTATCATATGACGGATAATTCTTCAGTGCCCGTTGAAGCGCCATTTTTGTTGCTCCGTAATTGTACTGGTAGATCCTTCTATAGTCGACTGCTTGCGGATGAATAAAGACGCTGCAGATTATGACCCAATCATCAAGATGCTCACGTGGAATGATTCCTTCCTCTGTCGAATCCGCGATGGCTTTGGCGACCGCCGCTTGTGCGGGACCAAAAATCTTTCCCGTGTCTTCCATGTTCTTGACGGTTACTTTGGGCACGATTAGCGTGTGTGGTTTAGGTGGCAAATTGGGCCTAATGACTGCAAGAAGAGGTGTGTGACCCGCTGACAAATTTGTCATGCCGTTGGCGAATGCTTGGCCAACTGGTCCATCCTTGTCTCCTATCATCAAGTCAATGTGGGCAACTTCGTTTCCCTCTCCGACTAGAGATTCTCCGATTAAGTAAACATTTCCTAAATTCTCAGGGGCATCTGCAACAGCTGTCGGTGTGCGGTCGACAATCTCTTTAAAATCAACATTAAACTCTTTTAACCACGTGTAAAGTGTATCTCTATGTATCTCCAATTCCTTTGCTGTTCCGACAATTGTCGGTTTTGTCGGCTTATTTTTCGAGCCGACTTCTTTTTTTGCAGCTTCAGTTAATGTTTTTACGAATTCTTCTCGAGTTTCTGGTTTTTTAACATCTGTTCCCGACATTTGTTAGCCTCAGTGCTCACTCTATATTTATCTAATATATAAGAATGTCGGAAGATTGCGACATTATTTGGTGTTATTGAACTGGATTTAGCGGTAACTTGTCGTTTCATACTTCTTTTTGGGGCCGGTCGAAACAACTTGCCGCTTGGGAAGGAGATTCAGCGGTAAATCTATATACCTTGAAGTTTTATTGAATGCATCCTATGAGGCAATCGGATGACTTGGACTGACTGGGCATGCTTAGGAGTATTCATACTTGGTTTTTTGCTGTTTCTCTTAGGCGCCAACATTTATAATGCAATTGTCGGATATACTGGCCTTTACCTGTCCATCGGCGCAATAATAGCCTACCTTCTTATTTACATATACAAGCAGTTGACCAAGTAGCCGTATATTAAAATGCGTAAATGTTACCGTATTTTTCATTCAAGTATTGCATGTAAGGTTCAGAATTCAGGTTTCTGCCGGTCGCTTTCTTGATTAGTTCTGCTGGATCATAGAGGTTTCCTTGGCTGTGAATGTTCCTCTTTAGCCATTCGTTAACATGGTTCAGTTTTCCCAATGCAAGTTGATTGCGCCAATCCGGCAGGTCTTTGGTTATTGCAGCGGTTATTTGTCCACTGTAAATGTTGCCAAGTGCGTAGCTTGGGAAATAACCATATAAGCCGCTTGCCCAATGCGTGTCCTGCATTACTCCTTCAGAGTCATTTTCAACTTTAACGCCTAGATAATCAGCATATTTCTGGTTCCAAACCTCAGGGAGTTCGTTGACTGAGATTTTATCAGAGAAAAGATCTCTTTCAATTTCAAAGCGAATAATCACGTGCAAGTTATATGTTACCTCGTCGGCTTCGATACGAATTTTAGAAAGCTCAACCTTGTTGATGGCTCTGATAAACTCGTCTAATTCAACGTTTGCGAGGCTGGGCGCCGCCTTTTTAAGTTTAGGCATAAAACTTGTCCAAAACTCTTTCGAGCGGCCAATCACGTTTTCATAAAAGCGTGATTGTGACTCATGTATTCCGTACGAGCATGTGGAGCCTATTGGTTGATATTTCCATTTTAGATTAAGGTTCTGCTCATAGAGCGCGTGTCCGCTCTCATGAAGTACGGAGAAGATTGAGCTAGCATAATTGTTTGGGTAATAATGTGTCGTTATGCGCACATCATCATAGTAGCCTGTGGTGAAAGGATGTTCAGTTTCATCAATTCTACCATGCGCCGTAGGAGAGGCAGTGTCGTAACCTAATGTTTTTGTTAAGAGTTGTGCAATTTGGCGTTGGTTCTCTGCTGGGACTGGCTGATGAAGTATTGCTGTATCTGGCTTGTTTGAGCTGGCTTGGATCTTGAATGTTAGTTGTTTTAAGCCCTGTTGAAGCTGATTAAATGTCGCCGTAATCTGATCGATAGTCATTTTAGGCTCAAAATTATCAATCAAAGCTTCATATGGCGTTTTGGTTTCCTTAACCTTCATGAGGATTTCTGCCGCTTGCTTGCTTAAATCTAAAAGTTTTTGCAGCTCAGCTTTGAAGAGATTAAAGTTTTTTTGGGCTTTAGCTTTTTTCCAAACGTTAACTGTTATAGCTTCTTGCCTGGCAAGCTCAGCCACGAGTTTTTCAGGCAAACTAGTCTGTTCTCGATAGCTTTTGTTGATCAGGTAAATGTTGCGTTTCTCCTTTTGGTCGAGCGCTTCGTATGCGGGACTTGCTTGTATGTCTTTAAGTAGCTTTCCTATTTGTGGGTCTGTGCTTAGTTTGTGATGAATACGACTAAGCAGCGATAGTTGCAGGCTTCGCTGCTCCACCGCGTTTGGAGGCATATAGGTTTCCATGTCCCAGTGAATTAAGCCTTCGGCGGTTCCTAGGACAGTTGTGTCTTTAGTTTTCGACAACAATTCCTTGTAAGCTAATGTGATATTAGTTGTCAAATAAGGTCTCCTCAATATCTGATATCGAATGCTTTTATTTACTGTTGCTTTGAAAATAAAGGCTTTGTAATGCTTAATGATGGGCTGTCTTAGGATTTTGTTAACTGAGCACTAGCTTGATTGAAAAAGCTTTTATCTACCTGCATTGTGCCATCTAGTGAGGTTAGTTTTATGAGCAGTGGGAGCTTGGAATCTAGTAAAACCATGTCTGGAATTGGTTCAATACTGCTTATTTTTCCAATAATTAGTATCGTTGGTATCATTCTTGTTTTGCTTGGTATGAAGGGGATGTCAGATTACTACAAAGAGCCAAGTATTTACCAAAATGCCTTGTGGGGTGTTATTTTTGGCATAATCGCTTTAATTGCAATTGCCGTAGCGGTACCCTTATTCTTCGTTTTTGGAGGATTTAGCGTCTTAACCTTGGGATTAAGTTTGCTAGGGTTGTTTGGGCTAGCCGTGGTTGTTTTCGTGTTTTACTTGATAGCAGCAATGTACTTCAGAAGAGCATTTAACGCGCTTGCACAGAAATCAGGCGAGCACCTTTTTGAAACCGCAGGGTTGCTATTATTTATCGGAGCAGTTCTGACAATTGTTTTCTTCATAGGTCTACTTCTGATTTTAATAGGTTGGATACTTGCGACAGTTGCATTCTTTTCAATAAAAGTTCCTTCACAACCATACGCTTACGCCCCTCCACCACCTCCAACGGCACCAGTTTCGACGACAGCACCGCCAATACAAGCAACGCAAGCAACCCGATACTGCCCCAACTGCGGCGCACCTGTTGCGCCAAACACCGCTTTTTGTCCTCACTGTGGAAAACAATTGCCGCCAGTGTAAAAATTCTTTTTTTATTTTCTGGTTAAGAGATTTTATTCCATTCCAGATAGTGTAAGAGGTCGGTCATTTTGTATTTTCCTTGAGGGTTTAGTTTGCCTTATAAAAGGAAGAATAAAAATGATAAATAAAAAATGGGTTAATTTTTTTGTTATTGTCCGTTTGCGTTTTTAGTTTTGTTTTTTGTAAAGGTGTAGTTTTTGGCCGTTAAGCTTAATGCGATAATCGCTATCATTAAGCCTATGCCTATAACGAAGATTGTGTTGAAAGCGGTTTTGTTCCCGAACGTGACCACGTATGGAGGTGCAGGCAACTTTACAGTGTCATAGTAAGTGGAAATTATTGTGGTGGCAAGGACAGGGCCAATTGCGCCTCCCAAGTTTCTTAGCATCGTGTTCATCCCCAAGCCCACAGCAGTGTTTTCTTTAGGAACAGACATCGCAATCATGTTCACTATAGGAATGATGAGGGAAACGACTCCGATGAGAGCCACCGCGACATCGATGGTTAATTCCACTGTGGTAGCCCTGAAAAAAGTGAACTGCAACAGACCAAGGATGCTGACCGATGCACCCAGCACAAGAATGGGTTTCGGTCCTATCCTAGTTACAAGTCTGCCCATAATCGGTCCAACTATCAGCATTACAAGTGTTGCCGGGGCAAGCGTCAGTCCTGTATTGATTATACTTAATCCTAACCCGTATGGTTTGGGGTATTGAGCATAGTAGATGACAGCGAAAAACAGTAGAAACATCGATAAGGTCGACAGAATGCCGACCAAATTTGCGACGAGAACATTCCTGATTTTCAGCAGTTTTAGATGTATCAAAGGGCTTGTTTGTTTGTTTTCAAACACAAAGAAGCCGACAGTCAAGACTACGCCAACTACGAAAAACGCAAGGTTTTCAAGCGATAACCAACCTAAACTGGGCGCTTCAGTCAGGTAGAGAAGCACAAGAACTACTCCAGCCATCAGCATACTAGCGCCAGCGATGTCTACCTTACTCTTCTCGCCAGGCACGTCCTTTTTGAGCATGACTGCCGCAACTAAAAACAAGATAATACTCATGATGAACGCCGTGTGGAAAGCCCATTCCCAACTGAGGTCCTGCACGATATAGGCGCCTATGATTAGACCTGCTGCGGCTCCGATGGCGAAGGTTCCGCTGATTATGCCCTGTGCCGTGGCTACTCTTTCTTTTGGGAAAATATCCGTTATGATGGCTAAGCCTAAGGGGACTATTGCAAACCCGATGCCTTGAACTGCTCTTGATGCTATAAGCATGTATATGCTTGTGGAGAACCCAGCTAAGCCTACGCCCACAATGTAGAATAATAGGACTGTTAGGAAAATTTTTTTCTTGCCGTATATGTCGCCGAGTTTTCCGAATAACGGTGAGACTGCAGCTCCGACGATTAAGAACGCAGACGTAATCCAGGAAGCAATGGTGTCTGTTGATGAAAAATGCGCTTGGATGGTTGGAATGCCGGGAATGACCATCGTTTCAACGTAATTGACTAGCAGTGCGACTGAGGTTACGGTTAGCAGAACTTTCATAGGGTAACTTAAACGACTGCCGGCGTTTGGGTTTGCTTTAGGCGTCTCCATTTGTTTCACATCTTTCTTTAATACCGACTACCAGTCAATTAATATACTTATCGTCGCCAATAGGAATCTTTTAAAGCCAAACGACAAATATTGTAGGGCGGTCAAAGATGCCTAAAGTAATTCCAGAATACAAAGAAGAGGCAAAATCCAAAATTGTCGAAGCTGCCCGCGTGGTTTTTGCCAAAAAAGGGTACAATGATGCAACAATGGACGACGTCGCCAAAGAAGTGGGTGTAAGCAAAGGTGCCATCTACTCATACTTTAAAAGTAAAGAAGACATCCTCAAAGAAACTTATCTTCAAACCCACCAAACACTCAGAACAATTATCAATAAAGCGTGCGAAAAAACGGATTTGGCGCAAGCGCTTGAAGAAGTTTACAGCATGGTGACTGAAAGATACAAGGGCAACTTACACAGACATTTCGAACAAGTCGCGTTGGCTTCACGTGACCCCGTAATTAAAAAAATCATCATGGATGATTACCAACGAGATGTCGAAACCGTTCAAACATTCGTAGAAGAGAAAATGAAGGAGGGTCTGATGAGAACCGACGTTGAAGCTCAAACCCTCGCCGAACTCTTCACCGCGTTATTTATGGGAACGATGGAAAAACTGGTTCTTGGATTCCCAAACAAAGATGTACACGACCAATGGATAAAATCCATGACACTTATACTTGGAAAAACAACAAAAACAACCTAAAAAGGGCTTTTACATCAATCTAACCTATAAGTGAAACCTTTCTTCTCCTTGTCGTAAAGTGCTGTTTTATAGTTGAAAATAAAAAAACCAAAGCTCATTACAGACTCCCCTCAAGCACTACCTTTTGCATGAGGAACCAATAGGCCGAATCGAGCCAGGTGAAATGGTGTGTGAAATATACGGAAAAGCCTCCAAAGCCAAAAGCCAAATAGAAAGGCACATGCTAACAGAACTTGAATAGCCTAAAGAAAAAGAAGGCCCATAGAAAAGCGGCATGGAACCCGAATGGATCAGTATGATAAATCCAAATCGGTCACGCGCAAGTTGCTGCATTACACCAGAAAAAAATATTATTGATTAGTTTCTTGCAGAAGAATAATTGGTGCTCCGGCCGGGATTTGGACCCGGGTCGCCGACTCGAAAGGCCAGTATACTTGACCGGACTATACTACCGGAGCGCGAGACTATACTACTGCGAGTCTGAAAAACTACTTTCTCTTTCTATATATAGCTACTTGGTCTTTATCGCTGTAGCGCACATATTCAAAACTGCTTCTATTAATTAAAGCATTGTGAATGTGAGATTTGTGTCCGTTCTAACAATTGAACAGCCTGTTCTAAGGCTTAGCATCATATAAACCCATAACGATAGACAATTTAGGCGAAAAAACATGATTAAGAAAGAAGTTATGAAGATAACAAAAACTTATGGTTTAATCGCTTTACTTTTAGCTATTATCCTTGCGGCGATGATTTATGCTACCGGCAACACAGGGATTTCTCCTGCTGCATCCACGCAGCCAGGATCATCTCAGGCAACACAGACGTTTGGGACCCAAACGCTAGGAACACAAACCGCGCTGAAAACTTTTACTTCATATGATGAACTCAAAAACTACCTAAATCAAAGCACTAGCTCAAACCTGTACAGCTCCTCCCAGAACTACTATTTCGCCCCCGGGGCTCTTAACGCGATGTCGGCTGCACCCATGCCAGCACCCTCGAGCGCGCCTGCAACGGCATCTTCAACTTCACAAGGAACTACAAATGACTATTCAACAACTAACATCCAAGTTGCAGGCGTAGATGAAGCAGACATCGTGAAAACTGACGGTCAATACTTGTATGTCATTGGTAACAATAGCCAAGCTGTCTATATTTTAGATGCCAGCTCGCAGAACCCGCAAAGCGCCAAAGTTCTCAGCACAATATCATTCGATAACGGTAGCCCCTTGGGAATTTATCTTAGCGCAGACGGCAACGAACTTGCTGTTCTCGGAAGCAACTATATTCCCTATGCGGTTTACGGAAGCTTTTCCGGGTTGTATCCAGCCAGCGTTATGTTTCCCAGTTGGACCACCAGCACAAGCTTCGTCTATGTATATGATGTCTCAGACAAAGCTAACCCAGTGCTAGAACGGAACCTTACAATGAGCGGCAGCTACGTAGATAGCAGAATGATAGGCAATTATGTTTACGACATAATCTCTGAGAACGCTTATCTATTAAATGGGACCGTTTTGCTTCCAACAGTTTTCTCGGGACAGCAGGCGTCTACCGTAGCGCCCGAGAGCATCTACTACTTTAGCACATCTGACTCAGCCTACATGTACACAACTATTATGGCCTTAAACATCGAAGACTCTCAAGAACAGGCTGTAAGCACAACTATTCTCATGGGTGACGCTGGATCAATATATGTTTCCCCAAGCAACATCTATCTAACTGATGAAGTAAGCACCTACCAAACCATTCCAACGACCGCGACTCAAACGAGTACGTCTATGACGCCAATGCCAATCGTACCGGTGCAGCTTTATTCACAAGAAACCGAGATTTACCGTATAGCAATCTCAGGCCCATCTTTTATGCTTGCCGCAGCAGGAAACGTCACAGGCATAGTTATGAACCAATATTCGATGGATGAATACAACGGGTACTTCCGCATAGCCACAACCTCCTATGATTACTCTTCAGCCATATCAACGCAGGAGAATAACCTGTATATTTTAGATTCAAACTTGCAGGTCGTAGGACAACTTGAAAACTTAGCCAGTGGAGAAGAGCTACATTCAGCCCGATTCATAGGTGACAGATGCTACTTAGTTACTTTCAACCAAATTGACCCATTGTTTGTCATCGACTTAAGTCAACCCACCAACCCTACGGTCCTTGGCAACCTTACAATTCCCGGATACTCAGATTTCCTGCAGCCCTACGACGCCACACACCTGATCGGAATCGGTCAAGATGTAAACGCGAGCATCGACGCTAACAAAGTGGAAATTCCAGGAGACGTATATTACACCGCAGTTTTAGGCTTGAAAGTATCCTTGTTCGACGTGAGTGACGTGTCAAACCCGCAGGAGATTTCGAGCGTCGTCATAGGTGACAGCGGCACAACTTCAGAAGCCCTCACAGACCCCAAAGCCATCCTCTTCGATGCATCCAGAAACCTACTAGTACTTCCAGTTGAACTGTACCTGTCAACAAACAGCACCGAAAACCCATCATCGAGCGCAACGGGAACCGCAAGCAATGGAATAGCAATTCCAGTCCCCGCCCCAATGATTCCAGCGGATGCTAATTATCCGCAGTTCGTTTGGCAGGGAGTATACGTATTCAACATTGACCTCACAAACGGCATTACAATTCAAGGCAACGTGACACAGTTAGACAATGGCGCAGATTATCTCGCAAACCCGTCCCTTTTAGCGGCAGGCTCATACCCTTGGAATGAAAGCCAATATTTCATCACCCGCTCACTATACATCAACAATGTCCTATACACTGTCAGCCAAAACAGAGTGCAACTTAACAATCTGGAGGACCTAAGCATTCTAAACAAAGTAGAATTAATCTAATTATCTTTTTAAACGTCTGTAGACGGTTTGCTTGGTGAAACCGAACGTTTTTGCGATGCCGCTGACTATTAAGGTCTTAGCAAGTTTTCTGAAGGCTCTCCTAATATCAGGAGATAGCCTCGCATCACCCACCAAGCAATCAACTATCCATTCTCTTAAGATAAGAGCGTAACGTTAGCAAACTTGACTTGACACATTCAAAAATCGGGCTTTAACTAGCTTGCGTTTTACTGGTTTGGTTTTTTGGCTTGAACAAAAATCCAGTTATTTGGTCAAGAAGCTTGCTTTGGGTCTTGGCTGTTTTCTCGAGTTCCTCTATTCTTTTTTCTAGGTCGTTTGAGAATATTTTGCCTTCGATTCTGTTGGCTGAACGGAACATTAACAGCATTCTGAAAACCTCCGCGATCGCTTTTTCTTGCTCGTCAACGGATGCGGGTTTTGTTCCAGCAATGATGGATAATTGGTCCACATAGTGTTCTTTAATTTTTAATTCCGCGTTAACGGACGGGTCAGTTGGAAACGCTATGCTCAACGGCGTCTTCTTTGCCAATTCGGCTGCTGTTGGAAAACGGATTATGATGTCGCCTCTAATCCATGAAGAAACGAATTCAGTGACGAATTTTCGAATCTCTTTTTGGCTGAAAAGAATAGAGGGCTCTGTTTTTGGTTCAGTTTTCCTTTTAATTCTTACACTTATAATTTTTTTATCTGAGTTGTTTTCCACTTTGTTTCCCTTCTCAGCCTACATGTTTTTCTACTTTTCTTAAGCGTGACTAGTATTTAAGAAAACGTTAAAAAGAGATTTTTGCTGCAGACGGAATTTTTCCCAAGATTTTCGCTGTTGCCCTCTCCACTTTCTCGCGGTCAGATGCATCAGTGTATACGCGCAATATGTTCATGAAGCCTTTAAGTGTTTCAAAAATCTTGGAAATCTCACTTAGTCGCTGCGGAGTTTTGTTGCCCGCTTGGCTTCTTATGAAAACAGGAATTTCCATAGACTCCATTAGCACGGCGTTATGGTAAGGTACGGACGGCACTGTTGGCACGTCAATTATCACTGATTCAATTTCTACGCCTGCTTCTTTGGCTATTTCACTTTGCATTTGGCGCCTGTATGATTCTCGACCGAAAATGTTCGATATCATCGTATCCTTCTCGTAGAAGGTCCGTTCATAGGCGCATTTTAGCAATTTGCGTCTTTCAAGGTTGCCAATTATATCCCTGGATGCCGAGCACTTTTTTAGGGCTGACCAGACGGTGTAGTCATCCATCGCCAAATAGTCTTCAGGTGTTTTAAACGCCGTCAAACCTAACTCGCCGTTTGCTTTCTCCATAGCGGTCGCCAGCATAATTTGCGCTGCTCTTCCAACACGGTGAAAATAAATGCTCTTAAACGATTCAATTCTGGCAATCATGAACACTTCCAAGGCTGACAGCGCGCCTAGTTCCACGGATAGATTTTCGCCTAAGATATCAAGTGCGTGAATTAGACGGAAAACATCGATGAAACCGTACTCGGCACCCGTGTGATAGGTATCTCGAACGATGAAGTCCTGTTTGTCAACGTCAACGGAGCTGCTTATTATCTGGTCAAGAAACGCTTTGCCCGGTTTACGCAGTTTCCCAACGGCAAGTCCAGCTACCTCTTTAGGCTTGAAACCCAGCTTTGATAGCTTATCGCCTACTTCTCCCTTATCAATAATCCATGAAGTGATGTCTTCATGCGTTTTTTCCAAGTCCTTTATCAATAATTGCTCAAAAACATGTGAAAAAGGTCCATGTCCACAGTCGTGAAGCAACGCTGAAATCCTGCACATGTCCACTTCTTC
>Ga0187784_10002628_pt1 | contig 14399 bp, 12 predicted proteins | sample 1015_SJ02_MP15_2_FD_132964 | JGI IMG/M metagenome (GOLD analysis project Ga0187784, IMG submission 132964) | Tropical peat soil microbial communities from peatlands in Department of Meta, Colombia - 1015_SJ02_MP15_20_MG | ecosystem: Environmental > Terrestrial > Soil > Wetlands > Peat | place...
ATGCACGAGAGCACCGTGAGCCGCGTCACCACCAACAAATACATGGCGACCCCGCGCGGCATGTTCGAGCTCAAGTATTTCTTCACCTCCGCGATCGCGAGCTCCGAGGGCGGGGAAGCGCATTCGGCCGAGGCCGTGCGGCACCGCATCAAGGCGCTCGTCGACCGCGAGACCGCGGCCGACGTGCTCTCGGACGACCGCATCGTCGAGATCCTCAACAAGGAGGGCGTCGACATCGCGCGGCGCACGGTCGCCAAGTATCGCGAAGCGCTCAGGATTCCTTCCTCGGTGCAGCGGCGACGGCTCAAATCCGTCGAGATATAAATGACTTGCGGGGAGGGGGCGGGTGCGCTTGACTTAGCCTGTACGGCTCACTATGTTCGCGCCCCTCCGGCCTCGGCGCCCCCTTTCGGGAAGGCCGGGCGAGACGGGCTTTCCCCGGCCGGCAAGGTCCCCGGGGAACTCGCTAAGGACACGCTTCGGCAGACCGATCGTCCATGAATGTTTCCGTATCAGGCAAGCAGCTCGACGTGGGAGACGCCTTTCGCACCCACATCGAGCAGACGCTCCTGGCCGTGGTCGACAAATATTTCGGCAATGCGCTCGATGCGCATGCCGTGCTCTCGCGCGAGGCCCATCTCTACCGCGCCGACGTGGCCGTCCACGTCGGCCGCAACATTTTGGTGCAAGGGCACGCGGAGGCGGATGCGCCGTACGCCGCCTTCGATACGGCCGCCGAGCGCGTCGGCAAGCGTCTGCGCCGCTACAAGCGCCGCCTGCGCGCCCACCACAAACACCAGAGCCAGCAAGCCGCGTCGCTCGAAGCGCAACAGTACGTCCTCGCCGCGCCACCCGAAGATGCCGAGGAGGATCTTGCGAACGGGGACAAGCCGGTGGTCATCGCCGAGCTGACGACGGCGATCGACAGCATGACGGTCGGCGAAGCCGTCATGCGCCTCGACCTCGGCGAGCTTCCCGCCATGCTCTTCCGCAACAGCGCGCACGGCGAGCTCAACATGGTCTACCGCCGGCCCGACGGCAACATCGGCTGGGTCGATCCCCGCGGGGGCAAGGCATAGGCGCCGGACCCGGTCGCCAGGGAAACAAGCATGGAAATGGAAGATCTGATCACGCTCGAGAGTGTGATCCCGCATTTGCGGGTGACGAGCAAGAAGCAGGCGCTGCAAGAATTGGCGAAGCGCGCGGCGGAGCTCACCGGCATTTCCGACCGGCAGATCTACGAGGTGCTGTTCGAGCGCGAGCGGCTCGGCACCACCGGCGTGGGCAACGGCATCGCCATCCCGCACGGCAAGCTCCCCTCCTTGAAGCGGCTCTACGGCGTCTTCGCCCGGCTCGAGACGCCGATCAATTTCGAGGCGATCGACGAGCAGCCGGTCGACCTCATCTTCCTCCTCCTCGCTCCCGAGCAGGCCGGCGCCGACCACCTGAAGGCGCTCGCGCGCATCTCGCGCCTCTTACGCGACCGCACCGTGTGCGAGAAGCTGCGCGGCTCGGACACCGCCGAGGCGCTCTACGCCCTCTTGACCGATTCGACCACCAGCCGCGCGGCCTAGGACCCACGCCCGGCCGCGCCGCGGCCGCGTCGTCCGCGACGGACCGGCCGCCGCATTTTTGTCACAGCGTTCGCGCAGATTTTAGCCCTCGGCGATGCTTATTTTTTCTCATGGGCGAATTCCTCGCTCGCCCCCCGGCTCTTGAAGAGCAGACGAGCGACCATTCGATGAATGGAGGGCCTAGAGATGAGCATGAAGACATGGCTGCCGTTGGCACTTGGGGCCGCCTTGCTGGCGCTACCGGCCGCGGCACAGACGAGCTCGATCCTGAGATCGCAGACCGACACGACGGTCAACGCCATCGAGAACCAGGCGCGGCAAGCCGTTGAGCCGCCCCGCACGCAAGGCGACGTGACTTACCTGAGCGGCGGCGTGGGCAGCGAGTCGGTCCAGGCGATGCGCGAGGTCGAGCGCGCCTACAACCTGCGCCTGATGTTCGCCGTAGCGGGCTCAGGCGAATATCTCGCGAACGTGCGGGTGAAGCTCGTGAATGCAAGCGGACGGACGGTCCTCGACGTGGTTTCCGATGGACCTTATTTCTTCGCCAAGGTGCCACCCGGCCGCTACCAGGTCGTTGCGGAGACCGAAGGCGGCGCCAAGACCCGCTCCGTCGACATCTCTCCGAGCGGTGCCGTTTCGCAGTCCTTCTACTGGCGCTCGGCGAGCTGACGCAGCCGCACCGGCCCCTTCAATCCCATCGCTAAGCCTCCCGCCGGGCGGCGGTGCCGCCAGCCGCGCCACGCCCGGCGGAGTGCCTTGCGATCGACAGCGTTCGGACCTTCAGGCGGCGGCGATGGATCTCGATAATTCAGAGCGAGTGGCGCGAGTTGCCTCTCGACGCGCGCGCGCCCGCGTGCCGGTAAAACTGCGCGTCGGAAAAGGGCTCGTCGGAAAAGGAGGGGAAGCGAAGTCGCCGCCCTCAGTGCACGCTCACCGGCTCGAGGTCGTGCTGCTTCAAGGCTGCAAAAGCGAGCTCGCGCGTGGCCATCAGGCCGAGCTGGGTGCCGTCGGCGGCGAACACGGCATAGGCGTCGGCGCCGTTCTCGGAGACCTTCTTGACGTAAGCGAGCTCCCGCATGCCGAGCGCATAGAGCTCGCGCGAGGTGATGGTGCGCAGATCGTCGGAGGCGTCGGTCATCTTACTGGTCATCTCATGGTGCTCCTCATCCTCTTGGGCCCGCTTTCCTAAGCCGGTACCCTCAAGGCTGACTTTTTCCGGGTACGAGCTCGATCGTCTCGGCCTTGCGCGCCGCGCGCTTGGGCGGGGCACCGATCTTGACGGTACGCACGCGGTTGGCCGCCGGCGGCCGGCTGAGCTCGACATGGAGAAGGCCGCTGTCGAGATAGGCGCGCACCACCTCGATGCCGTCGGCGAGCACGAAGCTGCGCTGGAATTGGCGCGCCGCAATGCCGCGGTGGAGGTAGACGCGCTCGCCCTCCTCATCGGCCTGCTTGCCGCGAATGACGAGCTGGTTGTCCTCGAGCTGGATCGAGAGGTCGCCCTCGGAGAAGCCCGCCACCGCGAGCGTGATCCGCAAGCCGTCCTCGCCGATCTGCTCGATGTTGTAAGGCGGATAACCGTCCGCCGCCGCCTTGGAGACCCGCTCCAAGGCCTGCTCGAAATGATCGAAGCCGAGCAGAAGCGGACTGTTGAAGAGCGTCAGCCGTGACATCCAGCAACCTCCTCCGAACGAGCGAGTCGCCCGACTGGGTCCGTTTCCGGCACCCTCTCCTGCGGCAGCCCCGGCGGGCGCCACCGCGCCATTTTTATGTAAGAACCCCGCGAGGCACGATCAAGGGGCGCCCGCGAGCAGAGAAAACGGGCAAAAAACAAAGAGTTGTGCCTGACGACCGGATCAGAAGTGGCGCACGGCCGGGATGCCGCACATCACGTTGACGAGCGCCTGGCGCTTCCCGGCCTTGACCGCCTCGAGCGCCCGCTCGAAAGCGGGAACGAGCTCGTCTTCCCTCTCCACCCGCTCGCCATGGCCGCCCGAGGCCTCGATCACCCTCTCGAAGGCGGGCGAAGGCTCGAGCGTTGCGAGCGGCATGCGGTTCATGCGGCTGCTGCGCCCCTCGGGATACATGGCCTCGGTCGCCTTGCGCACGGCGGCCCAGCCTCCGTTGTTGAAGACCACGAAGAGCACCGGGAGCTCATGGGCGCGCGCGACGTAGTGCGCGGGCGTGGGATTGCCGAACATGTAGGAGCCGTCGCCCACCGTCGCGATCACCAGCCGCTCGGATGCCGCGAGCTTGGCGCCGAGCGCGGCACCCAGCCCCCAGCCGAGCCCGCCTGCCGGGCTTGCCGCGAAATAGGTGCCGGGCTTGGTGAAGCTCATCGTCTCGATGCCGGCACCGAGTTCGTTCACCAGGATTGCGTCTTCGCCCTTGACGCGGTCGAGCGCACGCGAGACGACGACAGGATGGAGCGGGCGCTCGTGGCGCACGCGCTCGTAAAACGCGGCTCTCGCCTTGAGCTGCGCCGCGCGCTCGCCGGTAAGACGCTCGCGCCGCGCCGCGATGCGCGCGGCCGCGCGCGGCACCTCGTCCGCGAGCGCGGCCTCGAGCATGCGAAGCCCCGCGGCCACATTGCCGCCAATGGTGAGGTCGGAGGGGAATCCCCGCATGGGATAGCGGCCGAAGAGCGGATCGACGGCAAGATGGATCAGCTTCGCCGCGGAGCCAGGGGCGGCGCGCGCGGGAATCCACGGCACGTCGCACTCGAGCACCAGGATCGCATCCGCCTCCTTGAGAAAGGGAGCGGGATCGAAGCCGAGGTGCATGGGGTGGTCGGTCGGCAGGCAAAGCGACTTCGGAAAATGGCTCACCACGGGGAACGCCCAGCGCTCGGCAAGGGCTGCGAGCAGCGCTACCGCCGCAGGGTCGCGACCGAGACTCGAGGTGACGATGAGCGGCCGCTCCGCCCGTGCCAGAAGTGCCGCGGCCTCGGCGATCGCCGCGGCATCGGGCATCGCCGCGCGCGTCGGCGCGAGCGCCGTGCGCAGAGCGCCGTCCGCCGCCACCGCCGCGGCGAGCACTTCGCGCGGGAGCGTGAGATAGACCGGGCCGCTGGGCTCGCTCATCGCGAGCGAGAGCGCGCGGTCGAGCGCCGGTGCGGTTTGCTCGGGCAGCTTGAGCTCATAGTCCCACTTGACGATCTCGCGCAGCATGGCCGCCTGGTCGAACATCTCCTGGGCCCAATGGATGAAGATGCTGCGCGAGCCCGCGTGGCCCGCCTCGCTGTAGGGCGTGCGTCCGGCCGCCACCAGCATCGGGATGCGCTCGCGCGCGGCATTGAGGAGACCGCAGATCGCATTCGCCGTGCCGACGTTGACATGCAGCATGACGGCCTGCGGCCGCCCCGACACCATGGTGTGGCCGTAGGCCATGGCGACGGCGAGATTCTCGTGCGGAACAGCGACCGCCTTGGGCGCCGGCGTGGCCTGCTCGGCCGCGCGCGCGAGCGCCTCGATGATGGACGGGAAGTCGGTGCCGGCATTGGCAAAGATGTAATCGACGCCGCGCTCGGCCAGCGTGCGCACGTAGATGTCGGCAGCGGTCGGCCCGCAGCGCTCCTCCGACGTCACTAAGCTCCTCCCTTGACCGGCGGGCCGAGCGGCCGGCCTGGCAAATCCGAGCTCGCAGCACCGACGAGTCTTTAGGCCACCGCGACCGCCTCCGGCAAGACGAATTCCCCAGGCTCTTTGCGCGCGCAAGCGCAATCGCCAGCACCGATCATGCGTCCCCCACGCGGGCGATTCGACGTGACGAGCCGCCGAGCGGCGGACCGGGCGGCTCCATCGACGCCTGTCGCAGCATGGCGAGGGTCTTTTCAGCCGTTTTCATGGCGTCCTCAAGCCATCCGCCATGGAGGCCACGGCGGCCGCGGCGGCCACTCCAGCCGGGCTTCCCCGTACCCTGGTGCAATCGTCGCTCTCTCCCTTAAGTGATTGATTCGCGCCGCAAACCGGTGTCGTGGGGCGCCGCCGCCGAGCCTCGTTTCGAGGGCGCGATCGCGCCAGGCGGACGCTTTCAGGAAGGCCCGGTCCCCGGGGGGTGGGGAGCCCAAGGGAAGAAGGCACTGCTACTGGCGCGTTGACGCCACCACCGTCGCGGGTGGAAGCTAGAGCAAGGTCGAGCGCACCGGTACCGGCTATCGCCGGCTCGTGATTCGTCCTCGGCGAATTGCGCGTGGCGAAGGCGGCACGGTAGGCAGGAGCGTGTGCGCGCCCTATTGGCCCGCGCCGCAAGCGCGGACTCGCGGCGCGCGGAACTGCTGATGTCGGGCTCGAGAGAGGAGGGCTGTCGTGAGCCGCGCCTTCGTTAAGGAAGACGACGAGGAAAAGCTGACCGACGAGGAGCTCAATCTCCCTGCGATTGAGGGCCCCGTACTGCTGACCCCCGCCGGCTTCGATCGCCTCAAGGCGGAGCTCGAGAAGGCCCATGCGGAGGTCACGCGACTGCGGGGCGCAAGCTCGCCCGAGGCCAAGCTCGCGCTCACGCGCGCGATGCGCGAGATGCGCATCCTGGAGCGGCGCCGGGCAGCGGCCGTCGTCGTCGATCCGCACCAGCACGGCGAGCACGCCGACACGGTCGCCTTCGGCGCCTGCGTCACGGTCGAGGACGAGGAGGGACGCGAGCTCAGCTACACCCTCGTGGGCGCGACCGAGGCGGAGCCCAAGCGCGGCCTCATCAATGTGAAGTCGCCGCTCGCCGAGTCGCTCTTGGGACACCGAGTCGGCGACACCGTCACTTGGCGCCGGCCCGCGGGCGAGACCACGCTCACCATCACCAAGATTCGCTACCCGGAAAGCTGAGAGGTGCCGGGGGGAAGGCGTGCCCGCGTCGCGCCTGCGCCGAGCGGGGTCGCGCGGAAGCGGGCTGCCCGCAGCCTTGGGTGCGCGCAAGCGAAGCCGGAAGCTCGCGCCGCAGCCTGCGACCGCAGGCATTCTGCATCTTTAGCATCCTGATTTGCATGACGATTTCCGCGCAAGCGAGCGGCCTTGCGCGCCTGAGCGGCGGCGCGCAAAGGCCTCGATTGACGCGTCAATTCGGCACGTCTTTTGCTTTTCTCCATCGCGGCGCGGCGCTCGGATGCGGATGGCGTGAACGCCCCTTGCCGCGACTCGGGCACGGCTGCAGCAGGAATCGAGCAGCGAGTCGGCTTCCTTCGCAGGAGCTCGCGGCGCGAACTGTTTGTAAAAGTTGATAAAACTTTATCCTGGCCTAGAATGGCGCCGGTGCCGCCGTAGCTGGGGAATCGGCCCGTAAGAGAGGGTACTGCGTTGCGGCAGAGTGGACTACTCACGATGCGGGGCGCGCCCTGGATCATCGGGGCGCTGGGGATTCTCCTCTCCCTCTGCGCGCTCGAAGAGTTGCGCCGCTTCGACGACGCACGCGTGCACGCGCTTCTCGATCTCCGCGCGGATGCGCGCGCGCGCGAGATCGAGGGCAAGATCGACAGCCTGAAGAATCCGCTCGCCGAGCTCTCGGCCATGATGGCGACCCAGCGCGACATGACGCGCGACGATTTCCAGCGCTTCGCCGTCAACGCCCGTCAGCACGAGTTGTCGATCAACCGCCTGAGCTGGATGCCGCGCGTCGCGCGCGACGATCAGGCCGGCTTCGAGGCGCAGCAGCGCGCGAACGGCGCTGCGGGCTTCCGCGTTCTCGAGCGCAAAGGCGACGAGCAGGTGCCGGTCGAGGAGCGCGTGGAATATTTCCCTGTCCTCTACGACGTGTCCTTCGACGATACCGTGAGCGAACGCGGCCTCGACGCGGCGGCGGACCCGTTGCGCCGCGATGCCATGATGCAGGCCGTCGATGCCGGCGCGCCGGTCGCGACCGAGCCGGTCCGCCTCGCCTCGGCGACCGAGCCGCAGCCGAGCTACATCGTCTTCTCCCCGGTCTATCGCGGCGGCATCGCACCCAAATCCGTGGGCGAGCGTCGCGCCAAGCTCGCCGGTTACGTCGCCGGCTCGCTGCGCTTTGCCTCCGCACTCGATGCCGCAATACGCGACACCCCGCTCGCGGACGAGACATTGCGCGTCTATATGGGCTCCCATGCCGCCTCGGCCGGGAGCGAGCCGCCGGTGGTCGTGTACCTGCCCTCCCTACGGCGTTTCGTCGCCGGCACCGGCGACGCGGCAGTCGCGGCGCCGGACAGCTGGATCATCGTCAAGTCCTTCAGGGAATTCGGACAACCATGGACGCTGGCGCTCGAGCTCCCCTCGGCCGAATTGGCGCGGCTGCGCTCGCCCATCACGCTCGCCTTGCCCGCGGCCACGCTTCTGCTGACGGTGCTTCTCGTCGCTTACTTGCTGCGGGGGCAACGCCGCATGCGCACGGCCGAACGCGAGGCCGCGACGCATAAGGGCGAGCTCTCGCGCTCGAACGAGGCGCTCAGCCGCGAGGCCCAGGAGCGCGAGGCGGCCCAGAGCGAGCTCGCGCGCACCAACACCATGCTCGAGCGCATCGTCGAGGCCTCCCCCATGGCGATCGTCTGTGTCTCGCCCAACCGCAATGTCGTGATCTGGAATCACGCCGCGGAGCGCATCTTCGGCTACAACGCCCATGAGGCGGTCGGCCGGCCCTATCCGCTCGTTCCGCCGGAGGCGCGCGAAGAATTCGATCGCCTCTTCATGGAGGCCTTGAGCGGCGGGGTGCAGCAGGGTGTGGAAATGCGGCTCCGCCGCAAGGACGGCAAGCTCATCGACATCGTCTTCTCGGCTGCCGCGGTCTACGACGAATGGAATGCCTTGCGAGGCGTCATTTACGAGCTCGAGGACGTGACCGAGCGCAAGCTTGTCGAGGAGCGCTTGACGCAGGCGGAAAAGATGGAGAGCGTGGGCCAGCTCACCGGCGGGCTCGCGCACGACTTCAACAACATTCTCGGCGCCGTGATCGGCAACCTCGATCTCCTCGAGGAGCGCCTCGGGCAAGACAAGGTCGCCGCCGGCTTTGCCCGGGCGTCCCTCGATGCGGCGCTCGCCGGCGCCGAGCTTGTCAAGCGGCTCCTCGCCTTCTCGCGGCGCCAGCCGCTCAAGCCCGCGCGGACCGACTTGCGCATCGCGATCCGGGATTTCCTGCCGCTCCTGCGGCGCACGCTCGGCGAGCAGGTGCGCATCGAGAGCCGGATCGCGAGCGACTGCTGGCCGGTGATGACGGACGCCGTCCAGCTCGAGAGCGCGGTGCTGAACCTCGCGGTCAACGCGCGCGACGCCATGCCCTACGGCGGCACGGTCAAGATCGAGTGCCGCAACCTCGTCGTCGACGAGAACGAGGCCCGTTCCGGGACCGATCTGCAGCCGGGCGATTATGTCGTCCTCACCGTGGCCGACAGCGGCACCGGCATGACGCCGGAGGTGATGGCCCACGCCTTCGAGCCCTTCTTCACGACCAAGGCGCAAGGGGCGGGCACCGGGCTCGGCCTCAGCATGGTCTTCGGCTACGCCAAGCAGTCCGGCGGCACGGTCAAGCTCCTGAGCGAGCAGGGCAAGGGCACCACCGTGCGGCTTTACCTGCCCCGCGCCGTCAACGACGAGGAGACGGTCGAGCGAGATGCCGCCGCGACGGCGGAGCCGACCGGAAGCGAGCGCATCCTCTACGTCGAGGACAATCCTCAGATCCGCAAGATGGGCGAGGCGATGCTGAAGAAGCTCGGCTACAAGGTCACGGTGGCGCCCGACGCGGATGCCGCACTCGAGTTCTTCGAGGAGGGCGGGAAGTTCGATCTCCTCTTCAGCGACGTCGTCATGCCGGGTCGGCTCGACGGCACCGGCCTCGGGCGCGAGCTGCGTGCGCGCGATCCCAGCATCAAGCTTCTGTTCGCGACCGGCTTCGCGAGCCCGGGCGTGGCGCGCGACAAGCTCGAGGCATTGGGCGCGCATCTCATCACCAAGCCTTATCGGCGGGGAGAGCTTGCGAGGACTTTGCGGCGGATACTGGACAATTCGTAAAGACGGAGGTAGCCGGAATGCACTTGCTTGTGCTCGATGACGAGGAGCGCATCGCCTCATTCATCGTCGCGGTCGCCGAAGGCATCGGGTGGACGGCGGAGGCGGCGCTGGATGAGACTGCCTTTCAGGCGTCATTCCGGCGCACCATGCCCGACCTGATCATGCTGGACCTGCAGCTCGGCAGTTCCGACGGCGTCGAGCAGCTGCGCTACCTGCATCGCGAAGACTATCGCGGCGACGTCGTGCTCGTGAGCGGCTTCGACCGGCGCGTCCTCGCCGCCGCCGAGCAGCTCGGCACCTCGCTCGGGCTCACTGTCTCGGGCGTCCTGCAAAAGCCCGCGCGCGCCTCGGAAGTGCGGGCCTTCCTGCGCCAAGTGGCGCACAGCGCGCCTCAGGCCGAGAGCGATCGGGAGCCGGGAGGCAGTGCCTCGGCGCCCGCGGGACGCCTTTCTCCGGCCGACGTCGGGCGCGCGCTCGACGCCGGCGAGATGAGACTCTTCCTGCAGCCTGTCGTCACCGCGGGCACGGGCGACCTGATCAAGTTCGAGGCCCTGGTCAGGTGGCCCCATCCCGAGTTCGGCATGCTGCTGCCCGAACGCTTCGTTCCGCTCGCCGAGCTCGACGACGCCGTGATCGACGAGCTGACGATGTGGGTGGTGCGCGAGGCGATCTCCCATCAAGGCCGTTTCGGCAACGGCCATTCGGCGCTGCCCATCGCGATCAACGTTTCGAGCGCCAACCTGCGCCGGCTCGATTTCCCGGACCGCGTTGCGACACTCGTCGTCGAGAGCGGATCGCAGATCTCCTCGCTCTCCTTCGAAGTGACCGAGAGCGTCGCGATGAAGGATCCGCGCGCGACCGTCGAAATCCTCACGCGCCTGCGGCTCAAGGGATTCCGCCTGGCCATCGACGACTTCGGGACCGGCTACTCCTCGCTCAAGGCGCTGCGCGAGATGCCCTTTTCCGAGCTCAAGATCGACAAGTCCTTCATCCTCGACCTCGCGGATTCGCGCGACTCCTACGCCATCGTGAAGTCGGTGGTCGAGCTCGCGCGCAATCTGGGCCTCGAAAGCGTCGCCGAAGGGGTCGAGACCGCCGTGCTCGCCCGCGTGCTCGCCACCTTGGGCGTGCCTTCGCTGCAGGGCTATTATTTCGCGCGCCCGATGCCGCTCGAGCAGGCGATGGTCTGGCTGAGCAGTCGGGAACGCCCGCGGGCCGCCCTCAACTGAAGCGATAAGACATCGCCTCCATCGCCGCGCGCGCCCGTGCTCCCGCCGCGGACGCCCGGTCGCGGGTGCCACTGAACCGCGGGCCGGAGCGTGGCCGGGGGCTACTCCACGCCGTGCACGTCGAGCCCCATAGGGAGCGTCAACACCAAGCCGATCTGGTCTCCGGGGAACTCTGTCGGCGGGGGATCGAAGGGCGCGCTGAGCTCGACCGCGTCCCGGCCGGCGCGGTCGAGGATGTCGGCGCCCGAGGAGTGCAGCAAGCGCAACTCCAAAAGATAGCCTTGTCGGTCGATGACGATCGCGTAGCGTGCGACCCCGGCGATGCCTCGCGAGCGCGCGGCTCCCGGAAAGATGAAGTTGCCGTGGATTTTGTCCCGCATTTTGTTGAGATAGCGATCGCCGCCGCCCTTTCCCAAAAAGGCGCTGTCATTCATGGGCTCGATCGTCGACTGGTGCGTCGGTGCTGTCGCGGCCACCGCCTCGCTCGCTTTCGGGCGCTCGCGCGGCGGCGGCACCGGCAGGGGCGCCGCCGAGGCCAAGCTCGGCGGCGGCTTCTCGGCCAGGACGGCGGGTGCCGGCTCCGGCTCGGGCTGCGGCTGCGGCGCCGCGTCGGGCACGCGCCCCGGCGCGAGATTCGGATCGCCGCCGGATTCGCGATAACGCTGCGCTTCAGGCTCGGGCGCCGGCTTCACGGCGACCTCGGGCTTGGGCTTGGGCGGCGGCTTCGGCTCCGGGAGGAGCACGAGCTCGACCGGAATCGAGGGCGGCTCGGCGGCCCGCTCCGCGAACGGCGAGCCGAGCAAGAGCGAGCCGGTCACCGACGCGTGGAGGAGCATTGCGCAAGCGAGCGCCACCACGCGCCGCCAACCCGCCCAATTGTCGCGCAACGGCGGCCCGAGGACATGGTCAAACGGCAGCACGTCGGCGCTCGTCTCCGCGGAGATGCTCACCCTCGCCTCATGGTTGCCCGCCCACACGGCTCTAATGGCCATATCGACTCTGACAGGGTTCCGGGGCGCCCGATCGATCCACGCCTTATATCGCCATCCGGTGGCCATCTTTGGCGCGCACAATTTATCCGTTCTGAAAGAATACGCGCAAATGGCGCCTGAGCCAGCGGCTGCGCTCGCGGCTGGCCGGCCATGGGCCAATACGGCAAGGGGTCAGACCGCCTTAGCCTGACCCCCTGTTCCGATTGGTGGAGCCGAGCGGAGTCGAACCGCCGACCTCTTGAATGCCATTCAAGCGCTCTCCCAACTGAGCTACGGCCCCATCGGGGAAAACCGTTCCCGCGCGGCCGCGGGCCGTCGGGCGTCGGGTGGGCAAAATAGGTTCGCGCGCCTCAACGAGGCAAGGGAAAACTTCGCGCCAAGAGAGGCGGCCCCTCGGCCAGTTGCCCGATCTTGCCCGAAAGAGGACGTTCGCGAAGAGCGGCGCGTCAGCGCTCGCCTTCCTCTTCCTCGACGTTCTCGATCACCTCGGCGACATCGTCCTCGTCCTCGCCGAGCTCGGAGGCGTCCTCGATGACCTCTTCCTCCTCGCCTTCGGCCGCCGCGGCAGGAACTTCCTCCGGCTCGGGAGCCTCGGCCTCGACGACGGCGGGCTCCACGAGCACGACCGGGGCCGGGGCGGGAGCCTGGCGCGGCCGCCGCGCCTTGATCAAAGCCTCGGGATCGAAGATCGTGCCGCACTTCGGGCACTCGATCGGACTGCGCCTGAGATCGTAGAAGCGCGTGCCGCAGCTTTGGCAAATCCGCTTGGTACCCCATTCCGGCTTCGTCACCGGCAGCACTCCTCAGTGGTCGACTCGACGGAGGGCAGCCAATTGCCACGTTCCCACGATCCTGTCAAAAGGAAAAACCGGTCGCCGAAGCCGCGGGGGATTGAGGCGCTCGCGCACCCGCACCGCTTGGCGAGCGCGGCACTTTGCCCTCTCATGCGATTATGTTAGGAGCACTCGGCCAAAAGCCCGTGACGGCGATCACGCCGCCCGCGCGAAGGAAAGGTTGCCTTGAAGCCGTTCGTCTCCACGCCGCTCGTCTCGCCGGCTAGGGCCCTTGCGGGCACCGTCACCTTGCCGGGCGACAAATCGATTTCCCATCGCGCCCTCATGCTGGGGGCGTTGAGCGTGGGCGAGACCGTCGTCGAGGGACTGCTCGAGGGCGAGGACGTGCTCCGCACGGCAGCAGCACTCACGGCTCTCGGCGCCGAGCTCGCGCGCGACGAGCGAGGCCTGTGGCACATCCATGGGCGCGGGGTGGGCGGCCTCGCCGAGCCCACGGAGGTGCTGGACCTGGGCAACTCCGGCACGGCCGCGCGCCTCTTGATGGGGCTCGCGGCGAGCCATCCTTTCGTCAGCTTCTTCACCGGCGACGCCTCGCTCCGCCGCCGTCCGATGCGGCGCGTGGCCGAGCCGCTCGAGCGCATGGGCGCGCGCCTCATCGCCCGCGAAGGATGTCGCCTGCCCCTCGCCGTCGTCGGCACGGCGGAGCCGCTTCCCATCACCTATCGCGTGCCGGTGCCGTCTGCGCAAGTGAAGTCGGCGGTACTGCTTGCGGGCCTCAATGCGCCCGGCGTCACCACCGTGATCGAGCCCGTGGCGACGCGCGATCACAGCGAGCGCATGCTGCGCGCCTTCGGTGCCGTGGTCGAGCTCTCCGAGCGCGACGACGGCGCCTCGGCCGTTATGCTCACCGGCCAGCCCGAGCTCAAGCCCCAGCGCCTCGCCGTGCCGGCCGATATCTCGTCCGCCGCCTTCGTGCTGGTGGCGAGCCTCCTGGTGCCGGGCTCGCGCGTCTCGCTCAAGGGTGTCGGCGTCAATCCCTTGCGCTGCGGCCTCTTGACGACGCTCGCGGAGATGGGAGCCGAGCTCAGCCTCGAGAACAAGCGCGAGCAGGCGGGCGAGCCCGTTGCCGATCTCGTCATAGCAGCGGGCCGCTTGGAGGGCGTGCACGTCCCTGCGGCGCGCGCGCCTTCGATGATCGACGAGTATCCCGCCCTCGCGGTCGCGGCGGCCGTGGCGCGCGGCACCTCGCGCTTCGACGGCTTGGCCGAGCTCCGCGTCAAGGAGAGCGACCGGCTCTCCGCGATCGCGGCCGGGCTCGCCGCTAACGGCGTCAACGCCGAGATCGAGGGCGACAGCCTGATCGTGCACGGCTCAGCCGGACCGGTCGCGGGCGGCGGCCAGGTCGAGACCCGCATGGACCACCGCATCGCCATGGCCTTCCTCGTCCTCGGGCTTGGGGCCAAGGCACCCGTCGCCGTCGATGACGGCGCCATGATCGACACCAGCTTTCCCGGCTTCGTCGCGCTCATGAACGGCCTCGGCGCGAGGATCGCGGCACCATGATCATCGCGGTGGACGGCCCGGCCGCCTCGGGCAAGGGCACGCTCGCGCGCCGGCTCGCCGAGTACTTCGATCTGGCGCACCTCGACACCGGGCTCCTCTACCGGGCAGTAGGCCATGCCGTGCTCGAGGCCGGCGGCGATCCTGCGGACCCCAGAGCGGCCGAGGCCGCCGCGCGCGCCCTCACGCTCGCCGCCGTCTGCGACCCTGCCCTCCGCGGCGACGCGGTCGGCAACGCCGCCTCCCAAGTCGCGGCCCTTCCCGGCGTGCGCGCCGCCCTTGTCGAGCTCCA
>Ga0187784_10002629_pt1 | contig 14394 bp, 10 predicted proteins | sample 1015_SJ02_MP15_2_FD_132964 | JGI IMG/M metagenome (GOLD analysis project Ga0187784, IMG submission 132964) | Tropical peat soil microbial communities from peatlands in Department of Meta, Colombia - 1015_SJ02_MP15_20_MG | ecosystem: Environmental > Terrestrial > Soil > Wetlands > Peat | place...
CCAGGCTGGGGTAACGATGGCTCGGGAAGGCGGTCTCCAGGACCGCCGCCCGCGGCCCGGCCTCCCGGGAGAAGATGCCGAGCGCCGTCTTGGTGCCTCCGATGTCACCAGCGAGCAACATCCTCGTCCCTCCAGGGTGCGCTCCCCTCCCGATCCGCGAGGGCGAGCCCGGCAACGACGAGCGACGCCCTTCGGCGAACGACAACCCCTCGCTATTCGGTGCGAGTGACACGCGTCCTCTCCTCGGCGGGAGCCGCCCGGAGCCGGGGCGACGCAGGAGTCTCTAACAGCACCTCGAACTCCGTGCGGAGCTAGTGCGTATGCTAGGCAACGATGTGCCTAGAGACATCCGATCGAGCGCGAACGCGGCGCGAAAAAGGGGTGACGGGCATGGGGGAGAGAGAGTCGAGTTTGCTGATTCGCGACCTCCGAAGCGGCCGGTTGAGCCGACGCCAAGTAATCACCCGGCTCATGGCGCTCGGGGTGTCGGCAGCGGGCATCAGTTCGGTGCTTGATGCGGCGGTCCCGCAATCCGCACGGGCCGCGGCGGCCGGGAGAGGCGCCAGCGGCGTGCTGAAGCTGCTGTACTGGCAGGCGCCCACGATTCTGAACCCGCATCTCGCCCAGGGCACGAAGGACTTCCACGCCTCGCACGTCGTCTGCGAATCGCTGATGTCGGTGGATGCGGCGGGCAAGTTCACGCCTGTGCTGGCGGCGAACGTGCCGTCGCGCGAGAATGGCCAGGTCGCCGCCGACGGGAAATCCGTCATCTACAAACTGAAGCGGGGCGTCAGGTGGGCGGACGGTCGGCCGTTCACGTCGGACGACGTCGTGTTCACCTACCAGTTCATCGCGAACAAGCAGACGGGGGCGACCACCTATGGTAGCTACGTGAACGTGGCGAAGGTGGAGCCGGTCGATCCCTCCACTGTGAAGATCACGTTCAATGCGCCGACGCCGGCCTGGTACCTGCCGTTCGTGGGGACCCTGGGCATGATCCTCCCCCGCCACGCACTCGACGCCTATATCGGGAGCAACTCGCGCAACGCGCCTTTCAACCTGAAATCGTTCGGCACGGGGCCGTACATGGTGGACAGCTTCCGGCCGGGGGACCTCGTCGTGTACAAGATGAACCCGTACTACAGGGATCCCAACAAGCCGGCGTTCAGCGAGGTCCAGCTGAAGGGCGGCGGGGACGCGACGTCGGCCGCGCGCGCGGTGTTCGAGACGGGCGAGTACGACTACGCGTGGAATCTCCAGGTGGAGTGGCCGGTCCTGCAGCACATGATGGGGGAAGGCAAGGGCCAGCTGGCGGTCGGTCCTAGCAACGGCGTTGAGCAGATCTACTGCAATATGACCGATCCGAACAAGACGATCGACGGCCAGCGGTCCTCGGCGAAGGCGCCGCACCCGTTCCTGTCGGACGTGAAGGTGCGCCAGGCGCTGGCGCTCGCCGTGGACACGGAGACGATGGCGAAGCAGTTGTACGGCCTCGAGGGCGACGCCACCCCGAACGTCCTCACGATCCCGACCAGCCTCGCGTCCAAGAATACCAAGATCGTGTTCGACATCGCCAAGGCCAACCAGCTGCTGGACGAGGCCGGGTGGCAAAAGGGGCCGGACGGGATCCGCCAGAAGGGTGGCGTGAAGATGCAGATGACGTACCAGACGAGTGTCAACAGCCTCCGCCAGAAGGAGCAGGAGATCGTCAAGGCGGGCTGGCAGCAGCTCGGCGCCGCCACCACGCTCAAGTCGGTGGACGCGGGGGTGTTCTTCAGCAGTTCCCCCGGCAACGACGACACGTACGCGCACTTCTACACGGACGTCGAGATGTTCCAATCGACGTATAGCTCACCGTTCCCGGCGCAGTACATGGGCCGGTTCTACAGCGGGGACCCCGCCAAGGATCTCGCGCAGAAGGAGAACGACTGGTCCGGGCTCAACATCCCGCGGTGGGTGGACAAGCAGTACAACACGTGGTACGACCAGTCGCAGGTCGAGCTCGACCCGAAGAAGAACGCCGGACTGTGGATCCAGATGAACGACCGCGTCGTCGGGCAAGGTGTGTCGATTCCCCTCATCGACCGGAGGATCGTGTCGTCGCGGGCGAACAACCTGGAGGTCGGACCGAACATGTCCCCGTTCGACGACGAGACCTGGAACATCGCCGACTGGACGCGCAAGGGGTAGGAGCAACGCACCGGAGCGCGGCGCCGGGATGACGGGATACATCGGACGGCGGCTTCTCTCGTCCATCCCCACGCTGATCCTGATCAGCATGGTGGTCTTCGGCATCCTGGCGCTCGCGCCCGGGGATCCCCTGGGCCAGTTCGCGGCGAACCCGGACATCCCGCCCGAGGTGCGGATGAACATCCGTCACCAGCTCGGGCTCGATCAGCCGGTGCCGGTGCGGTACGTGAAATGGGCGACGGCGTTCCTGCACGGCGACTGGGGGTACTCGTTCGCGAGCCGCGTGCCGGCCGACCGGCTCATCCTGCAGCGCCTGCCCACGGACCTGTGGGTGATCGGTTCGTCGTACCTCGTCGCGGTTGCGCTGGCCATTCCGATCGGGGTGCTGTCCGCGGTCAAGCAGTACTCGCTGCTCGACCAGGTCGCGACGACCTTCGCGTTCATCGGGTTCTCTCTCCCGACGTTCTTCACCGGGGTCCTGTTCATCATCATTTTCAGCGTGCGGCTGCACTGGCTGCCGTTCATCTATAACGCGCAGCTGACGGACCCGGTCGCGATGCTCAAGCAGGCGGTGATGCCGGTGGGTGTGCTCGCGCTGTTCAACTCGGCGGCGCTGATGCGGTTCGTGCGGTCGTCGATGCTCGACAACGTCGGGCAGGACTACGTGCGCACCGCGCGCGCGAAGGGACTGGCCCACCGGAAGGTGATCATGCGCCACGTGCTGCGAAACGGCCTGATCCCGGTCGTCACGCTGCTCGCGCTCGGCGTGCCGGCGATCTTCATCGGCGCCATCGTCACGGAGCAGATCTTCCGCGTACCCGGGATCGGTTCGCTCCTGATCTCGTCGATTCAGAACAGCGACACCCCGGTGGTGATGGCGATCACGTTCGTCTACGCGATCCTGGTCGTGCTGTTCAATATCATGGCCGACGTGCTGTACGGGCTCCTGGACCCGAGGATCAGATATGGCTAGCGCGCGGCCCGATCCGGTCGCCGCCGTCGCCGGGGCGGCGGCCGCCTCGAGGGCGGTCGTGGCGGTCCAGCCGCGCCCGGTCCGGACGATGTGGGGAGACGCGTGGCGCCGGTTCCGGCGACACCGCCTCGCCATGGCGGGTGCCGCCGTGTTCTTCTTCCTGGTGGCGTCGACGCTCGTGGGTCCGGTGATCTATCACGTCGGGATCAACACGATCGACTTCCACGCGTCGATGGCGGCGCCGTCGGGGGCGCACCCCCTCGGCACCAACGATCTCGGCCAGGACATGCTGGCGCGGGTACTCTACGGCGGGCGCGTCTCGATTGCCGTCGGCGTCACGGCGATGCTGATGTCGGTGACCGCGGGGACCCTGATGGGCTCGATCTCAGGGTTCTTCGGGGGGACCACCGACATGGTGCTCATGAGGATCACCGACGTGTTCATCTCGCTGCCGTCGCTCCCGCTGCTGCTGCTGGTCATCTACCTGTTCCGGGACACGCTGGCGCGGACGTTCGGGCCGCAGTTCGGCATCTTCTGGCTGATCGTCGGCGTGATCGGCGGATTGAACTGGATGCCCACGGCGCGGCTCGTGCGCGCGGGGTTCCTCGCGGTCAAGGAGAAGGAGTTCATCGAGGCGGCCCGCAGCATCGGCGTGGGGACGATCTCCCAGATCTTCCGCCACATCCTGCCGAACGTGCTGAGCCCCGTCATCGTGTCGGCGACGCTGTCGATCGGGGCGGCGATCATCTCCGAGTCGACGCTGTCGTTTCTCGGGCTGGGGTTCCCGCCCGACACCCCGACGTGGGGACGCCTGCTCTACGACGCGCAGAACTACCTGGATATGGCGCCGCACATGGCGATCTTCCCCGGGTTGATGATCTGTCTCGCCGTGCTCTCCATCAACTACGTGGGAGACGGCCTGCGCGACGCGCTCGATCCGCGGCGGCTGTCCTGATCCCCCCGGCGGAGGCGCTCCGCCGGCTCCCCCACCCGCGCGATCACCCGGCGAACGCAGGAATCAGACGATCCGGCGCGAATACGCGCTGCGCGGCAGGCTGCTCAGATCGCACCTTTCGTCGGAGGATGGCATGAAGCCGTGGTGGGCCGCCCTCGCTCTTCTCCCGGCATTGTTGTGTGCGGGTTCCCGTACGGCGTCCGCTCAAGCCGCACCGGTTCAAATCGTGGTGAACGATACCGCGGTGTCGCTGCCCGCGCCGGCCGAAGCGGGGGACGGGGTCGTCGTGGCCCCGATCGCCCCGATCGTGCAGGCGTTTGGCGGCACGACGCAGTGGGACGCGGCGGCGCACGCGCTCGTGTTGCGTGGCGTCTCGGGCACCACACTCCGGCTGGTCGTCGGCCAGACGGCCGTCACCCAGGGCGATGCCCAATGGGACCTCCCGGTGGCACCGGTCCTGCAGGACGGCGTGGTGGTCGCCCCTGTGGCGCGGGTGTTGCGGGGGCTCGGCGCCTACGTCGAGCAGCACGACGACGGGACGCTCGACGTGGTGTCGCAGGTCACCGGCCTGGACTGGCACGGAGACGCCGCGGGCCTGGCCGTGACGGTGTCCTCGACCGGGCCGGTGCGGGCGACCGGGAGTGTGCTCCACGCGCCGGACCGGCTCGTTATCGATCTTCAGAGCGCGGTGATCCGGCTCAATCCTCCTCAAGCCTCGATCGGGTTAGGGGCGGTCATCGACATGCGGGCCGCGCAGTTCCACGTACGGCCCTACGTGACGCGGCTCGTCTTCGACCTCGCACGCCCGTTGCCGTTTCGCGTGACGGCGAGCCCCGGGGCGGTGACGCTGGCGCTCGGTGCCGGATCTCCGGCGGCAGGCTCGTCCGCCTCGACGCCGCCCGCGAGCGGCGCCGGAGGCGGCGGGGCAGCCACGGCGGCGGCGAGCGGCGCAGCGTCAACCCCGTCGGGCCAGGCGCCAGGGGCCTCGACCGGCGCGCACGCGGCGGGGAACGGGCCGCAGGCCGCGGGATCCGTCCCGTCCGCGGCGGGGTCGGGCCCGCCCGGTGCCGCCGCGGGGAGTGCGCCGCCGGGACGCGAATCTCCCGGCTCGACGCCGGCGCCGCCCAGATCAGAACCGACGTCCGCTGCGACCGGCGCCAAGGGAGGATCGGATGCGAGCGTCGCCGATTCCGGCTCGGGACAGGTCTCGACGGCCGAGGCCTCGGGCGAGCCGGAGCCCGTTGCACTGCCGCCCCTCCCGGAGTTCACCGACGGTCCCGGGGCGTTCCACGTCCAGTCGGTGACGTACGACGGCGCTACCGGGCGTCTTCTCATCCAAGCGTCTCAGCGCGTTGCGTTCGAGGTGCACCAGTGGACGTACCCGGACCGCATCGCGATCGACATCGCGAACGGAGTGTTTCGAGACCGGCGGGCCGACATCGAGATCGATAGCGGCGGCATTCGCAACGTTGTGGTCTCTCAATTCACCCTCCGTCCGAATATGACCCGAGTTCTGGTGCGTCTCAACCAGAAGGTGGCCTACACCGTGGCGGCCGCCGACGGCGGCCGGACCCTCACGGTCGCGTTCGCCGGCGCGGGTCGGCGGGGACCGGTGGTACCCGCGGTAATCATCGATCCCGGGCACGGCGGCGACGACCCCGGGGCGATCGGTCCCCACGGAACGCACGAAGCGGATGTCGTCCTCGGCATCGGCTCGATGGTCAGGGACGCGCTCGAAGGTCAGGGGATCCGCGTGGTCATGACGCGCACAACCAACACCTCGGTCGCGCTCGAGGATCGCCCGGACCTCGCGCAGCGCTATGGCGGTGTCCTGTTCGTGAGCATCCACGCCAACGCGAGCAGCGATTCCAGCGTTCAAGGGACGACGACGTACTACTACACTCCCCAGAGCCGCCCGCTGGCCGAACTGGTGCAAACGGAGGTGACCCACGCGCTCGGCGAGCCTGATCGGGGCCTCCAGACCGCGCGGTTCTACGTGATCGTCAACGCGCAGATGCCGGCGATCCTGATCGAAACCGCGTTCATCAGCAACCCCAAGGAGGAAGCGATGCTCTGCGATCCGGCAGTCCAGCGGCGCATAGCCGACGCGATCGCCCGGGGCATCGAGAAGTTCCTGGCCGAGCAATCCCAGCCGACGGCCCACTGAACCGGCAACCGGCGCGGGACCGGCACCGGAGGAGCGGCTCCTCGCGGACGCGAAGGTAGCGACGGTTCGACTCTCTCCAAGGAGTCCACGATGACCCGTCACGACGGCCGAAGGCCGGACGAGTTGCGGCCTCTGGTGTTGACCCGGAAATACAACAAGTACGCCGAAGGATCGGTGCTGGTCCAGCTCGGGGACACCCGCCTGATCTGCACGGCCAGCGTCGACGAGAGGGTGCCGCCGTTTCTCCGCGGGAGCGGGCAGGGCTGGGTCACGGCCGAATACGGAATGCTTCCTCGTGCCACCCGTGAGCGGAGCGCCCGCGACTCCGCCGTCGGGCGCGTCGGGGGCCGCACTCAGGAGATCCAACGCTTGATCGGCCGCTCGCTGCGCGCCGCGGTGGATCTGACCAAACTCGGCGAACGCACCATCCAGATCGACTGTGACGTCCTGCAGGCGGACGGCGGCACGCGCACGGCGGCGATTACGGGAGCGTTCGTGGCGCTCATGGACGCGTTGCTGCTTCTCAGGCGAACCGGCGCGGTGCCGAAGCTGCCCGTCGTGGAGTTCATCGCGGCGACGAGCGTCGGCGTCGTGGACAACGTCCCGGTGCTCGACCTCACGTACGAGGAAGACTCCCGCGCCCGCGTGGACATGAACATCGTCATGACCGAGTCCGGGAAGTTCGTCGAGGTGCAGGGGACGGGGGAAGGGGGGCCGTTCACGAAGGCGGAGGTGGCCGCCCTGATGTCCCTGGCCGAGCGCGGCATCGTCACGCTCATCGCGCGGCAGCGGGATGCCCTGGCGGACTCTCTGGCCGCGACGTGACCGCGGACGCCCGTCGGCGGGTGCGCGGCGTCGTGCTGCTTGCGACGAGGAACGCGAACAAGGCTCGGGAGATCCGTGCAATCTACGCGCATCTTCACCTCGACATCATCACGCTGAACGACCGGCCTGAGGTGGGTGAGCTGCCGGAGCGCGGGATCACCTATGCGGAGAACGCGGCCAGCAAGGCGGCCGCCGCGGCCGCGGCGACCGGACTCGTTGCGATCGCGGACGATTCTGGCATCGAGATCGATGCCCTGGCGGGCGCTCCGGGCCCCCACTCGCGGCGTTTCCTCGGGGACGAGGCGACGGATGACGAACGCAACCGGCACATCCTCGCCCTGCTCGCCGATGTGCCAGACGACCGGCGGACCGCTCGCTACCGGGCGGCGGTGGCCGTTGCGTCACCCGGCCGAGCCCCTCGGGTGTTCGAGGGACTCTGTGAGGGCAAGGTGGCGCGAGCGCCTCGCGGCCGGCGCGGCTTCGGGTATGACCCCGTGTTCGTGGCTACGCAGGACGGGCGGACCATGGCGGAGTTGTCGTTCGAGGAGAAGAACAGGATCAGCCACCGGGCCCGCGCGCTGCGGGCGGCTGAGCCATATCTGCTCTGGGTGATCGCCGCGGCGGCCGGGGAGGAGCGGCACGCGCCCGGCGCCAATACCAGGACGGGCGCGCCGGGGACGCCGGCGTTCTCGCAGCCCGATACGGACGGCTGGGACGAGTCATCTTCGGGAGGGCGTCGATGACGCTCGGCAAGTTCCTGACCTACTGGTCGCTGCTGTTTGCGATCCTCACGATCTGGGGTTTCTCCGTTCTCGTCGCGCTGCTCACCGTCAAAGACGAACTGCTCGAGGCGTTCCGGAAGCGCTCGGCCGCGGCGCGAGCCAGGCTGGAAGTCACCGATCCGCTCGCGGGACGGTCCCCCGCTGAAACGCTGACCTCCCGGCCCATGACGCAACAGCAGAAGTGGGTGCTCGACCAGGTCACCCCGGTGGTGGAACGTCTCGGGATTCACGCCCGCACGCTCGTGCTGCAGGATGCACACGGCCACTTCGTCGTCTACCTGACGCGTGAGAAGCGCCTCGTCACGTGCCGTCTCGACAAGGCCTGGGTGGCGGACGCCATCGCGGGCAAGCAGGACCAGCTCGATCGAATCCGGCAGGCCGTCGAGCAGTACCTCCGGCAGGAGTTTCTGGGTCAGGCGCCCGTCCCGAAGACGCCGCCCGCTGAGGCGGGACCCTCTCCGGCCGTCGCGGCGCCAGGGGGCGGTACGCCTGCCGGCCCGGCCGCGGGAGCCGCCGCGATGAGCCGCGAGGAGCGCATCGCTGCGGCCAAGGCCAAAGCGGAAGCCCTCAAGGCCCAGCGCGAGACCCAGCAGCCTTCCGACAAGAGCTAGCGCGCGCCGCTGAAGTCCGGCGCGGGCGAGGAAGGGATGTGACGGGTGGGCCGCGGAAGCGCGGGGCGGCGCCGCACGTCTTCACACCGGTGAGACACGGGCGACGACGCGCTTCGAAGAAGCCACGTCGTTGCTGGCGAGACGGTCAACCTCCGGGGTGGCTCGTCATGGCGAAGAGGATTTCACGACGGGCACGTCCGTGTCTTTTCTTGGTGCTGACCGTGCTTCTCTTGACATCGGGAACTGCTCTAGCTCAACAGCCGGTGCCAATCACAGTGGTATCGCTGACATCTCCCGTGAATCACGGCAACACCGCAAGCATCGCAATCCGGACTGCGCCGCACGCCACTTGCGACATCACCGTGTTCTACAAATCCGGGCCCAGCCGTGCGCAAGGTCTGACGCCCAAGGCAGCTGACAGCGGCGGTATCGTAAGTTGGACGTGGCTGGTCGGGAGCCGTACCACTCCGGGAACGTGGCCGATACAAGCGCGCTGTTCACTTGGGTCAAGAGAAGGGACCCTCAGTACGTCCTTCGAGGTGCGATAGTCTCTCGCCCTCGCCGCATCGAGCATGGGTTGTCCTCACCGTCCGGCGAGCCCGAGCCGTGCATCCTGAAGTCAGCCAACTGCCGACGACGGTAGGATCACCAGTGGCCGCGGGAAACCAACCAGACTGGCCATCGGCCGCTGAAACCGGTAGGAAGACCGCGGTTCCGCTGATATTGCCGCCAATTCCTATCCCCACCTGGCCAGCGGGAGAAGGCCAACCCGTGCCGCTGCGCGGGTTGACGCAAAGCCTGCGCGTAAGTTCGCTCCACATGACGCCACCGTCCCAAGGCGCATCCCGTCGGCGGTGACTCTCGGCCCACGCTCTACGCAACCATTGTAAAGATTCCTTAAAGGTGGTAGGCCTTATCGCGCGATCCACGAATCAGCGGATATCGTGATCATCTACATTCCACTTGCGCACATTCGGCGTGGACGAGATCGCGAACGCGCACGTCGGGCCCGGCAGAGCGTCACCGGATCGGCGCCGTGCATGAGCCCGTGACGAATTCTCGAGTTGCCCTGCCGTGGGTTGCCACTCGGCCGAGCGCAGCGGCATATTCCTCCTGGCCGGCCACGCGGCCGGTCCGCGCAGCCCGCGGCGCCCTCCCGCGCACGCTCCGACACTCGTTTGTCGTCTTCGCGCTGGTCCTCGGGTTTATCGACAGCGTCGCGGCTCGCAACACCATGAACCCGGACGGGATCTCGTACCTGGACATGGGCAGTGCGTTCTGGCGCGGTGACTGGCACGCGGCCGTGAACGGACTGTGGAGCCCGCTGTATGGCGTGCTCATCGGCGCCGTGCTGCGCGCGACGGGAACCAGGCCACACGGGGAATTTCCGATGGTCCACGCCGTGAACTTCGTCTTCTACGTCATTGCGGTGCTCTGCTTCGATTTCTTCTTGAAGGCGCTGATCGACCGTGGCGACGAAGAGGCGGGAACGCGAACGCACAACGTTGCGGGCCCGCTCCCCGTGTGGGCATTACGCGCAGTCGGCTACCCGCTCTTCACATGGGCAACGCTGACCGGCACCGGCCTGGCGGTGGTGGCACCCGACGTGCTCGCCGCCGCCCTCATATATCTCGCCGCCGGATTGTCGGTGCGGCGCCGTTCGTCGGACGTCGGCGGCGGGCATCTGCCTGCGCTCGGGATCGTGCTGGGGATCGGATACTTGGCTCGAGGGCTACTCTTCCCGCTGGCGGTCGTCCTGCTGGGCGCCGGTTGGGCGTTGCCGGGCGCACGCGGCGCCCGACGGTCGGCATTGCTGGCCATCGGGCTGTTCGTGGCCGTCACCGCTCCGCTGATCGTGGCGATGTCGTTGCAGGACGGCCATCTCACGATTGGGGATAGCGCGATACTCAACTACGCGTTCCATGTCAACGGCGTGCCGTACGTGCACTGGCGGGGTGGCCCCCCGGGGTGCGGTGTGCTGACGCATCCGGTTCGCCAACTCTTGCACGAACCGTCCGTCTACGAGTTCGGAACCCCTGTTCGTGCGACGTACCCGTTGTGGTACGCTCCCGCGTACTGGTACGGCGGGATCGCCCCATGTATCGTCCCGAGCCAGCTGTGGGCGAGAGGTATGGCGAACCTCGGGGAGTTGTCCCGATTCGTGCTCGTGCGCAACGGCGCGACGACGCTTGCGATCCTCTGCCTGTGGGGGCTGGCGATCGTGTCGCGCTGTGGGACCGCCTCCCTGCGTGGCCTCGCCGACGCGTGGGGCCCCGCGCTCCTGGCCGGTCTCGGACTTGCCGGCCTGACCGCAGTCTACATCGAGCCGCGCTTCATCGCCGCGTTTGCGGTATTGCTCTGGACCAGCCTCCTCGCCGCCGTGCGTCTCCCGACGACCGGCCGGAACCTCCGTGGCGTGCGGGCCATCGTCGGAACGTTTGCGACCGTCATGATCCTGGCGCTCGGCTGGCATGGCGTCGTCGCCGCCGGAAACTTCGCGGACGACCCCACCAGGGACATGTCGTGGCGGACAGCCGCTGGTCTGCAGGCGATGGGGATCCGCGCAGGCGACCGGGTGGCCGTGATCGGAACCGCGTTTGGTGAATATTGGGCTCGGCTAGCACGCGTCAGGATTGTCGCCGAGGTGCCCGACGAGTCCGTGGAAGCGTTTTGGCAAGCCCCGGCACGCAGACAGGAGCAGGCGCTCCGAGCACTCGTGTCCACGGGGGCCCGTGCCGTCGTGACGGCGGACCTGCCAGCCGGCCGCGTGCCCGCGGGATGGCAACGGATCGGTGATACTCCGTACTATGTGCGCTTTGAGGGTAAGTAGGCGGATATGAAGTCCGTGGGATGGGATCCGGGCGCGGTCCCCTGTTGCGGAGGGAAGGGGGGAGAGGCCAAAGGTCGGGCGCCCTCGCGCGCAGGTCCCGGCTCCAGCAACGGAACCGCCATCTGATCTTTATACAATCATCACAGTCGCTGCTTACACTCACTACTCAAGTTGCCGCGTAACGCGGCGAGCGTCGGTGCGTCAAAGGACTCGGAGGGCTCGGTGGGTCCGCCGGAGGTTGAATGATGCATCAATTGAAGGCTGCACTCGGCGGCATGCTCGCCGGCAGCGTCGCCGCGCTTGTCACGATGCTCGTCATGCTCAGCTTGCGCTTCGCCTGGGGTGTCGCGACCCTCCCAGAGCTGGTCGGCGACCGCGTCGCCCCGTTCCTGGGCGTGTGGTACTTTCTCGAACTCTTGGCGCGTGTTGGAGGATACAATCAGCTCAAACAGCTCGGGGTCGGCGGCGTGCTCGCTGGGCTCTTCGTCGTGGGCGCGATCGTCGGCGCAGCGTACATCCTGATCCTCACGCATAGGCGGACGCCGAGGCCGGAGACGTCCGCGCGTCGCCGGGCCGATCGTGTTCTCTCCGCGTTTGTCGTCGCCCTGTGGCTCGTGTCTGTGGCCGCACTCTGGCCAAACCTTGGGACCAACTACAGCGGGCTCCCCCTCGGGACGGCGGCGGTTGCCACGGCGGTGGGGCTTCTTGTATCGTATGCGGTCTACGGCCTCGTACTCCGTGGGTTGTGTTGGTTCCTCGTCGCCGTGCCGTACAATGCGCGCGAGCCGATGGCGGCCCCACGCAGCGAGGGTCGGCGCGCGCTCCTGGTGGCCGCCGCCGGTCTCGTCGCGGCCGCGGGGGTGGGCGCGTTTCTGCGCGCCGCGTACCGGCGGGCGGCGTACGCGTACGACGGCACGCAGTATCGAGACCTCGACATCCAGCGGTTCACTCCTAACGAGCGCTTCTACGTCGTGACAAAGAACAACATTGACCCGTGGCCCGAGCGGAGCTTGTGGCGTCTCGAAATCACGGGTTCGGTGCAGCGCCCGAGGACCTATCGGTTCGAGGATTTGAGCGCCCTTCCCGCAGTGGCGCAGGAAACAACGTTGGAGTGCATCAGCAATGGCGTGGGGGCGGGGCTGATCAGCAACGCGATGTGGACCGGTGTGCCGCTCAGGACCCTGCTCGCGACGGCCGGCCCGGGGGCGACCGTGCGGGACGTCGTGTGTCACGGGGTCGATGGGTACACGGATACGATCCCGTTGGAAAAAGCGATGACTGAGACCACGCTGGTCGCCTACCAGATGAACGGGGTGCCCCTTCCGCCGCGCCACGGATACCCGGCCAGATTGATCGTGCCCGGTCTGGTCGGCGAAAAGAGCGTCAAATGGGTGACCCGCATCGAGCTCGTCGATCACGGCGCCAAAGGCTTCTATGAGACGCAGGGGTGGGGCCCGGACTTTGTCTTGCACACGATGGCCCGCTTCGATGCGCCGGACTTCGCGACGCCGATACCCCTCGGCGCCGCGGTGCTGTTGAAAGGAATCGCGTTCGCCGGCGATCGCGGGGTCGATCGAGTCCAAGTGAGCACCGACGACGGCGCCACGTGGGGAGACGCCGGGCTCGCCTATCGCGGATCGCGGCTCGCCTGGGTCCTGTGGACCCTGACGTGGACCCCGCGTCAGGCGGGCGAGTACCGGCTTGCCGTGCGCGCCATCGACGGCACCGGCGCCGTTCAGACGCCTCGGGTGCGGCGTTCCGCGCCCGAAGGCGCGACCGGGTATCATCGCGTGGTGGCACACGTCCAATGACGCCCGCGCCGACGCACCGGATCTCGGCGATCGGGCGGCCCGCCTCGGTGGCCGCCGCGTGCGCGCTTGCCATCATGACGAAGGTGCCCAGACCGCGCCACGTGAAGACGCGGCTGGTCCCGCCGCTGACGTTCGAGGAAGCGGCCGGCCTGCACACCGCGTTCCTCAGGGACACCGCCGACAACATCGCCGCCGTGAGCGCCGCGGACGCGTGCGCCGGCGTCGCGGTCTATACACCGGTAGGGACGGAACCGCAGTTGTCCGAGTTGCTCCCGCGCAGCTTTCGGCTCGTCCCGCAGCGAGGCGACGGTTTTGGCGACCGGCTCGCGAGTGGCGTCGCGGACCTGCTTGCGGCCGGGTACGCGTCTGCGTGCCTCATCGATTCAGACAGTCCCACACTGCCTTCGGCTGCGCTCGCCGACGCCGCCGCCGCGCTCGCACGGCCCGGCGAGCGCATGGTGCTCGGGCCGGCCGACGACGGCGGCTACTATCTCATCGGGCTGACGCGATCCCGCCCCGAGCTGTTTGCGGACATCGCGTGGAGCACGGACCGGGTGCTGGCGGAGACGATCGCTCGGGCGCGGGAGCTCGGCCTGGACGTCGAGCTGTTGCCCCGCTGGTACGACGTGGACGACGGGCCCAGCCTGGTGCGCCTGTGCGAGGAGTTGTTCGCCGACGACGAGGCGACCGGTATGCGACCGGGCTACGGCGCGCCCCACAGCCGACAGTTTCTCCGGGGGTTGCTGCGGCGCGATCCGAAGCGGATCTGGCCGCTGCACGCGGCCGGCAGTCGGCTTCCACCGTGACGGTCGCGGCGGCGCAGAGCGGACGACCCCGTGGCTTGACCGCCACGACCGTCCTGGCGATGCTTGGCGCGCTGACAGTGGGATCGTATCTCTATCCGCTGTGGGCGCCCGTGCGAGATATCTTTGCCCTGCAAGCCTTGGCATTCGTGCAGGCCGTGCTGTTTCTGGGCGCAGCTTGGACCATCCTCCGATCCCGCAGCGGCCGCATGGGGCTCGGGCTGATTCTGCTCGTCGGAATCCTGTGCCGGGTGCCGCTCCTGCTCATGCCGCCTCAGTTCTCAGACGACGTGTACCGCTATGTCTGGGATGGGCGCGTGCAGGCGGTCGGCATCAATCCCTACCGGTACGTCCCGGCCGACCCGGCGCTCGCGCGCTTGCGCGACGCGACCATCTACCCACACATCAACCGCCGAACCTACGCGCACACGATCTATCCGCCCGTCG
>Ga0187784_10002630_pt1 | contig 14394 bp, 13 predicted proteins | sample 1015_SJ02_MP15_2_FD_132964 | JGI IMG/M metagenome (GOLD analysis project Ga0187784, IMG submission 132964) | Tropical peat soil microbial communities from peatlands in Department of Meta, Colombia - 1015_SJ02_MP15_20_MG | ecosystem: Environmental > Terrestrial > Soil > Wetlands > Peat | place...
CGCAGGACCTCGAAGCCCGACATGTCGGGCAGGTTCAGGTCGAGCAGGATGATGTCGTAGTCGTAGAGCTTGCCGAGGTCGACGCCTTCTTCGGCGAGGTCCGTGGTGTAGACGTTGAAGCTGTCCGATTTGAGCATCAACTCGATGGATTGCGCCGTGGCGCTATCGTCCTCGATCAATAGGACGCGCATGGGAACCCCTTCGAGCGGCCCTTTAAGAGTTATTTAGAGGCTATCTATCAAAAAGCCTAACGAAGTCTTACCCAGGGGTTATCCGTTTCGCTAACAGGCGATCCACGCGCCTGCAGGAAGCGTGTGAGACACTCAAGCGCGCTAAGGCCGAGTTGTTGATTAGTCGCGGTGAAACTCAAGTGCAGGCAGCGAAAGCGCGCCAGTTGCACCGCACGGCCGTGAAGTGAGCGGGTGCGTTTATCCCCCAATATTCGGCCCGTGAGGGGACATCCGAGAGCCGCAGCTAAGTGCCAAAACCGGGCACGGAAGGGTAATCTTAATTTAGGTGGCGTAATTTGGCTGCCCGGACGGGACATCGCCTCATGTCTGTGCAGACGAAGAACCTTGACGTGCCGCCGGCCGCCGGCGACCGCCGTCGGTCTCGACGGCTGCCAGTCACTCTCACTGGCAGTTACATGCTGGCGAATGGCAACGAATATCCCTGTCAGGTTCAGGACATCTCGCTGGACGCTATGGCGTTGGCGGCGCCCGTGGCCGGGAGGATCGGTGAGCGGGTCATTGCCTACATAGGCGAAATTGGCCGGATCGAAGGTACGATCGTCCGCGTATATTCTGTCGGTTTTGCCATGACAATCGCCGCTACCGAGCGCAAGCGCGAGAAGCTCGCCGATCGACTGACATGGCTTGCCAACCGCCATGGGCTCGACTTGGAGCAACAGCGAAGCCACGACCGCCGCGTACCGCGTAACTCGTGCACCACCATGGTGATGCCCAACGGAACCTCAGTCACCTGCCGGATCGTTGAAATGTCGGTATCAGGAGCCTCGGTCGCGAGCGAGACCAAACCGCCGATCAATGCGCTGATTCGCCTAGGCAAGACCGAGGCCCACGTCGTGCGCGTCAGCGATGAGGGCTTCGCGGTCAAATTTGCTTGCCCTCAGGGTCCCGAATTGCTGGAATTGGACCTCACAGTCCCTTGGATGCCGAGTCGTTGAGAACGTCTGGCGCAATACTTCCTGGTGAGAACGAACAATATCTGACTTTCGCAAACTTGCGGAGGAGTGTTTGCGGCTGTCGGAGGTCGCCTCCTTAAGGCCCCGACCTCTGGAGGAGGGCTCGGCTGGTGTGTCGAACTCACGCAGCACCACGGTCGTGTAGAACTTATTTGCGCATTTGGCTCAGAGACAACGGCCAAAGATTGGATCGATTGGGGTTCATCCAATTTTTCGCGATAAGCTCGCTCATTGACCATCCAGTGCGGTTAGCGATCAAAAACGAGCTTATTCCGCAGATACGCCGCTCGCTCTGATGGGGACCGCCCATTTTTCGATCTCACGGGCAATGAATTGCTTGAAATACTGAGATGAGGTGCGATCTGGGCTCACGAGGTCCGTGGCAATCGCCTCCATGCGATCTCGTACGAACGGTGAATTAATCGCCTCGACCGTTGCATCGTGAAGACGTCGCACAATGGATTCAGGCGTACCCCTCGGCAAAAGCAGGCCGATCCAGTTATTTGCCTCGAAGCCCGTCAGACCTTGCTCGTCGGCCGTCGGCACGTCGGGCAAGGCCGGTGAGCGTTTGCTGGCAAGTACGGCGATCGCCTTCACGGAGTGGGCCTTGATTTGCGGCACAGCGGTCGCAACTGCGTCACACAAGTAGTCGATTCGGCCAGCGCTTACATCGAGGATCGCCGGAGCTGACCCTCGATAGGGGACGTGCTGAACGCTGACCCCGATTGCCGAGTTGAGCAGCACGCAAGCGAGATGCGTGGAGGAGCCGGCACCCCCCGAACCAAACGACAACTTCGCCGCATTGGCCTTCACGAACTGAATAAATTCGTGCAGCGTGTCCGCTGGAAAGTTCTCCCGCGTGATCAGAACCAAAGACTGCTCGGCAATAAGGGCGACAGGTGCGAAGTCGCGTACGGCACTGTAGAGCGGGTGCCGATAGAGGCTTTGACTATAGGCATGTGTGCCGACCGTTCCAAGGAGGACCTCATAGCCGTCTGGCCGGCTTTGCGCGACCCGCTGTGCCCCGGTCATACCGCCAGCACCGCTGACGTTTTCGACAACCACCTGTTGGCCAAGAATGTCACTCAACCACGGCGCGATGATCCGGCCAACAACGTCCGTTGGCCCGCCAGGCGCAAAGGGCACAACCATCGTGATTGGTCGTGCCGGCCAATCCTGGGCAGCAGCGGTCGCGCCAACCACTATAACGCCTGCAACCAGCGCAGTACTCCACTTGGCCATACTTGCCCTCAGCCCGCGGTCGGTCCGTTCTATTCGAAACCACTGCAATTAACACATGAATGTAGGGGCGTATAGATGGCGTAAGGTAATGGTTGACTAACAGAATAACGAAAAACCGATGCAGGCGGGAGCAGCCTGAACAATGGCCGCGGGCGCGCTGTTGTCAATTGAGCCACGGCCCTGGCTTGCTGGCAATTTTTGAAATCGATTTTGCAGAGAGGGCCGAAGCTACGCCCAGCAAACATCGGACCCATTGGTTTTCCACAGTGAGCTTGTGACACGAATAAGATCGCGTAGACTGGGCAGAAATGCTAATGACGAAGTGCGGTCGTTCCTGGGGAGAGGATCATGTGGGCATTAGAGTTCTGCAACAAGCGGTCGAGTGAATGCATTCAGATAGCTGAAGAATGCACCGAGGCGGAGCAAAGGCGCGCGTGGCTTGAACTTGCAAGGGAGTGGGTCAAACTGTCAGAGCAGGTTGTCGCGTCGAATTACGGCACGTTCAAGCGCAAGGTTGGCAGCGAATCATAGTCATTTCGGTGAGCGCAGCGAATGCGCAAGTTTCTTGAGATTGCTGAGGAATGCCTCCGGGCGGCGCTCGACGCAACGGAGCAAGGCCACCGCCGCGCGTACCTGAAGTTGGCCGACCATTGTCTTGATCTAGCCGATCTTGACGACCATCACGCTAAGACCGCAATGCTCAGGGCCGAGGTGGAGGCGCTGAGGCGGCCGGCGAATTAGCCCGCGCTCGCTTCCCGTTTCCCTCGCCTCGACTTTGTAGCGTGCCGTGTTGGAGGACAGGTAGTCCAGCCGCCCTGGCCGCTCCCTCAGTTGGGTACGATGTAGAGGAGGCTTGAAGAACCGTTCCGTCCTTGCGGAGTACCAAGTAGTGGAAGCGCCGCTTGCCTGCGCCGACAATGGTAAGGCGTAGTGGCAGATCGCTGTCTCGAACGCCGCGTCGAGAAACACGCCGCAAACCCAGCAGGTTTCTCAGCGCATGGCGCAGGTTTCCCCACATCGCTGCGCCACACTACGCCGCGGCTCGAGGCTGATGTTCCCTACGCCAATCCTCGGCCTGATCCGCGAGTTTATCCCACGCTCTGGCAAGGATGATCTGAACCGCTCTGCTGCGCGTGTGGTTGGCCGGCATTGCGAGGCATCGCTGCACGCTCTCCTGGGCAAACTGGCGGTAGTCGTCTGGTGAAGCGGGATGGCGGCGGGCCTCATTCTTCGATTTGCTACGCATGACACGCTCCGCACGTAAACTCTACACCTGTCGATCCCCGGATGAACGAACTCTACACCTGTCGAACGCAGGATCAAGGCAAGGGTTCCCGTAGCGTGGGTCGAGGCCGGTTACGTCAAGGCGGGGGCTATGCTTGCTGTAGGCTCAGAGTAGCGAGCTTTGCCGCGAGGCTACGCCGCCGAAGCACTGGGCCGCCTGCGGCTCGGGCTGCGGCCTCCGTCGCGAATGTGGCGGAAGATGCCTGGGCGACCGTCCCGTTGTTGCGAAGGATCACGTACCGGTAACGACCGTTCGATTCTGGATTAATCGCAAGGCGTAGCGGAAGATCGCTTTTGTGCAAAGGCCGGCGGCGCATGATAGTGCAGAAGGTGCATTGCTTCGCTTTCCGAACCGTTACTAAGGGTGCTGGAGGCCGCCCCAGATCGCCCCCCGACGCGGTAGATGGTCTGAGCAGCCCGTAGGGTGCCTACGGATGGCGGACGCAAGCGGAAGTCAACCCACGCGAACCGAGGAACAGGGGGCGGTGAGCCGCCCTCCCGGAAAACGCAGCCAGCCTGTCTGGAGGTATTCTAGCGCCGACCGAGCGCCGGCTACCGTTAGCTAGAGGGAGAGCCGAAGCAGAAGGTCCAAGGGTGCCATCGCCGTCGTTCCCGTTTTGGGCCAGACACTCTGCTCATCGCGCTGCCGTGTCTAGGGCATGAATGCAAAAATCAAGTGGCAAACGTGACTTTTGCAGGTCGTGTCTCAGAAGTAATCCGCGGAGACATGACCTGTTTGCGGGAAGAACGGATGGCCAACATTTATGAGCGGTAAGAACAAATGGATAACTTACGTTCGGGCCCCTGTTCTTTTGCGGCTGCTTCGACGGCAAGAGGATAGTGACGAGGCCTCAGGCAGAGGGCGTCAGATGCTCGGCGGGATGCGCGGTTATGGTTCTGCTACGACCTGGTAGGCTTTCTGCGCGACGGGCGATCGATCCGGATGACGGAATGACGGCCGGCAATGCGCTGTCAGTAGTCATGGCCTCCACACGCAGGGCTATCGCGGAAAGCCAGGATCGCCCGCCCTTAATAGACCGGGGATGGGGTGCCGGGGAGGCAAATCACGCGCGGGCCAAAGTTCGATCACTCTTTAAAAAGGTAGCCAACGCCATACAGCGATTCGATCCTGTCAAATGTGTTGTCAACCATCAGGAACTTCTTACGCAACCGCTTGATATGGCTATCGATAGTGCGTCCATTGACATTCACCCGACCCCCGTAAGCGGCGTGTTTTAAGGCGTCGCGACTCTTGATCACGCCCGGTCGAGTCGCGAGTGTCTCCAGGAGTCGAAATTCGGTTAGGGTCAAAATGACCTTGTTGTCTCTCCAGGTGCAGATATGCCGCTCCTTATCAAGGCGCAGGTGACCGCGATCTATTATCCCTCCGCCCGATTCAGGTCCGCCTGCGACATGCGCATCACTAACTCGGCGCAGCACCGTCCTCACCCGCTCCACCAGAATGCGGGTCGAGAATGGCTTACGGATATAATCGTCGGCGCCGACCCGCAGGCCAAGCAACTCATCGATTTCATTTTGGCGACCGGTCAAGAATATGATCGGCACGGCCGATTTCTGGCGTACCCGCCGCAACAGCTCGATCCCGTCCATGTGCGGCATTCTAATGTCGGAAATTATCAGATCAGGTGAATTGATTTCCAATGCGTCAAGTGCCATTCGGCCGTTATTGTACAATAGAACATCGTACCCTTCGGCCTCTAGTATTTCTTTGACGAGGGCAAGAACATCCTCATCATCGTCCACCACAGCGATAGTCAGCACATTCATCCTCAATGGTCACGCGACAAGTCTGCAGTTGCTGCGATTGGCTTACCCGTCAGCCTCGAACGGGCGAGCCCGCGAGCCATTAGCGCGCGGGGGCCCTTCATCAAGCACGGCTTCGTAAAGGCCGTCTTGTACGATGACCTCAAGAAGGGCTTGTGCCAGTGCAGCACTGGAAAGGCCTCTCGCCCTGGCTGAACTCTCAAATTGGTCCATGAAGGGCTGGTTCAGAGTTACTTGGAAGCACGCCATAACGGGCCGAGTGGTTGTTGCGTATGCAAGAACTCTCAAGTTATGATTGCATTGCGACGATGGTGCTCCCGGACGCTTAAGGCTGATGCCGAGTTGGCTGCACCTCACTCGCAAAGTGCCGACCGTGCAGCCGATTCGCTGTGCGATGTCAGCCGGACGTGCTCCATCGCGAACCCAGGGGGCGATTTGTCTAGCCACAGCCCGGGTGAATAGGACGGGTCTACCCATTCGCGAAACTCCTTATGTCTCAAAAAAGCCCAGGATGCCCCTTTGATGACACAATTTACGCCGAAACTGACGGTAAGAAAATAGTGCAGTGCAAAAATTTTTGCGGCGCTTGCTCTTACGGTGGTCGAGTTTGACGTAAATTAACACGCGAGCGAGCTTGTTAATTTACGCCGCTTTTCGATGAATCGGACGCCAAGTTTCGCCGCCATAGGACGGAACGAAAAGGGCTGGCTCGAGCAGGCAATATTCCCCCGAAAAGGTGGGACGCGATAACGCTCAGAAGAGCCCATCGCTTCGAGGTGCGTGCCCTAGTCACTGACGAGAATCGATCCGATGCGCCCTGATCGCTACGTCATGGCGTCGGAGCAACAGCGTCGTGAGCGCGCTCGCGCTTTCATCAACACTCAACACTGGAGTCTTCGAGTAGTCACGCCAGCGCAAAAAGGTGAAGATGCGGTTCGCGCACATGAAGCGCATCCTCACGATCGGCCGGCTTCGCTTGTGGGGCTTAAGCGGTGTCAGCCATGAAGGCTTGGCAAGCCACCGAGATTCTGCCGCAGTGGCAATAAGCGGAACCTTTGCCGTGCCGCGCGACCCATCGTCATGGCCGTCGGCGGGTAGGTGTTGCGCCAGCCATCACCTCTCAAATGTGTTGCGACAGAGCCTATGGCAAAAAGGCCCCCGCTATCTTAACCAGCTTAAACGCTGAACTGTGCCAACACATTCAGTTCTTCAACGGGCATCGTCCTAGTTGGGGCATGTCGGAAAATAACCACGCCAGTCTTATCCCGTTATCTGGCGCCACATCGTCGAACAGCGGCGCAAGCTCCTTCTTCTGCTCCTCGCATCTCGGACAATTATCGTTAATTTCATCGTTGTCGCATGGCACCTATGTTCCTTTTATGCGCCGGTATATTCTCGCAGCGATGGGGTTCAAGTTTCGCGCGTGATTATGCTCAATGCTCGACTCTCCCAAGACGCTTCAGCGCGTGCTGTTTCGACAGATCCTGGATTCCGACGTTAACGATTTGGTAGAGCTTCTCACTCGCGGCTTCGCGCCGCGGCGGAGCCGCCTGTTCTGGCGAGACGTTATGGCACGCCTCGCGGTGCATGCAACGCCGCCTGCCATGCCACGCTACGGTTACATGCTCGACGATGGCCGCGGGCCAGTGGGCGTCCTCCTCCTGGTGTCGGCGACGATGTCGACCGGGGAGGCGCGGGGCAATGTCTCGAGCTGGTACGTCGATCCCGGCTTTCGCGCCTATGCGAGCCTGCTGGTATCGCGGGCGATAAACCGCAAAGATGTCACATATCTCAACCTGACGCCGATGGCGCACACGCGTCCTATCCTTACGGCCCACGGCTATAGCTGTTACGCAAACGGCACGTTTGTTGCGGTGCTCCCGCTGCAGCTGTTCGCGCGCGCTCGCAGCGCGCGCATCCTTGGTGCGCAGGCGACACCGCGGGCGTCGTTCATGTCATTCGAGCGCCAGGTCCTGCTCGATCACGCTGGCTACGGATGTACGGCCCTGTGGTGCGAGACCGAGGAGGACGCCTATCCCTTCGTGTTTCGTCTGCGCACGATCAAGGGTGTTCCCTGCGCGCAGCTCATCTATTGCCGCGGGGTTGAGGACTGCGCGCGCTTCGTCGGACCGCTCGCGCGATACCTCACGCGGCGCGGATATCCCTTCCTACTCATCGACGCCAACGCTCCAATTCCTGGCTTGGTTGGCAAGTATTTCGTCGACTGGATGCCCAGATATTTCCGCGGACCGCGGCGTCCGCGCTTAGGCGATCTCGCCTACACCGAAATCGCCATGTTCGGCGTCTAAGGAGGCAGCATGCGCGACCAGGCAAACATGCGGACCGCCGCCGAAGCGCTGGTCGACCAGCTGGTGGAGAACGGGGTACGTCATGCCTTCTGCGTCCCGGGGGAGAGCTACCTCGCCGTGCTCGATGCCATGCGCGACCGCGACATCGCGCTTACGGTGTGTCGGCAGGAGGGCGGTGCCGCGATGATGGCCGAGGCTGTCGGCAAAGCGACCGACCGGCCCGGCATCTGTTTCGTGACGCGCGGCCCGGGCGCCACCAATGCTTCGCCCGGAATTCATATCGCCCGCCATGATTCCACTCCGATGATCCTGTTCGTGGGCCAAGTCGCGCGCGCAACGCGCGAGCGCGAGGCATTCCAGGAGATCGACGTGCGGGGTGCTTTCGGCAGCCTGGCGAAATGGGCGACGGAAATCGATGATGCTGCGCGAGTCGGAGAAATCGTGTCGCGGGCATTTCACACGGCGACCAGCGGTCGGCCCGGCCCGGTGGTGATCGGGCTGCCGCAGGACATGCTTACCGAACCCGTGACGGCACCGTCACCGTTACCCTTCGCGCCGGTGGAGACTTGGCCTGGCGCGCCGGACATGGCCGAACTTGAGCAGCTGCTCGCGGGTGCCGAGCGCCCATTGCTCATCCTCGGCGGCAGTCGCTGGAACGAGCCTGCCGGCGCGGCGATCAAGACGTTTGCCGAGCGTTTCGCGCTGCCGGTCGTCACCAGCTATCGGCGCGCGCCTCTCTTCGATCCACTTCACCCGTGCTACGCCGGCGACCTCGGCATCGGGCCCAATCCGAAGCTCGTGGCGCGCATCCGACAATCCGACATGGTGGTGCTGGTGGGCGGCCGCCTCGGCGAAATCCCATCGCAGGGCTATGCGCTGTTCGAGATTCCGACGCCGCGCGCGAGGCTGGTGCATGTCCATCCTGGCGCGGAGGAGCTTGGGCGACTGTATCGTCCAACCCTCGCCATCCACGCGAGTCCCGTCGCGTTTGCAGCGATGGCGCAGACGCTGACGCCGCCGACGGTGGTTTCCTGGCGTGCGGAAACGCGGGCCGCGCACGCGGAATTTCTGAAGTGGACCGACGCGCCGACCGAACAGCCAGGCGACGTCAACCTGGGCGCCGTGATGGTGTGGCTGCGCGAGAACCTTCCCACCGACACCATCCTGTGCAACGGCGCCGGCAACTACGCCGCCTGGATCCACCGGTTCTATCGCTTCCGCCGCTTTGCCACGCACATTGCGCCGACCTCCGCGTCCATGGGTTACGGCATGCCCTCCGCGGTCGCGATGAAGCGACTCTATCCGAAGCGGCCCGTCATTTCGGTGAACGGGGACGGCGACTTTCTCATGAATGGGCAGGAGTTCGCCACGGCCGTGATGTACGACCTCCCGATCGTCGTGATCATTTGCGACAACGGCCTCTACGGCACCATCCGCATGCATCAGGAGCGGGAATATCCTGGCCGGATCTCGGGTACGTCGTTGCGCAACCCAGACTTCGCGGCTTACGCACGCGCCTTCGGCGGCTTTGGCGCGACGGTCAATAAGACGGCGGATTTCGGCGAAGCCTTTCAGGCGGCGCAACAGTCGGGTAAGCCGGCTATCGTTCATCTCAAGATTGATCCCGAGGCGATCACACCAACAACTACGTTGAGCAAAATCCGCGCACAAGCCCGTGCCGCAGCCGTTGGCCGTAGAAAAGCGGCCGCCGCCGACGTGCCCATCCGTTCTTCGCAAAATATTTTGCGCTCTGACGGACCTTCTAGGTCGGCGGCGTGCAATTAGGCGACGTTTGATTACCTCGAGGAAGCGCCGGGGATGGCGCGAAAGGCTTTTGCGGCTCTCCCTCTCCCCGAGCCAACACCGCCGACTTCTCGCGACCAGTCGCGTCCCGGCCTCAATGTTGCGCGGGTGCATCAGTCTTTGCCAACAGCCAGTGCAACCATCTGCGCTTTTTCTCCAGATCCCACTTATAGGCTTCGAGGCACTTTTTCGAACAGAATTGACCTCGGTGGAACGCATGTCGAATGAGGCCGAATTTACCCCCACATTGAAGGCAATGTTTCATCACGCCTCGCCGGTGTTTAAGCGCGAGAGAAGCGTCTACTCACCACGGCTTTTATTTTAGAGCGAGCAATTGCAGTTATTATCCTTACCATGGAACCATTCGCGGAGGGCCCCATGGGCCATAAGTTAATACCTCGGCGTTTTAATCTTTGTAAGGAGCGGCGCGATAGATCCCAGCGACTTTGGCCAGTTCCTAAGCTTACCCATAACATTCCGCGTGAAGCCCGCCGCCTGGGCCAGAGCACCCACTGAAGTTGCTGCCAATTCCTTGGAATCGCCGTTCTCTTTTGCCGGGTCGGCTTTGGCCCATTTCATGGATTGGTAGATCTCGGCCGACTGCCGCCACCTGTTGGCTGCGTCAAGGAAGCTCTGCCGCGCAGCGGGATCAACGGCGCGCTCGGCCTTTTGTTCGTAATGGGCCGCCCGTTCCAGACACGAAATTACGCTACGATCCCACTCGACCATGCGGTGCCCCGTCGAAGCTAGACCGGCGGCGCCGGCCATCGAACCAGCGAACTGATGCAATGGATGGTAGCGTCGGTTTTTGGCGCCACCGTGACCGAAAATGGGGGCTAAGCGGCCAGAACCACCGGCGGCGACCCCAACGAGAGGTTAACGTAACGTCATAATGATATTCCAGCGCGAGCAACTCGGCGCCCCATCGTCCATTGGGTCGGGTCAAAATGGCACAGCAGGCGTGAGGGGATCGGTATTCAAATTTGCGAACGGCTGGATGATCGGCAAAGGGCGGGCACCCCACACTGCCGGCGCGCACCAGACCCCGCTGGCTGCAGCCAATTCTAAGGAGCAGGCCAACTCATCGAAGGCGATGCGCATGCTCGGTCGGATTGGCGCAATACGGGCTTCTCAAGACATTCACTGCCATACCGACCAAGCCACCCGTGTTGCGGGAAAGTAACTTCAAATGGTCGAAGACATCGCGGCTGCTTCCCGGTTGGTTGGGAAACGGAGCAAGCGACGTTAACTTCCGTCGCATACGCATTCGGTTACGGCGGCATCGCGAGATTTCGCCCTGTCACATAGGTCCAGCCCGTCGTGCGGTTCGCGCCACCGCCCAATGTCCGGGTCGCCGCGGAAGCGGGCAAACAAAGACCTCCATGAACGCCCGGTCGTCATTCAATACTCGAACGCGATACGCACGAGCATCTTAGGGAATGTAATACCGTTGTTTTACCCACGCTCATCGCGCGCTCGCTGCTGGTTGCGTCCGGCAGCGACCTCGAGTGGCGGTGTCGTTGCATGCTTTGCGCTGTCTGCTGAATGTCCGGGCTGACAGACAGCGGACAGTTCAGCGATTGATTTCGTCGCGCGAAGGTTCATCCAGTGGAAAATCCCGGCCGCGAAAGAGCCGTTCGATCTCGTGCAGGTTATACGCCTGGCCCTCACATCTGATGGTAACGGACCTGCAGCGTCGGATATCGAGCTTGAGCATTGCAAATATCACTGCTTCTCTTAATGTAAAGCCATCAAAATATTCTTCCACAAGGGCGCCACTTGGCTCATCCCAGTACGGCCGATTGACCCAGCATATTTCTGCTGGCTTAGTGTAGTCGAACCGTGGCATCACAAACGACCTTTGGATTCGACGAACGGACGGGCCGCTATGTATCGATTTGGATGCGGGCTATAGAACCCTCAGCAAATCTGGGCACCGGGCGACACACTGATCACTGCAGTCGGCCTTGACACGACGGGGGCAACTTGATGTCAGCCTGTCCTTCCAGTCGAGGATTGCACAGTCCCCGCCGTACTCTCGAATTAGTAAAGCCAGCGAATACGAGCTGGTCCATCCACATTTAGCGCAGTCGACGCGGAGCATTCTCAGCCTGCCGACTAAATCGTTCAAAGTGACAGCGCTATCTGGAGGCATGGAACTCAGGAACCGTCTCGATGAAATGCTTAGACAGCTGGTGGACAATTCTCATAACGTGCTCACATCTCTGTACAGGAGCATTCAATTCTTGACCAAGACTTGGCGGAGGTCTAATTCCGGGCCTCGGGCCAGCAAAATTCTAATCAAGCTTATGTGTCTTCAACGAGCCCATGGCTGAGCCTCCTCCGGTGAGGTTGCTGCTCGGCTGCCCCCTGGGTTTCGAGTGTTTCTATTAAACGCGTTTCGTCCGACTTTTTCACGGCGCCACTGTGTCGGTCAGGCGTAGGCGGGTAGGAATCAGCCGGTATGTTTATCGATGGGTGAATCGTCGGTAGAATGCTACCAAAGCCGTGTGATCGTCGGCCTTCGCTCCCTTGTCGCCCATCGGACGCCCGGCGCTACGTGACACCTACAGTGGTCGCTCTTACCTGAATGTCCGGGTTGCCCTCCGGGCTATTAAAACAGGCTCGCATGAAAATGTAAAAATGCTTAGATGGAAAAATGTGCGAAATAGAATTCTCCTCCGAGCGCCCGACGCGTGCGATACGCGCGGCGCCGGCTGCCGTACATGCGCAGATCAGGTACCAGGGACCCGTCGTGGCAATCGATTAGCCCGCGAGCGGGGCGAGGATAGCGGCATCAGCCCCCCGGCTTGGCGAGCGCCCAGTAGGGTGCACCACTGTCACAATCTCCAAGTGTCAAGGCGTTTGTATCTCGTACTCATCTCGGGCCTTCCGTACATGGCGATCGAAATGTTATCCTGAACACTGACCCAGAGATCTTCTGGGACATCTCAAGATCATCATAGGGAGGCGATCCATGACACGGTTGAGCTTTGCTGCCGTCGCCGTTGGGCTCACGATCGGAGCTCTCGCGGCGGTCCCGGCCCATGCGTGGAAGCGCGGCGAGGTCGACGTGCTGACGGTCCTGCCGGACGTGACGCCCGGGGTCAAGAGCAGCGTCGAAGGCCTCACCGTCGGACCCGACGGCAACATCTACGTCCCGACCTTCGGGTTCAACACCACGGGCGCGCTTACCGGGCCCGCCGTATTGTTCGTGATCTCGCCGAGCGGCAACGTCATCAGGAAGGTGACCATCGCGAACTCGAGCCCGCACATGCTCGGGCTCCGCTTCAATCCCGTGAACCATCATCTGATCGTGCTCGACTTCGGGGCCGGCAAGGTCCTCGACGTCAACCCGGAGAACGGGCTGAACACCACGCTGGCGGGCCCGATCGCCAACTCCGGACTCAATGCGCTCGACTTCGACACGCAGGGAAACGCCTATGTGTCGGATTCCTTCAACGGCACCATCTGGAAGGTGCCGATGACCGGCGGCGCGATCAACTGGAAGACCGATCCGTTGCTCTCGCCCGGAACCGGTCTCACCCCGCCATTCGGCGCCAACGGCGTCGAGTTCAGCAACGATCGCAAGACCATGTTCGTCGCCAACACGGCGTTCCACCAGATCATCCAGATTCCGATCAACCCCAACGGCTCGGCCGGTACGGCGACGATCTTCATCACCGGCATCAACGCGCCGGACGGGATCATGATCGATCGCCGCGACAACATCTGGATCTGCTCAAATCAGGAAGACGAGATCGTCGTCATCGACAAGACCGGCAAGGTGATCGCCAAGCTCGGCGACTTCCGCGGCATCGACCAGAACGGCATCGTCCAGGGCTTCCTGTTCCCGGCGAGCCTTGCGTTTAGCAACGACGGGTCGATTCTCTACGTATCGAATCTGACGCTCTACCTTCCGTATGCAGGCGCCAAGCTGGCGATCGACTCGGCCTGGACCCTGCGGGTCAGCGGCTACACGGTGTCCTCGCTGCCGGCGGTAATCCCGCCGCTCACCGCGGGGCCGTAGAGACTGCAACAAGCGACGAAACGACAAGGGCCGCCGTTCGGCGGCCCTTCGCCGAAGGCCAACCCTGCCAACGGCGCGCCAGGACGACCTCGACGGCGTGGACGAATAGCGTCCGTAGGTTGGAGTGCACCCCTTGGGGTGGACAAGTGGGAGCCGGAGAATCGGCTAACTGAAGCGGGCTTTCGAGGAGAGCCCATGGCTAAGCACCGCACGCATTCGATCGAGTTCAAGCGGCAGGTCGGTCAAGCATCGATGATCCACGAATACGCCGACTGCGTGTATAACGTGAACGAACTGCGTGTATGACGCGGATGAATCAAGTCCGCGAGGAGCTTCTCCTATTAGCCGAAGCCGGCGCCTTGAATGAAAATAGAGGTATGTTACGCTACTGGCCGTGTATGGGCGGAAGAGCGCTTGCGGCCGCAGCGACCGAGGCGTTGGACCCATCAACCGTTGGGGAGGGATATGATGCTCATCAGCCGGCTCCGCGCTGGAGCGTTTCTTGCGTTTCTTTTCGCGTCGGCGTGCGCGTTATTCGTTCTCGCCGATTTCATTCACCCCGCTCGCGCGCAAAACTTCATTCAGCCTGCCCATGCGCAAAAGGGGTTCGCCTCCTACGAGGACAAGAAGCGCCAGGCAAACGACATCGCGGTCAACATCGTGGTGTCCGGCCTCTCCTGCACCTGCGCGCGCTTCGCCGAGGACATGCGCAACGTGCTCAACGACCTGCGCCCGGA
>Ga0187784_10002631_pt1 | contig 14392 bp, 11 predicted proteins | sample 1015_SJ02_MP15_2_FD_132964 | JGI IMG/M metagenome (GOLD analysis project Ga0187784, IMG submission 132964) | Tropical peat soil microbial communities from peatlands in Department of Meta, Colombia - 1015_SJ02_MP15_20_MG | ecosystem: Environmental > Terrestrial > Soil > Wetlands > Peat | place...
CGCCCGACACACTTAAAACGGTCCATGTCCTTGAAGGAACTGCGAAGAAGATGGAGCATCTCCAGCCCCTTGCATTTCCGCCTGATGACAGCGCGAATCACGTCTTCCAATACATCGGCCACGAACCCCTGGACCAGATTCATGCATACAAGTTCCAGGTTACGCCGAAGACCCTGGAGAAGGGGAAGTTCCATTTTAGTGGATTCATTTGGGTCGAAGACCGGAGCTTGCAGATCGTAAAGGCAGAAGGCAACGAGGCCCCTGCCATTGAGAGGGGGATGTTCACATGGACGATCTTCCCCCATTTCGTGACCTTCCGGTCTCAACTCAATGGAGGATTGTGGTTTCCAACCCTCACGGTGTCCGAATGCACGGTCAATGGAGTGCGTTTTCACGGGATCATCAAATACTTCGATTATCGCCGCTTCCAATCGGAAACGCGCTTGATTCCCGTGTTGGATGAGAAAAAGGAAGAGAACTGAGGACTAAACCCGATTCAGCACATTCGAAGTCAAGAAACAGTGCTCGGATTGGCCCAATTTCTCTGAACCGCCAGGCCGCTGAGGAGAGTTCCTGTCGTCTTGCCATGCGGCTTGGCCACAAGAAACCCAGGAGGTACTCATAAAATGAATCGCAAGCTCGCATTTGTTACTCTGTTAACGTCATCTATTTCGTCCGCTTCATTATGGGCGGCTGTGTGCGCGGGCACCACCACGGGAGCCCAAACAGGGACCGCCGAACCAAGCAAGCAAAGCGTAGCCCACTGGAGTATCTATTCGCGAAGCCGGGAAGAGAAGGCTGGAGAGAAACTCTCCAGGCAGATCGACCAACCTGGATACCTGCTCGAGGACCCGGTTGTGTCTGCTTATTTGAATCGTGTGGCGCAGCGGGTCTTGGCCGCTTCCGGATCTGACCGGCCGGTGAGTGTCAAGGTGCTGCTGCATCCGGCACTGAACGCCGTAAGTATACCCGGCGGCAGGATTTATCTCACCGTGGGATTGCTAAACGGGATAGAGAGCGAGGACGAACTGGCGTCAGTTCTTGGCCACGAGATCGGCCATATCACCGCGCGGCACTGGGCGAATCTGCGAAGTAAACGGCTTATTCTAAGGGCGAGTGCGGTGGCCCTGCCCTGGGTTGTGCCGTTTGGGGGTTTGGCTGGCCTTGGCTACCAAAGAGAGCAGCCACGTGTGATGAACGCCTTCACCAGGAAAACGGAGGAGGAAGCCGACTCTCTGGGTTTGAAGTATCTTTACAAGGCGGGGTATGATCCGTCGGCCTTCGTCTCCTTTCTCGAAAAGGCTGCCAAAATCCAGGAAATCGACCCCCACAGGGGCGGCCTTAACGCCAAGGACCATCCAGAAACGGCGGATCGAATCACCAGGGCCCGACAGGAAATCAAATCATTTCCAGCGCAACAAGTACGGGCAAGCGTAGATCCAAAAGAATTCGCCGAAATCAAGAGCCGGTTGCCGGTCTTTGGGGATGGCTATCAAACGACGTGCTTGGCTTTTGGCACCCAACACAAACCCGGACAGCGGGTCATGGTGATTAAGCCGACGATCATCCAGCCGAACGAAATCACCAACTTCATGAAAGACGAAACGCCTCCGGTGTTGAAGTGGGAAGACGCACAGTGGGCTGATGACCGTGCGAACTGAACCTTCGCCAGCCCTTGTCCCTCGGTAAGATTTATGCGGCAAAGTCAATCCGGCCCCCGGCAGAATACACCAGCAAGCTGAAAAACAAACAGCTTCGGGAACAGGGGGATACTGTCCATCAGACCAGGGCACAACTAATCAATCCAAACACGGGAAAGATCGATACCTCCCGGTGCGTGGCACATTCCGACAATCCTGCCTGCTACGAAGAAGACCACCTCATTTCCCTCGAAGACGGGGGTGGCCCAACAGACCCAAGAAATCTCTGGCCTGAGCCTTATAACACGAAGATTGGTTGGGTCGTCATGGGCGCGCACCAGAAAGATGTCGTCGAGGCTTTCATCCATGACGAGATTTGCTATGGCATCCCCAACTCCAAGAAAACCTCACCCATACCGGCAACCACCTCGATCACCCTAAAGCGGGGCCAGGAGATTCTGGCGGGCGACTGGCACGCCTGCTACGAGTCGATAAAGAACGGGGAGGCCATGCAAGTGAGGTTCTGATCATGGCGGCAATGGTTCGTCCAGGCACAGAACGCATCGGGGAATTTATAACATCTCCCGGAGGTTCTCCTCTGCCACTTCGAGCAGGATTTCGACGCTTTCCTTGGCGGTCCCCTCCAGTACAGGACCCGACCGCAGCAGTGCAAGAGCCTCTTCGACGGCTTGCAGTGCGATGTCTTGTTTTGAGTTGCTCATGGTCTGACCACCAGTGGTAGAATCTGTACATCATGCGCCGGGTTGCCTTGTTTTTGGTACTGCCCACGTTGGCGGTCGCGGTGGTCAGAATATCCGTCGGCATCCTGCGAGTTTTCCATCATCCAATTCTCGCCTACGCCCTGTTGATTCCGATCTGGGTAGGCGTGCTTGCAACGCTAATCATGGTGGGGCGGGTCACATTCGGAGGGAGCCGGGACGAGGACAGTGAATAATCCTGCGCGACGACACGCGGGCCGGAACCTCCTATACTCAAAACCTTAGAGTTGGTTAAATCAAACCCTGGAGCGTTTTGCCCTCCACCAAACATCGCTAGGCGAATAACCTGCCCCTCACCTATAGCGGGGTTCCCTGTCGGTGACGAAGCGGTGACGAACGACAGAGGACAGGGGTCCACCGCTGTCTATAGCTATCATCGTGACGAGAGTCTTACCTGCTGGCAAACCGGTAATTCTGTTATGAAAGTCATAACCTGTCCATTCTTGTCATTGCCCAATGCTAGGAGTCGATATGCCACAAGTCCTCGTGCACGGGGCAGCCGAAATCCAGGCAGAGCTGGGCATTCTCTTTCAGCGTCTCGAAGTTCGGGGTTACCCAGCAGCTCGTGTTAGTGGGCGATTCGAGGCCGCCTAAAAGGTTCTCTCGGACCTCGTCCGCGATCTTTTTCGCCAGGTCAAAACCCGGCTCGTTTTCCTTGAGGCCGGGCACAATCTGAAAGTCAGCCGCGCGGATGGGAAGCTTGCACGCCATCAACGCTGCGCGTACATCCGCATCCGAGCGCCACATCTTTTCGTAAACCAGGAAGGCGCTGCGGCCCTCAAGGATGGGGTTGTACTCGCCCAAGTCCCTGATGAAGCCGGCGAAATTAGCGGCCCCCACTGCCCCACGTAAGTATGTGTCAACTCGGCCGGTGCTGGCAGATGGTGAGGTGGGCAGTTGGGCAGTGGGCAGATGGCCCGGTTCGGCGACGGTTCTACCTGTGGGCGTGGGCAACTGGTCCACCTGCCCCCTGCCTATCTGCCCATTCGCCTGCACTTGGGGTTCCGGCACCGCGCCGCCGCCCGGCATCGCGCCCGGATTCAGCCCCACGTCGTTGCCGATCGGGCCGCCAGGGAAGAGCCGCACCATCGGATAGCTCGCCCCCGGCGTAATCACTTGGCGAATTGTTTCAAGCAAGGACACAGGAAAAACCTCAAAAGCGAAGTCAAATGGCAAAAGGCAGATGGTTGTTCATTTGTAATTTTCCAATTGAGCAATCGCAAACCCGTTGAATTTTGCCGTTTGCCATTTGACCTGGTCTTCGTATGTCGGCGCGAACCGCGCGAGCTCGCGTGGTGGGGGGATAATCTTGAGCGCCTTGAGACGGCGGGACTAAACAGGCTGCGGAAAACCCCGCCCAAGGGTCGCGTCAAAGTCGGGCGGCAGAGCCGCTTTGGGATGTGACCTTTCGGGGAGTTCGACGCGACCTTGTGCCGCACCCTTCCGGCCCTGGTCAGAAATCCCGCTGAGGCGCTATGCTAGGCAAGTGCTGCTGTTCCGTCGAATGGAGCCGCTCCGCAGCCCAGGTTCCGCTGGGCTGGGAGATGCGAAGTCTGACTCCGAGGCGGGGACATAAGAAGGAGTATATTGCCATGCGGGCAGTTATCCAAAGAGTGAAGCGGGCGGAAGTGCGAGTCAACGCCCAGGCCGTGGGGGCCGTGGGCGAGGGCATGCTGGTGCTGCTGGGCGTCGGCAAAGAGGACACGCCGGAAACCGCGCGATCGCTGGCGGATAAGGTCGTCAACCTGCGCATCTTCGACGACGACGAAGGCCGCATGAACCGCTCCTTGTTGGAAATAGGGGCAGGCTTGCTCTGCGTTTCCCAGTTTACGCTTTACGGCGACTGCCGCAAGGGCCGCCGCCCCAGCTACGACCGCGCCGCTCCGCCGGAAAAGGCGCGCCAACTCTACGAGACCTTCGTGGGCGCGGTGCGGGCCGCGGGTATCAATGTCGCGACGGGACAGTTTCAGGCCATGATGGACGTGGAATTAGTCAACGACGGCCCGGTCACGCTTTTGCTCGACTCCGAACGAGCCTTTTAGCAAGCCCCGGTAGCGCGGACCCCCGGTTTTGGGGTCCGCGGCTTGTCCACGGGGAAGAGCCGCGGACCCCAAAACCGGGGGTCCGCGCTACTCACTATTTCTGGGACGGGACGCTAGCCCAGTTTGGCGATTCTGTCGGAGACTTCTTGGGCAAAGCGACTGATGAAACCCTGGATGTATTCCCCTGGGTCGAGTTGGTCGTCTTCCAGCAGGGGAGTCAAATCCGCGCCAAAAATCAGCGCCGTGGACTCATCGACGCCGTGCGAGGCAAGATAGGTGGCGTTGGCACGCCTCCGGCCCATCGTGGCAAGATCATATCGTTTCCCGCCGCATACCTGTGAATCGAACACGCCCACCAGCGCCGCGGCAAGGTTTTCGTGAGCCCCCACATTGAAGACGACCTTGTCATCGTCATTCAGCCAATCGAGATTGCGCCAGACTTCACAGCCGTAAAGCCGCTGGGGTCGCGAATCGCCCGGCAACTCGCGCAGGGCACGGATGAGCCGCAGGGCCGTGGCGACGTGCGTGTCGTGCTTGTCGGCGAGGTTGTGGGCGTAAATCACCTGCGGCCTGGACGCCGCGAGGATGCTCTTGAGGTCTTCCACAACGTGAGCGTTGGCAGGATCCTTGACGGCGCTGCTGGAGTAATCAAGGAAGACGTGGGCGGCGTACTCGCCAATGAAAGCGGCTTTCCTCTGTTCTTTGCGCCGCACAACTTGCATTTCCTCGTCCGTGTAACTTCCGTACAGCCCATCGCGAGGGCTGCCGCTGCCATTGGTGACCGTCACTCCGGTGAAACCCTTGTTCGACCTGCCGAAGCACTCCAGGATGCCGTGATAGGCCATAATCTCGATGTCATCTTGGTGCGCCGAAACCGCAAGGTGCGTGGTGCGGGAAAGCGCCACATCAACCGCAGAGCCGTCAGGGACATAAACTTCCGCCCCGGCATTGTGTAATTCCATTGTGTTCCTCCTAACCACAGGGAACAGGGAATAGGGAACAGGGAACAGGCAGCGGTAAAGTGTAAAGTTTAAAGGCTAAAGGGTGAGCGCTAGTCGTCCTTCATCCTTTATCCTCCACCCTTTCTGCTTTCCCTCTGCATCCCTGGCCCTTTAGCCTTTACCCTTTAGACTTGACCCTTCAAAAGGGTAAGAGCTAGTCGTCCTTTATCCTTCACACTACCTGCTTTCCCCTTGTATCCCTGAGCATTTACCCTTTAGACTTTACCCTTCAGCCTTTTGCTTCTCCGCCTTGTCCTCTAACCCTCTTCCCGGTTTCCGATCAGCGCGGGCAGGCTGGCCGCAGCCACCGCTTGGCCGACACGTCGGGTTGATTCATCGGGAAGCCGAAGCCTGATTCCTCGCGCCAGTTCCGGGAACTCGTTTCGCAACACTTCCTGGGCTCGATTCAAGATGATGTTTCCACCCTCCCCCGAGGTCACGCGGCCAAGAATCAAGACGTTGCGAAGGACGTAGAAATCCGCGTAGTGCGCGATGCCATATCCCACGTAACAGCCAATGGTCTCGAAGATCTGCTTGGCGCGCGCCTCCCCGGAATGAGCCATGTCCTGAACGAATTTGAGTTGCTGCGCGGGACCGAGGCGCGCGTCCAGACCGATCTCAGCCTCGGCAGCCAGCCGAAAGACCGCCTGCTGCGAGAAGTACTGCGCGCCGCAACCTCGGTCGCCCGACCATTCGTCAACGGGAGCTTCAGGGTCGTAGTCCACAGGGCAGAAGGCCAGTTCATTCAACCAGGTGGTAAGCTCACCCGTCTCCGTGACGTAACCTCCCGCCTCGCTCGAACCAAGAGCAATCCCTAGCACGGCGTTATCCTGAAGTGACATAGAGCCGGCAAGCGCAGTTACTTCTCCATCGTTGACCACCTGAAAGGGAATCTCCTTCCAAGCACGCTTCATGTCAAGAAAGAGGTTTCCAATTCTGGTCTCAAAAAGTTCTCGGGGTACCGCCCGAAAAAGGGAAGCCACGCGGGGGCGATTGTTGATGTAAATTCCGGCGGAACTGCCGCCAATGGCGTCGACGCGCGGCAGATGCTGGGCGGCAGATTTCAGCCCCGCCATGATCTCGTTGTAATGATAGCTGGGGTCGGCGGCGTTGCGCGGATCCCAGACAACCTCTTCCGTGAAAACAGGTTCTCCGTCGATCACGGCGGCCACTTTTCGGTCCGTAGCGCCTAAGTCGAATCCAATGCGGCAGCCCTCGAGATGCCGCCCCAGGGCCATACTACCCTCCGAGGGCTCAGGGGTTTTTTCGGGGCTGGTGATCTCGACCGTGAACGGCCTTTGGTATACTCCGCCCATGAACTCAGCGTCGAAAGCGCGCGTGCCTCGAAGCGAATAGGTTTGACGGATATGCTCACCTACACGCCTCGGTCCGCCTACTACAACTCGCCATCCGCCATGCTTCCAGAGAAGCATCTTCACCAATCTTTCGGCAAAGGGGAGATTGAATCGCGAGGCCTCGTGGCTGTCGTCGAAGCACATCGTGTTATAAACAGAGACGAAGCCTTCATGGCGTTCCAAGGCGATTGTCAGGGGAACACCTTTACCGCTATCCCTCACCGCCTTCAAGTAGGCGTGATTGAAGAGCACTGCTGGAGAAAACCGCGCATGAAGCGGCGGGACAACGCGCGGCTTCACAAAATCAGGTTGCGCGGACCTTCGCTCTTGGGGTCCGCGGTTACTCTCATTCATTTTCCACCCGAGGGCTATGAACGTTTAAGAGATTCAGCCAGCATCGTCTTGCTGAGAGGCTCTGAGTTTTTTGGAGTGGCATGCCTGGGATTTTGCGGGTGGCGCATCATCGCTCTTTATGCATGCGCCCCAAGCCGCACCCCGGCCTCACTCAGGTGGCGCATAAATCAAGAACAATGTATGCGCCACCCTTGAAATTCGGAAAAAGTCATCTCGCCTCCACCGAAGAGTATAGGGGGCCTGCCGCATTCGGTCAAGGAAGCCGGTTACACGAACATTTTTAGGGCGCGTGCGTATTTGATGTTAGATTGCGTCAAGGGAGGGATGCCAATGGGGACTCTTATTCAGGACCTTCGATTTGCTCTTCGCATGCTGGTAAAGAACCCGGGTTTCACTGCCGTGGCGGTGATTTCCCTGGCTCTGGGGATTGGTGTTAACACGACCTTCTTCAGCATCGTGGATGGTTTCTTCCTACGGTCTTTGCCGGTCAAGGATGCCGGCCAAGTGGTTACGATTACACCGCTGCCTTATGGCAACGCATCGTATGCCGATTACCAGGACATCTGCCTCCAAACCGCCACTTTTGAGGGCATTGTTGCCATCGGTAGGCACGGGGCTGCCTTGGTGACGAACGACGTGACCGAGATCCTCAAGGCCGACTATGTGTCGGAGAATTACTTCTCCGTTCTCGGGGTCTTCCCGCTGCGGGGTCACACTTTTGATAGCGAAGGTTCGAGGAAGGACCTGACGGCGGTGATCAGCTACGGGCTTTGGCAAAGACGTTTTGGCGGCAACTCCGATGCCATCGGCAAGGTTGTCCGGTTCAATGGGAGAAATGTAACCATTGTGGGAATAGCCCCTCAGTGGTTTCGAGGTATGCAGAAGGGCATGACCACGGACGTGTATTTTCCCGCTGACCGCTGGGAATGGAAAGAAGATCTGGCCCGGCGAGATTATCGCGGCTATGACTTACTAGGCCGCCTGCGGCCAGGCGTCAAGACTGCCCAGGCTCGGGCCGAATTTGCGACTATTGCCAGCCGGCTTTCGGCGTCATTCCCTGCAACCGACAAAGGAATGAGTTTTGAACTTACCTCGGAAGCGGAGCGGTTTCAAGGAGCCCTCAAGCTGAGCGCCTTGCTGATGGCTGCGGTGGGCTTGGTTCTGGTGATCTGTTGTGCAAACGTTGCAGGAATGGCTCTGGCGAGAGGGGAAGCGCGCCAGGGTGAAATGGCAGTGCGCAAGGCTCTCGGCGCCAGCCGAGGCACGCTGTTGCGCCAATTGCTCACTGAAAGCCTGCTTCTTGCCCTGGTCGGAGGGGCACTCGGGCTGATCTTGACTGCTTGGCTCATTTCACTTCAGCCGGCCTTGATGCCGTCCGCGCAGTTTGCCATAAGCTTCGATATACGCGTTGACAGCCGGGTATTCGTGTTTACCATTTTCGCATCCCTGATAGCTGCGGTGATTTCGGGACTATTCCCCGCCTTGCACGCCTCCAGGGCGGATCTTGTTTCCACGCTCAAGGGTGAAGGGGAAAGCCACGCGCGACGCCGGCTTGGCCTTATTGGGCGTAACCTCCTCGTGGTGGGACAGGTGGCGCTGTCCGTGGCCCTTCTGGTTGGCGCTGGGCTGTTAATCAAGAGCCTGATGCTGACCACCAAGATCAACCCGGGCTTCGACACCCGAAAGAATCTTCTGACGGTGTTTCTTGCCCCCTCGAGTGGCGGGGAAAAAGGCGTGATGCGGTTCTACGCACCCCTCGTCGAGAGGATTAAGACCCTTCCAGGAGTGAAGCAAGTGAGCTACGCCATGCGCATCCCGCTCAGTGGGTCGGGCGGCGGGGTGGAGGCCAAGGTTTCTCTACCGGGGGTCGAGCTTCCTCGGGGACAGGAATCGTTAATGCTTCACTACAACTTGGTTGGGCTCAATTACTTCCGCACAGTCGGCGCGCGCATCCTGCGCGGCCGCGACTTTGCCAAGGAGGACGAGGCCAGCCATCATTATGTCATCCTCATCAATGAAACCATGGCCCACCGTTTCTGGCCGAGTAAGGAGCCCATTGGGAAGGTTGTGAAGGTGGAGCAACGCGGGGATTTCGAGATTATTGGTGTGGTCGAAGATGGCAGGAACGAATCCATTCATGAGGTCGCCGAACCCTACGCATACGTCCTCTACTCCCAAATGCCGACTGGAGAGGGAACCATTTTGGTGGAGACAGCGAGTGACCCTAGGGCTTTGGTAGACCCAGTGAAGCGCGAGATCCGCGCCTTGGACAAGGACGTAATTATCTTCCTGGTCATGACGTCCAAACAACTCATGCAGTCCGCCCTTTGGGCCGACAGGATGCCCGCGTTGATGATCGCCATTCTTGCCTTGCTCGGGATGTTCCTGGCTTCCGTCGGGCTGTTCGGGGTCACGGCCTTTATGGTTAACCGTCGCACGCGTGAGATTGGCATCAGGATGGCGTTGGGCGCGCAACGCAATAAAGTTTTGGAACTTGTACTTGTAGGCAGCGCGAAGCTTGCAGGAGCAGGAATTCTGATTGGTGTGGCGGCCGCTCTGGCTACTAGCCGGCTCATGTCGAGTTATCTTTACGGGGTGCAACCCAGGGACCCGGTCGTCTTCACTCTGTGTTCTTTCACGGCTCTAGTTGTGGCTTTGCTTGCAGCCTATATCCCGGCCCGGTGGGCGACTAGGGTGGATCCGTGGATGGCGCTGCGGTACCAGTAGGTCTCTGGTACCTGACCCCCGACACCCGACACCTGACACCACAGCTCTGGAGTGTTACCCCTTTTCCTCAAGAATTTCTGCTCATGATGTGGTCGTTAGCCCACAGATACGCTGCCAAGCCCGAACCCTCGATCGGTCGATAAGCCGTATGGAATGGTTCGCCGCCTGAGAAGGGACGAAGCATTGCCATAAGGAAAGCCCCTCGGAAAGATCAGGGACGCTAAAGAGCAAGCGTCTGGGCCCATACCCCCTTTTGGGCAAGCCTATCGCTCCTTCGCCGCTTGACAGGTTTTGAGTTTTGTGACCTAATAACACCATACTCAGGGACTTAGACGATAGCCAAAACAGTCGACACCCGCAAATCGCGGGTCAGCAGCATTGGAGGTAAACCCATTTAATGGGGTGTCACCATTAGCAGGCCAGAAAAGGGCGAAAAACACAGGCTGGCGCACAGCCAGCAGAAGGAGAAAATCATGAAAAATCTAAGAAGGTCATGGAAGGTGGCAGCGCTTTTCGGCGTGGGGGCGTTAGTCTCTGTCCTTTACATTGTCCGTCCGGGGTCCATCGACCGTCCTATCCAAGCCCATCCCAATGATAGCAACGAGACCCAGTTGCTCGTCCCCTATATCAATACAATCACCGGTGGGTCGGAGCCGACTGAAAACTGGGGCACTACGATCAACATCGCCAACACAACGAAGACCCCATTTGCCGCTGGGTCGCCCAACTACCGCGCGCCACAGTCGGGTACCTGCACCTTTTACTTCTACCCGGCGACCCCTACGGTGACGGTGCCAACGGTTGTGACACCCACTATACCTTCTGGAGGGTCGTATACGTTAAACGTGAACAACGTAACAGAATTCGCCGGGAACACGGGTTACGCCATCGCCACATGCAACTTCCTGAACGCTTACGGCTTTGCCGAGGTATATGACAACTACGGTATCGGTGCTCCTACGGCCACGATGGGGTATGAAGTTTATATATTGCCGAGCCCCGGGCTCAGCCCACACTAACCAGTTGGACAGGCGCTCGTTGGAGACCCCATTACGCCACTTAATATCAGGGAGCTGCTTGGGAAGCTGTTTCACGACCGGGGAAAGAAGTGAGGCCACCGGAGCAATCCACTAGGCGGCGGTTTCCCGCGTATAAGCGCAATGGAGAGTCACCCAGGCCTCCCGCCGGGGTTGTCTCTCATGAGCGCCAACACGCGCCCACAAGTATCAGCGGACTGGCGCATAGTGAAGCAACTGGATACTTGGATGTCGGGAATTGAGGGGGACTTTATCATCATTCCGTTGGAACCATGGTTGCAATGCGAGTAAGGGAGTCCAGCTTTCACGCAGCGACAAAATGCCTGACTCCCCGCGGGGGTTAATGATGGACACAATGATTGCTCTCATTGCCGTTTGGGGTTTGATTACCATAATTTTCTTTAGCTTGGTTTTCTACCGCTCCCGGATCACCAAGAAGGAATCAGACTGGATCCCTCTGACTGATGACGCGAAGGAAGAGAAAGCCATTGAGACTCAGAAGCTTAGCGAGGTGAAGAGCCATAAGCTCGACAGTCCCATCCGCCTTCTTGGTGTAGTCTGGATAGTATTGATCTTGGTGGTAGTTGGGTACTGGTTCTACCACGGAATCATGACCCCACCACCGGTGGCCAGGTAAGGTCCCACGCACCCGATGTAACAACTCCAAATAACACGTCATCGGCGCCGCGAAGCTTGCGCAAAGACTCGCACCGAGGGGCACGAAGACAGGTGTCAGGTGCCCGGTGCCAGGGGTCAGGTGCCAGGTGCCGGGTTTCAGGTGTCAGGTGCCAGGGGTCAGGTGCCAAGTGCCAAGTGTCAGGGAAAGAAGCCCTCAGTGTTCAGCCCACAGCCGTCAGCACCCACTCGCTTTAGTCGTTTGCTGACAGCCGGATGGGTACTCGCTGATAGCTGAAAGTCGACGGCTGACCGCTCGCATGAAGCTCTTCCCTTTGGGCCATCAGCGGTCAGCACTCGCTCTCCCGAAAATCAGCTCATGCAGGTCATTCCCGCGAAAGCGGGAATCCAGCTTCTTCCGGGCTGATGTGGACCCCAGCCCCGGCAAACTCAGGAAATAGACCCAGCCCTCTCCCCCTTGGGGGAGAGGGTGGACTGCGCCGGCGTCTTCATCAGCCGGCGCGGGACGGGTGAGGGGGTGCCAAATCCTTTGCATTCAGCGGTTTGAGTTCGCCCTGCCGGCATCCGGGAGCCAGCCCCTACGAACTACAACCCCAGCTTTTGCTCCAACTCTCGGGCGCTAAAAGGCGAACAAGGGAAGACGCGACCGTCAACGTCGAAGGTGGGAACTTTCCGCTTGCCGTCATTGGCGTGTTTAACGAACTTGGCCGCCTGGAGGTCCGCCTCGATATCAAACTCCTGGTAGGGCAGGTGGTGTCCCTCCAGAAAGCGCTTGGCTTGGCGGCAGTCCGGACACCAACTCGTGGTGTAGATGCGGATGTTCATGGCTCGTCAATCAAGGTAGTCCGTGGTGCGCCGTCTCGAGCCTGGCGATGGCCCGGCGCAGGGCTTCTCGGGCGCGCTCCATGTCAATCTCGGGATCCAAGAACCTTTTCAGGCGATCTTCGGCCCGCTGCTTGGCTCTTTGGGCGCGCTCGATGTTGATTTCTTCGGCGCGCTCGGCGCTCTGCACCAAGACGATGACGCGATCGGGAAGCACCTCGGCAAAGCCCCAATTTACGCACAGATAGTGCTTCACACCCTGGCGTATGTAGGTGAGTTCCCCAGGCACCAGCTCGGTGAGCAGGGGAGCGTGGCCGGGCAACACCCCGATGTACCCCTCCTTGCCGGGCATAGTCACGGCGCTCACGGAGTCGCGCACCAACAGGCGGTCCGGGCTCACGATGTTCAGTTGCAGTTCGGTGGGAAGTAGATCGCTCATAGCATAGTCGAGAAGTTGAGGAGTCGAGAAGTCGAGGAGTTGAGAGCCACGAGTTGAAGCGTGAATGACTTCACCTTCGACCGCCGCAGGTTATGAGCGGTCATTCCTCGACCTTTAACTCTCGACTCCTAGACTTCTCAACTTCTTGACTTCTCGACTGTCCTCAGGCTGCCGCCTTAAGTTTTTCCGCCCGCTCCAGCGCCTCCTCGATGGCCCCCATCATGTAAAAGGCCTGCTCGGGGACGTCATCGTATTTGCCTTCCACCAGCTCTTTGAAGCCGCGGATGGTATCCTCGAGCTTCACGTAACGCCCCTCGAGGCCCGTGAACTGTTGCGCCACATAGAAGGGCTGGGAAAGGAAGCGCTGGATTTTGCGCGCCCGTGCCACCGTTACTTTATCTTCCTCGGAAAGCTCGTCGATGCCGAGGATAGCGATGATGTCCTGGAGATCTTTGTACTTCTGGAGGATCGCCTTCACGGCCCGGGCCACGCGGTAATGCTCCTGGCCCACGACGCGGGGATCCAGGATGCGCGAGGTGGAGGCCAACGGGTCCACTGCCGGATAAATCCCGATTTCGACCAATTGCCGCGAGAGCACCGTGGTGGCGTCGAGGTGCGAGAAAGTCGTTGCCGGAGCGGGGTCCGTCAGGTCATCTGCGGGCACATAAATAGCCTGCACGGAGGTGATGGAGCCCTTCTTGGTGGAGGTGATGCGCTCCTCCAGTTCGCCCATTTCCGTGGAGAGGTTCGGTTGGTAGCCGACGGCGGAAGGCATGCGCCCCAGCAGGGCCGAGACTTCCGAACCTGCCTGGGTGAAACGGAAGATGTTGTCGATAAACAGCAGCACATCCTGGCCCGCCACGTCGCGGAAGTATTCCGCCACGGTGAGGCCGGTCAAGCCCACGCGCAGCCGGGCTCCGGGCGGCTCGGTCATTTGTCCATAGATCAAGGCGGCCTTGGACTTACTCGAGTCGCCCGCCACCACCACGCCGGACTCCTGCATTTCCAGCCAAAGGTCGTTACCCTCGCGGGTGCGCTCGCCCACGCCGGAAAAGACGGAAACGCCGCCGTGCTTAATAGCGACGTTATTAATCAATTCCATAATAATAACAGTCTTACCCACCCCGGCGCCGCCGAACAACCCCGTCTTGCCGCCTTTCAAATAGGGCTCCAGCAGGTCCACCACCTTGAGCCCCGTCTCGAACATTTCCAGGATGGTATTCTGCTCCTCGAGCTCGGGCGCGTGGCGGTGGATGGGATAGCGCGTCTCCGTCACAATCGGGCCCAGCTTGTCCACGGGTTCGCCGATGACGTTCATCACGCGCCCCAGTGTCGCCTTGCCTACAGGTACGGTAATCGGCTCCCCCAAGTCGATGGCCTTCATGCCCCGGACCATGCCTTCCGTAGGCTCCATCGCAACGCATTTCACCCGGCCTTCGCCCAGGTGCTGTTCGACTTCCACAATTACCCTGGTGGGTTGCGGAACATCAAAGCCCTCGGAAGTGATCCGCAGAGCGTTATAGATGGGCGGAAGCTGCTCGCCCTCGAACGCCACCACCA
>Ga0187784_10002632_pt1 | contig 14391 bp, 16 predicted proteins | sample 1015_SJ02_MP15_2_FD_132964 | JGI IMG/M metagenome (GOLD analysis project Ga0187784, IMG submission 132964) | Tropical peat soil microbial communities from peatlands in Department of Meta, Colombia - 1015_SJ02_MP15_20_MG | ecosystem: Environmental > Terrestrial > Soil > Wetlands > Peat | place...
AAACCGTCGATCAATCCTCGCTACATTGTGCAGCTTTTCGCCGAAACGGTCACGGGGTCGAGTGGTTGCGAGTTCGCTCGATCTGCGTCTACACATCTTAATATGCGCCCCGCGGTAAAGCTGACCTGAAGGGAGCTCATGGATCATGGCCGCCAATGTGCCGCGCCTTGTGTCCTCAAATGCCATTCGGCCGGGGATGGTGCGATGCAAATGCGGCTTGATTCTCGGCGCAATTGACGCAAGTTCTGGGGCTCGTTTGATAAGGAGGGCACCATGTCAGACCCGGGGAGCGGTCACAAAGTGCGCGATCTGGCGCCGGAAGAAGTTGCGCGGGGCATGAAGGATGGCCGTGTCGTCCTGGTGGACGTTCGCGAGCCGAACGAAACGAGCCTCGAGCGTTTCCCAGGCGCGGTGCACGTGCCACTCTCGTCGTTCGATCCAGCCACTATTCCGGCGCCGCCGGGAAGTGAAATTGTGTTTGCCTGTAGGTCGGGTCGCCGCTCGGTTACGGCCTCGTTGGCCGCCCAAGAACAGGGCTTCAATTACGACGCCCACCTTGCCGGCGGCATTCTGGCGTGGAAGGCGGCCGGGCTGCCGACCGAGACTTAAGCTCAGCGCAAATCGCTCCATCCCCGCATTTTCCGAGGCAATTCAGCAGTCGATGCGGCAGAAAATTCGGGCCTTGGCGGCGCCGAGCGCACGTGGCCTCCTCTTCGCGGGACTGCTCCTGGCGACGTTTGCGCCGGCGCATCCTGACGAGCAGCGCGTGGTCAATGTCTACAATTGGTCCGACTATATCGACCCGGCGATACTTGATGGTTTCACCAGAATAACCGGCATCAAAGTTCGCTACGACACCTTCGATTCCAACGACACGCTCGAGGCCAAGCTTTTGGCCGGGAACTCTGGATATGACGTTGTCGTGCCTTCGGGTTACTTTCTCGCCCGTCAAATCGCCGCCGGGATTTTCCAAAAACTCGACAAGTCGAAGCTGCCGAACCTGGTCAACGCTTGGCGGGAAATTGCCAATCGGCTCGCCAGCTACGATCCAGGCAATCAATACGCTGTGAATTACATGTGGGGCACGACCGGCATTGGCTACAACGTCAACGCTGTTGGCAAAATTCTCGGTGCGGGTGAGACAATCGATTCATGGGATGAGGTATTCGACCCGGCGAAGATTGCTCGATTCAAGGATTGCGGTATCCACTTCCTCGATTCTTCGGACGACATCATCCCGGCGGCGCTGCATTATTTGCAGCTCGACCCCAATTCGAGCATGCCTGCCGACTTGCAACGGGCTACTGATCTCCTCCTCAATATCCGGCGCTACATACGCAAATTTCACTCCTCAGAATATCTGAACGCATTGGCAAGCGGTGAAATCTGCCTGGTGGTCGGATTTTCGGGCGACATTATCCAGGCGCAAAGACGCGCGGCCCAGGCCAAGGCAGGCGTGGCTATCGCTTACGCCATTCCCAAAGAGGGCGCACAATTGTGGTTCGACAATCTCGCCATTCCCAGCGATGCACCCGACGTTGCCGAAGCACATGCGCTAATCGATTATCTGCTCAGACCGGAGGTGGCGGCGGCCAATACCAATTTCGTCTCCTACGCTAACGGCAATTTGGCAAGCCAGAAATATATCGACAAAGCGATCCTCGACGATCGCAACATTTATCCCGATGCTGCGACAATGTCTAAGCTCTACACTATCATGGCGCATGACTCGAAAACACAGCGGCTCGTCAACCGGCTTTGGACGCGGATCAAGACCGGCCGCTAGACGTTATTCGGCTCTGCGGTAATCGTTGTTGTCGTTTTTCACAGTGATGGTGCCGGCCTTTGCGTTTTTGGCTTCGCGGTTCCGTGGTGGTCGCTGGCGGCGGAGTCGCCTCTCTGGGGTGGGCGGCGGTAATCGGAACGAATTGCAGACCTCTTCGTTCTTTTGTTAGCGATTGGGGGGCGACGGCTAAATGGTTCCAGCAGAGGTTGTCGCAATCCGCGAGCCAGTCCTACTTGTCGTCGAGGATGAAGTTCTCATTCGCCTTTCCGTTTCCGATTTTTTGCGCGACGAGGGGTTCACTGTGATCGAAGCCGGCAGCGCGCGTGAGGCGCTCACGGTGCTGAAAGCGCGCTCCGATATTTCATTGGTGGTAACGGATATCCAACTGTCGGATGCAATGGAGGGTTTGGATTTAATCCGGGAAATTCGCAATTCGTTCCCGAACATTAAGGTAATGACCGCATCTGCCTATCAAATTAGCGAGCCCGTCGACGCAACAATCACAAAGCCCTATTCACTGGATAGCTTGCGGTCAGTTATCAAATCCGTTCTCGGTCGCTAGGAACTCAAGAGTTCCACAACGGTTAATTCGGCGATGAACAACGCAGCCGTACGCACCGAGATTTCTGCGCGAGGGGAGGAAACTATTCTCGTTCTTCAGCGCGAAGTACTTCCCCGCGCGCTTGTCGCGGATTACTTGCGCTCGTGCGGGTATCGCGTTCTTGAAGCGCGCAGCGCCACGGAGGCTCTTACCATCCTGCAGGAATCTTCGGAGGAGATACGCGTCGTCCTCGGCGACGCGCAAAATGGTTTCACACTATCGGGCTGGGTGAAGGCAAATCGGCCGAAAACCAAAGTCATTCTTGTGGCCAGCTTCGAGCGTGCATCGCAAGCAGCCGCCGATCTTTGCGATGCCGGCCCGCATGGCAAGCGCCCTTACGATCCGCAATTGTTAATTCAAAGGATCAGATCGCAATTGGCGAAAGGCGCAGAGTGACAGTACTCGCGCGCGCTTAAATCGCGCGGTATCGTCGCGCCGAGCCTTCCTATCGCCACCTGCGATGCAACCAGAGCCACTGATCCGGATGCTGGCGCACCCAGGCCTCGACCACCGAAGTTATCGCCTGCATCGTGCCGCGTATGTCGATATGGCCGTCGGCATCGCGCGGCGGGGCAATCGGTTCGGTGATCTCGACCCAGAAGCTATTGCCGTCCGGCTTGCGCACCACGCGCAGCCCGTGAATAGGACACTCGGTCTGCCGCGCGATCATCGCGATCAGCGGATTGGCGCGACAGCGCCGCCCGAAAAACATGACCTCGACGCCCTTGGTCATGTGCTGGTCGACCAACATGCCGACATGGACCCCCGCTTGCAGCAGTCGCGCGAGCTTCACCGGCGCATCAAGCCCCGAGGCGATCAACTCACCCATCAGCGGAGTGCGCAGCTTGACGATGATGTCGCTGATCGGCCGGATATTCGGCCGCCGGTACAGCACTCCGGAGTGCGGCACCAGCGCTTTCGCAACCAAAGCGGGAAGCTCCCAATTGGCGAGATGGGCGGCAAAGCCGAGCATCGGCTTGTCGCTTGCAACCATGCGGCGATAGCGATCCGCCGCCTCGGGCGCGTAGGTGATCACGTCGGCAGTTTGCCGGCCTACGCCTTCCAGGCAGAACTCGTCGAGATGGGCGAACTCGACGGCGATCCTTCCAAGATTGTCCCACACGCCGGTGAGGATCCGGTCGATTTCGGCGGCGCCTTTGTCCGGATAAGCGGCGCGCAGATTATCGCGCCCGACATGGTGCTCGGGTAACAGAGGGCCGAGCTTGCGCATGAACGCCGCCGCGAAATTAGCGGTGCGTTTGCGGTCCATGCGCTTGATCGCGCTCAGCAGTCCGGCGGTGAGCGCCCCCAGGGTCGCGTCGACGATCTTGGAATGCGGCTCCATTAGAGCATGATGCAGAGAGGGGGTTGCCGGTTTTGCGAAAAGCTCATGCGCAACCAAAATCACAACGTGATGATAATCTTGCCGAACACCTGTCGCGATTCGAGCCGCTCCAAGCCGCGCTGAAAGTCGGCGAGAGCTATTTCGATGTCGATCACCGGCAACATCCCGGCCGCCATCTTGGCCAAGCTCTCGCGAATGTTGCGCATCGAGGCGCCGAATGAACCAAAGATTCGGTATTGCTGAAGAAAAAGCTGAAACAGGTTGATGGTCGTCGACTGCCCGGAAGTCGATCCGCATGTGACCAGGCGGCCGCCGCGCTTGAGACAGAGAAGCGAGCCGTTGAAGGTGTCGGGACCGACGTGCTCGAAGGCGACGTCGACGCCTTTCTTCGCCGTTAGCTTGCGCACGACACCTTCGAATCGCTCGCTCCGGTAATTGATAACGTGGTCGGCGCCGAGCGCCTTCGCTTTCGCCGCTTTCTCGTCGTCGCCAACCGTCGTAATCACTGTGCAACCGATCGCTTTTGCCATCTTTATTGCAGTCGTGCCGATGCCCGAACCACCAGCTTGCACCAGAATGGTCTCGCCGGGTTCCAATTTTGCGTTATCGAACAACATGTGCTGAACGGTAGAAAAGGCGACGGGCGCGCAGGCGGCGTCGCGAAAACTTACCTCTGCCGGCATCGGGATCACCAAACGGGCGGGCATGTTGACAAAGTCGCGCGCAAAGCCGTCGAGGTGAAAGCCCATGATGCCGCCGACGTTTTCGCATAGATTATCGCGGCCAGCGCGACACGCACGACAGGTTCCGCAGGTGAGCGCCCCATAGGCGACGACACGGTCGCCGATCCGAAAATCGGAGACGCCCGAACCGACTGCGCTGACTTCTCCCGCCGCCTCCACGCCGACAATGAGCGGAAGTTTGCGCTTGGCAAACGCCATCCCGCGCCAGCCCCAAACATCGATGTGATTGAGACCGATCGCTTTGATTGCGATCTGCACTTCCTCGGGCGCCGGCGCGGGAGGTGCGGCGATCTCGATCAGTTCGATCTTGCGGTCGGCAATAAGCGTCAGGGCACGCATCACGCCGACGCCTCGATGTCTTTGGCTTGAGTCATGCCGGCAGGCGATTTACGCCGGCTCCAGCGTCATGACCAGGCAAACGTTCTGGCCCCCAAAGCCGAAAGAATTGGAAATGGCGCGACGAAGCTTGGCATCGCGCGCAACGTTGGGCACGACATCGAGTGCTATCGCTGGATCTGGAACGCTGTAGTTAATGGTCGGCGGGATGCGCTGGTTTTGTAAGGTCAGCAGCGTAAACGCCGCCTCAACCGCGCCGGCCGCCGTCAAGGTGTGGCCGATCATCGACTTGTTGGAGGAGATGGGTATGCCGCGGATACGCTCACCGAAAACCGCAGACACGCCGAGGTGCTCCATCTTATCGTTCTCCGGCGTCGAAGTGCCGTGGGCGTTGATGTAGTCGATCTCATCGGCCACGACACCGGCATCGGCAAGCGCATTGCGCATGCTGGCGATAATCGGCTTGCCGTCCGGGCTCGATCGCGTACGGTGGAATGAGTCGGATTTTTCCCCGACGCCCTCAAGTATCCCCAGCACGCGCGCACCGCGCGCCTTGGCGTGATCGAAATCCTCCAACACCAAAGCTGCGGCGCCTTCGGCCAGTACAAAGCCGTCGCGATTCTTGGAGAACGGTTTGGAAGCTTGCTGCGGAGGATCGTTCTGGGTCGAGAGCGCGGACAACAGCGAGAAGCGCACCAGCGATTCCGGCGTCAATGAGGCGTCGGCGCCGATCGCCAGCGCAGCCTCACATTCGCTGCGTCTTATGGCCTCCATGCCCAACTGTATGGCGCTTGCGCCGGACGCGCACGCGGTATTGAGCGAAATCGGCGAACCTTCCGTGCCGAATTTCTGGGCGAGATGTTCGGCGATAATGCCGAACTTGAACGCCCCGCGGCTCCTAGCGAAATCGCGCGCCACGCGTAAGAGTTCGGGATAGGCGGGCTCGGCGTCTGCAACGGCCATCTCCGCCATTCTGATGCGATCGGGCCATTCTATTTCGAGCGGCGGCGGCGCGAGAAACAGCGGCCCTGGGAAATGGCCTTTGCCACCGATCGCCGCCTCGGCGATCGCCTCTTCTCCGGCGAGAAGCGCAATACGCTCCGACAACTCCGCCGGACACATGTCATCGCGGTAGGCGTCGTTGACCGTGCCCGCGATGGTGGTCCGCAGTCCTTCGGTCGGAAATCTTGAGATCTGCCGGATGCCGGAGATTCCGCCGGTCAATTTCGCCCAATTGGCGGCCTTCCCGATGCCAAGAGAAGTCACAATTCCGATTCCGGTGACGGCGACAATCGGACGGCCGAGCTTGTCTCGCGTTTCTACCCTCATCGTTCTTCCTCAATCGATCCGCTCAATCAGTGCCAGCCCTTCACCGCGCCAATTACCGACGCCGGTGACGACTATTTGGGACAGGTCCGGCGGGCCCGCTCCCGCGTCGGCTGGCCCGCACGCAGAGTATAGCTCGCCATGCTCGACCGCCGCGCAGGCAATTGCGACATTAGCCATGAACTGAGTTTCAACGCCATGGCCGATATAGGTCCCGGTATTGCGTATCGGAAGTCCAATTTCCTTGAGCACGGAATGCTCCGCCGAGGTCGCCGGTTCTAATCCGCTGGCACCGCAGATGACGGCCGCACGTTTGCGGTCAACCTCGGCCGCAATACTCTCCCATTGGCTGCGCAGCATCGCCTCGATTTCGCCCGCCCCCCTGGCGTCGCGGTCGGAGCGGACTGCCCTGATCCTCGCATGCGCCCGCGCACCGCGGTCTTGCGCATGCTTACGGCCTTCAAGCACAAGAAAGGCGCCCATATTGCCGAGCGCAATGCCGCCACCCGGGCCGCGCTCTCCGATTGGCGAAAAATTACCCTTCAAGAGCGCGCCTGATTGCTCGAAGATGAGGAGAATATCCCAGCGCGCCCCATTATAAGCGCCGCCCACCAGCGTGAGTTCACTCTGTCCGGCGGCGATACGAGCATGGGCGATGCGCATCGCATCGATGCCGGCAGCTTCCTCACCCAGAAACGTGCGGGAGGAACCGACGACGCCATGGACAAGAGAGATGTTGCCGGCGAGAAGGTTGGGTAGCTGCGCCAGAAACAAAGTCGGCCGCAAGTCGCTCATCAGCCGCTCGTTGAGAAAGGAGCCGCGGTCGTTCAGTTTGCGCGCTCCGGCGAGGATCGCGGTATCGACGGCGATGTCGCGCTCGCCGCCGCCGGCCGCGACAATCATGTCGGTCACGTCAAGCAAGTCGGATTTGCCGGCGATGCCCGCGTCGTGGAGCGCCAGACCCGCCGCATAAACCCCAATCCGCTGCCAGGGCTCCATCTGCCGCTGATCGCTTTTTCTCGGAATTTGTTTGTCGAAGTTGATCGAAGCGAGCGGATGCACGACGTAGGGGGCAAAACTCGTGTTGTCGCAGGGCGGCGGATCGCCGCGCAGCAGATGCTGCCAGTTGGTCTCCAATCCCTCGCCGAGGCAGGTGATCAGACCGACGCCGGTGATCCACACCTCTTGGCGTGCATTCACCTGGCAAGCTCCTTTACCGGAAGCTCGAGCCGTTCCGCCCGCTCGAATAGCGCGCTGCGAAATTCCGCGCTGGGAAACGGCATGACGCTGAAAATGATCTGCGCGTTGCAGACCACTTTTCCGTCCCGGCGGCCCTTGGCTTCGCCGACCGCGTAGCCCGACCCCTCGTGCACCACGCGGCCTTCGAACTCGAGCGCGTCGCCCGGAAACACCGCACTGCGAAATTTCGCATCCTTGACGCCGGCCATGAACGGCATCGCTTTGAAGCCGTTAAGCGCGATCAATAGCCATCCCGCCGTCTGCGCCATACATTCGAGCAAGAACGCACCGGGCATCAGCGGGTAATTTGGAAAGTGGCCCTCAAATATAGTTGAACTCTTGGGCACGAGCCCGACGGATCGAACCGACCGCCCGGCGAGATCGAGCGCGACAATGCGATCGATCATCTGGAAATATTCGAAACGCATCCGTGGCGCCTCAGGCGCCCTTGGCGGCAATCAGTTTGTCGATCTGCTCGCTGAGATTGTTCAACACGAAATACTGATCCGTGGTGGCTTTGCCGTCATTGACTTCCTGAGTCCATTGTTCGAGCGGAAGCTTGATGCCGAAGGTTTTATCAATGGCAAAGGCGATGTCGAGGAAGTCGAGGCTGTCGATTTCGAGATCGTTGATGGCGTGACTTTCCGGTTTGATATTCTCGCGCGGGATGTCGCAGGTTTCCGCAATAATATCAGCAACTTTGTCGAACGTGGCAGACATCAGGCATGCTTAGCCCGATCGCGCCGGGCCCCTCCGGTCGTGAGTGCCCGTATAGCGAAGGATGCCGCCAAGTTCAACGCCGGCTTCGATCCTCTCGCGGCTTGGTTGCCATATTTCGCCGCTTCGGGCCGCTCGGTTATCGATCTGCGGGCGGAATTGCTTTAATGCGCATCGAATGCGCGGCGATGTCGGCAATGCTGTACGACAGGTGCACGCGGTGGCTTGACGGCTTTTGCAGCGCCACCGAAACACCCGGCGCCATTCGTTGGCTGGGCGAATGGGCCGCGGCACAAAGCCTCCGCCGCAATTCGGGCACACGTTGTAGAGTTTGGTCTCCACGCAATCGGCGCAGAAGGTGCACTCATAACTGCAGATGAACGCCAGAGTCGAGTTTGCGGGGAGGTCCCGGTCGCAATATTCGCAGTTCGGTCTAAGCTCCAAGGCCACGGCAAGCTCCGATTAAGCTAAAGTCGGCTCGCGCCTAAACACTCGCCTCGCGAAACGGCGCCGGCGAGCCTTCGGGCAGCGGCATGCGAAAGACATTCAGCGTCATTGATATCAGCGAGTAATAGCCGAGGATTCCCACAAATTCGACCATCCCGGTGTCGCCGATGATTTTATGCACGCGTGCGTAGGTCGCGTTGCTGACCCGTCGCTTCGCGTAGAGCTCCTTGACAAATGCATAAATTGCCATCTCGTCCCTGGCCGCCGATTTTCCGGGATGTCCGGCCTTCAGATGCTGAATGGCCGTTGCCTTGACCCCTGCTTCGGCGGCCATTGGCGCGTGCGCGTGCCATTCGTACTGCGCCTTCCAATGCTGCGCGGTGCACAGAATCGCGAATTCCTTGAGCCGCGGCGGCAGGCTGGTGTGGTAGCGCAAATAGCCGCCCAGCGCTTGCGCCAATTTGCCGTACCCGGGCGCGTGCAGATAAACGGCAAAGGGCCCCTCATTTTGAAAGCGGCCGCGCGGACCGGATCTTATCGCTTCAACGAGCGCGTTCTGTTCTGGGGATAGTCTGTCCAGCGCGAAGGCAGGCAGGCGAGAGGAGGGTGCCGACGTGCGTTTGCTGCGTTTCTGCGACGGCCTTTTTGGCATCGCCTGCCTCCGATTTGGCTTTTCTATTTGCGGCCAATGACGTCGACCAGCGCCGACATCCCTACATGCCCGGTGCCTTCGTTGATCACGCTGTCATGCTCGTGGATTTCAAGCTCGGCCAAGTCTCCGAAGCTTTGCTCGAGGATCGAGCGCGTGTAGAGGCGCTCCACCTCTGGCGGCCCGCCGGTGCGGTAATTCAATTGCTCCGGGCGATAACCCTGCATGAGCAGGAGCCCACCTGGCCTTAGCGCGCGCTTGAGGTTAGCGAAAAACTCGTTCCGCTCCGCCGCAAACGCGACTTGCGTGAAGATCGCCACGACAACGTCAAAGGCGGCTTGCGGCCAGCGCCAAGTGAAAATGTCGGCGAGTTCGGTGCGCAGCCGCACCCCGCGTTGGCTTGCCAGCGCGCGCGCCTTGGCAAGCGCGGTTTCGGAGAAATCGATTGCAAGAACGTCGAGGCCTTGTTCGGCGAGCCAGACGCCATTGCGGCCTTCGCCATCTGCCACCGACAATACGCTTTGGCCTCTGTGCAAACGATGCGCCTGGGATTTGAGGAAGGCGTTGGGCTCTTCGCCGAACACATAACCTGGCGCACGAAATCGGGTTTCCCACCGTTTGAGTTCCGACATGTCTTATCCCGGGATTTTCTCGGCGCGTGCTTTTTTGCTATTCGAAGAAGGTTTGGGTTGCGTGCTCAAGAAGCTTATCCGATGTTGCCGGCCGTAAAAGCCCTTTTCTTCGACGTTTTCGGCACGCTGGTCGATTGGCGCACCTGTATCGCGCGCGAGGCTCAGGCAATCCTCATGCCGCGCGGCTACGCGCTAGATTGGCTGGCTTTTGCCGACGCCTGGCGGGGCGAATATCAGGGCGCAATGGAGGAAGTGCGCGCTGGCCATATCGCGTTCTGTAAACTGGACGTTCTGCATCGACAGAATCTCGAACGCGTGCTGCCGCTCTTTAAGATCGGCGATCTGCCTGAGGAGGAGCTTCGCAAGCTCAATCTGGCGTGGCATCGCCTCGACGCTTGGCCCGACGTGACGCGGGGGCTTGCTCGGCTTAAGCGTCGCTATCTCTTAGCCCCGCTATCGAACGGCAATATTTCGATCATGGTGGATTTGGCCCGGCGCAACGATTTTTTCTGGGATGCGATTCTGGGGGCGGAGTTCACCCGCGACTACAAGCCGAAGCCGCGTGTTTATCTTTCCGCCGCCGACGCCTTCGACCTTGCTCCACGTGAGTGCACGTTGGTCGCTGCACATAGCTCCGATTTAAAAGCCGCGGCCGCGCTCGGCTTTACGACCGCCCACGTCGCGCGCCCGGACGAGGATGGACCAGGTCGCGGCGAGGCGAGGCCGAGCGTGCCGGTCGATATCGCGGCAAAAGATCTCGACGACTTGGCGGCGCAGTTAGGCGTTTGAGCGCGCCGCCGCGAACGTCAGTCCGCTAACGCGGGATAATCGGTGTAGCCCCTCGCTCCGCCTGCATAGAAAGTTGGACGGTCGGGAGGATTAAGTGCGACACCGCGGCGAAAGCGTTCCGGCAAATCGGGGTGACGATGAGACCGGCGCTGGCGCGCTGCATATAGTAAGTCGCGTTCATGGGGCCAGGCACGTTGCCGGCACCGGCGCGGTTGCGGGTCATCGGTGCCATGACCAACCGGGTTTTGGCAATTGCAGCGGGCCGAGCCAATGGGGGGAAAACAAATCGAGATTTGCGCTGGTTTGGGTCATTGCGTCCACACTAAGTGGGCGTCCAAACATAATGCATGCGGTAAGCACGGGCGACTCTTAGCCGACAGCGGAGCTATGAGAGTAGCGCGTAGCTACAACTGCACGCGAAATCCGCCCTCCGCATCGAGCGTTATGTTGCCGTCGGCAACGGCGCGCCCCCACCGGCTGGTCGCCGCGATGCCTCCAAAGGAAAAGAAGTGTGGAACGACGCCGATGGGAGCAGCTTCGGCCAGCGCCCGGATCAGGTCGTCGGGAGTGGCCATGGCGAACATCTGCCGCATCAGGCCCGAGCGGCGCGCCAAAGCGTGAGCGGAGGAGCGCACCCCGCAGCGATTCGCATAACGCATGAGCGAGCTGAGGCTGGTAGGTCCGGCCAGCCCGACGCGGATCCGATGATCGAGTCCGAAATCGCGCAACTCCGCGATAAAGGAGAGAATGGCAGGCGCATCAAAGCAAAACTGGGTGACAATCTCGACATTGAGTCCCATCGCCTCAGCAGCCTCGATCTTTTCAGAGAGCGCGCGCTTGAGGTCGTCCTGACTAATCCGCGGGTGGCCCTGCGGATAGCCGGCGATTCCTATGCTGCGAATGCCGTGGCGCCGTAACAGGCCGCTATCGATAACATCCAGAGCGCTGCGGAACGGGCCATGTTCGTCGCTGTCGCCGGCGATGATCAGCGCGCCGTCCACTGCCGCCTCGCGCTCAAGTCGCGTCAAAATCCGATCAAATGCCTCGACGCTCGCGAAGTTGCGTACGGCAAGATGAGGAACGGGTTCGAGACCGGCGCCACGCAGCTGCACGGCATGGGCGATTGTTTCGTCAGCCGGGCGCCGGGGCAGCATGCTGAGATAGACTTTTGCGCCCGGTCGGTTTGCGGCGAGCGCGGCGATGTCGGCATCCGACGGCCGCGTTACCTCCACGGAAAATTCACTCATCAACGCGCTGATCCGCGCGACCGGCCCTGCCAGCGGCCGATCGGGAACCGGAAGTGCGGTCATTTTAGTTCACCGCCTCCGTTTCCTGTGCTCGGCGCGGCGCAAAGTTAAAGCGCGATCAAGCGCGCCGACGTGAGATCACGTAGGACTCATCGAAGAACCACAATCCGCCGCGCTCGCGCAGTACCGCGCGCGTGGCATCGAGATAACGGCCGTCCGCGACGACGCCACCAAGCCGATCGTCCTCGACCTGGGCGACATAGATCGCCGCGTTCCATGCCGCGAACAGCGTGGAGGTGCCGATCGATTCGGAGATTTCCGACGGCAGAGTGTGCATGACATAGCGAAACAGCGAACGGTTGTCGGCATAAGCGTTGAAATTGAGATCGCGGCCGGCCAGTCCAAGCTCATGCTTCACTGCTTTGAGGATCTGATGCCGATCGTGGATGAAAGGATGGTCGTCGGGCCAGACTTTCTGGATGATCTCCATGCCGGGGTCGTGACCGTGCGAATGAATGGCGATCAGACGGCCGCCGGGCCCGAGCGCCCGCGCCAGCGGCGCGATCACGCGTTGGGCCTTGAATTCAAGCGAGGCGCGCGCGCGATAGGGCTGTGAGGCGATGATCAGATCGTAATTGGCGACGGTCCCGCCCGGTTTGGGAAGAATAGGATCGAGCAAAAAGCGATGGTCCTCGCGATAGATGACGAGCACCACGGGGCGTTCGTAGACCGGGTTGCCAGTGCGCGGGCTCACTCCAGCCTTCCAATTGAGCGCGAGAAACGGCTCGAGATCCATGATCTGCTGCTCGAACCGGTGAGCGGAATTTCCGATCAAGGGGAGCTCATGCCAGACCAAGCTCGAAGCGGCATTAAGTGATTTGACTGCCAGCGACGGCGCGTCGGCATAGGCAAGATTGGTGAGCACCAAGACGGTTGCCGGGTGCTCGAAGAAGCGGTCGGACATCTTTTGCAAAGTGAGTCTTACGTCTTCGAGACTGATTTCCTTGCCGACGACGTAAAAAGGCATATTGGCGAAACGGTCGTGCGTGGCGCGCATCACCCGCGTGAGTACCGAGCCATCGCCTATCCCGGCATCGAACAAGCGCACCGCCGGTGGCCGCGGATGGATATGCGCCAGCTCTTCGGAAACGCGATGCGCCACCTCCCACTTCTCACTGCAGGTATTGACGAAGAGCAGATATTTTTGGCGGTTGTCGAAAAACCGAAAGTTGCGCTGTGGGTCGCTGGCCTTGCCGGCCATGGCGCCCGGTTGCAGTGGTGGCGCGGAAGTCCCCCGGCTTTCGCGCGTTCGCTCGATGACGATGGGACGTGGCCCAAGCGGAGGGTGGGCGGCCATGAAACCGTGAATGCGGTCAAGCGTATCAGTCGTGATCCGCCCGCCATTGCGGAGGCGCGCCGCAAGCTTTCCGTCATTGACGGCGCGCCGGCCGAACGTAGATTCCGCAAGGCCGGTTTGTCGGCAATAATCCGAGATTTCCTGAAGCAATTGCTGGGCGTTCATGACACCCCGCTCCTTGACGTTTTCCTCTTCGACCGCATGCGGCTTTTCCGGCTGTTGAGCGCCGTTTTCGCTATTTATCCAATCAAGTAGGACGAAAAGGTCAACCACAAAACAGCCCACTCTAGATGTGGGCAATATGATGGGCGCACAAGATCTACGTCGCCCGAGAAGGAGCGCGGTCGTCTTCGCGAGAAGCCGTACCGCTCACGCTGCAATCGCCTTCTGTGCGCGCCAGCGGGCGTGTATCTTTCCTGTCAACCAAGAAAGGGTGGGAGTTTTGTGGGGTCGTAAACGTGAGCCGGCAAAAGCGGCGAGCGAAGGCGTCCCTTCCTCGACGCTGAAGCAGGCGGTGCATCAGGCGCGAATAGAGGCGGCTGAGCGCACCGGCGTGGTTGTTGATCTGCGCGACGCGGAAGCTGCGCGCCTCGAACTTCTCAATGAGGCGCTTGATCCGTTGTTTGCGAACATGCCGGCGGAAGTGGAGTTATTTGACCGCGGTTTGAGCCGAGGGGATACGCCGCGGTTGTGGATTGATCCGGTCGCCCATGTTGCGATGGGGCGCGACAAGCGCACTTATAGATTTCTGTACGACACCCGGATCGGCCGCCGTGTGCTCGCGGAATCGCATGAGATTGCCGAGATCGTGCGAGCGGTTACCGATTACGTTGCGCGCCGGCTGGTCGAGCGCGAGCGGGCGCTGGCCGAAGATTCGGAATTTCTGGGGCGGATCGGGAAGCGGGAGGCAAGGCGCACAGGGCGTCGAGGTCGGCTGCGTGGCTTCATCGCATTCGTGTTCGGCTTTCTCGCCTGCCTTCTGACGCTGCTGTTGGCAGCCGTAATTCTGGCGAGCTTGTCCTAAAGTAGCGTCCGCGCGATCTCGCGCACGCTACCCTCAGCAATGCGCTGCCGCATGATCATTTCGCAACTGAACTTGCTGTTTTCGTCGGTAATACGAAACAAATTATAGCCGGCAGGATCTTCGCCGCCACGGGTCGCCTGTGCCGAGGCTGAA
>Ga0187784_10002633_pt1 | contig 14387 bp, 9 predicted proteins | sample 1015_SJ02_MP15_2_FD_132964 | JGI IMG/M metagenome (GOLD analysis project Ga0187784, IMG submission 132964) | Tropical peat soil microbial communities from peatlands in Department of Meta, Colombia - 1015_SJ02_MP15_20_MG | ecosystem: Environmental > Terrestrial > Soil > Wetlands > Peat | place...
GATCGGCTCCGGGCTCGACGGCGATGTGTTGCTGGCAGGGCGGCGGGCGATGGCGGCCGAGGTTGAGCGGCTGATGCAGCTTTTCGGCAGCAATGGCCGCGCGGAAGGTTGGAGGCCGGCATGAAACATCCAGTGGCGATGCCGCATCTCGGCGCGGCGGGTGGCCGAAATCGACCCTAGTCGCCGCCTGGGCGGGTGCTTCTTGTGGTCGAGACCGACAAGTCGGTCGTTGACTTGAGCTTTGCGCGAGGGCCGCTTGGCGGGTCCACCGCAGCCGGCATTGCTTCAATGACTTTGTTCGTGGTGCGACACTTTCGGGTTCGTTATGGCCTTCTGATCCTGTCTTCCGCGATGCACAACGTGATGCCAAGCGATCATTCGCGACAGAGGCAACCGGCAAACAAGTTAATAACTCATAATCATCAGGCATGTTAGAATTTGTAAAGGTTCCTTAGCCAAATTAGAGCGACCTCTGCGGAAATCCGCTTCTCCATGAGCGTGCCTGCTGCTTTCGAGGTTCGCCTCGCCGCCTACGGGATAACTCCCGAACTGGATGCCGACCGGCGTCGAATATGGGCGTTGCTTGAACCCAAATTTGATGCGTTCATGCAGGATCACATAGAGCGTGTGATCAAGTATGCACCGAACTATGCGGAAAACCATAACAAACACCGGGGCACCTTTCTAGCTGCTTACCGGAAGTATACGAGGAAGCTCTTTCTTGAGCCCTTCGACGATCGCTGGGTTGCTGATGCCGAAGCGCGCGTCAAATTCGAAGTTCAGCATCAGCTCGACATGCGTTCACGGGGCGCCATTTCGCATTCAATCCTTTCAGCTGTTTGCAGCCTAATTGCGCGTCGCTATCGATTCTCGGGACGTACTGCCGCGCATCTGTGCGATGTGGCATCTCGGGTTTTGATGCTGGACGTGGCTAATGCGATCGCTTGCCATACCAATCTTGCCGCCCATGATGCCAAGTCCCGGGCTGACGAGCTTGCCGCGGCCGTCCACAGTTTCGGTGGAGCGGTCAACGACGTTCGGGTTGCAATCGCAGGCGCGATAAGTTCACTTGGGGAGACTTCACAGGGTTTAACCTCGGTCGCGGATGTCGCAGCAGCTCAGGCTCTCACCGCATCCACGGCAGCAAATGAGACGGCGAGCGGCATCAAGGGAACGGCGACGGCAGCGACCGACCTCCTAAGCTCAATTGACGAAGTCCGTTCGCGGGCAAGCCGGAGCGCCGAAATCGCGCGTCATTCAGTGGCACATTCCGAGTCCACGAAGGCCACAATCAGATCACTATCGGAGGCTGTCGATAAGATCGGCTCTGTTGTTGGCCTGATATCGGACGTCGCCGAGCAAACGAATCTGTTGGCGCTCAATGCAACAATTGAAGCGGCGCGCGCCGGCGAAGCTGGTCGTGGGTTCTCGGTTGTGGCGTCCGAGGTCAAATCGCTTGCCACACAAACGGCGAAAGCAACCTCTGAGATCAGCCATCAAATTGCCTTGATACAGGAAGCTACCAATCACGCCGTCGACGACATCCAAGGCACCGGCGAGACCATCGCTGGCATTGTCGCCATTGCCGAAGAGGTCGCGGGCTCGGTCGAGAGACAGGTCACGGCGACGCATGGCATTGCCGAAAGCGCCAATCGGGCGGCTGCGAGCGCCAGTGCAGTCGCAGAAGCAATGAACTCGGTGGCAGAGGCAATTGAGCGCATTCGAGCGGATGCAGCGGCGGTAATCACTCATTCGTGCAATCTAACCGGCGGTACCAGCGACCTAGAGGCGGGGATGAACACTCTCTTCAGCGCCGCCGAGCACCATATCGGTGGCGTCAAGGGCTTCATCCTGCTCAAATAGCGCTACGAAAAAGGCACCTAGACCATGATCCGATCAGATCGAATCGGATCATGTCCAGATTTTCTTCGTTGGAGCATGATCTTTTCGGAAAACCGGTATCCACTTTTCCGGATCATGCTCTAGCAGGCTGTGCATAACCCGCTCGTGGAGTTTTCACATGGCCGGGGCCACGAACCGCGGGCTCTCGATGCGTCGATCACGCCGAAGCATCGACTCCTCCGATTGGAACGACAACGCCGCCGGGACGGACGATACCTTTCTTGAGAAGTATGTTGCCGTAGAGCCGGTCCTCGCCGGTCGCTACTACCCTAAAAGCCCGGCGGCTGCGTTCGTAGAACGCGAAACGCTCAAGCGATGCAAGCCGTACGTGCGGCCCGGCGTGTTGAACGATAATCTGCCGAAATTCAGCGAAGATCGGAATCTCCTGATCGGCGTGGTCAACGACTTGCATACGCCAAGTCGCCTCAGGAACGAAATCATCCAAGGGCATGACCGACAGAACAGCGTCGAGCACTCTTGTGACGGAGGCGCCATCGAGGCGAATAACCGGCACGCCTAAGGACGAGGCAGGAAAGTTGGCATCAACGAGCGCGATCTCGTCGCCGTGACCCATGCATCGCAGCGCCCACAGCAGCTCCGGACCGAGAATCGGGTCGAGACCTTTTAACACGGAGCGCTGCCCGGCAGCTTCGCCCCGTTCGGCATCCGCCACCACATTCCTACGATCTCGCCGCCGAGCATCGCGTCACTCCCGTTCCGCCTCGCTAGGCCTGCCCGACGGTTTCCCAGCGGCCGGATTTCGCCGACTTGAGGACGGCGTCGGAGACGAGATCAGTGGCGAAGCCGTCGCGGAAGGTTGGTGCCGCCGGTCGGCCGCTCCGCAGACCGTCGAGGAAATCCGCAACCTGATGGATGAACGTGTGCTCGTAACCGATCTGGAGGCCCGGCACCCACCAATGTTTCATATAAGGATGATCACCGTCAGTGATGTGCAGCGAACGCCAGCCGCGCAGCCGGCCTTCGTCACGGTGGTCGAAATACTGCAAGCGGTGAAGATCATGGAGATCCCAGATGATCGAGGCATTTTCGCCGTTGACCTCCAAGGTATAGAGCGCCTTGTGACCGCGGGCGTAACGCGTCGCCTCGAATGTGGCCAGCGCGCCATTCCGAAAGCGCGCAAGGAAGGCGCTGGCGTCGTCGATCGTAACCGGTTCGACTTTTCCGGTGAGGTTGTGCTTGCGCTCCTTGATGAAGGTCTCGGTCATGCCGGTCACCGATTGGATCGGGCCGACGAGCCACATCGCGGTGTCGATGCAATGCGCCAACAGGTCGCCGGTCACGCCGCTTCCAGCCACGCTGGCATCGAGGCGCCATAGTCCAGCGCCACCCTGCGGTAGGTCCCGAGAGATGGTCCAGTCCTGCAGAAACTTGGCCCGATAGTGGAAGATCTTGCCGAGGCGCCCCTCGTCGAGGAGTTGCTTAGCCAGCGTCACCGCGGGCACCCGCCGATAATTGTACCATACCATATTGGGCACGCGAGCGCTTTCGACCGCCGCCACCATGCGAGTGGATTCCGCCGGGCTGCGGCCGAGCGGTTTTTCGCACATGACCATCTTGCCTGCCGCGGCGGCCGCAATCGCGATCTCGGCGTGCATGTCGTTCGGCGCGGCAATGTCGACGAGATCGATGTCGGCCCGCGCGACCAGCTTATGCCAATTGGTTTCCGTGGACTGATAGCCCCATTGCTCGGCAAAGGCTTTGACGTTGGCTTCGTCGCGACCACAAACCGCCTTGAGGACCGGCCGGCGGTCGAGATCGAAGAACTGGTTGACCTTGCCGAAGGCATTGGAGTGGGTGCGTCCCATGAAGCCGTAGCCGACCATTCCGACATTGAGCGGTTTCTGCTTGCTCATAGATCAAGTCCATCCTGCTCACTGCCGCCAGCCGTGAGCATCGCGCACGTCGATCATGGCTTTGAGCACATCGTTCCAGGTCTGCGGCTTCCTCATCACACCGTTCGGGAACATGCAGCCGTCCCAACAGATGTGACGAACCGCGTGCGTCGGCTTGCCGCTGCCATCACGCAGCCAATAGCCGGCGACATGCACGATGTCGAGCTTGCCGTTGGGATCGTTGACGAGACAGTGACGGCCGGTCTTATCATGGGAGCCCATGCCTTTTACCGTCGCATCATTCTGCGCGACGTGGAAATCGATCGTCCACGGCCGCAGCGCATCGGTCAGCACCCGTAACGCCTTGTCCAACACCTCCTTCCGATCCCAGGCGAAGTCGACCGGCAGTATGCGCGCTTCGGGCGCGTTGTAGCCGAGTGTATAAAGTAACGTATGCGCCATGTCGGCTTGGAATCCCAGCGTCTTCGGTCGGCCCACCTGCTCCAACAGATCGATCATCGCCCGCCAGCTGTGCATGCCGCCCCAACAAATTTCACCCTCGGCCGCCAGTCGTTCGCCATACTGTTCCGCGACATCGCAAGCCTGCTTAAACGTCGTGGCGATGAGCCGGGTGTTGGCGACCGGATCCTTGGCCCAGTCCTCTACGCCCGCGGCGGAATCAATTCGCACTACGCCCCCCTTGCGGATGCCCAACTCGCGCAATTGCTTACCGATGCGGCACGCCTTGCGCACCATTTCGACGAAACGCGCGCGCTCGGCCTCGCTGCCCATGGCAGAACCACCGCCTACCGGCGCCCACACGGGGGCAACAAGCGAGCCGATTTCCAGATTCTTCGCCGCAATCTTTTCTGCGAGTCTTTTGATGTCGTCCGTCGATGAGTCGATGCTGGTGTGGGGATCGGCGAGAAAGAGGTCGACCCCGTCAAACTTGATATTGTCCACCGCGGCTGCCGCAGTGAGTTCGAGCATTTCATCGAGGCCGATCGGCGGCTCCGAATCCGGTCCCTTGCCGACCAGCCCGGGCCACATGGCATTGTGAAGCTTCGGAAAATTGTTTCGTCCGTTCACGACAATTCCTCCTCGGGTCGGCGTCCAGTCACCCGCCGCGGTAGCCTTTGCAATCGGGTACCGAACGCTGCTCAGGCGCCCGCATGCGCCGGCCGCGCGTTGACAATATCAGCCTCGCTCAAGCCCAGCATCCGCCTGATCTTTTTTTGGTCGGCGCCGGCGGCAACGAAGTCGTCGAACGACTTCTCGGTCACGCGAATGATGTGGTTCCTGATGAACTCGGCACCTTCGCGCGCGCCGTCTTCAGGATGCTTGAGACAGCACTCCCATTCGAGTACCGCCCAGCTGTCGTAGCCATATTGGGCCATCTTCGAGAAGACGCCGGCAAAATCCACTTGCCCATCGCCGAGGGAGCGGAAGCGGCCGGCACGGCTCACCCACGGCTGGAAACCGGAATAAACGCCTTGCCGACCGGTCGGATTGAACTCCGCATCCTTGACGTGAAAAGCCTTGATCCGTTCGTGATAGATGTCGATGAATCCCAGATAATCGAGCTGTTGCAGGACGAAATGCGACGGATCATAATTAATGCAGGCGCGCTTGTGGCCGCCGACCGCGGCGAGGAACATCTCGAATGTGGCGCCGTCGAATGTGTCCTCGCTGGGATGAATCTCGAAACAGATGTCGCAACCGACCTCATCATAGGCATCCAGGATCGGCCGCCAGCGGCGGCCAAGCTCGGCGAACGCCCCTTCGATCAAGCCGGGCGGTCGCGGCGGCCACGGATAGACGAAGGGCCAAGCCAATGCGCCGGTGAAGGAGACGGTGGTCCTGAGCCCAAGATGCTTCGAGGCCTTGGCGGCCATGCGAACCTGGTCGACGGCCCAGGCCTGCCGCTCCTTCGGTTTGCCGTGAAGCGGCTGCGGGGCGAAGGCGTCGAACGCTTCATCGAACACGGGATTGACGGCGACGAGCTGGCCTTGCAAGTGGGTCGACAACTCGGTGATGGCGACCCCCTGCTCACGGGCGACGCCTGCGATTTCATCGCAATAGGTCTTCGATGCGGCGCCTTTCGCCAAATCAAACAGGCGCCCGTCCCAGCTCGGAATTTGCACGCCCTTGTAGCCGAGCCGGGCCGCCCAACCGCAAATCGCCTTCCAGGAGTCAAACGGCGCGGCATCACCTGCAAATTGCGCTAAAAAGATCGCCGGTCCCTTGACTGTGCTGGCCATGATCGTCTCCCTCCCGATTTTCCTGCTAGCCGAGCTACTGTACTCCAACATCCCAGGCGCGCGACAGCTTATCCTGCGATGGTTCGAAGAGGTTGCGACCACGTCCTTCCTGCAGCGCGACATGCGCCCAGAGCCGCTGGATGGGCGTGCCCCGTAGCCCAAACGCGAGAGCAATGTCCCACGCCTAGGCGAGCACGCAGCCAAGGCGCGAGATCGCCCTCGGTTCACAATCTCCTCGCATTGCTTCGGGCCCGCAACATTGCGCCCGTCGCGAGACTCGACCGGAGGTCACCGGCTAGCGCCACCCGGTACAAGGGCATCCACAGGCAGCAATTTTTCCGTCTTAAGCTCTTCCCACAGCGATTTCGGGATCGGGATACCGATGTAATCGGCGTTGCGCTCGACCTCCTCGGGGCTGACAGCACCGGGGATGATCGAGGCGACCCTTGGATGGCCGAGCGGAAACTGGATTGCTGCGGCCGCCAGCGGCACCTCATAGTGTCGGCAGATGGCCTCAATCCGCGCAACCTGCTCGATGATTGCTGCGGGTGCCGGCCGGTAATTGTACTTCGCCCCCGGCCTCGCCCCGCTGGCCAGGATGCCTGAGTTGAAAGGGCCGCCGAGCATGAGCGAAAACCCCTGCTGCTCGGCGAGCGGAAACAGATCGTTGAGGCCGTACTGCTCAAGCAGCGTATATCGACCGGCAAGCAGGAAGCAGTCGAAGGAGCCCTCGCGGGCAAAGCGCACACATGGCGCGACTTCGTTGACGCCGATGCCAATCGCCTTGATGACGCCGCTTCGACGCAATTCGTCCAGGGCACGATAGGCTCCGGCCATGGCTTCGCCAAAGCGCCGGTCGTAGGCCTCCGCGAAGCCATGCGTCCAAATATCGACATCGTGGATGAGCGCGATGTCGATTTGATTCATCCCGAGCCGCTGGTAGCTTTGCTCCAGCGAACGCATGGTGCCGTCGTAGCTATAGTCGAAGGTCGGCTGGAAATTGAGCCCGCCAGCGAACCAGCCGCGATCGATCCGCTCACTGCGCTCGGGCCGCAGCCAACGGCCGATCTTGGTCGAAATGACCAGATCGGCGCGTGGCTTGTTGCGCAGCACGTGCCCCAGGCGATGCTCCGACAGGCCGTAGCCGTAGAGCGGCGAAGTATCAAAAAGACGGATGCCGCGCCGGTAGGCGGTCTCCACCGTCACCAGTGCCTGCTCCTCGGGTATGCGCTCGTAAAGGTCGCCAAGTGGAGCGCCGCCGAAACCGAGCACGCCGACCGCCAACCCGGTCCGGCCGATCTGCCGCGGTGGAAACCTGATCATCGCCCGCTCTCTTCACAGCCCCATGGTCGCGCTGCTTGATCGCCCCAAAACCGGCCGGAGGCCATCGTATTGTTGCGGCCGAGCTCTCGCCATCCGAGGATACGCGTGCCGTCCGCCGGGTCAACGCGCGTCACCCCGCGCGGATAGGTCGTTCCTGCTCCCGAAGTCGCAGTTCCGAGAGCCGCGGTCTTCAAGAGCTCTCTTCTCTGGCTGCAGTCCGGCCGGATCTCGATCTGTTGTTCGTGGTCTCCTCCGTTTGCTTGGGGATTGGACAGCTCCGGCCACCGATCCGGCGGAACAGATTGAGTTAGCGGGCTTGGCGCCGTCCGAGGAGTGGCTTAAGAGCTAATCGACGGCTCGCCAAGCAGCCGCCGGCTCGACCGAGCATTGGGTTGGGCCGGGTCGGGCTGAACTGCCGCTTAGGCGTGCCGCCGCAAAGCCGAGCCCCGCTTTACCGGCGCCAAGGCGACGGCTCGAGAGAAGGGAGGGAGGAATGCGCATCGAGGTTCTGGTCGATGTGAAGACGAGCCTCGGCGAAGGACCTTTGTGGGATATCGAAGAGCAACGCCTCTACTGGATAGATATTCCCGGGATGGTAATCTACCGCTGCACTCACGACGGCCGGGAAATCCGGGCTTGGGACCTGCCGCAGAAGATCGGCTCGATGGCATTGCGCCGCGGCGGCGGCGCAGTACTGTCGCTGGCGCGCGGTTTTCATTTCTTCGATTTCAGGACCGGCGAAGTTGAGTTGATTGTCGACCCCGAACCGGACAAGCCGAACAACCGCCTCAACGACGGCAAGGTCGATAAACGCGGTCGTTTCATCGCCGGATCCATGGACACCCTGGAACAGGGCAAGAACGCTGCGCTCTATCGCCTGGACCCGGACCTTTCCGTGCACAAGATCGAAGATGGAATCGTCGTGTCTAATGGTCCCTGCTGGAGTCCGGATGGCCGCCTATTCTACTTTGCCGACACGTGGTCGGGAGAGATCTGGGCCTACGACTACGATGTCGACACCGGCGGCGTTTCCAACAGGCGGACCTTCGCCAAGCTCGATACCTCGCGCGGCGGCGCCGCCGACGGCTCTACGGTGGATGCCGAGGGGTGCCTCTGGAACGCCCAGGTCTTCGACGGCAAGATCGTTCGCTATCGGCCCACCGGCGAGGTCGATCGGGTGATCATCATGCCGGTCAGAAAGGTCACCAGCGTAATGTTCGGCGGACCGAATCTCGACACCCTGTTCGTCACGTCGATGGCGAAGCCGCCGCTGCCGCATCTTCCCGGCGACGGCGTGCTGCGGGGCAGTCTTTTTGCGATCTACGGGCTCGGCGTCCAGGGTATCGCCGAGCCCCGCTTCGCCGGCTAGCGCCAACAAACTGATCGCAAGGACACGTGGTCCTTGCCAGGGCCACGCGGCGTCGCAGGCGCAAAAAGCGGGCAGAAGAGATGGCAAAGGGACAACCGCATCCGCGACTCGACAAGTGGGCACCTGATGCGATCCAGCCGCGTCACCTGTCCGATGGCTTTGTTGCATTCGGACACCAGCCGATTGCCACGCGCAATGCCGGCAAGAGGGAAAAGATCGGCGTGATCGGCGCCGGCGACGTATGGAAGAAATTTATCATGCCCGCGGTCGTGCAGCGCGGCTCGAAGGTGTACGTGTGCGATAAAAGATTCGAGCCGTCGCACGACGTAAAGTCAGAGAACCAGGCGAGGGAAAAGCAAGCTTTTCTGGAGTTGGTGCGAGAGGCTCGCGCTCAAGATCGCATCGAAATAGTCACCGGAGGCGTTGACGCCCTGCCGTCTGATCTTGACTACATTTTGGTGTTGACCCCGCCGTCACACCATCTCGAACTTATTACGCGGCTGATGCGCACGACCAAGGGCGTACCAATCGCGGTGGAAAAACCATTGGTTGCCAGCCAAGAGCAGATCGATAGGCTGCAGGCGCTGCTTCCTTATCCGCTCTACTGCATCGACTGGCAGGTGATGCACGCGCTGCCGCTGCTGGAAGCGTGTGGCATAGAGCTGCCGTTTGCCGGCACGGTCAGCGACGCGGTAATCACGCAGGTGCACGATCAGTGTGCCTATGCGCAATTTCGCTTTGACCTCACCAAGGTCAGTAAGATCGCCGCCCGCCTAGTGGAAGGTGGGGACAATCCACTTGGCGACATCGACGTCAACAGGTCGCAGCGCCCGGAATTGTTCGATTTTGAGAAGGGCGGCGGTATGCTGTTCGATATGGCGGTGCATCCGATGAATGTTCTCGCCACGCTTGGCTTCCGCTCTACCGCGGTCGTCGAGGCGTTTTTGGGCAAGCCGATAAGGCGTCAGCAGCACCGATATATCCTCGGCGTGTATGAACGCTTCGGCAGGGAGAATGGCGGCAAAAGTGGCGAGACCTACGGACGTGCCGTCATCCGAATGGGCATCAAAGACGGAAGTCAACGGATCGAAACCTGCATTGAGGCTGGCAAAGGCGGCGCGGCGAACGACGGCTGTCTGATACTGAACGATGGAAATTGCGAGCTGCGTTGGGAAATGTTTCCCGACGGGCAGATCGGCAGCAAGCTGGAAATTGACGCCGACGGCAAGGTCATTGCAACCGCAACTCTTGCTGTCGATTGCTATTCGCTTATCATGGAGCATATCAGCGCGTTTGCAAAGAGCGGCCGCAGGGATGCCGTGTTTTTCGCCGAACACGCCCACGTGATCAAAGCAATTGGTGATATTCACGAACACGCTCGTTCGCAGACGGTCGCCGCCGGCGAGATCATACGCCAGCTAAAACTCGATCGGCCGGACATTCGCAAAATAACCTTGCGCAACAGCAATGGCATGAGCGTCGACATTATCAATTTCGGTGCGACCATTTCGGCGATCAAAGTGCCGGATCGAGCTGGCCGTTTCGATGACATAGTACTAGGGTTCACAAACCCGGAGGATTACAGAACCAAGAAGCACCCGCATTTTGGCGGCGTGGTAGGTCGCGTCGCCAATCGCATTGCCGAGGGCAGATTTAGCCTCGCAGGCCGAAACCACGTGCTGGCGCAAAATGATGGGCGAAACCATCTGCACGGCGGCAACAGGGGCTTTGACAAAGCCTTCTGGCAAATCTGCTCGACTACCGACAACAGCGTCAGCCTGATGCATGTATCCCCTGATGGCGATGAGGGCTATCCGGGAGAGCTGAAGGTCCAGGTCGAATATGCGCTTAATGACAAAAACGAGCTCCGCATAAAATATCAAGCGCAATCGGACCAGGATACGCCGATTAATCTAACGAACCATGCCTACTTCAACCTCAGAGGCGAAGGAAGAGGCACGATTGCCGACCACTTCATTCTCATCAATGCGTCGAAGTACACCCCGGTCAGCGCATGGCTGATCCCGACAGGTGTTGAAGAGCCGGTCGACCGCGGTCCGATGGATTTGCGGCAACTGAGGCGGATCGGCGACGGGCTCGATAAATGTACTGACGAGCAGCTCGTGATCGTCGGCGAGGGGTACGACCATAACTTTATACTCGACAAGGCCGATGACGGAAAACTTCATCTCGCCGTTCGCGTCGAGGAACGGCAGACCGGACGCGTGCTTGAGGTAGCTACGACTGAACCCGGCCTCCAACTGTACACGGGCAATTCGCTGGACGGCAGCATCGGCGCGAAGGACGGAAAATCGCACTATGATCGCTATACCGGTTTCTGTCTGGAAACCCAACATTTTCCCGACAGTGTCAATCACCCGAACTTTCCATCAATCATATTAGCACGCGGCGAGACTTATAGGTCAGAGACGGTCTTTAGATTTTCGGTACAGAAGGTCGCGCCGGATTAAAGCGGGTTGAGTTTTTTTCCGAACGGATTGTCGATGGTCTGCAAGGTTCTCTGCTCCGGGTCGATATAACCGAGATCATAGTGCATGAAGCTGACGAGCCAAATGCCGTCGTCAACTTCTTTGATACCGAGGCGTTGGCGCCGGCGAGCACGTCGAGATGTTGATCTTTTTGCGGTGCAGGCATGGTTCAAAGCCCAATACGCAATCAAATCCTTTTGATCTCGTATCCGAATTCAGCGGCCGATTTAATAAACCATAGGAGTAGGCTATTGGAGAAACTGCGGAACGCCATGAGCTGGAATGTCGGGCGGTCGTCTAGTTTGTGAATTTGTACGCCGATGTGCGCCATTACAGTTGATGCTACGTCGTCGGTTTTGAAGCTGCGCGGATGCAGGTCGACTGGAATCCCTTTGGCCAACACGTCGCCAACATGTTCGCCAGTCAGGCGCAGCACAATGCGGCCGTCGGATTGATCGGTGATTGATGCAATGGTCTTTAGATGCTCACGCAGGCGACGCACAAAGTCCTGTGTGCCGGGGCCCTCGGCGCTGGCAAGCCATTGTCGGGGTCCGATGCCCGCGAAACACACGCCGTCTCTCTTAACAGCACGCGGTGCTTCGGGCAGTTCAAGTCCGAAGGCGGCGACCATGCTGCGCTTGAGTGGCTGTTCGGCGCCGCGCCGGGCAATCACAGTCGCCAAGGCGAGATCGGTCCGCTCTTCGATGACGAGACCTGAATTCAGCGTGCCAGCGCCGTATCGCCCCAACGTTGCAAGGCCTTCCAACGGTGCTCTCGCGCGCAAGTTAAAGTCAGCCATTGAGACGCAACCGCTCGGGATCGATAAAGACCGGATCGCAAACCTCTGCCTCGACATCGCCGCCGCGCACCGGATCATAGACCCGCACTCGTTCGCCGTAGCGCTGCGGCCCCTCGCGAAGCAGGCCGAGGCCGACCCAGTGGCCAAGCGTCGGGGAGAAGGCGACCGACGTCATGTAACCCTGATCGTTCGCTTCGGTCGTCGGAACAGCAAGCGGAAAGAAATGTGCGCCGGCGTGCAGGCGTACCTTCCGGTCGCAAGGCTTGAAGCCGACGAACGTCGGCCGCTTAGGCGACCGCAGAGCAGGCCGCTCCGCCATCACCCGGCCAATGAAATCTTTGCGCGACGATAACAGGCGGGCGGCTCCCAGATCAAACGCCGTCGTCTGTCCGTTGATTTCGTTGGTCGAAAAATGCCCCTTCTCGATGCGCATCACGCCGAGGGCCTCGGTGCCATAGGGCGCGATGCCAAACGCCTCGCCGGCGGTCACGATCGCGCGAATAACCGAGTCACCGTAACGCGCCGGCACCGCGAGCTCGTACGCAAGCTCACCGGAGAAGGAGAGCCGAAACAACAGCGCCTCGAGCCCGCCCATAATGGTCACCGGACGGGCAGCGAGGTGAGGAAATGCTTCGTTGGCGAGATCGCATGGCGCATCGACCAGATTGCGCAACGTGTCGCGCGAGCGCGGACCGGCGATCGAATATTGCGCCCACTGTTCGGAAACCGAGACCATTTGAATGTCGAGATCAGGCCAAAGCACCTGATGGCAAAATTCAAGATGCTGCATGACCCGTCCGGCATTGGCGGTCGTTGTGGTCATGAAATAATGATCCGAGGCGAGGCGTGAGGTGGTGCCGTCATCCATGACGAAGCCGTCCTCGCGCAACATCAGTCCATAGCGGGCTTTGCCGACGGCGAGTGAGGAAAAGGCATTGGTGTAGACGCGATCGAGCAGAATTCCTGCGTCGCTGCCTTGAATATCAATCCTGCCGAGCGTCGACACATCGCAAACACCGACCGCCGACCGTACGGTGCGGACTTCGCGGGTTACGGATTCGAGCCAGTCTCGCTCGCCGCGGCGCGGATAATATTGCGCGCGCAGCCAGGCTCCGGTCTCGATCATGACGGCTTCCCGCTCCAGACTCCACTGATGGGAGGGCGGCAAACGCGTCGGCCTGAAGTCTTTGCCGCGATGCGGGCCGGCAAGAGCGCCGAGCGTTACCGGCGTGTAGGGCGGTCGATAGGTCGTCGTTCCGACGTCCGGAATTTCCACGTTCGACAGTTCCGAAAGGACGGCGAGGCCGACCACGCCGCCGATCTTGCCCTGATCCGTCGCCATCCCGAGCGTCGTGTATCGTTTTAGATGCTCGACCGAACGGAATCCCTCCTGCTCCGCGAGGGTCACGTCCTTGACGGTGACGTCGTTCTGAAGGTCGACGAATGATTTGCCGGGCCCTTTAACGCGCCATAGCGGCGCAATCGATGTGGATTCATTTTCAACGCTCGGAAGCTCTGCTGCGCGCGCGGCGAATCCGGTGTCGGCCGCCGCGCGGGCCCCCGCCGCGGCGCCGCTCCCGAGACATTCGGCTAGACCCATGTGTCCCGCCGCGGCACCAGCGACGGCCATACCTACTGGCGCCGATCCGGGCACGAAGCAGGCGATGTCGCTACGCCAATGCGGCATGCCGCCGAGATGACAGGTCAGGTGTAACGCGGGATTCCAGCCGCCTGCAACCGCGATGCCGTCACAGGCGATGGCGCTCCTGCGCCCGTTGGTGTCGACAAGCTCTGCTGTGTGGAGCGAATATGTCCCCTTCGCTCGGACGACCTGCGCTCCGAGGACAATGCGAACCTTATTCTTCAACGTTGCGAGTAGCAGTTCGGGTACATCCCGCCGCGAATCGACAACGGCCTCAACGGCGACGCCGACTCGAATCGCATCGGCGGCGCTGCGCCAGCCGTCATCGTTATTGGTGAAGACGACAAGCCGGGAGGCCGGAACCGCCGCAAATCGGTTGAGATAGGTACGTAGTGCGCTGGCGAGCATCACTCCGGGACGATCATTGCCGGGGAAGACAATCGGCCGTTCGGTCGCGCCCGCTGCGAGCACTGCGCGCTTGGCGACGATTTTCCAGTAGCGCTGACGCGGTTGATGCGAAGCGGGCTTTGAAAGGTGATCACCGACGCGCTCGACCGCGCCATATTGCCCATGGTCGTAGACACCGAACACGCTGGTACGCCGCATAATCCGCACGTCGGGCATTGTGCCGAGTTCGGCCTCTATCGCGGCAACCCATTCCCCGGCCGCGCAATTTCCGAGCGATAAATGCTCGGCGAGCAGCCGTCCGCCGAGCTTGAAATCGTCTTCAGCAAGAATGATGCGGGCGC
>Ga0187784_10002634_pt1 | contig 14386 bp, 13 predicted proteins | sample 1015_SJ02_MP15_2_FD_132964 | JGI IMG/M metagenome (GOLD analysis project Ga0187784, IMG submission 132964) | Tropical peat soil microbial communities from peatlands in Department of Meta, Colombia - 1015_SJ02_MP15_20_MG | ecosystem: Environmental > Terrestrial > Soil > Wetlands > Peat | place...
CCGGCGCCGAAGCAGTAGATGCGGCCGTGCTCGAGGAAGCGGCCGACAATCGACTTGACGCGGATATTGTCGGACAGGCCGGCAACGCCGGGCCGCAAGCAGCAGATGCCGCGCACCACCAGCTCGATCGGCACGCCGGCCGACGATGCGCGATACAGCGCGTCGATGATGTCGGGATCGACCAGCGAGTTCATCTTCATCCATATGGCGGCGGGGCGGCCGGCCTTGGCGTGGGCGATCTCCTCCTCGATATGCTGGTGAATGCGCCGGCGCAGCGACAACGGCGAGACCGCCATGCGTTCCAATTCGGCAGGCTCGGCGTAGCCGGTGACGAAGTTGAAGACCCGCGCGACGTCGCGCGCAATGATGGGATCGCAGGTGAAGAACGACAGGTCGGTATAAATGCGCGCCGTGACCGGATGGTAATTGCCGGTGCCGACGTGGACGTAAGATGCCAGCGTTGCACCCTCGCGGCGGACCACGAGCGACAGCTTGGCATGGGTCTTGAGCTCGAGGAACCCGAACACGACCTGAGCGCCGGCGCGCTCGAGATCGCGCGCCCAGCGGATATTGGCCTCTTCGTCGAAGCGCGCCTTCAGTTCGACCAGCGCGGTGACCGATTTGCCGGCCTCGGCGGCCTCGGCGAGCGCGGCGACGATCGGGGAATCCGCCGAGGTGCGGTACAGCGTCTGCTTGATCGCGACGACGTCGGGATCGCGCGCCGCCTGCTGCAGGAAGTTCACCACCACGTCGAAGGATTCGAACGGGTGGTGAACGACAAAGTCCTTCTGGCGGATCGCGGCGAAGCAGTCGCCGCCGTGGTCGCGCACCCGTTCGGGAAAGCGCGGCGTGAACGGCACGAATTCGAGGTCGGGCCGGTTGAGGTTTGCCACCTGCCCCATCTCGTTGAGCGCGAGCACGCCGTCGACGCTGAACACGCCGTCGTCGGTGGCGCCGAGCGCATGCTGCACGAAGCGGCGCAGCTCCACCGGCATGGTGGCCTCGATATCGAGCCTGATCACGGTGCCGCGGCGGCGGCGCTTGAGCGCGGTCTCGAACAGCCGCACCAGGTCTTCGGCTTCTTCGAGGATTTCCACTTCCGAGTCGCGGATGACGCGAAACGCGCCGACCCCCTTGACCGCGTAGCCGGGGAACAGCTTGGCGATGAACAGGCTGGTCATGCCTTCGATGCTGATCAAGCGCACGTCCTTGCCGTCGCCGCCCTGCGGCAGGCGCGCGAAACGTTCGATGCGGTTGGGAATGCGGATCAGCGCGTTCATCGCCTTGCCGTCCTTGGCGCGCGCCAGCTGCAAGGCGATGGTGAAGCCGAGATTGGGAATGAACGGGAACGGGTGCGCCGGGTCGATGGCGAGCGGCGTCAGCAGCGGAAAAACGTGGGCGAGAAAGTAGTCTTCGAGCCAGGTTTTTTCCGCGCGCGTGACGTCCTGGCCGTCGACCAGGACGATGCCGGCCTGCGCCAGCAAGGCGCGCAACTCGCGCCATTGCGCCTGCTGGTCGGCAACCAGCAGCGACACCGCTTCGGCGATGCGCACGAGCTGCTCGGCAGGCGTCAGGCCTTCCGGACTCCTGGTGGTGATGCCTTCGCGCAGCTGCGCGCCCAGGCCGGCGACGCGCACCATGAAAAATTCGTCGAGGTTGTTGGCCGAGATCGCCAGGAACTTGAGGCGCTCGAGCAGCGGATTTTTGGGATTGGCCGATTCTTCGAGGACCCGGCGGTTGAAATCGAGCCAGGACAGCTCGCGGTTGATGAAACGGTCGGGACTTGAGGCAAGCTCGGAGACCGGCGGCGCGCGCTCGTCCAGCCGCCGCACGGTTGCCGATTCTCTTGCAGCAACAGTGGCTTGGCCGCGAGCGGCCATGGCGTCTTGCTCCTCGAAGGCTATGTTCGCCACCTTATGTAACAATCCGATGAATCTGCTCGCCGAAAGGATAACGCGCCGTGCCGCGGCGCCGTCAAGCCTCAGCGGAGCGGACCATAAAAAGCGAGCGAAATCGGGGCGATAGCGCCGGCGCCAAGGGTCTTAACCACCGCCGCGGAACATTTCGGCGGCTAGCGCGCGGCTCGGCGGGCGGCCCTGCCGCAACGCTTCTTTATCCAAGGCGATGACCGCGGCGCGCGCCGCCGCAAAGGAGCGCTCGATATGGGTCGACAGATAGCCGACGGTGCCTTCGTCGAGCGGCAATTGCCGATCGGCGGCCAGCTTGACGATGACGCTGCGCAGCATGACGTCATCCGGCGCCGCCAGCATCACCACCGGCAAGGCGCGCAGCCGCGAGACGACGTCGGCAACGCTCGCCGGCCAGCGCGTCGGCACGGTGCGGGCGGTAAACAGCAGATAGGCGCCTTCTTCGCCGGCGAAATTGATCAGGTGGAACAGCGCCCGCTCGTCCGCCAGCGCTCCGGCGTCCTCGATCACCAGCGCGCCGGTCGCGAGCGCGGCGCGCAGATCGAGTTCGCCGAGCCGGCGCGCCGAGGTCACGCGCGCCCCCGCGGTCGCCGCCCAGATGGTCGCCAAATGCGTCTTGCCGGAGCCCTCCGGTCCAACCAGCGCGATGGCGCGCGCCGGCCAATCCGGCCATGCCTCGATCAGCGCCAGCGCGTCGGCATTGCAGGGCCCCGACAGAAAATCCTCGCGCGCATAGCTCTCGGCGTGATCGAGCGCGAGCGCCAGCTGACGGGGGCGGACAAAACTTGATGGCATGGTAGGACATGCTAGCCGAAGACAAGGCACCTGAAGACAGGACAGCGTGCGCAGGCACGCTGGCGCTTAGGGCGGCCGGGCCCCGGTGTAGAACGGACTGGCGAGATAACGCCGTATGGCAAACCGGATCAGCACGCCGGCGGCCGCCGCCAGCGGCACCGCCAGCAACAGGCCGACAAAGCCGAACAGGTAGCCGAAGGCGAACAGCGCGAACATCAGCCATACCGGATGCAGCCCGACGCTGTGGCCGACCAGCTTCGGCGACAACAGATTGCCCTCGAGGAACTGCCCGACCAGCACGATGCCGACGACGGTGACGATCCGGGTCCAATCCGGGATGAATTGCGCGGCCGCCACCGCCAGCGCAAGCACCAGCGCGGTCAGCGAGCCGACATAGGGAATAAAGCTGATCAGCCCCGATACTACTCCGATCAACAGCCCGAAGTTCAATCCCGCCAGCGTCAGCCCGACCGCGTAATACGACCCCAGGATCAGGCAGACCCCGGACTGGCCGCGCACATAGGCCGAGATTGTAGCATCGATTTCGCGGCCGAGGCTGCGCACGGTCTCGCGCTGCGGCAACGGCACCAGCCGATCCATGGTGCTCAGCATGCGGTCCCAGTCACAGATCAGATAGAACGCCACCACCGGCGTGATGATCACCAGGGAAAAAATCGAGAGCAGGGTCTGGCCTTGGCTCCACAGCGAAGCGAGGAACCGCGTCAGATAACCCATCGCCTGGTTGAGTATGTCGCCGACCGACTTGTCGGCGCCGACCAGATTGTCGCCGATCATGCGTTTGATCCACGGATGGCTGGGATCGCTGACGAACACTTGCAGGCGCTGCGCGTAGAACGGCGCGTTTTCGATGAAGCTGGAAAATTGCTGCGACAGCACCGGCGCGATCAGCAGCAGCAACAGCACGAGCACGGCGACGAAGCCGCCGAGGATGATGAGCGCGGCCAGCAGCCGGCTGACGCCGTGCTTGCTCAGGCGGTTGGCCAGCGGATCAAGCACATAGGCGATCGCCATGCCAAGAACGAACGGCAGCAGGATCGGGCTCAACAGCCACAACAGCCCGACGAAGACGACGAGCGCGGCGACCCAGAACACGACATTGCGCTCAAGGTGCATTGCGCTCCTTTGAATTTTTAAATCAATGGCCGGCGCCGACCGAATTCATATGGCGCACCCACTCGGCGAGATAGAGGGCGATCGAGAGCAAGGTCAAGACCACGACCGCCGCCATGATCAGCGCGGTCGCGACGGCGGCGTCAAAACCGAAGGCCTGCTCGGCAAGCACCAGCGCCGCCAGGCAAATCTGCGCCACGGTGTTGATTTTCGAGACCAGGATCGGGCGCGCCGGCATCGGTTTGCCCACCAGCCAGGACAACAGGAAAGCGCTGACGATCATAATGTCGCGCGACACGACGAGGATGACGAGAAACAGCGGCAGCGCACCGGCAATGCCGAGCGCGACATAGATCGACACGATCAGCGCCTTGTCCGCCAGCGGATCGAGATAGGCGCCGAGCTCGCTCTTCATATGGAAGTTCTTGGCGAGGAAGCCGTCGACGGCGTCGCTTACTCCGGCGGCCACAAACAAGAGAAAGGCGATGCGCATTTCGCCCGACGTGATCACCCAGACCACGACCGGCACCAAAAGAATCCGCCCCAAAGTGATGAGATTTGGGATGCTCAAACTACCGCCCCGGCTCGCACGACGTCGCCGTTCACCATTGGCAATGGCGTTCGATTCGCCGCGCAGGATGGTCGAACGGTGCCACTATACCGGGGCCCGCGCGCTTGCGCACCCGGCGATTCCGACGTAGGAGGCGCGGGCGTTGCCGTGCCCGGCCGGTAAGCTCGGCGGTCCGAATTGGTGGCTTTCGTGGACGACTCACGCTACGCGGCCGCCGGCGTCGATATCGATGCCGGCAACCGCATGGTGGAATTGATCAAGCCGTTGGTGCGCGCCACCGCGCGCGCCGGGGCTGACGCCGAAATCGGCGGCTTTGGCGGCTTGTTCGATCTGAAATCCGCCGGCTTCACCGATCCGATTCTGGTGGCCGCGACCGACGGCGTCGGCACCAAAGTCAAAATCGCGGTGGAAACCTCGCGCCACGATACGATCGGCGTCGATCTCGTCGCCATGTCGGTCAATGATCTGATCGTGCAAGGGGCCGAGCCGCTGTTTTTTCTCGATTATTTCGCCTGCGCCAAGCTCGATCCCGCGGTCGGCGCGGCCGTGGTTAAAGGCGTCGCGGCGGCCTGCCGGGAAGCGGGCTGCGCGCTCATCGGCGGCGAGACCGCGGAAATGCCCGGCGTCTATCAAGGCGCCGATTACGACCTCGCCGGTTTTGCCGTGGGCGCGGTGGAACGCGCGCAGCTATTGCCGCGCGGCGACATCAAAGCCGGCGATATCGTGATCGGGCTTGCCGCGGCGGGCGTGCACGCCAACGGATTTTCGCTGGTGCGCCGCGTCGCCGCCCAGACCGGATTGACCTGGGACAAACCGGCGCCGTTCGATCCCTCGCGCACGCTCGGCGAGGCGTTGCTCACGCCGACGCGGCTTTACGTAAAATCCTGCCTTGCCGCCATCCGCCAGACCAAGGCGGTCAAGGCGCTGGCGCATATCACCGGCGGCGGCTTTGTCGAAAACATTCCGCGCGTGCTGCCGCCGGGACTTGGCGTGGCGTTGCAGCTCGACCGCATTCCGGTGCCGCCGGTGTTCAAATGGCTCGCTGCGACCGGCAACGTCGGCGAGAAGGAGATGCTGCGCACCTTCAACTGCGGCATCGGCATGGTGGCGGTGCTCGATCGCGGCGGCGCAGCTGCCGCAAGCGAATGTCTCGCCAAGCACGGCGAGACCGTCGTTCGGCTCGGCGAAGTTACGGCCGGCGGCAGCGCCGTCGCTTTTCGCGGCCGCCTCGATCTGTCCTGGCCCGGCGCATGACCAGAAAGCGCGTTGCCGTGCTGATCTCCGGCCGCGGCTCGAATATGGCGGCACTGATCGAAGCGGCCCGGGCGCCGGATTATCCGGCGGAAATCGTGCTCGTGGTGTCGAACCGGCCCGACGCTGTGGGCCTTGCGCGCGCGCGCGACGCCGGGATCGCCACTTTGATCGTCGATCACACGCCGTTCGGCAACGACCGCGAAGCCTTCGAGCGGGCGCTCGACGCCGCGATCGCGCCGCATCGCATCGATCTGATCTGTCTGGCCGGCTTCATGCGGCTGTTGACGCCGTGGTTTGTCGCGCGCTGGAGCGGGCGCCTGATCAACATCCATCCGGCGCTGTTGCCGCAGTTCAAGGGACTGCACACCCACCGCCGGGCGCTCGAGGCCGGGGTCAAGCGGCACGGCGCCACGGTTCACTTTGTCGTCGCGGAAACCGATTCCGGGCCGATCATCGTGCAGGACTCGGTTCCGGTCGTCGCCGGCGACACCGAACAGACGCTGGCCAAGCGCGTGCTCGAGGTCGAGCACCGTATTTATCCGCAAGCCTTGCGCCTGGTCGCCGAAGGCCGCGCCACATTGCCAAAATGAAAAACCCCCGGAGGCTAGGCCGGGGGCTACGAGATCCGGTCGTGCCGGTTATGACTCACGCAACCTTCAGATTCTCCGCCGAAGTGCGGCCGCGGTTGGTGACGAGTTCGTACTCGACCGTCTGGCCCTCGTTGAGCGTCCGCAGGCCGGCCCGCTCGACCGCCGAAATATGGACGAACACATCCTTGTCGCCGGTCGACGGCTTGATGAACCCGTAGCCCTTGGTCGGGTTGAACCACTTGACGGTGCCCTTCTGCATCGTCTGTCTCCTAAATCATTCCAGATGTCAGCGCAGACGCGGACGCCGTCGTTGCACCTTCGGTGCAAGTCCTGCGACCATGCCACAAGGCAGATTTTGGGGGTTAGTCCGAAGCGGGGAAGTCCGAAACGATCGTGTCGGCAAGACAGCACCAGCCGGATGGCCAAAATCCGATTGCCCGGCGAGGAGGCCCTAAAAATGCGGCGGCAGCATGGCTTTCGCCGGCCCACGCTGCCGCCATGTTCGAAATTCCCGCGCGTGCCGACGCGGGTGAACGGGCGCGGCCGCTCGGTGCAATCAAGGCCAAGTGGGCCAAGTCCAATCAGGCGCCGCCGGTCGCGCCGGCGCGACGCTCTTGCAGGCGCCGCCACAACCCGCCCGCCGCGAGGGCCAATGCGGCGCCGGTCGCGGGCGCTGCGAATTGGAATTGTCCGGTCAGCGGTCCGCCGACCGCGGCCGCCAGATGCCGGATGAGCGCCGGATCGGTCGCAATAGCCTCGGCGGCGACCCAGCCGAGCAGCGCCGCGCCGGCCCAAATCAAGATCGGGAAGCGGTCGAGCAGCGCGGCGATCAGCGCCGCGCCGACCACGATCAGCGGAATGGAAATGACAAGCCCGATCCCGAGCAACAGCACGTCGCCCTGCGCCGCGGCGGCGACGGCGATAATGTTGTCGAGGCTCATGATGATATCGGCGACGATCACGATCGCGATCGCCCGCCACAACTGTGCCGACGCATCCGACTCGTTGCGGTCGGCGGACTTGGGCAGCAGCAGTCGCGCCGCAATGAACAGCAAGGCCACGCCGCCGATCAGCTTGACGTAGTCGAGCAGCATGAGCCGGGCAAGCACACCGGTGAACAGCACCCGCAGCATCACGGCGACGCCGACGCCGACGCTCAAACCCAGGCGTTGCTGCAACGGCGGCAGGCCGCGGCACGCCATGGCGATGACCACGGCATTGTCGCCCGACAAAATAAAATTGATGAACATGATCCGCACGACGGCGAACCAGAACGCGGCATAGCCCAATTGATCGACGCCGGCATGAAGCCAGTCGCGCCACAGTGTGGGGTGAAGATATTGCACCGACGAACCGATCACGGCCGGCCGTTAGCCGACGATTTCATTGCCGGCGAAAAACTGGGCGATTTCCGTGCGCGCGGTGTCGGCGGCATCGGAGCCATGCACCGAATTCTCGCCGATCGATTTGGCGTGGAGCTTGCGGATCGTGCCGGCCGCGGCCTTGGCCGGATCGGTGGCACCCATCAGCTCGCGGTACGCAGCGACGGCGTTGTCGCCTTCGAGGACCTGCACCACCACCGGTCCGGACGTCATGAAATCGACCAGCTCGCGGAAAAACGGCCGGTCGCGATGGATCGCGTAGAACGTCTCAGCCTGTTCGCGCGACATTTTCACGCGTTTTTGCGCGACGATGCGCAAACCGGCTTTCTCGATCATCGCATTGATGGCGCCGGTGATGTTGCGGGCGGTGGCATCAGGCTTGATGATCGAAAAGGTGCGTTCGACCGTCATTCGTGGTCCTTTTGCGGATTTATTAAGGCGGCGGCGAAACAGCGCCGGCTTATAGCCTTGGCTCGAAACGGCAGCAAGCGCGGCCGCAAGCGGGTGCACGCGGCATCCGCTAGCTCTGGTCGTTCTTCTTCTGCGGCTTGTTCGACTTTGCCGACTTCGGCGACTTTTTCTTTACCGTCGGCGTCTGCGGCGGCGGCGCCGGCATCTCGACGCGGTCCATTTCCGCCAGTTCGCCGCGCAGGAAATGATAAATGCCGGGTCGCGGGCCCTCGTTGTAGGTCAAGACCGCAGTGCGGTCGCCGTTCGGATTGCTGGCGATTTGCACGGCGCTCGGCGGACCGGCGCGAAACACTACGTCGCACTCGCTCATGCCGAGCGCAATGCCGCCGCCGAACAAGTCCGCGGTGGTCTGAGCCGGCGGCGGTGATCTGCCGGCCTGGCCGGCCGCAGGAGCCGGCGGAGCCGCCGGGGCCGCCGCCATCGGCCGGGGCGCGCATGTCCCGTTGCCGCTGACGAGGTCGTTTGCGGTAATCGCGCGCTTGCGCTGCTTGGTTTCCTGCAGCTCGGAAAACGTATAGCCGCTGTTGCGTCCGAAGACGTCGAGCGGTTTGGCGAACCACGCTTGCTGAGTGTCCATTTCGCCGCAGCCGGCAAGCGCGGCCGCCGCCAGCGCCGCCAATAGGCCCCAACCATGTAATGAAAGCCGCACTTGCGGTTCCCTCAATCCCAACCGGCCGCAAACATGCGCCGGTTTGTGTTCCGATCATGGCGCAATGTCGCACGCGCAAGCAGCGCGAGACTTAAATTAATCTTAGCATGGGCCGGCAAAAAGCGCCTGAGGCGCATGGAAATATCATATATTTCAATATCTTAACGCCGGATACCGGCGCCGGCGGACTGCCGAACGAATGTGATCTAGATCACGGATTGCGTTGCCGGCCGAGGCAACACTGAGCGTCAACTGCGCATTGCGGTTCGCACCGCCTGTTCAAGGCGCGTGCGGCCGTTGTCATGGGGATTGCCAATGTACTTGCAATTCATCGGCTGCGGCGACGCCTTCGGCTCGGGCGGACGATGCAACACTTGTTTTCATCTGGTCGGGCGCACCACCAACGCGCTGATCGACTGTGGCGCGACCTCGCTTGTCGCCATGAACCGGCTCGCAATCGACCGCAACGCTATCGACGTCATTCTCATCACCCACTATCACGCCGATCACATCGGCGGGCTGCCGTTTTTCATCCTCGAATCGCATTATGTGCTCAAACGCCACCGCGGGCTCATCGTGGCCGGCCCGCCCGGCTTGAAGTCGCGCTATGCGGAGCTGATGGAGACCGCCTATCCCGGCACCAAGTCCATGCAGTGGTCGTTCCCGCTGACGCTCATGGAGCTTGACATCGGCAAGCGCAACGACGTCGGCAATATGCGGGTCACGCCGTTCCATGTGCTGCATGACGATCGCGCCGGCCCGTGCGTCGGATTCCGCATCGAGGCCGACGGCAAAGTCGTCGCGTTTTCCGGCGACACCCAATGGACGGAAAGTCTGATCGATATCGGCCGCGACGCCGACCTGTTCATCTCCGAGGCCTATACGCACGACAAGCCGATTTCAGGCCACATGGCGCTCAGCGAGCTGGAACGCCACCTTGTCGAGATCGGACCGAAGCGCCTCATTCTCACCCATATGAGCAACGACATGCTGGCGCGCCGCGCCAAACTGTCGTTCGAGGCCGCCGAGGACGGCATGATCGTCGAGCTTTAAGCCCGGCGGCGCAACGGAGGTCAGGCGAACCGCACCGCGTAGACCGGCGGCAGATGCGCGGCGACGAGCTCCCAGCGCGCGCCGCCGTCGCCGCTGAACCACAGCGCGCCGGTCGTCGAGCCCATGGCGAGCCGCTCGCCGGTTTCGTCCACGTCGAGGCCGTGCCGGTAAATGAGATCATAGGCGTCGCGCTGCGGCAGCCCCTCGCGCATGACCTGCCAGGACTTGCCGCCGTCGCGTGTTCGCGTCACGCACAGCGCACCGTCGCGCGGCATCCGGATCTCGTCTTTGATCGCGGGCACAAACCAGGCGGTCGCCCCGTCGCGCGGATGTGCTGCGACCGCGAAGCCGAAATCGTCGCCAGGCGGCGACAACCGCGTCCAATGCGCGCCGGCGTCGGTCGAGCGGTAGATGCCGGCATGATGCTGCATCCACATCACGTCGGGCGCCGCCGCGCAACGCGCGACGCGATGCGGGTCCTGGATCGCGCTGTCCTCGGCCTGCTCGGGCGGCACATAGGGCGCCAGGAGTCCCTTGCCGAGCACCGCCCAGCTTGTGCCGTCGTCGCGCGTTTCCCAAACTCCGCCGCAGGAGATCGCGACCAACGCGCGATCGGCATCGCGCGGGTCCGGCGACACGCTGTGGATGCCGGCGGCGTCATACCCGCCGCCGAACCAGCGCGCGCGTTCCGGCACGTTCCACAATGACGAGATGAGCTGCCAACTGTCGCCGCGGTCGTCGGAGCGGAACAGGCCGGCCGGAATGGCGCCGATCCACAGCCGGTCCGGATGATGGCGCCCGCCGTCGTCGAGCGACCAGATCTGGAACAGCGTCGGCGCATCGGCGGCGTCGGCGGGAAACGCCGGCGCCGCAAGCTCGCGCCAGCTGTTTCCACCATCGTCGGAGCGATGCAGTTTCGCTCCGAAGTGGCCGTGCTTGAGCGCGGCGTAGACGGTGCCGTTGACGCGCAGCGCGTTGGTCACCGCAATGCCGGCAAAGCCGATCAGCTCGGCCGCCCAGCCGGCGCGACGGCGCTTAAGCGCGAACAGGCCCTTGCGCGTCGCCACCAGCAAACTGTCGTCCATCGCTTAACTCCGCCGAGTTTCAGCCGCCCGAGAGCGCCTGCATGACATAGAGCTTGCAGTCCGGCCCGATGTTGCGCCTCAGCGCCGCGCCGCGCGACAGCCGCTCGCCGTCGGCGAAAATGCAGACGTGCTTGCGCAATTCGCCGCGCTCGTCGAGCACATAGTCGCGCACTTGCGGCTGCGCCGCGAGCAGATTGCGCAGCGCCTCGCCGACGGTAGAGCCGGCGGCCGCAAACGGCCCGCCGGGAACGAGATTGCGCAGGTGACTGGTGAAATGGACTTCGGCCATGTGCCGGATTCCATCGACCTAGAGCATGATCCGGAAAAGTGGCAACCGGTTTCCCGCCTTCGCGAAGCCCGCTAAGTCCAAGTCCCTGTCACTTTTACACGCCGCTTCGGCGGGCGAAGCAAGGTCCGAAAAGATCATGCTCCGTCAAAACTTACAGAGCGCAATCGATTCCATCTGAAACGATTGCGCTCTAACGGGCGCTTAACCGCTGAGTGCGTCCTGAATCGCTTGCAGCGCCGCGTCCGCCTTCGAACCGTCGGGACCGCCGGCCTGCGCCATATCCGGCCGGCCGCCGCCGCCTTTGCCGCCGAGCGCCTCGGCGCCCTTGCGCACCAGCTCGACGGCGTTGAACCGCGAGGTCAGGTCGGCGGTGACGCCGACCACGATGCCCGCCTTGCCGTCGCCGGTGACGCCGACGATGGCGACCACGCCGGAGCCGACCTTCTTCTTGCCTTCGTCGGCGAGGCTGCGCAGGTCCTTCAAATCGATGCCCTCGACCGCGCGCGCGATCAGCTTGACGTCGCCGACGTTGCGGATGCCGTCGGCGCCGTCGGCTTTGCCGCCGCCCATCGCCAGCTTTTTCTTCGCTTCGGACAGCTCGCGTTCGAGGCGTTTGCGGTCGTCGACAACCGCGGCGGTCCGCGCGGTCACTTCGCCAACCGGCACTTTCAGTTCGGCCGCGATCAGGCGCGTGTCGTTTCGCGCCCGATTGAGTTCATGCCGCGCCGTAGCGCCGGTAAGCGCCTCGATGCGGCGAACGCCGGACGCCACGCCGGCCTCGCCGACCACGGAGATGATACCGATGTCGCCGGTGCGCGCCACGTGGGTGCCGCCGCACAATTCGACCGACCAGCCCATGGTGTTGCCGCCGGCTTCCCCCATGGCGACGACGCGAACCTCGTCGCCGTATTTCTCGCCGAACAGCGCGCGGGCGCCCGACGCGATGGCGTCGTCGCGGCTCAACAGCCGGGTGATCACCGGCGCATTCTGCAGCACGATGTCGTTGGCGATGTCTTCGACGCGTTCGATCTCCTCGCCGCTCATCGGCTTGGGATGCGAGAAGTCGAAGCGCAGCCGGTCGGGCGCGACCAGCGAGCCCTTTTGCGCCACGTGGTCGCCGAGCACCTGGCGCAGCGCCTCATGGAGGAGATGGGTGGCGGAGTGATTTTTGCGGACCGCGCCGCGGCGGGCGTGATCGACCTCGAGCGCAAGCGCTAAGCCGGTTTTCAGCGTGCCTTCCTCGACGATGCCGATATGCGCGAACACGTCGCCGGCATATTTTTGCGTGTCGGTGACCTTGAAACGCACGCCCTCGCCGCTCAGCGTGCCGGTATCGCCGATCTGGCCGCCGGATTCGCCGTAGAACGGCGTCTGGTTGAGCACGACCGCGCCGCTGTCGCCCTTTTTCAGCGCCGCGACTTCCTTGCCGTCCCGCACCATCGCCGCAACCACGCCCTCGGCGCTCTCGGTCTCGTAGCCCAAAAATTCGGTCGGCCCGATCTTTTCGCGCAAGCCGAACCACACCGCGGCCTCCGCCGCCTCGCCCGAGCCGGCCCACGACGCGCGCGCCTTGGCGCGCTGGCGCTCCAAGGCGTCGGTGAAGGACGCGATATCGACGCCGATGCCGCGCGGGCGCAGCGCGTCTTGCGTCAGATCGAGCGGGAAGCCGTAAGTGTCGTACAGCGTGAACGCGGTGTCGCCGTCGAACATGTCGCCTTGCTTGAGCGATTTCGCTGCCTCGTCGAGGATGGCAAGCCCGCGCTCGAGCGTGCGGCGGAAACGCTGCTCCTCGAGCTTCAGCGTCTCGGTGACGAGGGCCTCGGCGCGGTGCAATTCCGGATAGGCCTGGCCCATCTCGCGCACCAGGACCGGCACGAGCTGCCACAGCAGCGGGTCTTTGGCGCCAAGGAGTTCGGCATGCCGCATCGCGCGTCGCATGATGCGGCGCAGCACGTAGCCGCGGCCTTCGTTCGACGGCAACACGCCGTCGGCGATCAGAAACGCGCTCGCCCGCAGATGGTCGGCGATGACGCGGTGCGAGGCCTTGCGCTCGCCGTTGGGATCGACGCCGGTGAGGTCGGCGACCGCGCCGATCAAGGCGGCGAACAGATCGATCTTGTAGTTGTCATGGGTGCCTTGCAGCACCGCGGCCATGCGCTCGATCCCTAAGCCGGTATCGATCGACGGCCGCGGCAGGTCGACGCGTTTGCCGTCGGCAAGCTGCTCGTATTGCATGAAGACCAGGTTCCAGATTTCGACGAAGCGGTCGCCTTCGGCCTCGGCGCTGCCGGGCGGACCGCCCCAAACATGCTCACCGTGATCGTAGAAAATCTCCGAGCATGGACCGCACGGGCCGGTCTCGCCCATCGCCCAAAAATTATCGTCGCCGGCGATGCGGAGAATTTTCTTGTCGTGCAGGCCCGAAATCTTCTTCCAGAGCTGGAACGCCTCGTCGTCGTCGATATAGACGGTGGCCAACAATTTATCCGCGCTCACGCCGTATTCTTTGGTGATCAGCCGCCAAGCGAGCTCGATAGCGCGCTCCTTGAAATAATCGCCGAACGAGAAATTGCCGAGCATCTCGAAGAAGGTGTGGTGCCGCGCGGTGTAACCGACATTGTCGAGATCGTTATGCTTGCCGCCGGCGCGAACGCATTTCTGCGCGGTGACCGCGCGCACGTAAGGGCGCTTTTCCAGGCCGGTGAAGACATTCTTGAACTGCACCATGCCGGCATTGGTGAACATCAAGGTCGGGTCGTTGCGCGGCACGAGCGGCGAGGACGGCACCACCTCATGGCCCTCGCGCGCAAAAAAGTCGAGGAAGCTCGCCCGGATGTCGTTAACGCCGCTCATGATGGGCACTCTCTAACCAGACACCGCTTGCCTGTCCAGAAAAGCCGGGGATATCGGCGCAATTGCAGTGTTCCTGCAAAGCATATAAGCGCTCTTGCGCAATGAACGAGCAGCCAACCCCCCTCCCCGTCACGTTCAAGGACAAGCTCAAGGCCGGCCGATTCGTCATGACCGCGGAACTGGCGCCGCCCGCGTCCTGCGATGCACAGCACCTTTTGCGTAAAGCCGCCGACCTTAAGGGCCTCGCCGATGCCGTCAATGTCACCGACGGCGCCGGCGCCCGCGCCCATATGAGCGCGCTTGCCGCCACGAGCCTTCTCCTTGGCGCCGGTATC
>Ga0187784_10002635_pt1 | contig 14383 bp, 11 predicted proteins | sample 1015_SJ02_MP15_2_FD_132964 | JGI IMG/M metagenome (GOLD analysis project Ga0187784, IMG submission 132964) | Tropical peat soil microbial communities from peatlands in Department of Meta, Colombia - 1015_SJ02_MP15_20_MG | ecosystem: Environmental > Terrestrial > Soil > Wetlands > Peat | place...
GGACGACGGGAGGACCGCGAACGAGCCCCGCCGCAGCGCCAGCCTCTCCCTCCGCCGCCTCCGCCGCCTCCCCCGCCCGCGGCGGTGCCGCTCTCGCCCGAGCTCCAGCGCTACTTCGACCTCCTGGACGGGGTCGAGGGGGCGTCGAAGACCCTCTTCGTGGGCGACGCCGACGAGGTCGTGAGCGAGGCGCCGGTGAAGGACATGATCGAGGCGATCTCGGCTCTCGCGTCCCCGGCCAAGGCGCTCGTCTTTGACGGGATCGTCAGCCAGCGTCTGCTCGACGCAGCGCAGGAGAAGGGGATCCCCACGATCGTAGCGACCCGACTCGGGCCGATCGGCAAGATGCCCGAGAACGTGAAGGTCTTCACGAAGGCGGACCTCGCGGCCCCCGGCGGAAGCCGGTAGGACCGGCTCTCGCCCGTCGCGGAGCCCCGTCGAGGCTCCGCGACGAACCTATTACCCCGCTCGACGCTTTCCGGTAGGACCGTGACGACTCCGGCGACCGACGGCACCGTACGCACCCCGATGGCGCTCGACGAGATCGAGACCACCGTGGACATCCACATCCCCACCGACCCCCTCGAGCGGGTCATCGGTCAGGAGAAGGCGGTCGAGATCGCCCGCATCGCGGCCTACCAACGCCGCCACCTCCTGCTCGTCGGCCCTCCCGGGATCGGGAAGTCGATGACCGCGCAAGCGCTCGCGCTTCACCTCGAGCGTCCGCGCACCGAGCTGAGGGTCGTTCACAACCCGGAGAACCCGGAACGCCCGAGCGTGGAGGTCGTCGCCCGCGAGGAGGTCTACCGCGAACGCGAGGCCGCCCGCTCGGTCGAGGGCGAGCTCATCCCGCCCTCCGAAGCTCCCTCGACCGTCGCGGAGCGCCTCGGCTACCGGTGCCCCCGCTGCAGCTTCTACTCGCTCCCGACCGAACGGTACTGCCCGAGCTGCGGGAACGTGAAGCAGATGCCGCCCGGTGTCTCGGGGAGCGGCAACCCGTTCCGGGACCTCGTCGGAGGGATCCTCGAGCTCACCGTGAGCCCGGGCGGAAACCCCCAGGAGTCGGTCCGCACCACGCGCCTGCGCTCGGGGGTCGAGGAGGTCGTCGCCTACGAGCGGGCGGGCGACCAGATCAAGGTGCTCGACCAGCGCGCGCTCGAGCGTCGCCGCACGCTCCAGCACCAGAGCCCCCGCAAGGTCCTCGTCAAGCTCGACCGCAACACCTTCATCATGGCGACCGGCGCCACCGAGACCGAGCTGCTCGGCGACGTCCGCCACGACCCGTACGGCGGTCACCCGCAGCTCGGCACCCTGCCGTACGAGCGGACCATCCCCGGGGCGATCCACGAGGCCCACGAAGGGGTCCTCTTCATCGACGAACTTCCTCACCTCGGCTTCCTCCAGCGCCACATCCTCACCGCGATGCAGGAGAAGCGGTTCCCGATCACCGGCCGGAACCCCCAGTCCGGCGGCGCCGCGGTCCGGGTCGACGGCGTACCGTGCGACTTCATCCTCGTCGCGGCCGCGAACATCCAAGACATCCATCGGATCCTCTCGCCGCTCCGCTCGCGGATCGCCGGCTCGGGCTACGAGGTCCTGCTCGAGACGGCGATGCCGGACACGCCCGCGAACCGCCTTCGTCTCGCGCAGTTCTGCGCCCAGGAGATCGCGGTCGACGGGCGGATCCGTCCGGCGACCCGCGCGGCGATCCTCGAGCTCATCGGGGAGGCTCGACGGCGCGCGGAGGTGCTGGACGGACGGCGCAACGCGCTCACGCTGAGGCTGCGCGAGCTCGGCGGCCTCATCCGCACGGCGGGGGACCTCGCCGCGGTCTCGGGAAGCGAGTTCCTGGACGCGAGCCACGTGCGCGAGGCGCTGCAACGCGCCCGCTCGATCGAGGAGCAGGTGCGGGACGTCTACGGTTCGTTCCAGGGGGGTCTTCGCCAGGAGTCGACCGAGGCCCAGCGGCAGTCGATGGGCTACTACAACTGGAACGACCACCCCGACCCGGGCCAGTTCCCCGGCGGCTACGGCTGACGGTTCTGCCGAAGGGCATAAGTGCCGGTCGTCGGTGGCCGCCCGAGCGGGCGCGTAGTCTAGTGGTTATGACGTCACCCTGACACGGTGAAGGTCGCCAGTTCGAATCTGGCCGCGCCCATCCCCTCCGGTGACCTACCGAAGGTGGGGCTCCGTTATCGACCGCGGGACCGCGAAGAGCCCGCCACCCGGAAACGACGGGTTCCATGCGGGTATTATAGGGGGAGGATTCAGGCCTTCGCGAACGTGAGGCGGTCGGGGATCGGGAACGCGATAGTGATTCTCGAAGCGGTCGGGATCGTCGTCCTCCTCCTCGCGACCTCCGGGTCCGTTCTGCCGAGCGTTAGCGATTCCGCCGGGACGGACTCCCCACGGGCCCCCCACGGAAATCTGAGCCGCACGACGTCCCCGCCCGCGGATCCCTCGTTCACCGTTTCCGGCACCGTCACGGGAATTGGGCCCGTCGGGGCTTCGGCGCCTCTCGCGGGCGTTCTCGTCAGCGCGTACAACCAATCCCTGTGCGGCGATATCGTCGGTCCCAGCACCTGCGGAACCCCGGTCGCGACCGCCAGCAGTGCGGCCGACGGGAACTACTCGGTTTCGCTCCCCGACGGGGTGTACTATCTCGCCTCTGCGAGGGGAGAAGCCGGCGGGACCGCTTACGGGGGAACCGCCGTAGCAGAGAGCGTGAGCGGAGCGAACGTCTACGGCGTCAGCCTCGCCGGCTGGCCGTACGTTCCGTACGGCAACGCGACCCTGGTGCTCCCGGGATTCAACTGCATGTCGGCCTACCTCTGGCAGGTGCCGAGCTCGAAATCCGGCAACTCGGAACAGTGCCAAAACCCGATCGTCTCCTGGACGCAGGACGGGTTCTTCTACGTCAACATCACCGACCACCTCGTCTTCTACTCCGCCGAGAACGGAAGCGTGGAAGATTTCGGCGCGTGGACTCCGCTCTACACCAATTTCGCGAACTACGTGATGGTCCAGAACGAAGAGTTCGTGACCCAGGATTCCTCGTACATCTACGGCTGGGGAACCTCCTCGCCGACGAGCTCGAAGCTCGAGTTCGAGGCGGTCAACCTGACGACCAAGCAGCACTTCGAGCACACCTTCATCGGGGTCACGACGGAGGACGTGACCGTGAACGGCCAGGTCCAGATGACCGGATTCGATGGCAACGACTCGCTCGTCACTCTCATCGATTCGAAAGGGACGGTCTACACCTACAACCTCTGGAACGGCACCGAGTGGAAGGGGACGACGCTTCCCTACTTCGAGGCGAACAACGTCTACTGGGTGCCGTACTTCAACGGCTACGTCGACATCCGGGCCAACGGCTCGGCGGGACACGAGCTGAGCGAATGGCAGCTCTCGAGCGACCGCGGTACGCTCTCGGAGACGTTCGATTCGCTGTTCTCGGCGGTCGGCAACGTGAACGGGGTCAACGGTTGGGCGTACAACCTGACCTCGCACACGTTCTACTTCTCGGTCGAGGACGATCATTTGACCCAGGACGCGTTCTCCGTGAACGCGTCGGGCGGAACGCTCCTCACCGAGGTGAGCTCCCGCTCCTACGTCGAACCGGCGGACGCCGTCGGCGATGGCGACGGGTCGTTCGCGCAGCAGTCCGACCAGGCGCGGGGGACGCTCGTCTCGGACGGCGACGTCTTCCAGGGGGACTCGATGGGGTTCGACAACGACTCCTGGATCCAGAATCCCTCGACCTTCGAGTACGAATCGACCAACGTCACCCCGCTCACCCACTACTGGGCGGCTGGCGCGATGTCGACCGGCACGTCCTGGGACGCCGATTCGATGTTCTTCAACACGTCGTATCTCTACTCGGAGGCGTCCATCGACTGCTCGAGCGGGGAGAAGACGGGCGTTCCGGGGCTCTGCTCGATCCAGGGAAAGGGGGGCGCGGTTCCCGGGACGGTCTACTGGTTCTGGAGACTCGGACTCCCGGAGTTCCCGTTCGCCACCACCAACTCCGTCGCGCAGCCGGACGCACCGCTCCCCACGGCCACGACCCTCGCGACGGTGAACGCGACGACGGTCCGGGTGACATGGTACCCGTCGACCGGCGAACCCCAGCCGATCGTCAACTGGACGCTGGTCTGGCAAGCGAAAGGGGGGTCGCCCCACTACGCGTCGCAGTGGGGACAGAACCGGTCCGCCACCATCGCGGGCCTCGGAACCGGCGAGAATCTCTCCTGGTGCGTCGAAGCGTGGAACCTCCATTGGCACGGACCGTGCCTCGAGCAGACCGAGACCTTGGGAGGCCCCGCGTTCCCGCCCCCGGGAAACCTCACCCTGGACGCCGTGGGCGCCTCGTGGTTTATCGTCAACTGGACCAACCCGTCTGTTCCGGTCGATCGGGACACGGCCTACCTCGCTCCGTACGTGCAAGGGACGTGCGGCGAATTCTCGGTCGAGCCCTCGACGGGTCCCTCGACCTTTACGACCTACAACTACACGGGCCTCAACCCCGTGACCGAATACTGCGTCGCGGTGGGGGATGAAAATGCGACGGGAGTCTCCCCTCCCAGCGCCCCCCTGATCGTCGAGACCCTGAGCGGGCTCCCGATTCCTCCGGGCCGTCCGACGTTCCCCTACCTCACCGGTACGTCCGTCTTCGTCTCTTGGCGGCAGGCGTCGTTCCCGGACGGCTTGCCCAACAACGACACCGTCCTCGCCGGCACGACCTGCTCGGACCGCACGATCCGCGCGTCGACACACGGTCCCGCGACGTCGCTCGACGTGACCGGGCTCGAACCGAACACGGAGTACTGTGTCGCGATCGAGGCGTGGCTCGGCACCGGTCCCTCGAGCCAGACGCTCACCGGCCCCGACGCCAACGTGACGACGCTGACGGTCCCCGTCTCCCCGACCGCGCCGACGTTCCGGAACCTGACTGACCACTCGGCGGTCGTCGTCTGGACCCAAGGGTCGTTCCCGGGCGGCGTGATAGGGAACGACACGATCCTCCTGGGGACCCGGTGCGGGGTATGGACCCGGAACGTATCGACTGGGGGTCCGGCGTCCTCCGCGGAGATCGCCTCCCTCAACGCCTCGACGCGCTACTGCGTCGCCGTCGAAGCGTGGAACGGCACGAGCGGGACCCTCGGAAACCTCACCGGCCCCTCCGCGTGGGTGACCACTCTCGCGGTACCCCACTCGGCGCCGTGGAACCCTTCGGTCGTGGTACCGGCTATCCTGGTCGCTGCGTCGGCCTCGGGTGCGCTCGTCGCCGTCGTCGCCTACCGACGGCGACGCGCTGCGGACCCGCCCCGCCCGTAACGCGCCGTCCTTCGGTCTCGAGCGCTCCGGGCGAGTACTGAAATAGCGCGACCCCACTCGGCGCCCCCGCCGGCGATGGCGGACTGGTTCAACGCGGTGACGTGGGGCGTCTTCGGGGCGTTGTCGGCCCTGAACCTGCTCGTCCTCCTGTTCCGTACCGACCGCGGAGCGCGGCTCCGTCCGTGGGTCCTCCGGACGCTCCGCCGGGTCTCCGGCCGCTCCGACCTCAACTGGCTCGACTGGATCCCGATCCTCGTCGCGGCCACGATCGCGTTCGCCGCGGTGAGCGCGTACGGGATCCTGAGCGGCCAGTACGGCTGCCATCCGCCCGGGGTGAGCGACCCGGTCGGGGTCCTCAACTCCGGTAAGGCGCTCTGGGCCGGAACGAACCCGTTCTACGTTTCCGATTGCGGCGGGCATATCGAGGTCCCGTACGGCCTCGCGTCCGTCCTCATCAGCGCCCTCGGAAGCCTCGGTGGCCTTCCGGGCATCTACGTGGTCTGGGGCGCGGTCGCCCTCTCCCTCATCCCGCTCACCTGGGCGGTCGCGGGCTCCGACCGTCGCTACGTGCTCGTGTTCGTCGCGACCTCGGTCCTCCTCGTCCCGCTCGTCTCCTCGCAGATCGACGGGGCGACCAACGCGATCGTCCCGGCGACGATCCTGCTCTCCGTCTACCTCGCCCAGCGGAGCGAGCTCCTCGGGGCCGCGGTCGGCGGGTTCTTCTCGACCTCACGGTTCCCGAACCTCTTCCCGATCCTCGGAGAGACGGGGGCGTTCCCACGTCGCCGCTACCTATCGTTCGTCACCGCGGCGGCCGTGTTCGCCGCGCTGACCGGGCTCTCCTACGCTCTCTGGGGGCACGAGTTCCTCGACCCGGTCTTTTTGAACCAGTTGGCGCGCCACTCCTTCTCTCTCAACGTGTTCGGAATCTTCCTCCTGACGAACACGCTCCCGGGCGGGCTCGTGTTCGAGGCCGTCCAAGCGGGCCTCACGGTGGCGCTCGTCCTCGCGGTCTTCTTCGCGGGGGTCCGTTCGCCGATCACCGCCGCGTCGATCGTCCTCGTCGGGTTCGCGCTGCTCACCCAGTTCCTCTCGTTCAACATCCTAGTCTGGATCCTTCCGGTCGCCCTCGTGGGAGCACGGGCCCGATGGTGGCTCTGGGGGATCTCGTTCGTCGGGTCGCTGAACTACGACCTCGCGCTCAACGTCTGGTACTGGGACGACGGGGTCGCGTGGCCGTCGATGGTCTTCGACGTCGCCCTCACCGTACTGCTCCTCGCGCTCTTCGTCGACCTGTGGCGCGAGGAGCTCGCGGCGCGACGACCGACGGCGACGGCCGCTACTGCGATTTGAGCGCGGTGACGAGCTTCCCGACCGCCGCTTGGGCGTCGCCGTAGAGCATGTGGCAGTTGTCGCGGTAGAAGAGGTCGTTCTCGACCCCCGCGAACCCCTTCCCCTGGCCGCGCTTGATCACGATGACGTTCTTCGCCTGCTCCACGTCGAGGATGGGCATGCCGTAGAGCGGGCTCCCCTGGCGGTGCGCCGCCGGGTTCACGACGTCGTTCGCGCCGATGACGAGGACCACGTCCGTGTTGGGGAACTCGGCGTTGATCTCGTCCCGGTCGAAGAGCTTGCTGTAGTCGATCCCCGCCTCCGCGAGCAGCACGTTCATGTGGCCGGGCATGCGGCCCGCGACCGGGTGGATCGCGAACTTGACGGTGACGCCCTTCGACTCGAGGAGGTCGGAGAGCTCACGGACCTTCCCCTGCGCCTGCGCGACCGCCATGCCGTAGCCGGGCGCGATGACCACCTGGTTCGCGTACTCCATCATCGCCGCGACGTCGGAAGCCTCGATCGGCTTCATCGACCCCTTCATGGTCACGCCGGTCTCTTCCGTCGCGCCGAACGCGCTGAAGAACACGTTCGAGACCGACCGGTTCATCGCCTTCGCCATCAGGAAGGTGAGGAGCGAACCCGACGCGCCGACGAGCGTCCCCGCGATCACCATCGCGTAGCCCGCGTCCCCGAGGGGGCCGTTGACGAGCGCGAACCCGTCCAGCGCGACCGCGATGCCCGTCAACGCGTTGAACAGCGCGATGACGACCGGCATGTCGGCCCCACCGATGGGGACCGTGAGAAGGATCCCGTAGAGCAGGAGGAGGACGAAGAACGGCAGCATCCAGACGAAGCTCGAGGTCCAGAGGAGGAGCACGCCGCAGGCGACCCCGACGACGAGGACGCCGGTGTTGACGTACTGACGGGCCGGGAGGACGATCGCCTTCGACGGCATCCAGCCCTGGAGCTTCAGGAAGGCGATCATGCTCCCCGCGATCGAGATCGAACCGATGATCGCCCCCGCGACGCTGAGGGACGAAGTGACCTGGTTCGAAAGGGTCGAAAGGAGCTCGACCGCACCGATCGCCGCCGCGGCGCCCCCTCCCATCCCGTTGAACATCGCGACCATCTGGGGCATCGCCGTCATCTTCACGACGCGGGCCCAGTACCAACCCCCGAGGCCGCCGACCGCCACGCCGAGGGCGATCAGGGCGAAGTTCGAGAGGCCCGGGCTGAAGAACGTGACGACGACCGCGATCAACATCGCGATCCCGGCGTAGACGATACCGCGGCGGGCCGTGACCGGCGAGCTCATCGCCTTGAGACCGAGGATGAAGACGAGGACCGCGACGACGTAGACCGCGTCGATCGCGTCCGAGACCCACGCGCTCATGGCGCGCCTCCCTTCGGCTTCGAGCGGTCAAACATCGCGAGGATGCGTTCCGTCACGACGTAGCCGCCCGTGACGTTCATCGCCCCCATCACGACGGCGATGAATCCGATCGCTTCCTCCGCCGTGTTCGTGGCGAGGCCGAGCGCCACGATGCCGCCGACGAGGACGATCCCGTGGATGAAGTTCGACCCGCTCATGAGCGGGGTGTGGAGGAGCACTGGTACCCGGCTGATGACCTCGTAGCCAACGAAGACCGCGAGGAGCGCGATGAAGAGCGCCGTCCAGATGTCCGCGGCCATCTACGCCGCCCCCTTCGCGAGCAATTCGGCGGTCGGCTTGTGCGTCACCGCGCCGTTCGAGGTCAGAAGGCTCGCGGCGAGGATCTCGTCCGAATACTCCGTGACGAGCGTCCGTTCCTTCGTGAGGAGGAGGGTGAGGAACGACTCGAGGTTCTTCGCGAACATCTGGCTCGCGTTGAACGCGAGCTGGCTCGGGAGGTTGAGGGGGCCGGCGATCGTCACGCCGTCCACGACGACCTCTTCGCCGGGCTTCGTGAGCTCGCAGTTCCCGCCGGTCTCCGCGGCGAGGTCGACGATCACCGAACCCGGTCGCATCGCCGCGACCATCTCCTTGCGGACGAGCAGCGGCGCCTTGCGGCCGGGGATCGCGGCGGTCGTGACGATGACATCGGCCTCGGAGACCGCCTTCGCGACCATCGCCTGCTCCTGCTTCTTCTCCTCGTCCGTGAGTTCGCGTGCGTACCCGCCCGCGCCTTCCGCGTTGATCTGGAGCTCGAGGAACTTCGCGCCGAGGCTACGGACCTGTTCGCCCGCCGCCCGCCGAACATCGTACCCTTCGACGACGGCACCCATACGGTGCGCGGTCGCGATCGCCATGAGACCGGCCACGCCCGCCCCGAGGACGAGGACCTTCGCCGGTCGGATCGTCCCGGCCGCCGTCGTCAGCATCGGCAGGAACTTCGGGCAGAGCCCCGCTCCGATGAGCATCGCGCGGTAGCCCGCGGCCGTCGCCTGGGAAGAGAGGACGTCCATGCTCTGCGCCCGGGTGATCCGCGGCAGGAGCTCGAGCGCGAACGCGGTGAGCTTCTGGTCGCGCATCTTCGCGACGCGGTCGAGGTTCCGGGTCGCGTTCATGAGCGCGACCACGACCGTTCCCGACGGCATCCACCCGATTTCCTCGACCGTGGGAGCCAGCACCTTGAGCACGAGCGCCGCGCTCCCGAAGAGCGCGGCACGGTCCGGGACGGTCTGCGCGCCCGCCGCCGTGTAGAGCGCGTCCGGGTACCCGGATTTGAGGCCGGCGCCGGCCTCGATCGCCACTTCGACCCCCGATTTGGTCAGGTGCTTCACGACCTCGGGGACGAGGGCAACGCGTCGCTCGCCGGGAGTTACCTCTGCAGGAACGACGATACGAATCGCCATGAGAATCGTGGGAGGTTTTGGCGGACGAGATTATACGCTTGATGTGTCCGTGGGTTGACCGAATGAGCGAGGCGTTCGACGTCGCGGTCATCGGCGCGGGGATCGTCGGTCTCGCGACCGCACGGGCCGTCCACGAACGACGACCGGAGTGGTCGCTGGTCGTTCTCGAAAAGGAGGCGAGCGTCGCGGCCCACCAGACCGGCCACAATAGTGGGGTCGTTCACTCCGGTGTCTATTACCGACCCGGCTCGCTCAAAGCCCGCCTCACCCTCGACGGACGCGCCGCCCTCATCGATTTTGCGACGCGCGAGCGGATCCGCTACGAGCGGGTCGGCAAGGTGATTGTCGCGTCCCGGCCGGAGGAGCTCCCGGCGCTCGAGGAGATCGAACGCCGCGCCCGGGAGAACGGGGTCACGAACGTCCGTCGACTGGCGCACGCGGAATTCTCCGCTCGCCTCCCCGAGGTGGTGGGCACGGCGGCGACCGAGGTCCCGTCAGCCGCGATCATCGACTACCCGGCGGTCGCCGAGCGGCTCGTCTCCCGTCTCGCGGACGACGGCGTCACGACCCGGCGGTCGAGCGAGGTCCGTTCGGCCGCGCTCTCCGCCGACGCCTGGAGATTGGATACCCCGTCCGGCGAGGTGCGCGCGAGGTATGCGATCAACTGCGCCGGTCTCGAGTCGGACCTGCTCGCGGAGACGATGGGGGTCCGGTCCCCCGTGACGATCGTCCCGTTCCGGGGAGACTTCTATCACCTGAGCGAGCGGTTGCGTCCGCGGGTCCGCTGCCTCGTTTATCCCGTGCCCGACCCGGACCTTCCGTTCCTGGGAGTCCACCTGACGCCGACGGTCGACGGCGGGCTGCTCGCGGGACCGAACGCGGCCTTGGCCCTCGCTCGCGAGGGGTACCGCCGGGGCCAATGGACGCTCGCGCAGCTCGCCCGCATGGCCACGTTCCCCGGAACCGTGGGGCTCGCTCGCCGCTACGGGGTCTATGCGACCCGCGAGTGGCTGCGCTCCTGGAGCCGGGGCGAGTTCGTGAACGCCGTCCGGCAGCTGTGGCCGGCGGTGGAGGAGTCGGACCTCGTGAGCCACTCCTCAGGGGTGCGCGCCCAGGCGGTCCGGCCGGACGGCTCCCTCGTGGACGACTTCGTCCTCGTCCCCGGACCGCGGTCCCTCCACGTCCTGAACGCGCCGTCGCCGGCGGCGACCGCGGCGTTCGCGATCGGGGAGATGGTCGCGGACGAAGCCGGAGTGAAATCCCCCCGCGCGAGCGGAGCGCCCGGCCCGGCGGGCGAACGCTCATAGACGACCGCACCGTCGGCGGGCGGATGGTCGATCGCTCGGGGCGGTCCAGCGAGGTCCGCCTCTTCGACCGAATCGTGAAGGGGGACGCCCGCGACGTCCTCGACCGTCTCCCGCCGGAGTCCGTCGAGCTCGCCATCACGAGTCCCCCGTACAACGTGAGCATCCCGTACCGTGGGTACTCCGACGACCTCCCTCCCGAAGAGTACCTGCGCTGGCTCCGGGACGTTTGGAAAGCGCTCTACCGCGTTCTCGTCCCGGGCGGACGGTTCGTGCTGAACGTCGCCCCGACCTCCATCAAGAACTTCCGGCCGATCCATCACGACCTCTCCCGAGACCTGCGCGACCTCGGCTACATCATGCGGACCGAGATCATTTGGTACAAGCAGACGATGGGTCGCCGGACGGCGTGGGGGAGCTGGCGGAGCCCGTCGAACCCGCACATCATCCCCTCGTGGGAGTACGTCCTGGTCTTCTCGAAAGGCCAGTGGCGTCTCCCCGGGGACCCGCACTCGGTCGACATCAGCGCGCGGGAGTTCGAGCGGTTCTCCGACGGGTTCTGGAAGATCCCGCCCGAGCGGCACCGGCGGGGCCACCCCGCGCCGTTCCCCGAGGAGCTGATCGAGCGCCTGGTGAAGTTCTACAGCTATCGGGGCAACGTGGTGGTCGATATGTTCGGTGGGACCGGGACGGTCGCGGCGGTCGCTCGTCGGCTCGGCCGCCACTACCTGCACATCGACGCGTCGGACGAGTACTGCGCGCTCGCCGCCGCCCGCGTGCGCCGCGCACGCCCGCCGGCGGGATCCCGGATTCCACCGCCCCCGCCGGGAAATTCGTTCGCGCTTCCCGAGCCGAGGTCCCCGAGGGCTCAGGCCCCGCGTCGGGCGGCCTGACGGAGGCTCACCCGGCGGGCGACCCCGGGGGCGAAGAGATACGACGTGGCGTAGACCTCCGCCGCCCACACGTCGAGCGTGAGCGCGCGTTCCGCCGGATGCTGCCCGAGGAACCGAAGGTACTCCTCCGCGAGCCGGGCCACCTCGCGTCGGTCCGCGCCGGCCCCGACCTTCTCCACGATCGTCCCCGAGCGGAAAAGCCGGTCGTAATGCTCGGACTCGGCCGCCAGCCTCCGAGCGAGGTCTGCGTTGCCGTACCGGCGCGCGAGGGCCGCGAGCTCGGCGTAGCCGGCCGACACCTGCTCGAGCCAGGAGACCCGACGCGTGACCCCTCCCGCATAGTACCGGTACCGCGTGAGTCGACGGTCGTCGAAGAAGAGCGCGTAGGGGCCGAGCGCCGCGAGCGCGAAGAGCGCGATATCGGGCGAGAGGCGGATGCGGGCGAACGCTTCGCCGAGGTCGCCGTCGAACAGCTCCCGCCGGACGACCATCGTGCTCGAGTTGAACGAGACCCGGGTCCGTTCGAGCCCGAGCTCCCCGAGATGGGACTTCTCCGTCGCGCGCACGGTCACCGGTCCGTGCGCGTCGAAGAACGCATCGACCTCGTGGGACCTCCAGGAGGACGGAGGGGTCGGGTTCCCCTGTTCGTCGATCACGCGCACGCGGTTGCGGTAAAAACCGATCGTCGGGTCGGAGCGCAGGACCGAGACCGCGCGGGCGAGATGCTCCGGCTCGAACTCGTCGTCGTCGTCCAGGAACGCGATGTACGGCGCGCGGGTCGCGGCGACGGCGTGGAGGAGCCAGGTCCCGACCCGGGGTTCGTCGTCGCGGAGCGCGACGACCCGGTGCTCCTCGAGGAACCGGTCGACCTCGGGCCGAGCGAAGTTCTTCGTGACCACGACCTCAAAGCGCTCCCTCGGGAGGGTCTGCGCGAGGACCGAGCGGACCGCGGGAACGAGGAACCGCTCGCGACCGTACGCGCCGACGACGACCGCGACCTCGGGTCGGTCGGGCACGGGACCCCCTACGCCCTCGGGCTGCTCGACCCCGACGCGGGGACGAAGGTGCCGGCCCGGCCGTCCACCGTGTCGGTCGTCCGGAGGGAGGGAAGGACGCGGCGCTCGAGCTCGGTCACCGCGAGGCGGAGGAGCGGCTCGAGGTTCACGGTGTCGGCGCGATTGTACCGAACGAGGCGGTCGAGGGCGGAGGAGCTCCCTCGCCGGTACTCCTGCCAGAGCCGGACCGCGTCGAGTCCCGACACGCCTTCGACGCCGGTGCGGTCTCCGACCCCGAGCCGCTCCTCGATCCGCTTGAGGCCGCCGGCGTGGCCGAGGCGGTAGAGGACGAACCGCAGGTCGATGTGGGCGGGAGGAACGGTGAGGTGCGGGAACGAGGCAAGGAGGAACGGGATGTCGAACCGGCTCCCGTTGAAGGTGACGAGGACGCGGAACCGGCCGAGGTAGGCCGGTAGCTCCTCGAGGTCGTCGCCGGCGACGAACGTCCGCGTCGCGCCGCCTCCGTGCACGGTCACGACCGTGACGATCCCACCGTACGGGGAGAGACCGGTCGTCTCGATGTCGAGGTAGGCGGTCTCGGGGGCGAACGTCGGGTAGAGACGCCAGTGCTCGCGCGTCGGGAGGCGCCGAGCGAACCAGCCGGCGTCGCGCTCGCGGAGCGCCTCCTCGCTGCGCGCAAGCTCGGCGGCGAGACGGGAACGGGTCGGCGAGGAGAGCCCGAGCGACTCCGTGCGGGAGAGGAGGTCGCGCCAGTCGAGAAACCCCGACTGCCAGAGGTCCGCCTCGGTCGCGGGACCGACCCCGGGAAGATGCTGGAACGTCGCCCGAAGCACGAACGCCGCGACGGACGCCCGCCCTTTAGAGTGTGCGGCCCGGCTCAGGGCCGCGGGTCCGCGGAGGCGACCGGCAACGGGCCGATCGGGGCGATCAGCTCCTTCACGGTCGCCCAGAACTTCGGTACCTCCGACTTCGGGAGGCGCTGGCCGTAGAGCGGCGCGCGACACTCCGCCTCGAGGAGCTCCGGGTCGTCCGCGTCCCAGACGAGCCGGACGACAAAGTCGTCCCGCTCGAGCTCGTAGGAGTAGACTCGCTTTCGGGGGTCGGTCGGCACCGGGTTCGGTGCGAGGATGTCGAGCGGCGGGTCCGGAGGCGGGGCGACCCCCGGCATCAAGGTCATCGGCGGAGGACGGGAAGGGAGCGTCAGACGGATCCACGCGACCACGGGCCAGTGGCTCCGCGAGACCCCGAGGGACGGCACAAACCTCGGGAGACGACCCGTCCCTTAACGCTCTCGGGCCGGCCGGCTCGCCGTCTCTTTTCTGGCTCTCAAAAAAAGAAACCACACGCGTTCTGTTTAACTGCCAAGCGTAACCAGTTAACGTAGCTGCGGACGTTAGTGGCTGCGGGCTGAACAGATCGCCCGAAGGCTTTCTGCGTACACCCCAGCTCTATCGAACTCGTCTTCTACGAATGTCCTTAGAGGTCTCTCTTTTTCGAGGGGGTTTCGGGCTTAGATGCTTTCAGCCCTTATCCCGGGGCGCGTGGCTGCTCAGCGATGCCCTGCCGGACAACTGATGGACTAGAGGCGCCGATTCCCCGTTCCTCTCGTACTGTGGGAACCTTCTCGTCAGAGACCCTTGCACTTCCGCCAAAAAGCAAC
>Ga0187784_10002636_pt1 | contig 14383 bp, 12 predicted proteins | sample 1015_SJ02_MP15_2_FD_132964 | JGI IMG/M metagenome (GOLD analysis project Ga0187784, IMG submission 132964) | Tropical peat soil microbial communities from peatlands in Department of Meta, Colombia - 1015_SJ02_MP15_20_MG | ecosystem: Environmental > Terrestrial > Soil > Wetlands > Peat | place...
ACTGCCCTGAAGCTCACGGAGCAGCCCGGGCATTACGCGCTCGACGACGGCGTGATCCTGGCGATTGGCTGCTGCCTCTACCTGTTTACAGGGATGGTCTTGGGGATTCCGTTCTATTTGGTCCTGACGCGCGTTGCCTCTCGCTATTCGATCATCGGCCGCTTGATCTTCGCCGCGATTCTTTCGCTTGCGCTGTGGCTGTTTAACTTCTACGCCGTTCTCTCGTGGCTGCAGCCGATGCTGTTCGGCGGCCACTGGATCACCGACCCCAAGCTGCTTCCACCCTGGGTCGCCGCGGCGACGCACCTCGTATTCGGATGGACCATGGCCCTGCTGTATCCCCTGGGTGAATACATTCCCTACCGGCGCCCAACGGAGGTCTCATGACGGCCATTTCGGGACCGTTTGATTCGTCTCAGGCGGAACGCGCCGTCCCTCGTCATAGCGAGCTTGTCGACCAACGGCTCGTGGCGTGGTACTTCCTTGCGGCGCTGGGCTATCTCATCATCTCGATGCTCGGTGGATTTCTGATGGCGTTCCAGCTGATCAGTCACAACCCATTGCGCGGGATCGAGATCTTTTCGCCGGGCCGTTGGCGGATGGTCCACACGAATGCGGTCGCGTACGGCTTTCTCGCCAACGGGTTCTTAGGCTGCCTGCATTGGGCCGTGCCGCGCCTGACGCTGCGGCCGGTTCTCAACCGGTCGCTCTCCTATTTCATCTTTGCCGCCTGGCAGGGGGTCGTGCTCTCAACCGCGGTGGGCATCCTGTTTGGCGAGGCCCAGGGAATCGAATGGGGCGAGACGCCCGTCTGGATCGATCCCGTCGCGTTGTTGGGCCTGCTCCTCGTCGCCATCAATTTCATGGCCCCGATCGCCAAGGCGACGGGCCCCCTTTACGCAAGCCTTTGGTACTTCATGGCTGCGTTTGTGTGGACATTTCTCACGTACGCGATGGGCAACTTCATGCCGCAGTATTTCGTCAGCGGCACAAGCGCGGGGGCGGTGGGCGGGCTGTTCATCCACGACCTGGTGGGACTATTCGTGACTCCGCTGGGCTGGGGCCTGATGTACTACTTCGTGCCGATCATGCTCAAGAAGCCGATGTGGAGCCACGGCCTGTCGCTCGTCGGCTTTTGGGGACTCGCCTTTTTCTATCCGCTGCAAGGGATCCACCACTTCCTCTACACGCCGATCCCCATGTTTCTGCAATACGGGGCAGTTGTCTCCACCATTGCGGTCGAGCTGGTTGTCGCCACTGTGATCGTCAACTTCTTCATGACGATCAAGGGAAACGCGTCGGCCCTCGCGACCAACATGCCGATCCGCTGGTTCTACACGGGGATGATCTACTACTTCCTCACGTGCTTCCAATGCGCCCTGCAGGTGACGCTTACGTTCCAGGCGCTGATCCACTTCACCGACTGGGTCGTTGGACATGCGCACCTCGTGATGTTCGGCGTGTTCAGCATGTGGATTCAGGGAATGATGGTCTACTTGTTCCCGCGAATCCTGAAGACCGAGTGGTACAGCCGCGAACTCTTGGAATGGCACTTCTGGCTGTCGGCCGGCGGAATCCTCGTGATGTCCGTGGATCTCATCCTGGGCGGATTGTTCCAGGGGGCATTTTGGTCGGCTCTCTATCCGTGGCAGGCGTCGATCGACGTGCTCTATCCGTTCTGGGTCGTTCGGGCCTGGGCCGGCATAGCGATGTTCGCCGGCGTCCTGGTGTTCCTGTTCAACATCTATAAGACCTGGCAGCTTTCGCGCACGGTCGCGCCGGTTCGCGCCGAGACGTAACCGGTGTCGCGTTAAGCAACGTGGGCAACATTTCGAAGCGAGATCGGATCGATGTTTGAGAGTAAATCGGGCGTCATTTTTGTCGCAGGACTCGTCTTTTTCGGCCTCGCGTTTTTATCGAACGCGATGGTGCCCGCCTTGATGTACCGCCACTTGCCCGAGCAGACAGCCGAACAGCTCGTCAGCGGTAACCTGCGCTACCAATTCGAAGACCTCGCAGACCGCTTTCCTGGCCCGTTCGTCGCGGCATTCGGGACGCCGCCGACTGATGAGAAGATGAAAGAAGCCTGGTGGAACCAACAATGCGCCGACGCCCTGAGGATTGGTCGCAAAGTGTACGTGGGCGAGGGCTGTTGGCACTGCCACAGTCAGTTCATCCGCCCCGTCTCGAATGAGGAGCGTCGCTGGGGACCGGTCTCCCACTCGTGGGAGTACCAGAATGAGCTGCAGCGCCCCGTGATGTTTGGAACACGGCGCGTCGGCCCCGACCTGTGCCGCGAAGGGGGCCGACGCTCCAACGACTGGCACGCCGTCCACTTCTTCAAGCCGACCGACGTCTCGGCCGGTTCGCCGATGCCCGAGTATCCGTGGCTGTTCGACGGCGCCCCGGACAAGCCGACGAAGAAGGGACTGGCACTGATGACTTATGTGCAGTGGCTGGGCTCGTGGCTGGAGCAATACCCGCTTTACGAGACCTACGAGCCTTCGCCGCTGAAGGACATCAAATTGGAGGCGTCGAAATGAAGCCGTCCGCAGCCGCGCGCCGCCGAACGCTGGTGGTCTGGATTTTTGCGATCGTGATCTTCGTTCCCTGCGCGTTGGGATTTGGCCTCAAATTTCTGGAGCTGATCCATCTCAGCCGCGGGAATTTCGAGGGGCGTTTCGCGCTCACGCCAGTCGTGAACTATCTGCTGGCGACGCTCGGTTTTGTGTGCCTGTTTATCTGGGCCGCACTGCGAGGCACCTTCCACGACGTCGAGGCGGCCAAGGAACGGATGCTCGCCACGGAGCGCCTGATCGACGAGGCCTCGGCAGAACCTCCGCCCTCCACAGGGGAGCGCAGAATTTCGACTGCGGGCAAACGCGATCCTTCGGTCGCCGTGCGGAAAGGGTTGACGAATGTCGCGACTTGAGCAAACCACGCCCGAAGAAGAGCATCGCTGGCACTACTACACGGGAAACTCAATCCCCTGGATCGTGCGGGTGATTTGGCTGTTCTTCTGGTGCTTCGCCGCCTTTTACCTCGTGCGTTACTTCTTTCCGATTGTTCAGCGCGAACTGGTCACGCCTCCATGAGCCGTCCGTCGCACACAGAGACGGAGACCTGCGACTACTGCGGGCTTCCGCTCGGACGGCCTCTTTGGCGACGCGCCACGGCGCAGCGGCGAAAAGACGAAACCGACGCGTCGACGACTGCAATAGGCGGAAAGGTCCCCCACTATTGCTGCGTCGGCTGTCGGATCGCGGCCGCCGTGACCAACGAAACTGGCGAGGCCGGCGCCATCCGCTGGACGCTGGTGAAGCTCGGTTTCGCCGGCTTTTTCGCCATGAACGTGATGATGTTCACGATGGCCCTTTGGTCAAGCGACGTCTACGGGCCACAGGAGCAGACTGAATTTTCTGAGATCGTGACATCGCTGCTGCGCTATCTCACGATGCTTTTTGCGCTCCCTGTGCTGTTTCTCTTGGGTCAGCCGCTCGTTGAGAACGCAATCGAGGCCGCCAAGCGCCGAACGCTTTCGACCGACTTTCTGCTGCTCGCGGGGGTCCTGGCGGCGTACGGGTATTCGGCGATCTCGGTCTTTCGCGGCGACGGACCGATCTACTTTGAGGTCGGCTGCGCGATTCTCGTGTTGGTGATGGCCGGCCGCTGGCTGGAGGCGACCGGCCGGATGCGGGCGACCCACGCGCTCGACGCCCTGGAACACTTTCTGCCGCGTTCCGCGCGCGTGCTGCGCAACTGCCAAGAGACGATTATTCCGCTCGCCGACCTGGATGGCAGCGAAACAGTCCGTGTGCTGCCTGGCGAGCGATTTCCCTCCGACGGACGGATTATTCAGGGGAGCACATCGGTCGACCAGCAACTTGTCACGGGCGAAAGCTGGCCCGTGAGTCGATCGCTAAGGGACACGGTCTGCGGCGGCACGCTCAATCTCGACGGGGCCGTCGTGATGAAGCTGACCGCCGCTCCTTCAGCCGGCACGATTTCCCGACTAATCGCCGCTGTTCACGCTGCCCGAAACTCCAAAGGCCGCTATGAGCGGCTGGCGGAGCGCGCGTCAACATTGTTCTTTCCGATCATCGCCGCTACGGCGCTGGCTGCATTTGGCTGGCATACGTGGCGGCATGGGTTAGATCGCGGCATCCTGGTGGCACTTTCGGTCACGCTGATCGCCTGCCCCTGCTCACTTGCGCTGGCGACGCCGATGGCCGTTTGGGCGGCGCTGGGGCGCGCGGCCGAAAAGCAAATTGTGCTCAAGGGAGGCGAATTCCTCGAGCGCCTGTCGGCGATTAGAGCCGTTCGAATCGACAAGACGGGCACGCTCACCACGGGCGAGCCGCGTGTCGTGCAATTCGTGCCGGTCGAGTCGCAGCGAGCAACCGAGATTTTGAATCTGGCGGCCGCGGCGGCTTCGACGTCGACCCACGCGTTTTCGAGGGCGATTGCCGAGTTGGCACCCAGCTGCCACCAATCTGTCCCTGCCGCTGCCAAGAGCACCGTGGGACAAGGTGTTGCCGCGCAATTGGCGGGAGAAAACCGCACCATCTATTTAGGGAGTCTTCAATTTCTCGAAAGTGCCGGACTGCGGCTGCCCGCGCCCTTCCGCGAGGCCTGCGAAAGAGCAATCAATGCCGGCTCTCCCGTCGTTCTCATCGGATGGGAGGGCCTGGCTCAGGGGCTGTTTGTCTTCTCCGAGACGCTGCGGCCGGGTTCGGCTGAATTCCTGCTCGACTGTCGACGACGCGGCCTCGATTGCGCTGTGCTCACGGGAGATCACCTCGAGCGCGGCCGGCAACTCGAACGAGAGCTGAGTGTCGCTGTTCTGGCCGGATTGCTTCCCGAGCAGAAACTGGAACACATCCGCGCGATGCGGCAGGCGATTGGCCCCGTGGCAATGATTGGCGATGGAATCAACGACGCCCCCGCGCTAGCGCTCGCCGATGTCGGAATCGCTCTGGGTTGCGGCACCGATGTCTCGCGCGATTCCGCCGACGTCTGCCTGATGAGCAACGACCTCGGGCGGATCCCCTGGCTCTTCGACCTGGCGGGTGCGACCGTGCACACGATTCGCTTCAACCTCTTCTGGGCTTTCGCCTACAACTGCGCCGGCGTAGGTCTGGCGCTGACAGGCGCGCTTAATCCCATCGCCGCTGCGCTCTGCATGGTGATCAGTAGCGCCTGCGTGGTGGGCACGTCACTGCGGCTGACGCGCTTTGAGAGCGGCAGCGGTCAGCTCGATGCAAGGCGGCAAAGGCATCTCGGCACTGATGGTGTCTCGCAGCCGGTCGCGGACCTCCAGCGGTCGAGTCGCGGGATGCTGCCGGCGTCCCACACTTCCGCCCCTGAAAAAGTCGAAATCCTGTCGGAGGTGGGGGGATGACGGACCTTCCACTGATTGCCCTGGGCGGGCTGCTCGGTTCGTCGCATTGCCTGGGAATGTGTGGCCCCTTTGCGCTCACAATCGGATTGGGCACTCGGCCATGGGCGTCGGCCCTCTCGCGCCAGCTTGCCTATAGCTTCGGCCGTATTTTCACGTATTCGTGCGCGGGGACCATCGCCGCCTATGGCGGACTGCGGCTTGTCGGCCGCGGTTCGACGCTCGGACAGACGCAAGCCGTGCTTTGCGTTGTCGCCGGAGTGCTGCTGATCGTTCAGGGCCTGTCGGCCGCGAATGTGCTGCCGCGGTTTCACTTTTCTTGCGGCGCAACGACCTCCTGCGGTGCGTTTTCGCATTTCGGCGGTTTGCTGCGATCGCCGAAAACGTCGCGCGTCTTTCTGGCGGGCGTCGCCACTGGATTTCTTCCCTGCGGACTCGTCTATGCCTACCTCGCGCTGGCTGCCGCCACCGCTGATGTCGGGAGGGGATTGGCAACGATGGCAGTTTTCGGCGCGGGAACGATCCCGATGATGGCCCTCGCCGGCTTGAGCGGACGGCTCGTCAACCTCGGCAGCCGGCGCCGCTTGTTTCGGTTGGCCGCCTACTGCGTCGTTCTGACGGGGGCACTCTCGGTTTATCGGGGAGTGGCCGCCTTCTCGATCGGCCCCTCGCGCGATGCCGCCGCCTGTCCGTTTTGTGGATCCTCGCAGTGACACCGCGACGATCCGATCGCACAGACGTCAACAAAATCAGACTTGCACCCTTAACTTCAGGAGTTGAATGATGAAGACGCTTCCAAGGCGCTTTCCAGTAGTTGCTGCCGCCGTTTGTTTATCGCTGGGTCTGCTTCCGGCAACAGTGCGCGCTCAGGAGTACGGCACGGTCACAGGCCAGTTTGTGCTGGACGGCGACCCGATCAAGCTCGACGCGCTGGTGAAGGCCGGCGATACGAGCGCGAAAGACGCCGCGGTTTGCGCGAAGGACGGGGTTCCTGACGATTCGCTGATCGTCGACCCGACAAGCAAGGGGATCGCCAACGTCTTTATCTATCTCGCGAAGGCCCCGAGCGACATCCATCCAGACCTCAAGGCGAGCAAAGAGCCGGTCGTCAAGTTCGATCAAAAGGGCTGCCGCTTTACCCCGCATGCCCTGATCGTTCGCACCGATCAGGATGTGGCGATTCTCTCGGGTGACCCGATCGCGCATAACACGCACGTCTTTCCGATCCGCAACGACAACCAGAACCAGACGATTCCAGGCAACGACCGCTCCGGATCCGTCAAATGGAAATTCGCGCTCCCCGAGCGGACTCCGTCGCGCGTCAATTGCGACATCCACACCTGGATGCGGGCCTATTGGCTGATCATCGACCACCCCTACGCCGCCGTCTCCGACAAGGAGGGCAAATTCACCATCGAAAAAATTCCCGCGGGAACGCACAATTTTATGGTCTGGCAGGAGCGCTCGGAGTGGCTCTTTGGGCCGCAAAAGAAATCCATCAAAGTCACGGTCAAGCCGAATGAGACGACCGACCTGGGCGTGATAAAGATTCCCGCAACGACGTTTGCGAAGTGAGCCCGTGGTGACAGCCGCTGCGATTGTGAGCTAACACTTGCCAGCTTGTTGAAGGCCCATGTTTCTAACAGGAACCCAGAGGATGAAAACAGCTCGATTCAAAATCGTCGTCGTAATCGTGGGAATATCGTTGTTGGGGGTATCCGGAGCGCTATTGTTCGGGGGCGGTTCGGCCCAAGAAAAGGATAGCCTGCGGGACAAGGTCAAGCTCTTCATGCGTTCCAAGCTGACCAATTCTCAAAACGTCATTGAGGGGCTGGCAACCGAGAACTGGGACCTGATCGAAGCCGGAGGCGCGCGGATGCTTGTGATGAGCAAAGCCACCGAGTGGAGCGTTGGCCAAACGGGGCCACAATACAAGCAAGACACGACCGAATTCGTCAATGCGTGCAAGCAGTTGATTACGCAGTCCAAGGCCAAGAATCTCGAAGGCGCGACTCTGGCCTACCTGCAGCTCACCATGAACTGCGTCGAGTGTCACAAGCACGTTCGGGCCAATCAGCGGACGGGAGAGAATCGTCCTCGTTGATCGTTCAATTAGTGAGCCTCGCCTTACTGCCTCCGAGTGAATGGAGCCAACGCGGCCCGCCGAGGCACCCTCGCACCCGCTCGGGACAGCGCCTCTTTCGGAAATGACCGCGTTTCATTCGAAGGACAAGAATGGCCCGACCACGAGCCAGTCCAAAAGCTTGATCCCAACGAAGGGAACGAGGATGCCGCCAAGCCCCCAGATGAGTAGATTGCGACGCAACAGGGCATCCGCTCCAACGGGCTGGTATCTAACGCCCTTAAGAGCAATCGGGATCAGCGCCGGGATAATCAGGGCATTGAAGATGACGGCCGACAAAATCGCGGAAGTCGCGGTGTGGAGGTTCATCACGTCAACGACCTTCAACCAGGGCAGGTTGGCGGCGAACATAGCCGGCACGATGGCAAAGTATTTGGCAAGGTCATTCGCCAGGGAGAATGTGGTCAAGGCGCCCCGCGTAATCAACAACTGCTTTCCCATCTCGACGACTTGAATCAGCTTGGTGGGATCGTTTTCGAGATCCACCATGTTGCCGGCTTCCTTCGCTGCCTGCGTGCCCGAGTTCATCGCCAGGCCGACGTCAGCCTGCGCCAAAGCCGGCGCATCGTTGGTTCCGTCCCCCACCATCCCGACAAGCTTGCCTTTCATTTGTTCCTGGCGAATGTAGCTGAGCTTTGCCTCCGGCGTGGCCTGGGCAACGAAATCGTCGATTCCAGCACGCTGCGCAATTGCTTTCGCCGTCAGCGCGTTGTCGCCGGTAATCATTACCGTCCGCACGCCCATCCGGCGGAGCCGCTCCAAGCGGTCGCGGATCCCCGGCTTCAGCACATCCTCGAGCACGACCAAGCCGGCAATCTGGCTTCCGTCGCAAACAAGAAGCGGGGTCGCGCCGCCAGCGCAGATCGCATCAACATGCTCTCTGGTCCCCGCTGGCAGGTTTCCTCCAAGCTTACGGACGTGCTCGGCCACGGCCTCGACCGAACCTTTTCTCACGCGCTTTCCGGCGGTCAGATCGATGCCGCTCATCCGCGTCTCCGCACTGAATGGGACCACGCGAGAACCGATCGGAGGGTCGGCTCCAGCTTGGGTCCCTGTGCCGGCGGAACTGCTCCGAAACAGCTCGACGATGCTCTTGCCTTCGGGCGTTTGATCCCCGACCGAGGCCAGAGTTGCCAGCTCCCCCAATTGCTCGCGGCTGCATTCGCCGAGCGGGATGAATTGGGTTGCTCGCCGATTGCCGACGGTGATTGTGCCCGTTTTGTCCAGCAGCACCGTGTCGATGTCGCCTGCCGCCTCAACCGCTTTTCCACTCTTGGCCATGAGATTAGCGCGCAGGGCGCGGTCCATTCCCGCGATGCCGATCGCCGCCAGCAGGGCCCCGATCGTCGTAGGAATCAGGCAGACGAGCAGCGCGACGAGGGTGGGCACATCGGTGCCCAGACTTTTCAAGGGCTCCGACTCGCCGAGGTATTCGGTCATGTATTCTTCTGTGAACTCGGCCATCGGCCACAACGCGGCCGTGACGAGCAAAAAGACGAGAGTGAACGCGGCGAGGATCAGCGCCAGTGCGATCTCGTTCGGAGTTCGCTGCCGACGGGCCCCTTCGACCAGAGCGATCATCCGATCGAGGAATGAGGCTCCGGGATCGGCTGTAATTCGGACGACGATTTGGTCGGAGAGAACTTTTGTGCCTCCGGTGACACCTGAGCGGTCGCCGCCGGCCTCGCGTATCACGGGGGCTGATTCTCCTGTGATCGCCGACTCATCGACGGAAGCGATTCCCTCGATGATTTCCCCGTCGCCCGGGATCAGCTCGCCAACACGAACAATGACCTCGTCGCCGCTCCGCAAGTCGGTCGAGACCGTCTCCTCGATTTCGCCATTCGGGAGCCGCCGAGAGGCTGGTGTTTCGCGCCGCGTCTTACGCAAAGCCTCGGCCTGGGCCTTACCGCGCGCTTCCGCCAGCGCTTCGGCAAAGTTGGCAAAGATCACTGTCAGCCAGAGAGTAATGTCCAGCGTGATGAGATATCCAACGGGGGCCTGGCTCTCGACTCCGCGGAGAGCCGCGATGGTCGAGATCAAGGTCAGGACGGCACTCACCTCAACGACGAACATGACCGGGTTTCGCCACTGGATGTCGGGACGGAGCATGACGAGTGACTGTTTGAGCGCGCCCCAGGCCGGGCCCCGAGCGAATAGCCCGTGCCGCCGACTCGCGCGGCGATGCGCCTTTAGCTCTTCGGTCGAATGCGCGGCAGCGGTCGAATCCACAGTCCTACCCGACGTCGAAACTCAATCTCTCGACCGTGCCAAGCTTCGAATTGCTGGCACGTCGCCCCAAACGAAAGACCGCTACCGCCCAAAGGGGATGGGTCCGTAGTGCTCCGCGACCGGACCCAGCATTGCGGCCGGCAAAAACAAGAGTGCGCCGATGAGCAAAATGACACCCAGCAGAAAACAGCCAAACGTAACTGTGTCGGTCCGCAGTGTCCCCAACGTGCGTGGGGTTGGCTTCTTTTTCGCGAGGCCCGCAGCAAAGGCAAGCGGGGCGATGATCGGCAAAAACCGGCCAAACAGCATCACAAGGCCGGTGCCAATGTCCCATTGGGGGCTATAGCGCGCGGGCGGAGTGGGGTTGTCCTGCGGCTTGTTGAACCCCCATGTCTCTTGCAGGCCGCCGAACTCAGATCCGTTATTGGCCGATGCGGAACTGAATTCGTAGAGAACCTCAGAGAGACCGTGCGCACCGGGATTGGCGGTGGATTTGGCTCCCCATCCAACTGCGGCAAAGAGTCCCGTGCAGCCGAGAATGAGCATCGGATGCACCAGGAGCGCGAGCACCGCCAGTTTGAGCTCCCGGGCCTCGACCTTTTTCCCGAGATATTCCGGAGTCCGCCCGACAAGGAGCCCGGCCAAAAAGACCGTGATGATCACAAAAATCAGCATGTTGATCATCCCGACTCCCTTGCCGCCGAAGACACAGTTGATCCAAAGGCCGAAAAAGGGCGAAAGGCCGGCAAGCGGATTCAAACTGTCGTGCGCACAATCGACCGAGCCGCAGGTTGCGGCGGTCGTGACGGCGGCGAATGTGGCCCCCGCCGCAGGGCCGAACCGCAGTTCTTTACCTTCCAGGTTGCCCAGGTCTTGTTCGACCGGGAGTCCCACCAATGGGGGCACGGCTTTTTCGATAGCGTGGCGATGGGGCTTACGGAGGACTAACGTGCGGGCAGGATGAGCGGTCAAGGCCGGATTAGGTTGGATCGCATCCCAATACAGCCCCCAGGCGATCATTCCCACGAACATCAGCAGCATCACGCTGTAGATGACAGCCGCATGCCGGAGATTGCGCAGCATCCTTCCGAACATCACGACCAGCGAGAATGGAAAGATCAGGATGTTGACGGATGACAGGAAGTTGGACCAGGCGCTGGGATTCTCGAAAGGATGTGCGGAGTTGGCTCCGAAAAAACCGCCCCCGTTGGTCCCCAAATGTTTGATCGGCATTAACGCGGCCACGGGACCGCGAGCAATCACTTGCGGGAGCGGCCGTCCGGCTGGGCCTGTTCCTAGGGCGCCAGGCTCGAGCGTCGAAACCGGCAGAGACTTCTCCAATGTCATCGGAGTTCCGTCGGCCACCAGGACGATGCCCATAATGACGCTTGCCGGGAAGAACACATATGCCACGATCCGCCACATATCGAGGTAATAGTTCCCCATGTGCAGGTCGCTGCGGAGAGCCCGAGTAATCGCGGCCAGCGAGCAAAAGCCGACGCTGGCCGAGACGAACATGTACCAGCCAACTACGACGGTCTGGCTGAAGTAGGAGAGGTGCACTTCTCCGTAGTAATGCTGCAGGTCGGTGTTCGTCAGGAACGAACAGGCCGTATGAAAGATGGTCGTGGGTCCGAGCATTTGTTTGCCGTCGGGATTGAGCGGCAGCACGGGCTGCAGTGCGAGTGCGACAAACCCGAAGACGAACATGACCGTATTGAACAACAGCATGGACGTGGCGTACGTCTTCCAGTCCTGAGGACCGGTGTTGAGTCGCCGCTCCAGCCATGCGAGCCAGCGCGGTGCGCGGTATCGGCCGTCGGCAATCCAGGCCAGGCAGAAGCCGATGGGAATTGAAAGCACGACAGTCGTGGCGACGATCAGTGTGGGGAGGAACCACACGAGCCAGATCCTTGCGGTCACAATTGTCACTTAGGCCCGAATCGAGGCGAGCTCCCTTTGGCGAGCAGTTGCCTGCGCCAGGGCATGGTCCGGGCCATTATCGGCGATAGCGGTCCGCTTTCCGAGGCAACGGCTGGCGATCGTTGCGACGGTCAGGGCCGAAAGCGGCGGGGCTGATCAAACCGGCACGAACGGTTTTCCTTTGTTCCATCGTTGTTCGAGATTCTGAATCAATTCGGTGGCGCCCACCTCAAACACGCGATTAATTGTCCAGCCTGGGGGTACATGTTGAATCGCTGCTTCGATTCGCTTCAACAGCGGTGCGTCAACTTCGAGCGTGATGGACTGTTTGGTTTTAGTTTCCGCGGACATACGGGAATCTCTCTCCAAAGAAAATGGCGGCGCCGCGCGCGAACGTTGCGGAAGTTTACTCCGCCACCGGGACCGCAAACGACGCGCCCATTGCCCCTGCGTCTACAACGGAACCTTGAGGCACGTGTTTGCGGGGATCCTTGGGATCGACTCAACGTGCAACTTGCGGCACGACCATTGCAAATTGCGATGCTTTTGGCGCCGCAGCCCGTCGCATCACTGACTCTGGTCGAGCCAGCGCGTCTGCTTTGCGATGTCAACGTTGATGCTGTGATAGGGAATGGTCAGGTTTCCTGGCCGGAACAGGGAGCCGCGAAGGTGTTCGAGGTCTTCCGGGCCGACGGCGTTGGAGAAGATTGGCAGGAGGTATTCGATTCCCGCCTTTGAGGGCCAGAGCTTCAGTGGATCGTAAAAGGAAGGATGCACCAGTCGAGGATGAATCACGCCGCACCTGTCGCGCAACTGATTCGTTGGGAAGGAGCCGAGATGAAAGCCTTCAGCCGGCGTCCATTGGAGCGTGGACATGGCCAGGTTGTGGCCTTCCCACAAGAGATCGAACGCGCATCCACCAAGCTGCGTCGCGTAAAAGCGATCGAAGAGTATGGGACAGCCGCCGCGCTGAGTGTGTCCCACTTTCCTGGTAAAAATCGCCGACTCGGCCCGCGTGTGCGCGACGGGGCGAAAGTAGTCGTCCCCGAGAGACTGGACGAGCAACTGCCTGAGCGACTCCGCCGCTCCGCTGAAAGCCACATTGCCGGCGGGATCGACGCTTGACGAGGCGCTCCCCAAGCGTTTCCCTTCAGCGTCGACGATCGCCTCGCCGACGACAATCACCACGTGTTTTTGCAGCTCGTAAAGCGCCCGAACACGCTCCAGCAGCACTGGCAGATTGAGGGGCACTTCGGGAATCAGGATCAGGTCGGGCTGACCATAGGCCGACGCCAAGGCAAGGTGGCCCGTCTGCCGCCCCATGACTTCGATAATGGCGATTCGCCGGTGACCCTCGGCCGTCGTGCGAATGCGTTGCACGCCCTGGGCGACGACAAAGACGGCGGTCGCGAATCCGGGCGTGGCATAGTTGATGATTTCATCGAGGCCGATCTCCGGACGCGACCACGCCTTGTGGTACTCGAGCGCTCGCGATGCCTGCGCGGGTCGCGAACTCCAATCATTTGGCTCCTCGAGATAGTTGAGCCCCAAATCGTTGTCGATCGTCTTTGGAGCGAGCACGCAGGGAAATCGCTCGGCCAGGCATTGGACGGCATTGGTCGTTCCATCTCCGCCGACGCAAAGCAGGCCCTCGATTTTCAATCGCCCAAGGCGTTCAACGATGCGTTCGATGATCTGCACGTCATCCGGACCGATGTAGGCACGGGAGCCCCCCAACAACGTGCCGCCGTGATGGGGATCCAGTTCGGGAATCGTGGAAAACAGCGGATTGAGCGGCACATGAGGCAGGCGCGGATCCAGCAGCCCCACGAAGCCATCGAGAATCCCGAAGACCTCCACACGCCGCTCATTGGCGCGTTCCACCGCGCCGAAGATCGTCGCATTCAGAGCTGGGGTATCGCCCCCCGCGGTCAAAATCGCGATGCGATGCATGGATTCTCCGAGCGGCGTCGTGCCGCAAGTCCTCTTCGAGCGCTTCTGGGAAAAACCGCATCACGATGATAAACTCTGCGTCGAACTCGCTCCAATCGTTGCAACTCTCCACGCAGGCTGAGGGGCTTTGTGCGAATCCTGATGGGCATCGATGGCTCTCTCGCCACGGCGAAGGCGATCCGCTTTGTGGGCGAGCTTTTCGGCCAATCAAAGTCGAAAGACATTTGGATCACGCTATTGCACGTGACCGAGAGCATTCCTGACCAGAGCCTCGAGCCCGGCATTCCACAATCACTGGGCACGGCCTACCAGCAAATCGTCGAGGACGCAAAAGCCCGCCGCGAAGAACTGGGCAAAAGTCTCCTGGAGAAACAAGTCGCGGCGCTCGAAGCGGCCGGAATTCCCCACGACCACATTTCAGCGAAACTCGAGGTCAGCTCTGCTCGACCGGAATCCTCGAAGGTCGCAGTCGCGCTCGGGATCATCAACGAAATGAACGGCGGCAACTACGATGTTGTCTGCATTGGCCGGCGCGGAACAACCGCGGCCGAAGGCGTCTTCTTGACAAGCATTGCGGAAAAGGTCTTACGTGAAGCGCGGGGTCGCACCGTCTGGGTCGTCGACTAGGCTATCGCGTTTCGCACAGGCGACATAAATCGACGGCATTGGCCTCGCGCTTTGCCGTCACTACCTCGCTTGCCCTCAATTCGACGTGCCTGGTGGAATCGAGCCCC